>JACCEE010767907.1_pt1 | contig 111050 bp, 92 predicted proteins | sample 7449931 | NCBI WGS metagenome assembly JACCEE01 (sample SAMN15323457, study PRJNA562643) | freshwater metagenome | isolation source: river surface water | place: USA:Blue River Watershed | collected 2017-08-19
CCTGCAACTGCGTTGCGACAGCACTTAAGGCTTTGCTACGAGAGTATTCATCTTGAATCGCCTGAGCTGCTTGCAGGGCTTGGGATAAGGCTTGTTGTTTTTCTTCCCCCTGCAACCGCGCTGCGACAGCACTTAAGGCGTAGCTACGAGAGAATTCATGTTGAATCGCCTGAGCCGCTTGCAGGGCTTGAGATAGGGCATTTTGTTTTTCTTCCCCCTGCAACTGCGCTGCGACAGCACTTAAGGCTTTACTACGAGAGGATTCATCTTGAATCGCTATTGCTATTTCTAAAGCCTGTTGGCGAAATTGTGTTGCCTCTGCTTTGTTCAAAGTCGATTTAGCTAAACCCATTAAACATTTTATTTGTTTCATCTGGTCAGCGTATTGCAAGGCAATTTGTCCTGCTTTTCTAAAAGACCACACTTCTGCTTTAGCTAATTCAATTACTAATGCAACAGGAAGATTATTATTAAGGGTGTGGATTGTGGCAGAGAGTAAAATACAGCGGATTTCTGTGGCTAAATAAGCCTTATTTAATTGCGTCGTGTTATAACGCTGAAAGGTAGAAAGTACGGTTTTTAAATTGTTTAAATAGCCATGCCATGAGCCTTCATAACTTTCCCATGCGATTGCCCAATGTTTTTGTAACAAGGGAAAATAATAATTTTCTAACTGGTCGCGTTGGTCAATGAGTGGCGGTGTAGTTTCAAGGTGGGCGAGATAATGCTGTAAAAGATACGGCGGACATTCATCAGGTTTTAATTTTTCCTGATTTAAATCAGTAATAACGTTTTGTCCCCACTGAATAAAAGCCTGTTGTGTTTTGCGAAATGATGACGGGGTATTTTTTGATTTTGCAAGGAAATAATCCGCTAAACGTGGATGCAAAAGCGTATAGCCTTGTTCTGTATTACCAATCACAAGACGATGCGCAGATTCTAAAATAGTGCGTAGGGTTTGATAATCCCATAAATTTTGTGACTTGATATTTTTTTGAATTTCCCACAATTCCGCCAGCTTTAACGGCGCGTAAGCAACGGCTAATAAAGTTAAAATCTGCTGAAAATCTTCAGGATGAATGGTTAAATTTTGCTTTTTCCATAGGGTTTGCTGTTCTTTTTGCCATTGTTCATAAAAACCCGCAAAACTTGGCGTTAATTTTTTTAATTGTTCAATGGAATAGTGCGGAATCTCTTCACGATTTGCCCAAATTTGCCCCAGCCATAAGGTTAATAACAGCGGGTCGCCTTCGTCAGTTAAACGATACAGCGCGTCGACAAACTGTTGACGCTCGGCAAGTTGGTCTAATGGTCGCCCAAGTTGAATAATTGCCGTTGCCAGCGCGATTTTTTCTAACGTTGATAAAGATAATAATAGCTGTTTATCAACAGGTTGATTTAAATCTTTTAACCATGACAAGCCATCTTTTTCATTGGATTTATAACGTGCAGAAATTAAAAGATGTAAATTAGCAGGAAAATAAGCAGGAATCGGGCAATTTTCCGCAGTAAACCAATGATTAACTGCTTCATCAATCCCATCAATCACCATTAAATATTGCTGGTCATGATTTTCAATAAGTTCAAATCCTTTAAATATAAGTTCGCGATAATCTCCCGCCTCTGGTTTTTGCGGTAAGGCTTCTTTTAATTCGCTAAAAACATCACACAACGCCGAGAAAAAGAGCTTTAACCCTGTTAATTCATCATTCGTCGCAAAACGAATGCTAATCGGCACAAAAATAACGGTGTATTCACTCGTATTTATTTGCTGGGCTAACCAGTGCAACATTAACGCAGATTTCCCGCGTCCTGCTTCTCCCGTCAGCAATAAAAATGGGCGGGTTTTATCAGCCAACCAATCATTCAGAGACTGTAAAGCCAGTTCGCGCCCCACAAAGGGCTTGGGGTTATCAGCTTGAGAAATATAGTTTTTAATAAAATTAAGGACATTTGTTTGCAAACTTAATTGATAGCGGTAACGAGATTTTGCCCATGTTTCTAAATTACCGAGTGGCTTTTCAGGGTTATAAAGAAATGATTTATTTTGAAAAATTAAATTATTACAATTTGTGCGCTCTTTTAATTTCTGCTTAGTCTCTGCAATCTCTTTTTCTAATTTAAGCTTTCTCACCACATCGGTTTCTAATACCCAATCTTTTTCTAAACGGGTTAATTTTTCTTGTAATAAAGCGGTAACTTCATCAACCATGATTAAATTCTGCGTTTAAAAGTTTGATTAGAAAAAATAAGACTCTTCACTTTTACCCTTTAGTGATTTTAATATCGCGCCCTGCCTGCTGAATCGTCACCCCGCCTTTCACATCACCGATAGAAATATTACCAAAACTCACCCCACCACTTGCAGGCGTTGCCGCGCCCGTCGTGCCCACGCCGCGCTCGGCTAATTCTTGTTTAGTCTCCGCAATTTCATGTTTCAATTTAAACTTCGCGGCTGCGTCAGTTTCCAACACAAATGCTTTTTCTAACGCCGCTAATTTCTCTTGTAATAAAGTCGTAATTTCATCAACCATGATTAAATTTCCTTTTGATTTTAAGTGTTATGCAATTTAAACAAATGTCAGATAAATTAACAATAAAAAACACATCACTGTCATTGTAGAGTGGAATAGCAAAGCGTATTCCACCCTGAAATTTCGCTAAAACTAAGTAAAATCAATGACTCGGTGGAATACGGCTTTGCGCCTATTCCACCCTACAAATTTTTCAATCAACCAATTGGAAAACTCGCTTTTTCACCGATACTCATGATTTTCATCACATTTGTCCCGCCCGCAATGCCTTTTAAATCGCCTTTGGTCACGATAATCAAATCACCATCGCTAACACTGCCTAGACTTTTTAATGCGTCCATAATTTGCTGATTGATTTCTAAAGTATCCAAAGTCCGCCCTGCATCAAAATGTACTGGCGTAACCCCGCGATATAACACCACTTTACGACAAGTCGTTAAATGACGGGAAAAGGCAAAAATCGGAATCATCGAATTAATGCGTGACATCCATAATGTTGTTGTGCCTGATTCTGTTAAAGAAACAATTGCTTTAACACTCAAATGATTAGCGGTGTACATGGTCGCCATCGCAATAGATTCGTCAATGCGGGAAAAACGCATTTCAACTCTATAATCTGATTTGCGGGCAACAGGTTGCCGTTCCGCTTCACGACATACCCGCGCCATTGCGGCGACTGCTTGTACAGGATAATGTCCCGATGCGGTTTCCGCTGATAACATCACAGCATCTGTACCATCAAAAACAGCATTCGCTACGTCTGAAACTTCCGCCCGCGTGGGTATCGGATTTTCAATCATAGATTCCATCATTTGCGTGGCAGTAATAACGGCTTTGTTATAACTCTGAGCTTTGGTAATCAGCATTTTTTGTACGGCGGGCAGGGCTGCATCGCCAATTTCTACGCCCAAATCGCCGCGCGCTACCATGATGGCATCGGAAGCGCGAATGATGGCTTCGTGATTGGCTAACGCTTCGGCGCGTTCAATTTTGGCAATAATGCCTGCTTGGCTGCCCGCCGCTAACATGAGTTTGCGGGCTTCAATGATGTCGTGTTCATCACGCGGAAAAGAAACAGCGAGATAATCGACTTGTAAATCAGCGGCAATTTGAATGTCTTGGCGGTCTTTAGGTGTTAATGCTTCGGCGGATAATCCGCCCCCTTGGCGATTGATGCCTTTGTTATTGGATAAACGTCCGCCGATAACGACTTCACATTCAATAAGATGTCTATCAACTTTGTTGACGTGTAGCACAATTCGCCCATCGTCTAGCAATAAAGTATCGCCTCGGCGTACATCGCGTGGTAGTTCTTTGTAAGCAATGCCGACGCGGGTTTCGTCGCCTTTATCAACGGGGTGTTTTGCGTCTAAAATAAAAGGTTGCCCTTCTTTTAAAATGACAAATTGATTGGTAAAGCGGTCAATCCGAATTTTGGGCCCTTGTAAATCGGCAATAATGCCGATGTGTTTAGCCTTGTCATGAGAACACTGTTGAAGTAATTGAATGCGTTGGCGATGGTGCTCTGCTGAGCCGTGTGAGAAATTTAACCGCACTAAATCTACACCCGCTTCAACAATTTCATGTAAGATTTCTGGTGTATCCGTGGCGGGTCCGAGGGTTGCAATGATTTTTGTCCGACGAAACATACTGCCTCCTTGTGGGGAAAATAGGTTTTTTTGTTGTGTAAGGTTTTGCCCTGTAAGCAGTATAGTCGTGTTTAATGAAGGCGTATAAATATTTTTGGGGGGAGTTACGAAGATGGATTTAGAAAAAATTTCTGAATATCGTTTGGGAGAAACTGAAGAGTTTTTGACTTGCATCGGTACTGAAGAAGCTCATGCAGTGGTGTTAAATTTGTTAACACAAACTGAAAGAACTTTAGATATTTTAAGCCATGAGTTTGACCCTGATATTTATGACCAAGTGGATTGTTATGAGGCTTTTGAGTCGTTGGCATTGAATGGTGGACATACTAAAATTCGGATTTTATTACAAGAACCGCAATTAATTGTGCGGCGCGGGCATAGTGTTGTAGAGATGGCAAAACGTTTGCCGAGTCGTTTTGAGTTGCGCCGTCCGCATAAAACTCATCGTTTTTTACCTGATGGTTTGTTAATTGTGGATAATTTGGGCTATATGCACCGTCCTTATCCTGATGCAATGAAATTTTTTGCGAATTTTAAAGACCCGTTGCGGGTTCGTGAATTAAAAGAGTTGTTTGATGAAATTTGGAATGAGGCGGGGTATGACCCGAATTTGCGCAATTTGATGATTTAATGTGTATTGATTCAAAACGATGCGGGGGCAGTTGTAGGGTGGAATAGCGTAGTGTATTCCACCCCGAAACAATGCTAGGAAGGCATAACCCAAATTGCCATACCAAATACGGTGATTAATCCTCCTGCTAAACGGTTTATCCAAATTAAATGTTGTGAACTCAGTCTATCTCTAAAAAGATTAACAATGATGCTGAGTCCTAACCACCATAAACATGAACCTATAAAAACCCCTAGAATTAACTCGGTCACAGAAATAGGATGATTGCTAATATCGCCCAGTCCTAATGCAGCAAAAATGGCAATAAAAGCTACAATCGTCATGGGGTTAGTGAGTGTTAATATGAGCGTGGAAAAATAATAACCAATTAAGGTATGGTGACAGGTCACAATTTGGCGGTTTTCAGCAGGCGGGGAAAGTAAGCTGTGTAGTCCTAAATAGACTAGAAAACTGCCCCCAATCAGGTGAAACCATAGTGATTGCGCGGCAAAAAAATTGGCAATCCATGTCACCCCAAAGCCTGCAATAAAGCCATAGAATGTGTCAGCAGAGGCCGCGCCTAAGCCAGAGATAAACCCTGCCCATTTTCCTTCAAAGAGGGTGCGTCTTACGCATAAAATACCAATTGGACCCACTGGGGCAGCAATTGCAAACCCAATGATAATACCTTCTAAAAACAGAAACATAAGTACATTCCATGATTTTATTCAGCGTTCAATTTATTGAACACAGAAGGATTTAACTCACCTCAAAAGAGCGAAATATAACAAAATGTCTGTAAGCTGAAAAGTTAAAGGGGGTAAAAAGCAGTTGATTGTTGATAAAAACATTATCATTAAGCTAAAAAGGATTTATCTTAATCTCTTTGCGTTAAAATTCAGCTAGGCTGTGTCCTTTCTTATTATTCATGCTTTAAGGATTTAATGATGATAACTTCGCAAAAGTTTGTAAAAGTTTGGGATATTCCAGTGCGTTTATTTCATTGGGTTTTAGTTGCTTTAGTGTTGACGCAATGGTTGACCGCCGAAGCGGATTTACCCACTTATAATATGCAAGCACATGTTTATTGCGGCTATGCTATTTTAAGTTTGGTGTTATTTAGAATTGTGTGGGGATTTGTAGGAAGCACTTATGCCCGCTTCTACAATTTTATTTATGGCCCTGCCAAAATTTTGGAATATGCGACCAATATATTGAATCCCAATGCAAAGCATTATTTAGGACATAATCCAATGGGCGGATTATCAGTATTTGGTTTATTGGCAATTTTGTTATTTCAAGCAGTTACGGGCTTATTTGCTAATGATGATATTGCTACCACAGGTCCCCTCGCGCAGTTTGTGTCTGAAAATAGCAGTAATTTATTAACTAAAGCGCATAAATTTGGTTTTGATATTTTATTAATTTTAGTGGCTTTACATTTAAGTGCGATTTTCTTCTATTTATTAGTGAAAAAAGAAAATTTAGTGCGTCCAATGATTTTTGGTAAAAAAGCAGTTGCAGAAGAATTTCAAGAAGAAGAAGCAAAAATTGTGAATCCTGTGTGGGCATTCATCATTTATGCAGTGATTGCGGCAGCGGTGTTTGGCGGCTTATGTAGTTTAAGTTAATGCGTCTGTAAATGTTCAAACAGACCTGCAAGGTTTTTAAAACCTTGTAGGTCTTGGTTTTATTTTAGTTTGAAATGCTATTCAAACTTAGGTGAATTGATGCACCAAAGTTGCATTAACCTAAAGATTCCATACTTAATTCTTCTTCCCAACAGCCAACGGGAGGGCCTAAAACGTTATCTAAGGCTTTTTGTTCAAAACGGACTAAAAATAATAAAGTGCCTGGATTTTCTTCTAAATGCCCAACGTTAACAATCACTCCCCGCGTTCCAGCTTCCGCGATTAATACCCCAGCTGCTAATTCTGGCACACCTTCTTCTTCATCGTTATATAATGCCACTTTGGCATATACCACATCCCCAACATCCAAATCGCGTACTGACATGCTATGCTCCTTATTTGAAGTGTAAAAAACTCGCCGAAAAATCCCTTGTAAAAAGTAATGTAAATTTGTAAGGAATACGACAAACTACCTTAATTTTTCCTACGTTATTTTGCATTAAATAACATTTTTAGCGGATGTTATTTTGACAAACTAATGATTTAAATCAAAAAAAATATAATGGCATATCGCTTGCTAAAATTTCTAAAAAATTTGAATTGCAAGCTATAAGCCATATCAACCCTTTGCTTTATCGGAGTACTAAAACATGATTACCTTAACAGACAGTGCTGTCAAAGCCGTCAATCGCTTTATCAAAGGCTCAAATGCAGAAGTTGCTGGTCTCCGGATTATGATTACCGGTGGTGGATGTTCTGGTTTCCAATACGGTTTACGCTTAGAAGAACAAGTCGGGGCTGATGATACCGTTGTAGAATACGATGGATTTAAAGTATTAGTTGACCCTTTAAGTGTGCCTTTATTAAGTGGTGTGGAAGTCGATTTCATCGATAACATTGATGGTTCTGGTTTCAAATTCAACAATCCTAATGCAAGTTCTAGCTGTGCTTGCGGTAGTTCTTTCTCAGCGGGTTAATTCCAAACAACGCAGACAAGGCATCCACGGATACGAATAACGCCAAAAACGGAGAGCAGTGCTAATGTGGGAATATTCAGATACAGTCAAAGAACACTTTTTTAATCCACGCAATGCGGGTGCAATCAGCGACGCAAACGCCGTGGGCGATGTAGGTTCTATTTCTTGTGGCGACGCTTTACGTCTCACTTTAAAAGTTGACCCTGATACTAATGTTATTTTAGAAGCAGGTTTCCAAACTTTCGGGTGTGGTTCTGCAATCGCTTCTTCTTCCGCTTTAACTGAAATGGTAAAAGGCAAAACTTTAGATGAAGCGTTGAAAATCACTAACCAAGATATCGCAGAGTTCTTAGGGGGTTTACCTCCTGAAAAAATGCACTGCTCCGTCATGGGACGCGAAGCTTTACATGCCGCTATCGCAAATTTCCGGGGTGAAGTTTGGGAAGATGACCATGAAGAAGGCGCATTAATTTGCAAATGTTTCGGTATTGATGCCGTTATGATTGAAAACACCGTGCGGGAAAATGGCTTAAGCACCGTGCAAGACGTGATTAACTACACCAAAGCAGGCGGCGGTTGTTCTTCTTGCCACGAAGGCATTGAAGAAATTTTAACGAAAGTATTAGCAGAACGCGGTGCAAAACCCGACTTTACACAACCCACTGAGCAAGTTGTCCCTGCTAAACCTTACGCATTAACCAATGTGCAACGCATTAAACGCATTGAGCGCGTCATTGAAGCGGTTCGCCCACAATTACAACGCGATAAAGGCGACGTTGAATTAGTGGATGTAGAAGGCAATACCGTTTATGTCAATATGACAGGTGCTTGTGCTGGTTGCCAATTAGAAATGCAAACTTTAGGTGGCATTCAACAACGCTTAATGGAAGATTTAGGCGAGTTTATCAAAGTTGTGCCTGCCAAATTACGGCAACAGCAACAACAAGGGTTAGTCCAACTCGGCTAATCGGTTAATACACAATTTCTTCAAGCCAGTCCAAGCTTATTGCACTGTGGACCCCAGAAAAGTAAGGCAATTATCGCATGAGTGTTAAAGGAATTTATCTCGATAATAACGCAACCACTATGGTTGACCCTGTGATTGTACAAGAAATGTTGCCGTTTTTTACTGAGCAATTTGGAAATGCGTCTTCCATGCACAGTTTTGGCAATCAGGTTGGACAAGCTGTGAAGAAAGCCCGCCAGCAAGTGCAAAAATTGCTGGGGGCTGAACATGATTCAGAAATCATTTTCACTTCTTGCGGCACAGAATCTGACTCTACTGCAATTTTATCCGCATTAAAATGCTTTCCAGAACGTAAAGAAATTATCACGACTGTTGTTGAACACCCTGCCGTCTTAAATTTATGCGAGCAATTAAGCAAAGAAGGCTACAAAGTGCATAAATTGCATGTTGATGAAAAAGGGCGTTTAGATTTAGAAGAATACGAAGAATTATTAGACGAAAAAGTAGCCATTGTTTCCGTGATGTGGGCAAACAATGAAACAGGCACAATTTTCCCCATTGAAAAAATGGCAGAAATGGCACACGCCAAAGGTGTGTTATTCCACACTGACGCAGTGCAAGCCGTTGGCAAAATTCCAATTGATTTAAAAAATACCAAAATTGATATGCTGTCCTTATCTGGACACAAATTACACGCGCCTAAAGGCATCGGGGTTTTATACTTAAAACGTGGTGTACGTTTCCGTCCCATGTTACGCGGTGGACACCAAGAACGCGGTCGGCGCGCAGGTACAGAAAACTCAGCGTCTATCGTTGCATTAGGTAAAGCGTCAGAAATGGCAATGCAACACATGGAAACGGAAAATACAGCAGTTAAAGCCTTGCGTGACCATTTAGAAGCGGGAATTTTAGCTAAAGTTCCCAATTGCTTTGTAACAGGTGATGCAAGTAATCGCTTACCTAACACTGCAAATATTGCGTTTGAATACATTGAAGGCGAAGCCATTTTAATGTTATTAAACAAAATGGGCATTGCAGCGTCTAGCGGTTCCGCTTGTACTTCAGGCTCATTAGAACCTTCTCACGTTATGCGTGCAATGGGAATTCCTTACACTGCGGCACACGGCACAGTACGCTTTTCCTTATCTCGCTATAACACGGCTGAAGAAATTGACAAAGTGATTGAAGCAGTTCCGCCGATTGTTGCGCAATTACGCAAATTATCTCCTTATTGGAACAGCCAAACAAACAGCCCAGTGCAAGACCCTGAAAAGAGTTTCGCGCCTGTTTATGCTTAAAATTTAACATTGTAAACCTGCTTAGTTTACTGTTTTGTAAATGTAATCCTCCCTGTCCTTTGGATATCCTCTTATGCTTTTATGAGTGTAAGAGGTTTTTTTTGCGTGCCTGTTTTTGGGATATAACACATCGCAAAAGGAGTGCAATCGCTTTAGCTATTGCAAGCGTTGTCGAGAACTAAATAACCCAAATTTGGCGAGAGATTCAAACAAAAACAAAGACCTTCTAGGTTTTAGAAACCTAGAAGGTCTATTTTTATCTACAACATTTTGCCAAATTCAACTGAATTAAGGAGCTTCAGCTTCTTGTGCAAACTGAGGATGCTCCCGTTGCGCTGGCATTAACATACGATTAAGCGCGTCAAGATACGCTTTCGCCGAAGCGACTAAAATATCCGTATCAGAACCTTGCCCATTGACAATCCGCCCCGCTTTTTCCAAGCGCACACTGACTTCACCTTGTGCATCCGTGCCATTAGTCACGTTATTCACAGAGTAAACTAATAAACGAGTTTGGCTGTTAATAATCGCTTCAATCGCTTTGAAAATCGCATCAACAGGGCCACCGCCGCGGGCGGAAACAGTTTTTTCTTCGCCGTTAATATTTAAAGTGACATCCGCATGAGGCAATTCACCCGTTTCAGAAACAACCCGAAGATAGGTTAATTTAAAATGTTCGCGCTCGGCGGTGCGGGCATCAGTTACTAAGGCTTGTAAATCTTCGTCGTAAATCTCGTGTTTTTTGTCCGCGAGTTCTTTAAAACGGGCAAAAGCGGCATTTAATTCTTCCTCAGAAGAAAACTCGATATTGAGTTGTTTTAAATGCGATTTAAACGCATTGCGTCCTGAGTGTTTACCAAGCACCATGCGGTTAGCAGTCCAACCTACATCTTCCGCCCGCATAATTTCGTAGGTTTGCCGATGTTTTAATACGCCATCTTGGTGAATACCTGATTCATGAGCAAACGCATTCGCGCCGACAATCGCTTTGTTTGGTTGCACAGGGAAACCTGTAATATTCGACACTAAACGCGAACACGTCATAATTTGCGTAGTATCAATTGTCGTATGACATGGGAAGACATCGGGACGTGTACGAATCCCCATTACAATTTCTTCTAATGCAGCGTTACCCGCCCGCTCACCTAAACCATTGATAGTACATTCAACTTGCCGCGCACCATTAATCACCGCAGAAAGTGAATTAGCCACTGCTAAACCTAAATCATTATGGCAATGCACGGAAAAAATCGCTTTATCTGCATTAGGCACGCGCTCAATTAAAGATTTAATCAACGCCCCAAACCGCTCAGGTACTTTGTAACCGACGGTGTCAGGGATGTTAATTGTGCGTGCACCCGCATTAATCACCGCTTCAATAATACGACAAAGAAAATCGGGTTCAGAACGTCCCGCATCTTCAGCAGAAAATTCTACGTTGTCAGTGTAACCGCGTGCCCGTTTAACAGCGCGTACTGCTTGCTCTATTACTTCATTCGGCGGCAAGCGCAATTTCATTTCCATGTGAATGGGGGAAGTTGCAATAAAGGTATGAATACGCGGCGAAACTGCCCCTTTTAAGGCTTCAGCGGCGCGGTCAATATCTTTATCTAATGCCCGTGCTAAGCCGCAAACGGTGCTGTCGTTAATCACATTGGCGACAGCTTGCACTGCGTCAAAATCGCCAGGGCTGGCAATGGGAAAACCTGCTTCAATGACATCAACCTTGAGCTTTTCAAGAGCTTTAGCAATGCGGATTTTTTCGTCTTTAGTCATTGACGCGCCAGGGCTTTGTTCGCCATCGCGTAAAGTGGTATCAAAAATAATAAGTTTATCGGTCATGATGTGCTCCTGAAATAACACTGCTGCCCCGCTTTAGAAAAAACACATCTTCTAAAGCGAGCTATTAAATTCCTAAACAATAGGGAAAAATATAGAGGGTTGCCCCTTACGGGGCAAGGTTATTGAACGCTGCCCGTTGCGGGCAGCAGTCGCAGCAGTTTCAGGAGCGAGAATGGTAAGCAGCACTCCGCCTGTCTCATTGAGACAGGAAAAAAGAGAATGTTGAAGTGAACAGTTGTGTTCATTTTGCGCTGCGTAAACCAAGAATGGGTGAAATTGATATTTTAATAATAGCGAGTCTTTATCCAATTGCCAAGTTTTTTTTGTGCATTGAAGCACAAATATAGATTGTTATGATTTTTAAAAGTCGCTAAATATACAGCGTAACGTCTGCCTCACCCGCAAAATCGAAAAAGCTTGCTGCGCCACCGTATTCTACGCCGTCAATAAAATCAGCCGGTTTAAAATCAAATAAATCAACGGTCATTTGACAGGCTAATAATTTTACTTCTGCTTCAATACATAAATCACGCAATTCTTCAATGCTTGCCACGCCTTTACTTTTCATTTTTTGTTTCATCATCATAGAGATAAAACTTTCCATTCCAGGCAATGCTTGTACTAATACTGGCACGGGAACAGGCATAGGCATGGCGGGATTGCCTAACGGTGACACTTTTAAATCTAATTTTTTGCGTAATAATTGCAAACCATAGAAAGTAAAGAAAATTGTGGTTTCATAGCCGAGAGCAGCGGCAGTAGAAGCCAGAATAAAAGGCGGATATGCCCAGTCTAAAGTGCCTTTTGTTGCGATAATTGCTAAGCGTTTTTGGTCAGACATAGTGCATATTAACCTTTTTGAATGAAATAAAAGAATTTGCCACCTTCTTCTTTAAATTCTAGTAATGGATTGCGGGTCTGTTTAGCAAAAGCTTCAAAATCTTTAACTGAACCTGGGTCAGTGGCAACGACTTTTAAAACCTCGCCGCTACTCATGGTGTTTAACAATTTTTTTGCCCGTAAAATAGGTAAAGGACAATTTAAGCCAACTGCATCTAATTCTTGATTAAATTCCATGTATTTAGCTCCTTTTTTATCAAAAAATATGAATTCAATTCAGCAGAATACTCTCAAATAATGATGAATCCTACAAACAATTTTGCATAAAGATATAAGCATTGTAGTCTATTCTTATATACAAAGTAATTATTACAGGTTAGTAAATAATAGAATTTAGGCAATAAAGTTAGGAGTTACGCAGTTGAAATAGGGAGTGCAATCGCTTTAGCGATTGCAATTGGCAGACCTGCTCGTTTTTAAAAGCTAATAGGTCTTTGTTTTAATTTGAATCTATCGTCAAACTTGGGTTATTGAGTTCTCGACACCCCGCGCAATCGCTAAAGCGATTGCACTCCTGTTTAATCAACTGTGTAATGCCTAAAAGTTTTAAAATATAAACTTATCTGGTGGCTATCTCAATGTAAACTCAGTTGATAAAGTTTTTCATCCACTATTAATAAAGCAATTGCCCCATTGTTGGTTAATTTCATGTGGGTATTTAAACGTGCATCTTGCACCGTACGTTTTTGGGTAAAAAAACGGTGGAAAATATTTAATTCTCCATCTTGTTGTAAATGAATAATGATACCGTTGTCTAAAACAGTGAAGTTAATATCATTTAACTCGCAATTTTGTTGTATTTCTATTTGATAGTTCTTAAATTGTTCATCAAATCGCAAAATCGCCAAGCTATAAATGCCTTGTTGAAATAAAGAAAGCATAACTACGCCTTTCTCATATTTTCCTTGCAAAATTCTATAGTCTTTTAATTCAGGAATGGCTTTCATCCAGCAACTATTCGCTTGATAGGGAATAATTAGCCATGGCTCACCTAAAACATTTTGATAAATACATCCCTCTAATACTTGATGAGCATAGGGCAAGATATTCCAACTATTACTGATACTTACAATTATTTTATTGCTCATCTTGTGAAAAGCAATGTGCATCAATTTGTTATATTGCACTATCCATAAACGATTATCGACTAACATTAATGCTTCAGCTTTAATAGTAGAATAGACAATCTTTAAATTAACATTGTTCTCAAACTTTAAGAAACCTTGCTCAATATAAACTGGCAAGGCAGTTAAATCATGAGGTTCACAGAGTAATTCATAATGGCGAATATTTGGCGCGCTAAATTCTGTATTTTGATAAAAATAAGCATTTTCCGTAATGAAAAATTGTAAACTTTGATAAGCATAATGTTTTACTAATGCGTGTTTAAATTGACGAAGTAAAGTTAAAGTCAAGGTTGAATTAGCATTAAGAGTAGGATTAAAACTGGGTACAGTGAAAATAATACTACCTGCTTTTAATGAGAATTGAGGCGGTGAACATCGCTCTCCTCGTTCAAATAAACGGATAAACCAATCACTTAATTCCGATGGAATGCTTTTTAAAGGACGCACCGCAGACGGTAAACTGACTTCATGATTAAAAATAGAAATATTAGCTTTCATTCGTTGTTCTAATTGATTTGTTTTAAAAGCAGGATGTTTTCCTTTAAAAGGATGAATGCCTACTAATAATTGACAGGCAATAATAGCAAAAGCAAACCAATCAGTAAAAATGGAAAAATTACTGCTATGATAATCCCGAATACTTGGCATTATCGCTGTTGCGGGAAAAGTAGGTGTTTGATAAGAATCAACATCAATAAAATAAGCTAATTCAAAATTGTTGGCATCTATTAAATAATTCATTTCATTACCATCAACAATTAAGCAATTACGTTGATGGATAAAATCAATTGTTTGTTGAACTTGTTGCAATAGTTTTAAGTTTTTATTTAAATCAATGTGATTTTGGCGGCGAAAATCATTGGTAAATAGGCGAGGCAAAGCGGTGACATTTTCTAAGCGTGCCATACTAAAGCCGACAACTTGCTGTTGTTGATTCATGAGCAATTGTTGAGGGCGGATGATATGCGGGTGATTAAGTTGTGCTAATTCTTTTAGTTTTGCAAGGGGTAAGACGGATTGAATATCAGTTGCAATTTTATAGGCCCATTGTCCTTTAACATAAATTTTCCCTTCTCCTCCTTCTGCAACAAAATCTTGTTCAGTTAAATCTACAAAACTACCATCTTGTAAGAAATAACGCATTTTAAACAACTCCTTTGCCTAGATTTAATCCAGATGCTTAAATAAAATTTAAGACGGCTTTTATCACTTGATTTAATTCAAACAAAACATAAAGTATTTTTAAGCATAGTGGCTAATTGAGTAAAATGATATTGATTAGCCTTAAAAATTGGCTTATGCTTTTTTAATGTTGTTTATGTTCAACGTGAGGAGATTTCTAATGAAGTTAGCAGCCGTATTATTGGCAATGGGCGCAACCTTAAGTTTTTCTACATTTGCTGTAGATTTCAATGAAGAAGGCTTAGCAAAGCTGCAAAAAAATGTCCTGAATAATACCAAAGGGACTGAGATGAAATTGCCAACTAATAAATGCCTAGATGTTGCAGGGGATGCTAAATCCAATGGTGCAACCTTACAAATTTGGGATTGCAATGGCTCTGCCAATCAATTGTGGAAAATAGATACCAAAGGACGCATTATAAACACAGGCGGGAAATGTATTGATGTTGCAGGAGATGTTGCTGCTAATGGCACAAAAGTACATTTATGGGATTGTCATGATGGCGCAAACCAAAAATGGAAACGCGATGGTGAACGTTGGATAACCTCTGGCGGCAAATGTTTAGATGCAGACGGTAGCGCAGATAAGAATGGTACACGCATTCATTTGTGGGATTGCAACGGCGGCAATAACCAAAAATGGCGGCAATAAGTTAATCTAAAAATGGCAATGATTGTTGATTAATTTAGCCAATCCATTCTAACAAAAACCTGCTAGGTTTAAAAAACCTAGCAGGTTTAAACTAAAAATTATTTAAAGTAATCGTATTTACCACCTTTCCATGTGTACATCACATAACCAGGAGCTTTTACGTCACCATTTTTATCAAAACTGATTTTACCTAATACCGTTTCAAATTCGTTTTTCATTAAAGAAGTAGAAACTTCTTTAGCTTCAATACTTTTAGCTTTATTGGCAGCATCTGCCCAAGTTTGAATTGCACCATAGGTATATAATACATAACCTTCTGGTTCAACTTGCATTTTACGGAAAGATTCTACAACAGGAGCTGCCGCTTCGTTTTTGCGTGGGTCGGGGCTAAATGTCATTAAAGTGCCATCGCCGGCATCACCAGTAATCGCCCAAAACTCAGAAGTCATTAACGCATCGCCAGAAATTAATACAGTTTTCATTCCTTGTTCACGCATTTGACGAATAATCAAGCCCGCTTCTGTGTAGTAACCGCCTAAATACACAACATCAATCATTTCTTTTTTCATTTTAGAAACAATCGCGGAATAATCTTTTTCACCAGCAGTAATGGCTTCTAACAAGGTTTCTTTTTTGCCCGCTTCATGTAACGCTTTTAACGTTTCATCAGCAATGCCTTTACCATACGCTGTTTTATCATGTAAAACAGCAACTTTTGCATCTTTGTAATGCGTTGCAATGAACTGTCCAGCGACTGCGCCTTGTTGGTCATCCCGTCCACAAACACGGAAAATTAAATCGCCCGCATCATCAGTAAATTTAGGATTAGTTGAACCTGGAGAAATCTGTAAAACACCTTCTTCTTCATAGACTTTTGACGCTGGAATAGAAGAACCTGAACAGAAATGCCCCGCTACAAATTTCACACCTTTATTTACTAATTGATTAGCCACAGCAACTGCTTGTTTAGGGTCGCAGGCATCATCGCCAATTTCTAATTTTAACTTTTTCCCCAACAATCCCCCCGCAGCATTAATATCTGCAACTGCTTTCTCTGCCCCCAACTGCATTTGCTTGCCTAACGCAGCATCTTTGCCCGTCATTGGTCCAGCTACCGCAATCACAATATTTTCTTCAGCCATCGCTGAAGAACTTAAAAATGGCGAGCTAACCATTGCAGCAAATAAACCCGCATGTACCCAATGCACCAGAGCTTTCATCATTTTGACTCCTAATTAGTGTGAGTTAACTATTTAAAATACTGTCAAAGACTACATTAAGTAATGTATCAATTTTTTATTATTTAACACAAGATAAATTAACCTGTTCAGATAATTCTTCTATCATAAAATAATTTACAAGCATTTGTGATTAAAATAAACTTCGCTAATAATAAAAATTTTTGTTACTGTTAAATTATATAAATACCAATTTTACTGTAGAAATGATGAATCACTTACTCAATTTTCCTATTTTTCAACAAGTAGTTGACGCTTCCGATAGCCCAACTACGCTTGTTGTATCAAATGAACTACAATTATTTAAAATTATTGTAGAGAGTCATCCTGATTCTATTTTTATTTTCAATCAAAATTGGTCAGTTATTTATGCCAATAAAACAGCTTTACAGTTATTAGAATATTCAGAGACAGAATTAAAAAAATTACCTAATTTTTTGGGACAAATAGATTTATTTTTTTCAAAAGAAAAAATAAATGAAATGATTCAATCTTTGTTAAACAAAGAAACGCCATTCCTTATTTTAGAGTCACTCTATCAATCCAAATTAGAAAAACAGTTTCATGTGGAGTTAAATATTCAATTATGTAACTGTTCATCTGATAATTTATTAATTGTTAATTGTAAAGATATTAGTCACTATAAATTAACAGAATTTCGCTTAAAACAAAGTGAAGAACGTTTTGCTTTAGCTGTACAAGGTTCTAATGATGGTATTTGGGATTGGGATTTAGTTAAAAATAAACTATATATTTCAAATCGCTGGAAAAGTTTATTCGGTTATGATGATGATGAGTTAATGAATCCTGATGATGAATTATCGGATATTATTCATCCAGATGATGTAAAAGCAGTTTACCAGAATGTGACTAATTATATAGAAAAAAAAATAGAGTATTATCGAGTAAAATTTAGAGTTCGTCATAAACTAGGACATTTTGTTTGGGTATTAGGACGCGGGGTTGCACTTTGGAATGAGGAGGGTAAAGCTATTCGTATTGTGGGCACAACAACCAATATTGATGAAATGAAACGTAATGAAGAACGTTTAGAGCGGGCTTTAGCAAAAATTAATCAATTTAAAGCATTGCTTGATTTAATGGCAGATGAAGTTTTTATTTGTACCACTGATTTAGGTCAATTAGTTTATGTTAATCAAGCTGCAATAAAAAGTTTAGGTTATTCAATTGCTGATTTATTACAAGTTTCCCCCATTACTTTTATTAAACATCCTACCGAAAGTATTCAAAAAATATTTGAACCTTTATTAACGAATCAATGTCAAAAATTGATAGTAGAAGTTTATCACCAACATCAAAAAGGCTTTTTATTACCTGTAGAATCTTCTTTACAATTTATTTCATTTAGAGATAAACAACATTTATTAATTATTGCTCGCAATATTCAAGAACGAAAACATGTAGAAAGTAAATTGCGAGAACAAGAAGTTTTTTTACGCTTGGTTATTGAAAATATTCCTCAATATATTTTTTGGAAAAATAGACAAAGTAAATTTTTAGGTGGAAATAAACATTTTTTAGATATATTAGCTTTAAACAATGAGGAGGAATTAATAGGGAAAGATGATTTTGATTTACATTGGCATGAACAAGCAGCGGGTTTTTTCATTCGTGAACAGCGGATTATGAACACTGGACGCGCTGAGGCTTATACAGAAGAATTTTTAACAATGTCGGGCGAAATGGGCTATGCCTATGTACAAAAAATTCCGTTATTTAACGAACATGCAGAAGTCATTGGCTTATTAGGAACTGCGCAAGATGTCACTGAGAAACTCAAAGAAGAAATAGAAATGAAACGCTTAATGATGGTATTAGAATATAGTCCTAATATCATTTGTTCAGCAACATTAGAAGGCGACCACTTTTATATTAATCCTGCGGGACGTGAATTATTAGGGATTAATATTCATCAAATAAAAAATATTCATCTTTCTAATTATATGACGGGAGAGGATTATCAGTTTTGGCAACAACATATTTATCCGATTTTATCTAAAACAGGCTATTGGCGAGGTGAATTCCGCTTTCAAAATATCCAAACTAAAGAACTCATTGATGTAGATTACAGTTTATTCTTTACAGTAAATAAAGAAGGAAAACAAGTATCTATTAGTTCTATTTCTCGTGATATTCGCACTCAAAAACATGTAGAAATAGAATTATTAAAAGCTAAAGAATCAGCAGAAAATGCCAATACTGCTAAAAGTGCATTTCTTGCAAATATGAGTCATGAATTAAGAACACCTTTAAATGGAATTTTAGGATATACACAATTATTGTTAGCTGACCCTTATTTAATTGATAGTCATCGTGAATGTGTTTCTATTATCCAGCGCAGTGGAAATTATTTGCTGACTTTAATTAATGATGTATTAGATTTAGCTAAAGTTGAAGCAAATAAAATTGAATTACAACCCACCATTTTTAATTTAAATATTTTTTTTGATGAATTAAGTGATTTGTTTAGAATGCGCGCTTCGCAAAAACAAGTTGAATTTAGTTGTCAAAAAGTCACTACTTTTCCAAATCATATTTTAGCGGATGAGAAACGTTTACGTCAAATTCTAATTAACTTATTAAGCAATTCTATTAAATTTACAAATCATGGTAGTGTAACTCTAAAAGTGAGTTATGCAGAAGGCATGATGACGTTTGAAGTAGAAGATACGGGCATTGGGATTGCTTCTGAAGATTTGGAAAAAGTTTTTGAATTATTTAAACAAGTGGGGGATGTACGCTATCATAATGAAGGAACAGGCTTAGGATTAGCGATTACTAAACGGCTTGTGGAAATGATGGGGGGACAACTTTTAGTCCACAGTCAACTGGGGGTTGGTAGTTGTTTTTGGTTTTCTATTCCTTTAAAACCGATAGAAGAAACTGAACTTTCCATTGCGCAAAATACAGAAGTAAAATTACCTCTAACGTATCAAGGGGCTCAACGTTGTATTTTAATTGTAGATGATTGGTTTGATAATCGGAGTTTCTTAAAAACTTTATTGTCGCCTTTAGGTTTCTTAGTGCGTGAAGCTGCGAATGGACAAGAGGGTTTAGAAAAAGCCTTAATTGACCCCTTTCCTGATTTAATTTTGCTAGATTTAGCAATGCCTGTAATGAATGGGGTAGAAATGGCGAAAATTATTCGCGAACATCCATTATTAAAACATATTCCTATTATTGCTATTTCTGCACATCTTTTTAAATATCAACAACAAGATATTTTAAATGTAGGTTGTGATGCTTTTTTAATTAAACCCGTTCAAATTGATATTTTGCTTGATAAAATCAAACAGTTATTAACTTTAACATGGGTTTATTCTTCTGAATCTGTTTTAGAATTAGAGAAAAAACAAACGATTGAGTGTTTATCCATAACGACGGAAACAGTTTTGCAATTGAGTCCTGAATCACGTCGTAAAATGAAATATTTAGCCTCTATGGGAGATGTTTTAGAATTACAAAAACAACTCAATATGATAGAGAAAGAACAAGGTTCAAGCACTTTCTTAACGCATTTGAAACAGTTAATTAAAGTTTTTGCTTTTGATGATTTTATTGATATTTTAGAGAAAAATAAGGATAAAAATTAACTTTTTCTTTAAAAATTTTATAAATCCCGATTGAGATTAATTAATTGCTGTGGCGATAGCAATGTTTTGGGTGTTTGCCATTTTAATTTGATAGATGTTAAAGAAACAACCCGTTTTTTAGCGACAATAAGATAAACAGCTCCCCATGTTTTTGCATAACGTCCGCCAACTTTTTCTAAAAACAGGGTGTTATCTAAAATTTTGTCGTGATTGACAGGCGGGGCGTAATAAAAACTATACGTTTCACGAATTTCAAAGCCTAATAATCCCAACCAATCACGCATTCGCATCATTGAAAGAAATTTCCCACACCAAGGCGCGGCAGCACTTTGTCGCCGACAGCACCATTGCCATGCGCCCCATAAACTGCGGGGATTAAAACCGATAATCAGTAAATGTCCTTCGGGAATCAGTATCCGTTGCACTTCGCGTAAAACTTGATGCGGGTCATCTTCAAATTCTAGGATATGCGGCAAAATAGCGACATCAATGCTGTCCGCTGCAAATGGCAATTGCTCTGCCGTTGCATGAATATATGAGTAATCATTTGTTTCTGTTAATAAATGCGGATAGCGACTGAGTAAACAGCGGTGATGAATACGACTACTTTCTAATAAACGTCCATGTCCCATACCGCCAATTTGAAGCAGATGAAAACCAAAAAGTTGCGGTAAAATTTTTGCCACTAATGCCGCTTCGGCTTCTAGTAATCGCTGTCCTAAGCGTGTATCAAACCATTCATTCAGTTGTTGCGCTCGATTGCCCACATTGATTACATCCTTAAATTGAAGGGGGTGGATTGGAGTATTTATTGTTCATCTTTTTTAGATGTTGCCCGTTGCCGCGCGGGGCGGGACGTTTTCGTTTTTTTGTCTGTTGTTATAAACATATTGGCTTTAGCCATAAAATCATCAAGGCTTGCACAACTATAAGCTTCACCCGTCAATTCAATTATTTGATTAAAATTAGTAATTTGACTAATCGCCGTTTTAACTGAAGCGGGTAGTTTTTTAAACCGTTGTTTAAGGTGTTTAATGAGCTTTTCTTGGGTTTGCAAACAAAATTGTTGTTCGGCTTCCAGTTTTCCTTCTACTTTTCCTTCCGCTTTCGCTGTTTGGTAAAGTTTGCGAATGGAGTCGTTTTGCAATAAATCCAAATTCAACATATCAATCACCTCTTGATGTTCTAGGTGTTTAAAACGATTTAGCAATAATAAACCTATGATATTTAACGCTTCATTTAGTTGCTCACCTGCTGGATAATGTTGATAAATGTGTTCACACCAGCCGCGCATTTTTTGCTGTAATAGCGGTTTTTCAGTGTTTATGGCAAGCGTAAAAGGCGCGAGTACAATTAAGCGCGGGTCAGCCGTTATTAATTGTTGTTCTGTATATTCAGTTAATACAATTTCTTGAATTAACGAAGTATGTGCTGTTTGTAAAGCAGGTATCAGTGTTTCTAACTTAAGTGCTGCCTGTTGATAACGTTGATGAGTATAAACAATGATACCTACAACAGGTTTATCATCCCGACTTTTTAAACAAATTTGTAACATATTGTTTAAACAACGGTAGCGTATATATTTATCAGTATAGCCCTGAAATTCTAAAGTCACACGGGTATTGACCGTTTCTAAAATGGGCAAACCTTCCACGTCTGGACGTTGTAAGTTTTTTTCTTTAAATTCTACTGCGCGAAATTGATAACTTTCAGCAACATCAGCAGCAAAGCCAGCGAGTTTTAATAAGCCCGCACCGCTTAATTGCATAAGTTGTAAAAAAGTTTCATCCGTGCCGCGTAATTGTCGTGAGTCTGTCATAACTGTTTTTAGAGTGAGAACGGTTAGTCTCGCGAATCTGTATTAGCAGACCTACTAGGTTTTTAAAACCTAGTAGGTCTTTACCTGTGTTTGAATTTCTCACCAAACTCAGGTTATTTTACCTTTGCTATTTAACCCGCCGAATATTCGCGCCTAATTGCGTTAATTTTTCCTCAATTCGCTCATAACCACGGTCAATATGATAAATACGGTCAACTAAAGTATCCCCATTTGCCACTAATGCCGCTAAGACCAAACTTGCAGAAGCGCGTAAATCAGTTGCCATGACGGGCGCAGCAGTTAAGTGTTCGCTGCCTGTGACAATCGCGGTATTACCTTCAATGCGAATTTTTGCCCCTAAACGTTGTAATTCTTGTGCGTGCATAAAACGATTTTCAAAAATCGTTTCACGCATTGCCGCTGTTCCTTCAGCAATGGCATTCATTGCCATAAATTGCGCTTGCATGTCGGTTGGAAAAGCAGGATGCGGCGCGGTATGAATATCCACCGCTTTTGGACGTTTGCCGTGCATATCTAATTCAATCCAATCTTCCCCAGTTGCAATGCTTGCGCCCGCTTCGCGTAATTTATGTAACACTGCATCAAGTAAATGCGGATAAGTATCTTTTAAACGCACTTTGCCGCCAGTCATTGCTGCGGCGACTAGGTAAGTCCCTGTTTCAATGCGGTCGGGTAAAATAGTGTGACTTGCACCGTTAAGTTTTTCCACGCCTTCAATGCGAATGGTATCCGTGCCCGCACCTTCAATTTTTGCACCCATACGGATAAGGAAATCTGCCAAATCAACAACTTCAGGTTCACGCGCGGCATTTTCAATGACCGTTTCACCATCGGCTAACACGGCTGCCATCATTAAATTTTCTGTCCCTGTTACGGTGACTAAATCCATGCACAAATTCGCGCCTTTCAAGCGATTCGCTTTAGCATAGATGTAACCATTATCCACTTTGATGTCTGCGCCCATGGCTTGCAAACCGAGAATGTGCAAATTAACAGGACGTGCGCCAATCGCACAACCGCCTGGTAATGACACTTGAGCCGCACCAAAACGCGCCAGTAAAGGCCCCAAGACCAAAATAGAGGCACGCATGGTTTTAACCAGTTCATAAGGCGCAATATGCGTATGGACATGATTGCTATTAGATTGAATATTAAGCTTTTCGTCGACGACTAAATCCACGCCCATGCGTCCTAATAAGCTCATCATGGTAGTGATGTCTTGTAGGTGCGGCACGTTGCTAATGGAGCATTGTCCTTCGGCTAATAGTACGGCAGCTAAAATGGGGAGTACTGCGTTTTTCGCGCCTGAAATGCGGATTTCGCCATTTAAAGCATTACCGCCTTGAATTAAGAGTTTATCCATAGTTTATTGTTGTTTTTCCCATTGTTCAGGGGTATAAGTTTTTAAACCTAAAGCATGTAAGCTGTTGTTTTGAAAATGCTCACCTAGAGCAGCAAAAACAATTTGATGTTGTTTCAACATGGTTTTACCTGTAAAACTGGCATCGACTACAATTGCGTCAAAATGTGTACCATCATCACCATTCACTTCAATAATTGCGTTAGGCAATCCTTGTTGAATCAGTTGTTTTAGTTCGTATTTGTCCATTTTTGTATCTCTTGAATTTAAATGTACGGGTAGAGTTTAGCGTTCCATTTTATAACGACTTCATTATAAACGGATAGCGATTGAAAGATGGGAAATTTTAAAATAGGGGATAATTGCCGAAAAATTATTTTTTAACCTGAATTCAGCGCACTGTTCACACCAAAATAAAAACCTGCAAGGTTTTTAAAATCTTGCAGGTTTATTGGAGTCAATTTGCTGATAAATTAAGCACTGCAATTTGAGTTTGTGGGAATATATTTTTTAACCAGTAGCATTAATAAAATCGGTAATATCCAAACGGAAATTAAAGTTAATTCCGCCAAAGTAGGAATACCGACTAAAGAGCCTGTACTCGGTTCTACTTGCAATAAAGCAGATGATAACATGCTGGCAATCGCCATTGCGCCGTGTTGAATGGCTGAATTCAAGGACATAAAGCCTGCCCGTTCTTGGGGCGCGGGTAAATGGGAAATCGTTGATGTCACTAATACTGCTCGCATGGTGCTGGCAAACATAAATAACGTGAATAAGACAATCACGGGAATGTTGGTCATCATCATGATGAAACCAAAAATAAGTGTGAAACTCATCATTACCGCACTTGTCCATGACAAGGCAATGCAGCCCCAGCGGTCAATGAGTCGCCCAGTTAATTGCATCCCGAAGAAACTTAAAAGTCCGCCGACCATGTATAACGTGCCTAGATGTTCACGCGGATAATGCAAGTTGAATTGTAAATATGCCGATAAATTGGGAACAATTAAGAAATTACCAAATAAGGCAACGCAAGTAATTAGGTAAGCCAATAAAATTTTAGGCGTTGTTATCAACCGTTTAAACGTATGCCAATGACTATGCACAATTTTTTGCTGTAAATGTCCCCGCATTGGCGGTAATAGGAAATACAGCATTAAAATCACAATACTGCCTAAAATAGAAATCATCACAAAAGGCAAGTGCCAACTGCTAATGCGCGCCAGTTCTAAACCGATTGGAATACCGAACACAGCAGAAATGGAAAATGCACTCATCACAATGCCCATTGCTCGCCCGCGTCGCTCAGTTGGAATGCAGTCGATAATCATCGCCAAAGACACAGAGGCAGCAATACCGCCAAATGTCCCCGCGACCGCACGGGCAATTAACATGCTTGTGAAACTGAAGGCTAAAGCACTGGCAATTGTGCCCAATACTAAACCAATTAAGGCGACAATAACCGCAGACCGTCGGTCAAAACGGTCTAAAAAAAATGCACCCACAATTGCACTGATGGCTGCCATTGCAGAATAACTGCCAGTCAATAAGCCGTTATGGTCTGAAGAAGTCTCAAACGCATGAGCTAAATCAGGCCCTAACGGCATAAGCACCATAAAATCAACAATATTGATAAAATGAATACTACTAACCAGTAAAATTAAAAGGGTTTCAGACACGACAGGCGGAGACTGTGGTGTCATTGGAAGAGGAATAACGGTTGACACGATAAATAACTCTTTACCAGTTAAATAAAAAAATTACGTTACGTCTAAATTTTCTGTTTTTTCAACCAAGTAATCATATAATCTGCTACTTCTTGCCAATTACGTTCTAACATCATGGCGTGAGCGGTGTTAGCAAAAATATGTAAATCTGCGCTATAAGTTTCAGCGGTACTACGAATGACGCTAACAGGGAAAAAAGCATCATTTTCCGCGCCTAATACTAACATCGGGATTTTGGGAATTTTAAATACATTGGGTAAATTAAAGCCTAGCAAATCGAATGTAATTCTTCCTGATTCACCTTGCGCGTACATGAGATAAGGTTCAATTTCACTATCAGTCATGTCTTTGGAAAATAAGGCTTGTCGCATCGTGTTAATTGAGCCAAAGTGCGGGCTAACATTTTGCATTAAACTTAATTCATGCAATAACAAGGGCGCGGTGAACATCATGTACATAATCGAACTACTTAACCCAGTGGGTGGGACGGAGTTCATTAAAATAGCGGCTTGAGCGGGATGGTCTTCTAAAAATTTTTGTACAACTGCGCCGCCCATTGAATGTCCAATTAATACAGGTGGTTTTTTAAAACGCTCACAAATTTCAACAACATCTTCTACATATTCCGTAACGCCTGCTGTATGTAAATCCCCTTTACTGTTTGCATGTCCTCGTAAGCTTAAGGCATATACGGGATAACCTTGTTCAGCAAAATAGGGTAAAAGATGTTCATCCCAACACCACGCACCAGCAAATGCACCATGCACAAAAATTAACGGGGTTTCTGTTACGGGGTTAGTGGGTAAACGTTGCAATATTTCTAACGACATGGAAATATCCTAAAAAGTGAGGAGAAAAAAGCGACAAAGCATAACTATAACACAGCTCAATTTTACCGCTTGTTGCAAGTATATATTTTGAAGAAATGATGAAATTATTTTTATTTTTATCACGTTTTAAATGTTGTAGGCGTTATGTAATTTAACAGGCAATTGGTCGTCCACAAACCGCGCGGGCGGTGGGGCTCATCATAATCCAATTTCTATTATTATTCCTTGTCATCGGGTGATTGGAAAATCAGGGAAATTAGTCGGTTATGGTGGGGAATTGTGGCGTAAAGAATGGTTGCTAAACCATGAAAAGAAACATGCTGGACTTTAAAGTAACGCGAATTCAGCGAGTAAATGTTTACATTCAATCGCTTTAAATCCGCGTCAATTTTTAATTAATTATGGACTGACTTGATGCGTTTGTTGTGTTGAAAGACGCGCATAACCTCGAGTTTTAGGGGTTTCATTTTCACTGGAATAACTGACAAAACCAGAGTTATAACCCGTTTTTAAATTTAAATTGCAGGCTTAAAGCAATTCACCTTGTCCTTCTTTTTTCAATTTCCAACACTCTTCTACACGATAAGCAATATCTTCTAAGACTGTCAAAATGGTTTGTTCTTCTGGTGTTATTCCATTTTTTAACAATGGCATAATGTGTAATACAATTTCATCAAATGATGCTTTTTGATTATTACGCTCCATTTGTCGTAAATAAGAAATTAAGTAGTAACGAATGCGTAATTCTAAAGGAATATGCGCTGTAAATTTCTTGTTTTTCTTAATGGTAAATAATTCTGTATTTTCATCATAATCAAAAGATTCAATTAATAAAGGCGTTAAATCAGAATATTGCTTTGCTAATAAATCTAAAAAGCCGAGTTCTAAGCCTTTAATAATCAATTCATCATTGATTTGTTCTAATGTCGCGCCGTTGTTTTTGGCAATAATGCCTTCTATTGTTTGCATTACAATATCGCCAATTTCCATACCTAAGCTTGCACTCATTAAATACTTAGGTTTACGCACTTTTCTAAAGTTAATAATGAGTTGTCCCGATAAAACCGTAAATGGATTTTGTCGTTTTTTAAAGCTAGTTTGTCCATTTTTTTGAGCAACTGCACCCGCATATTCAAAACCACAGCGTTCAGCAGTGTTGATAATTAAATGCCAAAATTCGGGGTCTTTGTGCGCAAATACAAATGACATCCAACGGTCAAATTTTAATACACGATACATTTCTTCAATGCTTTTCGCGATTAATTCATTATATTCCGCTTTGCTTTTATCATGTTCTCCACCTTCAATTGCCTCATGTTGATAATCTTGTTCTGTAACTTTTAAATCTAGCCACGCATTCCACATGATAGATAAATCTAAGTAAGGAATTTTTTTACCATACGGTGGGTCGGTGTAAATGTAGTCAACGCTTTCGTTTGCAATTCCTTTTCTACCAAAAGGCATATTTAAATCGAGCGTTTTTAAATCAGCAGCATTACCTTGTAAAACTTTTAAAGAAGAAGAAAACTCCTGATTTAGTAATACTTGTGTAAAGCTACTTTGCAAAGAAATTTCTTTTTTAGCTTCTGCTAAATTTTTAACTTTCTTTTCAAAAATATCAATTAACTCTAATTCTGTTGGCTTTGCTGCAATTCGATAACGATAATATCTAAAAGGTGCACTATCTCCACCGCCGCCACCTTGATTTTTATCACTAACTTTCGTTTTATGAAACGTTTGATTAAAACGAGTAATACTACTAGAAAAAGCTAACATTAAAGAACGCCACAAAGGGTGTGATTTTTTAGCTTTTTTATAAATAATTGCTTTTAAAAGTGCAAGTTGGGCTAATTGTTGTGGTGAAAATAATTGTTCAATATATTCCACATCAGAAGCTTTAGGTAATTTAATTCCTTTAGGATAAGGATGTTTTTCTAGTATTGCATTAATTTCTGCTTCAGTATTAGGTTTCTTTTTAAGAAACTCTATTTTAATTTTTTCGAAAGTGTGTAGTAAATCGCCATTGTTAACTTGAGCAATTAAAGCATTTACCATAAAAACAGACATTGGATTTAAATCAATATGAATTGCCCGTCGCCCAAGTAAGATAGCCTCAATCGCTGTCACGCCACTTCCACCGAAAGGGTCTAATACTAAATCACCTTTTTGCGAGAAGTTTTTAATGTATTCTTGCACCACATTCCACGCTTGCTTAGTGAAATAACCATGCACACCAAAATGGCGTTTTGCAGCCTGTTTTCTAACGGGGATTTCTTCTAACAAAGGGCGATTTAAATAATCAAACTCTTCTTTTTTATCTCCTCTTTTAATTACAGGATACTCAAGCAACTTTCCACTTTGAAAAGAATTAGGAGAGAGATAAGCAGTAAGTTCATCCCAATATTTTTCAATATCAACTAAAGCAAAATTTAAAATAGGATTTTCATTATCTTGACGGAATAATGTAAATTTTCGCCCATTACATAAAGCAAAAAATTTAGTGCGAACTTCAGGATGAATCGCATAAAAATACACTTGCTCAACATTGCCACCGCTTTGAATATTTTCATTCGGAGCTTTTGCATCTAATACCCACGCATAACTATCTGCCACTTTTAGCAAATAATCCGGCGTTTGTTGTAATTTACGTTTACCTGATGCTGTTTTAACAAAAGGATTAGTAAAAGTTTTACTGCGTATAATTTGTGATTGCTCATATCCTAATGCGAGTAACAACGGTACAATTAAAATTTCTCGCACACTATCTTCTTTAAAATCGTCTGAATCTAATTGAGAAAAATCAAAATCTTTAAATAATATAGTTTTCATTTATTTGACCTATACGCAGTAAAAAAAACTTTAAAAAATTAGGGTAGTTATTTTTTAAATACTATAACTTTGTTATAGATTTGCTGCAATATTTAAATTAAAGTAACAAAAATAAATCTAGTTAAAAATTGCAATATCGCTATTTCAACTAAGTTTTTTTTTAATCTCATTAAAAAACAACTTTTAGGATTTTTATCATGCAACTTTCTACTACTTATTTAACTTCTCCTTTAGGTACTTTAATGTTAGTTGCGAATGAAACGGCTTTAATTGCCTGTGAATTTAATGCTCCGACTTTTGAGCCTGTTTTAAGTATCACAAATAATCCATTGCTATTGCATACAAGTGAGCAACTCAATGAATATTTTCAAGGAAAACGTTATCAATTTGATTTACCTTTATCATTTGGAGGCTCAACATTTTATCGGCAAGTATGGCAGCAATTGCAAACAATTGAATATGGGAAAACAATGGCTTATGGCGAATTAGCGCAGGCAATCGGTCGCCCACAAGCCGCGCGGGCGGTGGGGCAGGCTAATCATCATAATCCAATTTCTATTATTATTCCTTGTCATCGGGTGATTGGAAAATCAGGGAAATTAGTTGGTTACGGTGGGGAGTTGTGGCGTAAAGAATGGTTGCTAAACCATGAAAAGAAACATGCTGGACTTTAAAGTAACGCGAATTCAGCGAGTAAATTTTTACATTCAATCGCTTTGAATCCGCGTCAATTTTTAATCAATTATGGACTGACTTGATGCGTTTGTTGCGTTGAAAGACGCGCATAACCTCGAGTTTTAGGGGTTTCATTTTCACTGGAATAACTGACAAAACCAGAGTTATAACCCGTTGCAAAATCTAATAAAGTTGTGCTACGACTCAAAGTAATAGTATTGGGATTATCCAATGTCAAATATGAACCACACGCTTCTGCTTCTCCACAAATAAAGCCATCATTATCTGAGTCTGTTCCTACAATCAGTTGATAAGTACCGCTCGGAACATTGGTAAATTTGTAGTTGTAATATCCATTAGTTGCATTTACTCGCACTTCTTGTACGGTGCTCAAAGTGTCAGCATCAACTAACAGTATGTAGTGATAGCCTGCATCGCCTGTTGTGCCTTGATTTTGTGCAGCTACTTGGAAAATAACGGGAATTCTGACCGTATTAACATCAGAATTGATGTTAATTGTAGCGTTATAAGTACCCGCTGCTAAGTTGGTACGATTTACTTGAATGATATAAGTCCCTAAACCAGTGCTATCAACATTGTAGCTAGAAACACTTACCGCGCCACCTGAATCATTGCTGATAGTCCCCACACGCACTGAACCTGAACCGCTGTTTGCTAAATGTAATTCTAAACGGGTTTGAGTAAAGCCAAAGTTTGCAGAGGTTGGACTCGCAACCAATAAAGGCGATGATTGGCTGATGTTACCTGTGCCTTCGGATGCAACTAAGACCGCTTTTTGTGCATTAATGAGTCCATAGCCAAATTGGGTATCTTTGCCAGTCGCGCCAATATCGTCAGTGATTTTGCCGCTTGTTAATAGTGAGTCAATCATATTCGGGGTTAAATTGGGATTAACCGCTTTCATTAACGCAATCACGCCCGCGACATGGGGGGTTGCCATTGATGTGCCTTGCAAATAATAGTAGTTATAATCAATAGTTGTACTACTATCATCACCATAAGTGCTTGCAATTTGGTCAGTATTACCATCGCCATCTACGTCGGGTGTAGATTTATCGCCGCCAGGGGCTGCAACATCAATAGTATTGCCATAGTTGGAATAATAGGCTAACTCTTTGTTAATATTGACTGCGCTGACTGAAATAACGCCGTCTAATGCAGCGGGATAGGATGGGTCATTTGAGCCATCATTGCCCGCAGCGGCGACGATAACAACGCCATTGTTGCGTGCGCTGGTAATTGCGTCTTTAAACCCTGTAGAAATTTGTGAACCGCCTAAGCTTAAATTGATAATATCCGCCCGTTTTACTGGTACTGTTTTGGAGTCATTGCTTAAACCAGCGGCAAAACGAACCGCTTGTTCTGCATCATATTCTTTGCCTGCACCGCCGCGTCCTAATACGCGCAAGGGCATAATTTGCGTTAACCAGCCAACGCCCGCAATCCCTGCACCGTTATTGGTGGACGCGCCAATTGTGCCCGCAACATGTGTTCCGTGAAACGTGCTGCTACTTTCTCGCCCTTCTTTGCTCCCTGGGTCATTGGGATTGCTGTCTATCCCGTCGCCATCTTTGGAGGTGCTAATGCTGCTGACGAAGTCATAACCCGCGACGGTTTTTCCAGCTAAATCAGGATGATTTAACAAAACACCTGTATCAATGACCGCGACAATGACATTGGAACTGCCTAAAGTTAAATCCCATGCTTGGGGCACATTAATCAAATCATAATGCCATTGATATTTGAGCAATGGGTCATTAGGGACACGAAATGCTTGTAAAATGTAGTTAGGACTGGCTTCTGTGACTTGTGAATAAGCTTGAATTGTTTTGAGTTTTTGCAAAGTGTGATATTTATCGCAAATTTCTTGGCTAATAAATTCATCGCATTGAGTTGATTGTAATTTTAACTGAGTATCATCTTCGGTAAATAACATGCGACGCGAGCTATCAAAACTATTGGTTTGCAAACCTTCACTGTTTAAAGCGGTGATTGTGGCTTGTGCAGTTAATTCATTTTGTGGGTTTAATTTAACAATATATTCACCCACAGCAAAATCATCGGATAAACGCGCACCACGTTCAGCGGTTGCTGTAGAGGACACATCTTGTCCCAAACTTAAAACATAATTGGCATAGCCTGATTCAGCACGCACTTCAATGATATACGCGCCACTGCTACGCACGGTTAAATTTTCATTTATCCCTGAATTGACTGACGCATCCGCAATTTTACCCGCAGAATAAAGATATAAATCTAAGTCAATTCCGCGTACATTAGCATTTGCAATGGATAAAGAAATGGTTTGCCCTTTTAACAAATTTACACTGTAAAAATCGCTAACATCGCCCGCAATCCGCAATTGTCCGCTATAGCCCGCTCCAGCAATGCTGACATATCCACCAACTAATGATGGATTAGGAATTGCCTGCGCAGTACTAAGTGAATTATTACTATTAGTCGTGGGCGCGTTGGGGTCATTGGTGTCGTTGTCTTTAGCAAGGTTACTGGCTACACTCACCCGTCCAGAGACTGTATAACCACTGATATATCCAGATGAATTATCATCTTCTGTTGAACTACTGGTATCGTCTCCGCCACTGCAACCTGCCAATAGCAAAGCAAGGCTACAGAGGCTTAAAAGTCCCCAATTTTTTAATTGGGTTAGATGTGAAATGACTCGCATATACATCATATCCTGTAAAAATAGTAAATAAAAATACACCCTATTTTAGGGAGTATGCAGTCAAGATGCTATTGTATGAAAACGAATTAATACAAATGGTTTGATAAACTGGATTGAATAAACTGCGTCTTAATTTTTCTAAATATGCAAATGTTTACAATATTTCGTTAAGCTCTTAAAAACACAAACGGAGATGGTACATATTCTCCATAGATTTATTTGCAAACTTGAATTTAATCAGAGAAAATTTTCAATTGATTTTCACTTTAAAAACTCATTTCACATAGGATAGCTTACTTGGAAATTTGGCAAATTATTTTACTCGCAATCGTTCAAGGACTGACAGAATTTTTACCCATTTCCAGTTCAGCCCATTTGGTACTGTTTCCCCACTTATTCGGTTTACAAGACCAAGGTTTAGCCTTTGATGTTGCACTACACATGGGCAGTTTAATTGCTGTAATGTGGTATTTTCGCAAAGATTTACACATATTCATTACACATGCCTTGCAATCCATTCGCAGTCGCAATATGACTCAAGAAAGTTTACTGGCTTGGGGAGTTTTATTAGGCACATTACCAGTGGGAATTGTGGGATTTATCGTTGTATTGACTAATTTAGATGAACAAATGCGCTCCCCTATCGTGGTCGGCTGTTCTACGCTGTTTTTTGGCACATTATTAGGTCTAGCGGACTGGTTTGGCACACGTCAGCGCACCGAAGCAGATTTAACATGGCGCGACATTGCAATTATCAGTTGTGCGCAAGCATTTGCAGTAATTCCAGGCACTTCACGCTCAGGTGCAACCATGACAGCGGGGTTATTTATTGGCTTACAACGTAAAACAGCGGCGCGTTTTTCCTTTTTACTGTCCATTCCCGCCATTATTTTGACTGGGTTGGGCGAAGGTTTATTCAGTATGTTGAAAGCTGAACATGTCAGTTTTCATTTACACGAAGTTTTATTAGGGATTACTTTTTCAGCTATCAGTGCTTACTTCTGTATTAAATTTTTCATCAATTTATTAGATAAAATCGGCATGTTGCCCTTTGTTATCTATCGTCTCATCTTAGGTGTTGTACTATTAACTTGGATGAGTTAGTCATGGAAAATCCATTGCATTTATACCGCTGGTGGCTGGCAATTGGATATTGTCTTGTTGCAACGGTGATAGTGCTATCGCTCATTCCCATGCCCCCCACCCCCATTATTCAAAACAGCGATAAAATTCAACATATTACTGCGTATTTTGGTTTAATGGGGTGGTTTTGTTTACTGCATCCTGTATTCAAAACCCGCGTAAAATTAGCCATTGCTTTTATTTTCCTAGGTATTTTATTAGAAGGTGGGCAAAGTTTAACCAGCTACAGACAAGCCGATATACTCGACATGCTTGCTAACAGTTGCGGTGTCCTGCTGGGCTGGGGCATCGCCTGCACTCCGTTACAGCATAGTTTACGCTGGATTGAACATCACATTTTAGGCTGTTCTTAAAATGCAACTTTTTCCTGATGATTTAATTGCAAAACTCAAGCAGGTTAAACAACTTGTAGTATTAACTGGCGCGGGCACTTCTGCCGAAAGCGGTATTCCAACTTTTAGAGAGGCGCAAACGGGTTTATGGGCGCAATATGACCCCGCGCAATTAGCAACGCCTGAAGCTTTTAAACAGAATCCAAAATTAGTATGGGATTGGTACACATGGCGACGGGAGAAAGTATTAGCAGCGCAGCCCAATGCAGGGCATTTAGCACTGGTTGCGATGGAAAAATATATAAAAACCTTTCATTTAGTAACGCAAAATGTGGATGGTTTACATCAACGGGCGGGAAGTGAAAACGTTTTAGAATTACACGGCAATATCACACGCATCAAATGCGAAAAACGCCAGCGATTTATTGATTTAAGCCATGCGCAGTTAACAGAATACGCCTTACAACTGTCAGAAAACACGCCACCGCGTTGTTTAGATTGCAATTGCAACAGCTTTTATCGTCCAGATGTTGTTTGGTTTGGCGAATCTTTACCTTATCACGCTTTAGTCACGGCGGAACAAGTTGCTAGTCAATGTGAAATGCTTTTATGTATAGGAACATCCAGCGTTGTCTATCCTGCTGCCGCACTGCCACTTACAGCACAGCAAAACGGGGCGACGGTGGTTGAAATTAACTATGAATCTACGCCCTTGACTAAAAAAGCGCATTATTTCTTAAAAGGCATGTCGGGGGAAATTTTGCCCGCGTTAGTAAAAGCAGTATGGGAAGACGGTGGACTATAGTTTGCTCGTCTTAAAAGGAGTGCAAGAGCTTTAGCTATTGCAAGGGTTGCCAAGAACTCAATAACCCAAGTTTGGCGATGGGTTCAAATTAAAATAAAAACCTGCTAGGTTTTAAAAACCTCGCAGGTCTTGATTTAAACAGACTTAACTGTTTTGATTTTCAATTAAATAAACAGTTTGTCCATCACCTTTAGCCACACGAATCACAGTATCAATTTCGTGTAACTCTTCAAAATCATATTCATCATTGATATAAGAAGGCGTGACTACTTCTAAATCACCGTGACGAGTCATAAGTAAGTTTAATTCTTCAATAAAATCTGATAGTTTCATCTAATTTCCTTTAAGTTCTACGCACAAAATGGGCTTCATCTGCTGTTGAATCTGGTTTAATAATTTCCTCTTTTTCAACAACTTGATAATCTTTAGTATCTAAAGATTCATTTTTCCATTGGGTTAAATACGCTTCTTTAAGTTTACCTTGAGCGTTCATTTCATTATCTAAAAAAGTAAGCATTTTATCCATTAAATCGAACGCTTTATTATGTTCTTTACCGTGCTCTTCAACAGGCGGGGGGGGCGCGACAAAACTTACATCTACAGGCGGTGCAGGAGGCGTTTCAATATGAGGAATGGCTTCAATGCGCGGCGGAATAGACGGAATCGATTCAGTACGACGTTCTAATTGGTTCATTTTACGCCCAATTTCTAATAATTGTCGTGCTTCTTCTCGTTGTTTTGCATTGCCGCGTTCAATAACTTCTTGCAACATAATTTTAATCGCTTGAGTTTCGCCTTCAGTAGCTAAACAGTCACGAATATGAATCAATTTACGGTCAAGATTCAAAGATTCTGTTGATGGAGCAGGCTCGGCAGAGGGGCGACGTTCGGCAAGCGACGCATTGCGGTCAGAGGGTAAATTGCCCCAAATTGCATTAGATAAATACGGCGATTTTTCTGGAACTGCTGGTAAGTTCATATTCATCGCATTAGGTTGTACGGGTTTAGGTGTAAACCAGCGTGTCAATAAAATGCCTAAAATAAAGCTACATAGTAAAACACCGCCCCCGATTAATAATAAAGTCAGTTGTGAAGCATCTCTAATAAAAGTTGCTAATTGTTCTGCAAAATTGGGAGTCGATACCTCAGGCATCGGCGGAAAAGGCGGTGTTTGTGCAGGCAAAGGCGTAGCAGTCGTGGGTAAACTGACAGTCGGCAAACGCGATGCAGGAAGACTAGAAACAGGAACAGATGGATTAGAAGCGACTACAGCCGCTGGCGGTGGAATTATCTGTGAAGGGATTGGCGGAGGTGGGGTTGTTGCTAACGCGGCTGAATTTGCTGAGTTAGAAACAGTCGCTGGACAAGCAATGGTTTGCCCATTCCGGCGTGCAATTTGCCATTCTGCTTTTTGCCGTTTAAATAATTCAGCGACTTCATTAGCATTGATTTCAGAAAAATCGGCAAGACTTGGAATGGTTAATGTTTGCCCTGCTTGCAACGAGTGAATATTACAAGATGTGCTAAATGCTTGAGGGTTCATTTTCCATAAAGCATACATTGCTTGATAGCGATTTACCGTATTGTCAGTATAAACTTTGCGAGCAATGTCCCACAATAACTCGCCATCTTTGATGATATAGCTCCCTCCAATGGTGGGAATATTAGCAGCGGGCGGAATCTCAAGGTTTTTTGCAGTTAGGTTTGCAGGGGCAACCGTGGCAAAGGGAGTCGTCGCCCCTTCTGTTTTAGGTTCAGCATGGACAGGTGCAAAACAACAACCTATCCAAACTGAAGCTAACGGAAGTAAAAAGAAGCGGGTGTTAGTTTTCATAAACATCTCTTTTAACGTAGTCCTTTTAAAAGCAAAGATAAACCTTTCTTGCATGAATAGTTCCAGAGTTCATGTATTAATAACCCTGCATAAGCTATTTTTCTAGTGTACACTAGCAGAATGTATGGAAAGTGCTACAAAAACTGCTTTATTTTTTGTACGCTTGTTAGTTCTTAATGAGTTTCAGCGAAAGAAGCCGTTTGCAGTAATAGTTTTGATTTAAGGAGAATAATAATGACAACGATGGCTGACCGTGATGGAGTCATCTGGTTTGACGGTAAATTAATACCTTGGCGCGATGCAAAAGTTCATGTACTAACGCATACCTTACATTATAGTATGGGCGTGTTCGAAGGAATTCGGGCGTACCAAACTGATAAGGGAACTGCTGTCTTCCGTTTGCCTGAGCATACCCGTCGTTTATTTGATTCAGCGCATATTTTGAGCATGAAAATGCCCTATAGCAAAGAAGAAATTAATGCGGCAATTTGTGCAACAGTCAAAGAAAACAAATTGGATGCTGCCTATATTCGTCCAATGGTGTTTTACGGAGCGGAAGGAATGGGCTTACGCGCCGATAACTTGCAAACGCATGTAATTGTTGCGGCTTGGACATGGAATGCGTATTTAGGGGCAGAAGGTTTAGAGCGCGGAATTCGAGTAAGAACCTCGTCATTCAACCGTCATCATGTCAATATTGCGATGTGTAAAGCGAAAGCAAACGGTAATTACATGAATTCTATGTTAGCATTACAAGAAGCTTTAGCCTGTGGTTATGATGAAGCTTTATTGTTAGACCGTGAAGGTTATATTGCTGAAGGCAGTGCTGAAAATGTGTTCGTCGTCAGAGATGGCGTGATTTACACCCCTGAATTAACTTCAGCTTTAGCAGGAATTACCCGTGCAACCGTTATCGGTTTAGCAAAAGAGCGGGGCTATGAAGTGCAAGAAAAACGGATTACCCGTGATGAAGTCTATATTGCAGATGAAGCATTCTTTACAGGAACTGCGGCAGAAGTTACGCCAATTCGTGAGTTAGATGGACGCGCTATTGGCTGTGGTAAACGCGGACCGATTACTGAAGTTTTACAAACAGCTTATTTTGATGTGGTTTATGGACGCAGTCCTAAACATGCTGATTGGTTAAGCTTTGTGTAAAATGCTAAAGTAAACCCCATTAAGCTTAAGTCTAAAAAATAAGCACAGTGGGGTTATCGCCTGCCTGTATTTAAGGTTTTTGCATGAAATTATTGATTGATATAGGAAATAGCTGTTTAAAATGGGCAGTATTAGACAAACCGTTAACTATTACGGAATCTTTATCCCAAGCGCGTATTCACTATCATCAATCGCCTCCCCTTGCCGCGCAATTTTCTGCCGCTTGGGGAAATCTGCCTTATCCCACTGGGGGGGTCTGGATTAGTAGTGTTGCCGCCCCGCAAGTGTTGCTTGAGATTCAACAATGGACACAGCAACAATGGCAATTAAGCCCCCATCGTGTACAAAGCAGTGCTTTTGCCGCAGGTGTGTATAATAGTTACACACAACCAGAACGTTTAGGGGTTGACCGTTGGCTGGCAATGATTGGCGCGTATCAACAATTTAAAACCGCTTGCTGTATTGTGGATTGTGGAACAGCAGTCACAATTGACATCATTGACATCAATGGACAACATCAAGGCGGTCTAATTAGCGCGGGTTTAAATAAAATGTTGCGGGCTTTAACGCATGAAACCGCTGAATTGGGACAATATGGCGCGCACATTAACCCAGTCGCCACTTTGTCACCTACGCCATTATTGGCAAATCATAGTCAAGCAGCAATGCAACGTGGTGTTGCCTATTCCATCATTGGCATGATTCACTATGTTTTGACCAATTTAGCAACAATACCGAATTTAATGCAAGGTGGAAATATTTCCCCTGCATCCTGTGCCCCTTCTGCGCCTATCACGTTAGTGATGACGGGAGGCGATGCCGCAGTTTTATTACCTTTATTACAATATTCTTATCATTATATTCCTGATTTGGTGTTACGCGGTTTAGCGTATCTGTCCGCAGAAGGTGCTTAACTTCATGAAAACATTTGTAGTATTACTCCTTTTGTTAAATATTGCGGTTTTCGCTTGGTTTCAACAATGGCTGACTTTTATTCCTTTTCAACCCGCAGATTTAATGCCTGCTGCAACTACGCCTCCGCCTAATAAACTGCCTTCTTTAGTCTTGTTACGCGAACAGCAACAAGCCGTTGCAGCGGCTGAAGCAGCGGCAAATGCGCCTAAAGTAGCAGAATCCAAAGTAATAGAAGTGACAAAAGAAACTGCAAGCACAGCAAACGCAACTAAAGCGATGGAAACAGTAGCGGAGAAACCTACTGTTGCTCAGCCTGCTAGCGCAACCGCAACCCCCGCAACCAGTTCTACACAGTTAGTCAATGCTTCAACCCCCACCTCTTTAGTTGCAACTTCAACGCCTGGCACAACACAGCCAGCAACTGTTTCATCAAGCAATAAATCTACTAATAACGTATCACCAACGATAGCTAATACAACCAACGTAGCCACTGCAACAGATACAAAAACACCAAATCAAGCCGTTAATTCTAAAACAGAAAAACCAGAGAAAACTGAAAAAGCAGCAACTAATAATCCAGAAACAGCACATACTGTATTAGGTTTAGTGGGTAAAATTACTGACCGTTTAAGTAATGCAGTAGAAGATTTAAGTACCTCTACCCCAGTAGCAACAGATTCAACTAAGAAAGTCGCAACGACTAACGATAAGACAGAGAAAGACAATAAAGAGCAAGAACCTAAAAAAGAAACTACTGCGACAGAACCTCATAAAGAAAATACTGTAAAAGCTGCCAATGCTGATAAAGGGCAATCCTTAAATGCTAAAGCTGAAAAAAATCCAAACAATGAAGCTGTAAATAAAACGGTTGGCTTAGAATCTGCAATTGCTACAGAAAAATTTGAAACGGCTGGGCAAGACAAGCATAAAACAACGACAGCGAATAAAACCAAGACTACAAATATTTGTTATCTAGCGGGCTATTTTGAGCAAAAAGAATTGGCTGATAGTGCGGCGACATGGTTTAATCAACAACAACAGCAAAGTGCCAGTGTTGTGCAACGGACAACAGAAATTGTGCAAGGAACTCAACTTTATTTAGCCGTTTTTGACAGTTTAGAAGCTGTTCAAAAAGCCAATAAAGTATTAACACAACAAGGCATTCAAGACCATTTTGTTGTACAACAAGATAATCAATATATTATCTCGTTAGGTTTATATAAAGAAGCCGCAAGCCTTGAAAAACGGCAAAAAGAACTTAAAGCGAAAGGATACCCCAATGTAAAAGCCGTTCCTCATTATTCGAGTGCAGTGCGTTACTGGTTAAATGTACAATTACCCTCTACACAAAAAATAGTAATTGAACGTTTTCAAAAAGCCTTTGCTAATATCACAACACAAACCGTAGAATGCAGTTAATTCCGTATGATAGCTTATAGGGTAGGCATATTTATATGGGTTTTACTGAGCCGTTTAACAACAAAAAAGCAATCAAAAATGACATTAATGACTTTAAGCATTGTAAGATGGATTAAAATTGCCTAAAATGCCTAACACTTTAAGTTTTAATCTAAATCATCAGTTTTTCAAACTTATGAAGTTACTACACCATCCTAAACAATTAACAGAACGGTTAGCAAGTTAACGGGTTTTCTCCATGGCGGATAAGAATACAACAATTGTAGCAGTTGACGATAGCGCGACCTCCATTTCGCTCTATCAACACAGCGTACAGCCACTAGGCATTCAGTTTGTCGGCTTTAAATCTCCCGCCGATGCTTTCCCTTACCTGCAAGAAAATCGTCCTGCATTAATATTTTTAGACATTATTATGCCTGGAATGGATGGATTGACTTTTTTACGGCAGTTGCGTCAACTCGCTCTGCAAAAAGACACCCCCGTTATTATGGTAACTTCTAAAGATTATGCCCAAGACCGTTATGTTGCACGGCAATTAGGCGCGTTAGATTTTCTGATTAAGCCTTTACGCTTTAAAGAAATTCGCGATTTAATTTATAAACATACTGATGTTACGCCGATTGAGATAGAGAAATCATGAGTACAGAATCACTCAACTATATTCGTTTTTGGGGAGTGCGCGGCTCATTTCCTGCCCCTTTTGGCAGTCATTTGCGAGTAGGTGGCAATACTTCTTGTGTAGAAATTTGTGCGGATGGGCATTTGCTGATTTGCGATGCAGGCTCAGGCATTATTCCTTTAGGTAATGCGTTAATGGGGCAAAAAGATATTCGTGAAGTGATGGTGATTTTAACCCATTACCATTGGGACCACATTTCAGGTTTACCTTTTTTCGTTCCAGCTTTCGTCCCTGGTTGGAAAGTCAATTTTTATGGGCCTGGTAACAGTGCTAAAGAAATTGAACAACGTATTTCAGGACAAATGCTTGACCCCTATTTCCCTGTAGAAGTAGAAACATGGTTAGCCAGTATCAACTATCGGGAACTAAAAGATGGCGTTTTAGAATACGGGCCATTTAAAATTTATCCTTATAACGTCCATCATCCAGGTAGTACGTTTGGTTATCGTATTCAAGTTCGTGGCAAGACGATTGTGTATGTATCTGATAATGAATTAGCTTTTATTGATAAAAATATTGCAGACCGGCGCGAAGAGTTAGACAGTCAAGAATTGCAGCTGATTGAAGCAATGCAACAAGAAGAGCGGATTAAAGCCATTGAAGATATTCAAGATGCCCATGTCTTTATTCATGATGCACAATATACGCCTGAAGATTACAATAAAAAACGCGGTTGGGGACATTCCTGTTATATTGAAACCGTTAATTTTGCTGCCGATGCTAATGTAAAACAATTGTATTTATTCCACGTTGACCCCAATTATAACGATAATAAAATTGAAGAATTACATCGCGCTTCGGTCAAAATTCTGCGTGAGCGGAATTCTTCCATGCAATGCGATATTGCGCGTGAAGGCTTGTTAATTGATTTAGACTTACTATAAACCGCTTCTTTTAACTAAGGAAGTTGCTCAAATACAATAAATTTCCTGCTACTATAATAAATTATGAGCTACGTCTTACGCTTGACTGAATCTTCTGCCTTAAATGTTGCTCTAAGTGGTAGCAAAGGGGCAAATGTGGCTTTTTTAAGTCAACAACATTTTCCTGTTCCAACGGGGTTTATTGTAACATCAAAAGGTTATGAAAGTTTTATTCATAGCGGACGTGCTTTAATTGAACAAGTAAAACATTGGGATTTTACACACCCTGAGCAAATTTCACATTTATCTGAGCAGTTACGCATCGCATTAACAGAGTTACCTTTACCCTCTCCATTGATTACACAAGTCTATGAAATGCTTGCTGAATATCCAGAGTCGCAAGTATTTGCAATTCGTTCTTCTTTATTAGTTGCACAAAGCCCTGAAAGTGGTGGACAAGGCGAAACCTATCTAAATTTTGTGGGAGAAGATGCTGTTTTTGCAGGTATTCGCAACTGCTTTTTATCATTGTGGAAAGAAAACGCCATTATTGAACGTTATCAACGCGGCATTGCTGACCATTTAGTCAGCACCGCGATTGTCATTCAGCAGTTAGTAAAGAATGATGTAATGGGATTAACTTTTACTTGTCATCCGCAAACATGTGATTTGAATACATGGTTGATTCAAGCAAGCACTACCTCAAAGAATTTGAACCAAACTCAAATTATACACAGTGATTGTTGGACAGTCAGCGCGCGAAATGGTGAAATTCTTGAATATCATCCCGCAAATTCCAATCGGACAGGGAATGAGCTATTAAGTGCTGCACAATTAGTTTCAATTATCCAGCTAAGTCAAAATGTTGCAAAGCTTTATGATGTACCGCAAATTATTGATTGGGGTATTTCGCGCAATTTTCTTTACTTATTACAAACCCGTCCTTTAAGTTAGCTTTAAAGAAATATACAATATTCTTTGTTATCTACTCTAATTTTTCTTCAAAATTTTGCATTAAACGCCGTAAATTAATAGATAGTTTCTTTTGCCACGCAACATTTTGTAATCCGTACAAAGTAATTGAGACTTTGAGTTCTTTTATTTCTACAATGTACATAATGAATTTTGTTAACATATTAATTCCAGAACTGTTAATAAATTTTAAATGACGAATATCTAAAGTTAACGTATTAGGTTCTTGTTGTTCTGCTGCACATTTAAGCAAATTTAAAATAGGTTCATAAGCAACTGCACCATTTAGCATTAATGAACCTTCTAAACTTATAATGGCAGTTTCATGATTATAAACAACATTATACTTATCATCCTTAATTTCATGTAACATGTTTTTTTCTCATTGTGCCTGTAAAGTAACCATAGTTGTAATAATGACCACAGGCGGCTGAGTATTTTGTGCGCAAAATTTCCAACCAAGCACTGCATCATAATCACAAATCATACTCAAAATTCCTAAACCTGAGCTGTGTTGATTTTCTAATTTCGCACTATTGCGCATGGTTTGCAGGTAAAGTTCATGCGGGTCATGACTTAAAAGATAAGTAACATAGTTTTGCAAAGCTTGCGCTTGTTGCTCTGTTGCATAATTAGTTACACTAAAAATAATTTTATCTGAATGTAATGATAAAATAATGCGAGCGGTGCTTTCTTGAATTGGCAATTGTTCATCCTGAAACTTCATTGCATTTTCTAATAATTCATTTGCCACATATTTAACAGCATCTTTTAAGTTTTCTAATACAATTTCACTCCCTTCTTCCATTTTATAATTTTGTTTACTTATAAAAAACACTCTGAAATATTCCGCCATAAAATCCGCAGAAAGCCCATTATTTTCCCAGCGTTTTTTTAATGGCGCATCATTAGGAGAAAAACCAATTGTCAAATATTCCATTGCATAAGGTAATTCTTCAATAAATTCTCCTAACACAAGGCAAGATGCATTACGCTTTTCCATAAAAGGCTCTTCTGGTTTAATTTAAATTTAATGAGGGTTTAAAAACCTAAAAGCATCGCGAGGCGAAGAGAATATTACCTGTTTTTGATGTCAGAAACATTTCAATACAATTAGAAAATAATTAAAATTGGTAACGAACTTCGGCAAAACCTTCGCGTCCTGCTTTGGGATAATAATTAGGTTCACGTTGTTCTTGGTCTAAAAGATTGCGCACGCCCACTGCAAAATTCCAGCCTTGTTTTTGCAGGGCTTTATAACGGAGCGTCATATCAATGTTGATGCTGTCATCAATCGCTAAACTAGAAAACCTATTCTCATTCTCAGGCAGTTCCCAATTGGTTATCCAATTAAAACGGGTATCTAAAAACCAACGATTACCCAATAACCAATCATGGCGCAAATAAAGTTGGTGATGCGGATAATTGCCTACTTGTTGGTCATCATCATTTTTTACGTCAACATAGGCATAATTTGCTAATAAACTGGATTTTTCATTGATTTTCCAACGTGTTTCTATTTCAAATCCTTGCCCATGATTTGTGCCTACATTGGAATAGGTATAAACGGATTCTGAAAAATCATTAAAAACCCGCCGCTGAATTTTATCTTTAATTGTGTAAGTAAATAAATTAACCGTCGTATATAAAGATTGATTAACTCTATAATCAAACCCTATTTCCCATGTCATATTTTTTTCTGCGGCTAAATTAGGATTCCCTGTGACAATTCTATTAGCAGGGGTATACATTTCTATAAAAGAAGGGGCGCGAAACGATTTACCAAATAAGATTTTAGTCGTTAATTGTGGATGGGCTTGCCAAACTAAAGCAGCACGCGGATTAATAGAACTTTCGAAATCTGAATAATGGTCATAACGCGCCCCCCATACAAATTGCCATGTTGGGTCAAATGTCCAAGTATCTTGTAAAAAAAGATAAGTATTTTGACGAATATTTTCGGGTAATAATACTTTATCAGAGTTTGTTTCTACATCAATGAGTTGTGAAGAGTTATTATCTAACATTCCCAACCATGTGACTTCATATAAATCATCATAAACATAGCCTCCTCCTAAACGAATAAGATGATCTTGTAAACCATGATAAATGCCACTTAGCTCAAAACGGGTTTGGCGTTGATTAAACGCATAACTTCCGAACAAACCATTTGGAAGATATTCTCCTGTTTCTGAAATACTACCAGGGCGATAAGTGTAAGTATTTACATATTGATTTTCGGCATTTTTAAAATTTAAAGCAGCTTCTAATTCCCAATTTTGGGTAAAATGCGGATTTTTATAATTTAAAGTCGCTTGATAAAAATTAATATCATAAGTTTCTTCAGGATTAATCACAAAAGCATTGCCTAATGCAGCACCTGCATCATAAGTACGTTGTCCAGAAAAAGTAAATTGCCAATATTTTTTACTAATAGAAGTTGCAATATCTATATGTTTTCTCTGTAAATAAGCCCGTCCTGGTGCTAAACTCAAATTCGTACCTGTTTTTTGGTCAAGCAAAGTTTGCGCATCGCCAATAACCTCCTCTTTATAACCATCGGTTTGAGAATAATCCAAACTAAAGATCATATCCCAATCATTAACGCGCTGCCCATGTAACGCCCACGCGCCATAGCTTTGAAAACTGCCTGCCCGTACACCTACTTCAGTGCTTGAAGGTTCATTTTCGCGTCGCTTATTGATTTGTTCAACATGTTGTTTTGTAATAATATTAACAACCCCAGATACAGCATCTGCCCCATATAACGCTGAACCAGGCCCACGAATAACCTCAACCCGTTGAATTAACTGAACAGGCGGCGGTAACCATCCACTACGCGAACCATCCAAAATACTTTTAATAGGAACACCATTCAGCATAACAAGCACTTCATTATTATTATCTGAATGCATACCCCGAATATCATATTGCCCATTAAACCCAACTTGGGTTAAAGAAATATGCAAACCTGGCACAATCTCTAATATTTCATCTAAAGAGCGAGCACCCATAGCTTCAATATCTTGAGCAGTAATCACTGTAATAGAAGCTGGAGCAGAATCAGTGCTTTGCTCAACACCAGAAGCCAAGGTCACCGTATTTTGAGTGACTAATCCATCAAAAATATCAAAAACATCTTCTAACTTAACCTCAACTTCTCCTAATTCCTGCAATTCCAAATCTAACAAATCAGTTAAGCGTTTTTCTTTTTCTTCTGAAATTTCCACCGCAAAAATAGGCGTAGATAACACAAATAAACCACACAAGAACCAATATTGATATTTCATCTTGCCCTCCTTACCGCTCAACTTTTAATGCTATTCGTACTAAATTAGCATCAGCTTTTAACCCAGCAGTTTCTATTGCTTTCAGGTTTAGCAATAAGCGGATTTTTCCTTCATAAGGAAAAAATTGAACCATTCCCCCTTGTTCAATAAAATTATCAATATCACTCACCGTTAAAACAGCCTTCATTTTTAAAGCAGGTAACAAAGTTGCAATTTGGTCTTTAGCGGATTCACTGATAAATAAAATATGACACGAATCTTTTTCGGTAAATTGCCTATTGTCTTTAATAACTACTGGCAACTTTTGTAAAGTTTGACGATTTTGAATGACATATTCCAAGTTTTTTCCAAAAGGATTAATACCTAAAATACAAATTTCAAACGTTTTACTCTGTGAAAATACAGCTTCTGACCAATGAATAAAATTGCCTAAGTTAAATAAATAAACAGATTTAATTTCATATTCTTCTGCTGCTCCGACGGCATAACTTGAACTTGGAAAAACTCCCATCAAAATAACGTAGCAACTGACAATCCATTGCCCACAATATTTAAAGAACATGTTTCCTCACTTTATTTATTTTTAACAAAGAATTATTGATTTTAAAATGAAAATGTTTATAGACAAAGTTACATTTTAATTTGGATAATAGACGTGAATATTATCGGATTCTTTAAGATATTTTATTGATTATAAAACATCTTGTTTAAATTGCGTAATCCTTACAGATTAATGCTCAATTGTATACAAAAGAAATTCTAACACGCAGTTAAGTATTAATAAACTTTAATTTTAACAGATAGTTAATCATTAGAGCAATTCTATTAAAATGCACAATTACAGATTTTTCACAGGTCACTGAAATATATAAATAACTCATATGAATAAAACATTTTTTCAACGTTACAAACTCATTTATTTCAGCTTAATTCTATTTGTTATTATTGATTTAGGTACATTAGTTCCAAACTTATTAATTTCTAATCATTTAAAAAATGATACGTTAGGAATTAATTTAGCGGGCAGACAAAGAATGTTGTCACAACGTTTAATTAAAACCTTATTACAACTACGTTATGCGCAAGAGCACAGACAAGATTTAACCCCTATACTGACAGAATTTAGAAAAGTCTATTTTTTATTTGACCAAACGCTAATTGCTTTTTTGAATGGTGGAATCACACAAGATGCTAATATGAACACAGTTTATTTATCTGCCATTCCAATTTCAAACGAACCTGCTCAAAATGCTTTACAAACAACTCAAATTTTTTGGTTGCCATACAAGCAATACCTACAACCTCTTTTAGAAAACCAGTTTAACCCTACCGAACTTAACAACGCAATTCAATATGCAAATCAATTCAATTTAGATATTTTAGAATTAATGAATATCTTAACTATTTCTTTGGAACAAGTTGCTAATCGCAAAGCTTTTGCAATTCAGCTAATCCAAACGATTGGTATTGTTTTAGTCACCCTAAATTTTTTCTTCCTTATTTTTCACGTTATTTCTCATTTAAAACACAAAGAAGAAGAAATTCGTTGTTTGCAGCAACAACTTCCATCTTCAAGGAAAATATAATTGCTCTTAATAATTCCTTAATAACTCCTTAATAATTAGCTTTGCATAATAAAAAATTTTATTTATCTTGCTTAGGTTTTTTAGAGGAGAATCCTATTTTTTTAAAGAAAAAACTCTTTACTCAAATATACTTAATGCCATTTTAAGGCGATTTTTTTCATTGATAAACATAAGATTGTTTTTAAGCATTAAAAAGTTTTTAATCTATTTAAATAGGGCATAAAACATACCATAAAAAAAAGTACGTTTTGGCAAAAAAATAGATTAAAAAAGAATAATTGTTTTTCTCCATAAGTTTGATAATATTTAAATCACATAATCATTATAAATTATAAAACAGACTCTAAAGTCTATCTAAAATTAGATAAAGAAAATTATAATGGAAGTTTTAATAAAAACTGTAATTCAGACAGTTGTGTTAATTTCTATTTATAGTATTAATAACTTCACTGCAAAACTCATGTGAAGTAAATGATGACTATAAAAAATCACAAAATTTAGAATCTAAAAAATATAATTTTTGCTTAATTCAATCCTGAGGAAATTATAATGAAGACTTTAATTAAAACCACTATTTTAGCTGTTGCTTTATCTGCTGTTTATAATACCACTGCATTTGCTGTGGAAGCTAAAACAGAAGCGGCAAAAACAACTGTTGAACATCAAAAACCAGCACATCACCCAACTGAAGAAAAAGGCTCAAAATCTGAGCACGCTGCAAAAGAAGGTGCTAAACCAGAACACAAAGAAATGATGGAAAAGGCTGAACATCATGCAAAAGAAGGTGCTAAACCAGAACACAAAGAAATGATGAAAAAGGCTGAACATCATGCAAAAGAAGGTGCTAAACCAGAACACAAAGAAATGATGGAAAAGGCTGAACATCATGCAAAAGAAGGTGCTAAACCAGAACACAAAGAAATGATGGAAAAGGCTGAACATCATACAAAAGAAGGTGCTAAACCAGAACACAAAGAAATGATGGAAAAAGCTGAACATCATGTAAAAGAAGGTGCTAAACCAGAACACAAAATGGAAAAACCTGAAGAAAAGAAATAATCACACAGTAATATAAATTTTTTTCCACAGACCTGATGTTGCATCAGGTCTGTTTTTTTGGGGCAGTCTAAAAAAATTAATGTCTAAAATGCCGCATTCCAGTCAATAACATCGCCATTCCGTGCTCATTTGCGGCGGCAATCACTTCATTATCTCGCATTGACCCACCTGGTTGAATCACAGCAGTAATTCCAGCAGCAGCGGCAGCATCAATTCCATCGCGGAACGGGAAAAACGCATCTGAAGCCATCACAGAACCAGCAACTTGTAATTTTTCATCTTCAGCTTTAATCGCCGCAATTTTCGCACTGTACACGCGGCTCATTTGCCCAGCGCCCACGCCAATTGTCATCCCATCTTTGCAATAGACAATCGCGTTAGATTTAACAAATTTGACGACCTTCCATGCAAATAACAAATCTAACCATTCTTTTTCAGTCGGTTGTCTAGCCGTGACAATTTTCATTTCTGCTTTTAAAACATTACCAATATCTTTATCTTGCACCAATAAACCGCTCGCAACGCGCTTATAATCCCACTCTTGCGGACGAGTCGCGCCCCAATCGCCACAACTTAAAACGCGCACATTGGTTTTAGTCGCTAATATTGGCAATGCAGCGGCAGCAACGGAAGGCGCAATAATCACTTCCACAAATTGCCGCTTAATGATTTCTTCTGCGGTTTTTGCATCTAATTCACGGTTAAACGCAATAATCCCACCAAATGCAGAAGTAGGGTCTGTTTGAAAAGCCCGATTATACGCCTGTAAAATATCGCCACCGATAGCAACACCGCAAGGATTAGCATGTTTAATAATCACACAAGCAGGCTCATCAAAGGCTTTTACGCATTCTAAAGCCGCATCTGTATCCGCAACATTGTTATAAGACAACTCTTTACCTTGTAATTGCTTTGAAGTCGCAATACTTGCTTCAATCGGTTTAGCTTCTACATAAAACGCAGCATTTTGATGAGGATTTTCGCCATAACGCATCCCTTGCGCTTTTTGGAATTGCAACGACAAAACAGGCGGGAAATTGTCATTTGTCAATAATTTACCAAAATAATTGGCAATCATGCCATCATAACGTGCAGTATGAGCAAACACTTTGCAAGCCAAAGCAAAACGGGTTTTATCACTTACAACCTTATCATTTGCATCCATTTCCGCCAAAACTTGAGCATAATCACTTGCATCAACGATAACAGTAACAGCCGCGTGATTTTTAGCTGCTGAGCGCAACATTGCAGGACCACCAATATCAATATTTTCAATGGCATCTTCTAAAGTACAATCCAATTTTGCCGTTGTTTGCTCAAAGGGATACAAATTAACTGCTAATAAATCAATTGCTTGAATATGATGACTTGCCATCACAGCATCATCAATCCCGCGCCGTCCTAATAAGCCGCCATGAATTTTAGGATGTAAGGTTTTCACTCGCCCTGCCATCATTTCGGGAAATCCTGTATAATCAGCAACCTCAGTCACAGAAATTCCATTATCCATTAATAACTTAGCCGTGCCGCCTGTTGACAAAATTTCAACACCACGCTGTTGCAAAGCTTTAGCAAATTCCAGCACCCCTGTTTTATCAGAGACGCTGATTAATGCACGTTGAACTTGACGCATTCGTGTAAACTCCCTTATTTGTTGTTTTTAAATTTAAATACATTAAAGATTTTTGAAAAAGTGCGAATTATGCCTTAAGTTTTAATGAAGCTATAGCCATTTCATTAAAAAAATTGTTAATTTTCATTATAAGCGATTACATTTCTTTTGAGCGTTGTTATTTTAAGGACATTTTTCTCATGCAAGTTTTTCAACTCGTGAGTGCTTACTCACCTGCTGGTGACCAACCACAAGCTATTCAAAAACTTATTAATGGATTAGCGCAAGGAAACACCCGTCAAACTTTACTGGGTGTAACAGGTTCTGGCAAAACGTTTACCATGGCAAACGTTATTCAAGCAGTGCAACGCCCAACTTTGATTTTGGCGCATAACAAAATTTTAGCCGCCCAGCTTTATGCAGAAATGAAAGAATTCTTTCCAAATAATGCCGTAGAATATTTCGTTTCTTATTATGATTATTATCAACCAGAAGCTTATGTTCCAAGCTCAGATACTTTTATTGAAAAAGATGCCGCTATTAATGAACATATTGAGCAAATGCGTTTATCTGCAACTAAAGCATTATTAGAAAGACAAGATGTCATTATTGTCGCGAGCGTGTCGGCTATTTATGGTTTAGGTGACCCTGATGCTTATATGAAAATGGTCATTCATTTAATTCGTGGTGAGAAAATGAATGAACGTGAATTATTACGTCGTTTAGCAGAAATGCAATATACAAGAAATGATTTAGCGTTAGAACGGGGCAGTTATAGAGCGCGTGGAGAAATCATTGATATTTATCCTGCCGATGCTGAAAATCAAGCAATTCGAGTGACTTTATTTGATGATGAAATAGAGGAACTTAGTTATTTTGACCCTTTAACGGGACATTTAATTCAACGCGTTCCACGTTTAACCATTTTTCCTAAAACGCATTATGTCACACCGAGAGAAACAATTTTACAAGTCGTAGAAAAAATTAAAGCAGAATTAAAACAACGTTTAGCATTTTTCTATCAGACAGGTAAATTAGTAGAAGCGCAACGTTTGCAACAACGCACACAATTTGATATAGAAATGTTAGTAGAATTAGGCTATTGCTCAGGCGTAGAAAACTATTCACGACTATTATCAGGTAGAAATACTGGAGAACCGCCCCCAACATTATTTGATTATTTACCTGCTAATGGTTTATTAATCATTGATGAAAGCCATGTTACTATTCCACAATTAGGCGGAATGTATCGCGGTGACCGTTCACGCAAAGAAACTTTAGTAGAATATGGTTTTAGATTACCTTCAGCTTTAGATAATCGTCCTTTGCAATTTGAAGAATTTGATAAATTATCTCCTCAAACAATTTATGTTTCTGCAACGCCAAGTCAATATGAATTAGAACATTCTCAGCAAATTGTTGAACAAGTTGTGCGCCCTACGGGACTTGTTGACCCTGAAATTATGATTCGTCCTGTTAAATTACAAGTTGACGATGTTTTTGAAGAAATACAAAAATGCGCACTTTTAAAACAACGGGTATTAATTACGACTTTAACAAAACGCATGGCGGAAGATTTAACGGATTATTTAGCCGAACATCAAATTAAAGTACGCTACATGCACTCAGATATTGATACCGTAGAACGCATTGAAATCGTGCGCGATTTGCGGTTAGGTGTGTTTGATGTTTTGGTCGGTATTAACTTATTGCGAGAAGGCTTGGATATTCCCGAAGTGGCTCTCGTGGCTATTTTTGACGCTGATAAAGAAGGCTTTTTACGTTCAGAACGTTCATTAATTCAAACAATTGGACGGGCGGCGCGGCATGAACAAGGGCGAGTGATTTTATATGCCGATAAAATTACAAATTCCATGCAAAAAGCCATTGAAGAAACTGAACGGCGGCGACTTAAGCAAATAGAATTTAATGCTAAACACAATATTACTCCGCGTTCCATTCGTAAGAATATTGTAGATATTTTAGTGGGAATTAAAGAAAATCCTGATTCCATTGCTGAAAGTCATTTTAAACAAGTTGCAGAAGAACGTGCAACTTATGCTAAATTAAGTCCTAAACAATTGGATAAGAAACTACAACAGTTACAACAACAAATGTATAAACATGCTGATAATTTAGAATTTGAACAAGCGGCTCAATTACGAGATGAAATTAAACGACTGCAACAACAGCGATTAACTTTATAACTAATAGGAGTTTTACTTTGTTTATTCTACTTCTTGCTTTTGCTTTTATTGCTTGTATTTTCTTAGCTGTAGTTTTCTCCAGCATGGAAATTACATTAATTACTTTTGACCGAGCGCGATTACAATATTTAGCTAGTCGCAAAAATAAAAATGCACTCAAAATGTCTGCTTTATTAGAAAATACTGAGCAAGTTGCTTTACTACTTTCATTAGCTAAACATTTTGTTAAATCTTTTGCTTTAATTAGTGCAGTATTATTTGCAGAGCATTATTTTGCTAATGGTTTACACTTGATAGCAATTGTTGTCATTTGTAGCATTATTATTTTAATGCTCACAGAAATTATAGGAAAAACACTGGCAACCTTATATCCTGAAAAAATTGCTTATCATATGGTCAGTGTACTTAAATTTTTGTTTTACCCACTTTATCCTTTAACATGGCTATTACAAGTAATTCACCGTTTATTATTATGGGGTTTAGGAACACATAGTCATAAAATAAAGCAACATTTTAATATAGAACAATTGCGAAATTTAATTCACAGTCCAGATTTAGTTTTACCGCATTATCAACGTATGTTTCTCAATATTTTAGAACTAGAGCGAGCAAAAGTAGAAGATGTGATGATTCCACGTCATCATATTATTGGTATTGATTTAACTGATTCTTTAGACAAGATTACTGAGCAATTAAGCAATTGTTATCATTCCCGCTTACCATTATTTATTAGCACAATTGATAATATTGTCGGTATTATTCATTTACGGCGCGTATTAGCTTTATTCAAACATAAAGATTTTTCTAAAGAAACTTTACGCGATATTGCACAAGAAGTTTATTTTATTCCAGAAGGAACACCTTTAATTCGTCAATTATTTAACTTTCAAAAAGAACATAAAAATTTTGGTTTAATTTTAAGTGAATATGGTGATATTGTAGGTTTAGTAACATTGGAAGATATTTTACAAGAATTAGTGGGTGGAATTGCGGGTGTGCCTTCAATTTTACATGCAGATATTCATTCAAAAAATGATGGTTCTTATATTGTAGATGCCAATATTCATTTAAGAGAGTTGAATAGAACATTGCAATGGCATTTACCTACAGAAGGAGCGAGAACTTTAAATGGTTTGCTTTTAAACTATTTAGAAATTATTCCCGAAGCAGGTGCAAGTTTGCGCATAGAGGACTATTTAATTGAAATTCTTCAAACTTCAAGCAGTGGCATTAAAACAGTAAAGATTAGCGAGCTTTAGTTTTTAAACAATAAAGGAATGGAAATATGACAACTGTTTTAGTTGTAGGTGGTGCTGGATATATAGGCTCGCATCAAGTCAAAATGTTATTAAAACAAGGATATCAAGTTGTTACTTTTGACAGTTTATCAAATGGTTATGCTGATGCAGTGGTGGGTGGGGATTTAATTGTTGGCAATTTAGCGAATCGGGCAGATTTGCAACATATTTTTGAGCAATACCAATTTGATATTGTTATGCACTTTGCTTCTTTTATTCAAGTTGGTGAATCCATTCAACATCCTTTGAAATATTATCAAAACAATGTTGCTTGCACTTTGAATTTATTAGAAGTCATGGTGCAACATAATGTTAAACGGTTTATTTTTTCTTCTACTGCTGCAATTTTTGGTGAACCGCAGCAAGCATTGATTAATGAATCGCATCCTAAAGCCCCGATTAATCCTTATGGTTTATCTAAGCTGATGATTGAACAAATATTAGCGGATTTTGACCGTGCTTATCAGCTAAAATCGGTTTGTTTGCGTTATTTCAACGCAGCAGGCGCAGACCCAGAAGGGCAATTAGGCGAACGGCATTTACCCGAAACGCATATTATCCCCTTGATTTTACAAGCAGCTTCTGGACGACGGGACAATATTACGGTATTTGGCGATGATTATGTCACACCTGATGGAACTTGCATTCGTGACTACATTCATATCAATGACTTATGTCAAGCGCATTTATTAGCACTGCAATATTTATTGAAAGGAGGCGAAAGCAATGCGTTTAATTTGGGGAATGGTGCAGGATTTTCAGTGCGGGAAGTGATTGATGCCGCTAAAAAAGTGAGTGGTCGTGAAATTCCCGTGGTGATGGGGACGCGCCGCGCTGGCGACCCAGCTCGTTTAGTGGCTGATGCTACACGCGCAAAAGAAATTTTAGGTTGGAAACCTGAATTTGCTGATTTACAAACGATTATTAAACATGCGTGGCAATGGGAGCAATCGCACGATTGGGGGGAATAATAATACATTAGCCTGCTAGGTTGCAAAAAATCAATCTAGCAGGAGCTAGTCAAGTAAGTGAAAGTTTAGTCTTCTACTTTAAAGTTTGGCGAGACAAGTTTTTATATTCTCGATCAGTGCTAACCTTTGTGATTCACTAACTTGTGTTCTCTTACCATATATTGTATATGTTTTTGGTTGCATTGTAGATAAAAGACTTCCCGTATGGTTTACTACTGATGTAAGCGTATTTCCATCTTTCACATTCTCTACTAGTTTGTCATTTTCAGTAAAATGCTCAGGATAATCTCTTTTTAAACGTTCTGCGATATTTTGTATTTCTGCAATATGCGCCTTAAATGCTTTAGTTGCAGAAGCCTCTAGCACTCTTGATTTATTTTGAATGAATAGGTGAACCTTTGGTAAAGGTATCCCTGCTTCTCTCACCTTTGAACTAAACGTATCAAATATCTCATCAGAAAAATCTTGTCCTGCTTTTATTCCATAAATCATTCTGAAGAGATTATGAACTCCTCTTATAGAAGCAGCATCAGCAGTGCACGGAACAATAATTCTATCTGCTGCAATAACTGCCATCTCCGTATAGTTAGCAAAACTGGGATTACAGTCATAGAAAAAAACTTTTTTTCTATTTTTACCGCCCCCAATAAAAGGATTAATAAGGTCAATTAAAAATTTCCGACTTTTTGACCATGCTCCTTTTTCTGGAGCTTGCGCTAAATAAGAAATGATTGTAGAACATATGTCTAAATCCATATCTCCTGGAAGAAGATATAAATTAGAAGGCATATTATTATTGAAATCAGTAACTTTAACAAAGTAGCTAATTTCATCACCTAGATTGCTAAAACGTGATTTGTCATATCTAGCTTTTATATAACTAGCAATCGTTCTTTGATTATCATAACATTGTTGTAGGTTTCCCTCTCCTTTTCCATTTCCTCCCAGCAGCATTTCTGAGACATTTGCTTGAGGACATAAATCAACAACAACGACATCTTCATCAGGATGTAAAGTTGCATATTCAGAGGCGAGTGTATATGTTATAAAGGTTTTACCCACACCACCTTTATTGTTCCAAATCATATATTTCATAATATAATCCTATAATTTCACAGTAAATAGCTAAACTAATAGAACATATATACTAATTTTCAACATATATATTTAGTTAGTGCATTTTTACAACGATTTAAAAGATAGTAATTGAGATAATGTTACATAAAATTATTATAATTTAACTTTTGTCCTATAAAAACTTTAAATTTTGAAAAAATCTTGGCATACATTATTAAATCATGCAAATAAAAATTAGATAGCCGAATATTAAAAATTTACAACTTAACCTCACATCAATTTCTCACTTAATCCTGAATAGCGTTCTACTTTATGTTGTACTGCGCTTTCTAAAATGCTTGCTTGTGCCCACAGTTTTACGGAGTGTTTAGCGCGGGTGATAGCGGTGTAAATTAATTCGCGGTTTAAAATGGCTGTAGATTGTTCAGGCAATACGATTAAAACATGATTAAACTCAGAGCCTTGACTTTTATGTACCGTCATTGCATACACAGTTTCATGTTCTGGTAAACGATTCGGATAAATTGCTTTGACTTGGTGTTGTGAGTCAGGGAAAAAAACTCGCGGCTCGTGAGTCAGTGAATCCACAAACACAATACCTATGTCACCATTGAATAAATTTAGGTTGTATTCATTTTGGGTAATCATAATCGGACGACCATGATACCAGCGTTGATTTAATTTAATAAACTTTTGTTTTTCTAAGATTTGCTCAATCAATTTGTTTAAATTTTCTACTCCAAATGTCCCCTTGCGTAAAGCACACAATACGCGAAAATCGTTAAATGCTTCTAAGGCTTCTAAAGGCGTGGCGGCGGTTAAATAGCGTTTAAAACCAGCGACAATAGGCTCAATTAACTTGCTTTCTAGTTGCGTCGCGCTGATGGGATGCCAAGATAAATCATGTGGTGGATTTTGGAGTAAAGCAAGCGTATCTTCCGCGTCACTTTGTTTGATGGCTTCGGCTAAACGTCCAATCCCGCTTGAACCATCAAAACGATAACTTTTCAACAATTGCACAAAACTTTTGTGAATGGGACTGGCAGCAAGCGTGGCGGCTTGGCAAATATCGCCGAGTACCGACCCCGCTTCTACCGAGGCGAGTTGGTCTTTATCGCCGAGTAAAATCCAGCGGGCATTGGCTGAAATCGCGGCGGCTAATTTTGCCATCAATGCTAAATCTACCATCGACGCTTCATCAACCACAATCACATCAAAGGCTAAGGGATTACCAGCATGGTGACGAAAATAGCAAGAATCGCGAATTGTGCCCAGCAAACGGTGCAAAGTGTATGCAGTTTCTGGGATTTTACTTTTAATCAAATCGTCAATGTCTAGGCGCGGTTTGGCAAACCGAATAGATTCTTGTAAACGGGCGGCCGCTTTACCTGTCGGTGCAGCCAGCGCAATTTGACAGTTGGGATTTTGTTCTAGTAGTAAAGCGAGAATTTTAACAACGGTGGAAGTTTTACCTGTGCCGGGTCCGCCAGAAATTAGGCAAACGCGCTGTGTGAGTGCTGTTTGCGCGGCAATTTTTTGCCAGTCTATTTCTGTAGAATTCATTGGAAAAAGGCGGTTTAAACCTTGTTCAATGTGTTGTATGTCAATGTCTTGTAATGGTGTTGCTAGGCGTTGGCGTAAGTTTTCAGCTAAAAATTGTTCATAATCCCAATAACGATAGAGATATAAACGATTTTCCTCTAATATCAAGGGTGTATAATCAGACGGCCGTCCTATTAAAAACTCGCCTTGCTTTGTTTTTGCGTGTCGTAAATGGGCTAACCAATCAGCAAGTGGCGGTAAAATAAGCGCATTTTCGGTATTGTTATCAGGAAATACTTGCTCTGCATAGTGGCTTAAATCAACACAAATATGTCCTTGACTATTAAAGTGGCTGCTTAATAATGCCGCCAATATAACAGCTTGTTGTATTTCATCATTTATGTCAGTCGGCATAAGTTTTTGCAAATAAAACGCAAATTGTACTTCTAAAAAAGCAAAAACGCCTTGTTGTTGTAAGTGTTCAATTTGTTGTCTAAGCGCAATCGCTGACATGAGTTAAAAAATCCTGTAAAAACGGAGTTTAATTATCTATAAAACTGAGGGTTGAGGCGTTACTGGTTTGTGCTTCGGAAAAAAGCAGTTCTTCTAAATCGCCACCAATCCGTTCAGCTTCTTCTAAGGTCGTGATGCCTTGCATGGCTAATTCTAAAGCCGATTGAAACAGGGTTTTATAATGAGCATTGCGTTCTATGATTTGCCTAAAAGCAATACTATCTCCCTGATTTAATGCGCTCATCATGTTTTTTTCAATGTCTAAAATTTCAAAAATACCCACGCGCCCTGCATAACCCGTATTGTAGCAATGGGAGCAGCCGCAACCGCGTTTAAATCCACTCAAAGTCTGGTCGGGAAAATAGCGTTTTAATAAAATTTGTTGCGAAGGCGTGGGGATAGCGGGTTCTGCGCAACTTTCACAGACCCGTCGCACCAAACGTTGCGCAACAACGGCGCGTAAAGCGGCGGCGACTAAATAACCTTTTGCACCCATATCTAATAAACGAGTGGCGGCACTAATTGCGTCGTTCGTGTGTAGCGTTGAAAGCACTAAATGTCCTGTCATCGCGGCGCGTAAGCCAATTTCCACCGTTTCCTCGTCGCGCATTTCGCCAATTAGCACGACATCGGGGTCTTGTCGTAAAGCGGCGCGTAGAATTTTGGCAAAACTAAGCCCAATTTCGCTATTGACTTGCACTTGATTGACGCGGGGTAAACGGTATTCTACGGGGTCTTCGACGCTGATGATTTTGACATCGGCAGAATTTACATAGTTTAAAGCAGAATATAAAGTCGTCGTTTTGCCGCTACCCGTAGGGCCTGTGACTAAAATCATGCCGTTAGGTTTTTGCAATAAATTTCTTAAACGGGCTAATTGCCCTACAGCCATGCCAATTTGTTCCAAATTTAACACAGATTGACTGCGGTCTAATAAACGCAACACAACCGATTCACCATATTGAATAGGCAGTGTTGACATTCGTACATCAATAATTTTGTTACGGATTTTTAGGCTAAAGCGTCCATCTTGAGGTAAACGTTTTTCTGAAATGTCTAAATTTGCCATTAATTTCAAGCGTGATACTAAGGCTGAGGCAATGCGTTTTTCTCGCATAATCTGCTCATGCAGAACGTTATCAATGCGTTGGCGAATGCGTAATACTTGCTCATCAGGTTCAATATGAATATCAGAAGCCCGAATTTGTAGTGCATCTTCAAAGAGAGATTGTAATAGTTTAACCGCTGGGGCATCACGGACATCATCTACAGTTAAACGTTGCAAATCAATATCATTATTTGCTAATTCTTCACCTAATTCTTCAGCAAAACCTTGAATTTCTGTTGTGCGACGATATACCCTATCTAAAACATTGAGCAAATCTATTTCACGCACAACGGCGGTTTCAATCGGTTGTTTTAATAAGCGTGAAATTTCATCAAAAGCAAATAAATCGGAGGGGTCAACCATTCCTACCAAAATACCATTTACTTGCTGATTGAGTGCGATAACTCGTAAACGACGCGCATGATTTTCTGGAATTAATTTAACTAACTCAGGATTAAACTTGTAATTTTTTAAATTAATGAACGGAATTTGTAATTGGTCAGCAATTAAATTGAGGAGGGAATCTTCAGAGACATACCCATTTTCTACTAAAATTTTACCTAATTTGTCCCCGCTACTTTGTTGTAAAGCAAGGGCTTGTTGTAATTGGGCATCGCTAATAAGCTGATGTGTTACTAAGAGATGACCTAAACGGATTTTTTTACGCAGCATGATAACGAAAAAAGCGAATTATAAACCAACTTGTTTATAGAGAAAGGCAGCAAAATCTTTGCCGCCTTGTTGGAAAATTACGCTAATTTTTGCATCATGTCTAATATAAAATTGGGTAAAGCAAAACTGGCTTGATGAATGTCAGCATTGTAGTAGTGCGTCGGGAATTTTTTATTTTGCGCATCTGCTTGCCGAAACTCTGTTAAATCCCGTTGACTGGCTAAACTGCAAGACCACCATCCAGACGGATAAACACATTGAGGAAATAAAATAGGACGGGTATTTTTAAATCCTGCTGTGCGTAAAGCACGGTGAATATCTTCTAAAATAGGCAAATGCAATAAAGGAGATTCGGTTTGTTGCGCTAATACGCCATCTTCACGCAAAACTCGGCGACAATTTTGATGAAACTCTAAATTAAATAAGCCTTCTGCGGGCCCCACGGGGTCGGTGCTGTCAATAATGATGACATCCACACTGTTTGCAGGCGCATCTTTCATCCATTGAATACCGTCAGCAAATAATAAAGTGGCTCTGGGATCGTTGTTTGCTTCACACAGGATAGGAAAATATTTTTCAGAGACGCGCGTAACCATTTCATCAATTTCGACTTGGACAACTGTCTCTACTGTAGGATGGCGTAAAACTTCGCGTAAAGTACCGCAATCTCCCCCTCCAATAATCACGACATTGTGCGGATTTGGATGGGAAAATAATGCAGGATGAGACATCATTTCATGATAAAAAAAGTTATCACGGTCAGTTAACATAACAACATCATCTAAAGTCATTAAATGACCGAATTGTGTCGTTTCATAAATAGTAATTCTTTGATATTGTGATGATTCTTCATAAAGCTTTCTTTTAATTTCTAAAGAAAAAGCGGAACCGACTTTCATTAAATCGGGTTCTGTGTACCAAGTTGTTGTGTCAGTCATGCAAACTCCAAAAGGCTATTTTAGAAATAGCGAATATACAAATTGTCATTTTTTTATTACAGAAATGAATAGGTTTTGTTACAGTTGTATTATTTTAATAACTCGAAAAAGAACTTCAATTACAAATTGATGACAATTATAGAACTTAAAATTTTTAACTTATTAGTTAGAACATTTTTAAATTAAAAAACTACTTAACAAAGTATCTTATTTAATGCTATGTTAAGGATATTGATTAAATAAATATTTGAATTATTAATTATGTCTTCAAATTTGCCGTTTACAGCTTTAGAATCTAAACAAGATGTAGATTCTCATCCATCAAGTTTAACAAAAAACTCGCTTGTTACAAGCGCATCTACAGTCTCGTCTGTAAATGAACTTGAACAAAATCCTATACTTGAACTATTGCCTATTAACTTTTTAACACTTAGTGAAGAAGGAATTATTACCCAATTAAACGATAATACTGCATTATTACTAGGTTATGAAAAAGAAAAACTTATTCATACCTCTTTTTTTAATTATTTAGAAAATGAAAGTTATTTTACTTTAACAACACATTTACAAAGTTTATTTAAGCTTAAAAAAACTAAAGAAAGCTGTGAATTAAAAATTAAACAGGCTTATGAACAACGCTTTTTCTATGTCAAATTGAATAGTATTTTCATAGAAAATGTAATGCGGATTTCTTCTGTTTTAATTAATATTGATGAGCAAATATGTGCTACACAAGAAGTCAAATATTATCGTGATTACCTAGAGAATTTAGTAGTAGAACGTACTGAAAAAATTCATCGCATTAATAAAGAACTGGAAAACACGAATAAAATAAAAGATGATTTCTTGGCAAATATGAGCCATGAATTACGCACACCGCTCAACGTTATTTTAGTTATGTCAGGTAGTTTGTATGAACAACTGTCTAGTGTTATTAATGAAAAACAATTACACTCGCTTAAAATCATTGAAGAAAGTGGACAACATTTATTAGACTTAATTAATGGCATTTTAGATTTATCTAAAATAGAGGCAAATAAACTAACTTTAGATATTCAACAAGTTTACATTAAAGAATTTTGTGAAGTTTGTTTATATGGTTTAAAACATCTTGCACAGAAAAAAGCACTTAAGTTGACATTAGAATTGCAGATGAATTTAGAATCTTTTTATACTGATGCACGGTTGTTGAAAAAGATATTAACATACCTTTTAGAAAATGCGTTAAAATTTACTGGGAAAGAAGGCGAAGTTTCTTTAGTGATTGAGGTTTCTCCAGAAAACACACACATTATCTTTAGAGTACGCGATACTGGCGTTGGAATTCGCGAAGAAGATTTTTCAAAATTATTTCGTCCTTTTAGTCAAATTAATTCAGGACTTGCTAGGGAATATAACGGTTTAGGGTTAGGTTTATGTTTAGCTTTCCGTTTAACCCAATTATTAAAAGGCGATTTGCAAGTACGCAGCAAATTGGGAGAAGGTAGTGAATTTAGCGTTATTTTACCGCGTACCCTCGCTATTGCCTAACAGTTGTAATTCTTATGTCTAAAATATTGATTGAAGAACCTCTTGATAATCTTGCTTTAATTCATGGGCAGCCGTTAAAAAATTTACCTAATGATTTGTATATTCCGCCTGATGCGTTACGCATATTTTTGGAAGCTTTTGAAGGCCCTTTAGATTTATTATTGTATTTAATTCAAAAACATGATTTTGAAATTTTAAATATTCCGATTTCAGATGTAACGCGGCAATATGTGCAATACATTGAATTAATGCAAACTTTACAATTAGATTTAGCGGCAGAATACTTAGTCATGGCGGCAGTGCTAATGGAGATTAAATCGCGAATGTTACTGCCCCGCCCTAAGGCAGAAAATCAATTGTTAGAAGACCCACGCCGTGAATTAATTCAACAATTACAAGAATATGCAAAAATTAAAAAAGCGGCTTTAATGCTCAATCAGCATTCACAAGTAGGACGCGATGTTTTGCCTGTATATATTGAAGCTCCTGATATTCCTAGCGATATTATCATTCCCAATATCAGTTTATCCGCTTTACTCTATGCAATGCAGGGTGTTTTAGAACGTGAAGCCTTTTTTCTTGCGCATCAAGTCAGTCAAGAGCCTTTATCGGTACGGGAGCGCATGAGTTTAATTTTGGAAAGTTTAAAGCTACAGAACAAAATCCCTTTTCTTGCTTTGCTTACGCCGGGTGAAGGACGGGCGGGTATTGTAGTAACGATTTTAGCGATTTTAGAATTAGTCCGAGAAGGTTTGATTCGTTTAACGCAATTAGACTCTTTTGAAACAATGGCAGTGATGACATTAAATTTAGAAGATTTACCGCAAACAGGACGTAATTTGAATTAAATAGTTGGTAGGCTAAAGAAGCAGTGATACCCATAAAAAAGTGAAGCTAAAGAGATAGAAGAGTGTCTAAAATAACGCAGGTTCTGCGGTTAGATTTTTTAAATTCAATTGGTTATTAAGATTTTTAGTCCTCTAAATCCACGCCAACAGACCTACTAGGTCTCGAAGACCTAGCAGGTCTTTGCTTTCGTTTGAATCTTTTGCCAAACTTGGGTTGTTTCGTTATCGACAACGCTTGCAATAGCTAAAGCGATTGCACTCCTCGTTACATAAATTTGATTTGTCTATTTTTAAACTTTAAAGCTCATGCCTATCATACTTCCTATTGATTTAGAAAATCCCACACACACCGAAGCTTTTTTATCACTGTTAAATGAATATGCCTGTCATCCTATGGGCGGCGGAACACCTTTAACAGCACAAGTACAAGCAGATTTAATTCCTCAATTGCGCAAAATGCCAACATTTTACGGGTTTTTAGCATGGAAACAGGAGAAAGCGATTGGTTTAGTAACTTGTTTTCAGGGATTTTCAACTTTTACCGCTAAACCATTGTTAAATATCCATGACATCATGGTAACGGCAGAGTATAAAAGCCAAGGCATAGCGCAAGGTTTATTGCAAAAAGTAGAAAATTTTGCTAAAGAATTAGGCTGTTGCAAATTAACTTTGGAAGTTTTACAAGGCAATTTAACAGCACAAAAAAGTTACCAACGTTTTGGCTTTCGTGGCTATAGCCTTGACCCTGCAATGGGTAATGCTTTGTTTTGGGAAAAGAAATTGTTGTAATTTTATGAGGGCAGCGGATTGTTTTAGCCAAAATAAAAAGAAGATTAGTAGTCTTTTGAATCCATACCAACAGACCTACTAGGTCTCTAAAACCTAGTAGGTCTTTGTTTTTGTTTTAATATATTGCCAAATTTAGGTTAACTAAACCCATGTGACCGCAAAAAATTTTCTGTGATACCTGAAACAGTTTCTGTTTTTGCGGTTTTAGGCGCGTGTAATAAACGCTCTAAATAACGCGCAATCACATCTACTTCTAAATTTACCCGCTGCCCAACTTTTAAACTTTTCCAAGTGGTCATCGCAGCAGTATGCGGGACGATATTCAAACCAAATTCATTACTATCATCAATGCTATTTACAGTTAGACTGATGCCATCCACACAAATTGAACCTTTTGCCGCGATATAATGCGCGATTTCCTGTGGTGGACGAATGAAAACCCGAAGCGACCGCCCATCATGATGATAACGGCTTACAATTCCCACGCCGTCCACATGTCCGCTCACTAAATGCCCGCCCAGTGGCGTTTGTAGCGTCAACGCTTTTTCTAAATTCACTTCACTGCCCACTTGCAACTCGCCAAGTGTGGTTAAACCTAAACTTTCGCCAGACACATCTGCCACAAAACCGTGTTCATTCAATGCAACAGCCGTTAAACACACACCATTGACAGCAATACTATCGCCTAAATTCACATCCGCTAACGGTAAAATCCCTGTTTTGATGCTTAAACGTGCATCTACACCCAAATTTTCCCGCTGCCCAATACGTCCAACCGCTTGAATAATACCTGTAAACATAATTTGTCATCAAAAAAATTAGCGTCCTTTTGTGCTGACGCTGTTATGTAAAAATTCCCAAGTGCGCGTAATGTGTAACACATCCGTTTCTTTATGAATTTCTTCAGAAAAAGGTGCAAATGGTGCAGCAAGTCGTACAATTCGTAAGGCGGCTTGGTCTAATATTTCAGAACCCGAAGATTTTTTAATGCTGACTTCGTAAATTGTGCCATTCGCATTTAACGCTACATCTAAAATTAACTTACCTGCTAACTTATTTTTACGCACCTCTTCAGGAAAGTTTAATTTACCCACTTCTTCAATTTTACGCCGCCATTCTTCCATATAAAGCGCGTATTTAAACTCTTTCGCACTGTTTCCTGATAAATGTTTAATCCGTTTTTGTTGCGAAAAATCATTAAATTTTTCATCTAATTCTGCTTGAATACTTGCTACTGAATTTAAAGAATTTGCAATTAAGGTACTTGCAGGCATTTGTGGCATGGGCGGAACTTCTTCCGTTTCATTTGCAGTATTATTGGCTTTAATTTCCACTTCTTCTACTTTTTTAAGCACTTTTGTATGCGCAGTTTTATCAGTGGTTAATTCAGAAATATCAGGCTTTTGAGTTGCTGCCGCTTGTTTTGGAACAGGTAACGCCGTCGTTAAATGGGCAGTTTGGTCGGGGAAAGGGGCAATAGTCGGCGTGGCAGGACGTTCTAACTCTTGACTTTGTCCACCGCCATCATGACTGGCTTGTGCTAAAAAATCGGCATCTTTAGGCGATTTTTCGGTACTTTTTTGTACCAAAATCACTTCCATAGAAGAATTAATTGTTTGTTTAGGCTCAGGGAGTTTAAAGCCTACCGTTGAAATGACAAAGACATGCAACGCAGCAGCAATTAAGAACGTAACCATTAAACGTTCAGAATTTTCATCTAAAGATTCATTTAAAAAACGCATTGTTATTACCTAATTCACTAAAAAGACAGCAGTTAACTAGGGTGAATGAATTATGTGAAGAGTGCAAGCTAAACTTTAACAAACTTGCAAAGTTGTAAACTACGCACTTATTTAGCTAAATCACGCATTTGGGTTGGTGTTAAAAACCAAATTAAATCTGCCTCACCCGCTTCAATTGCATGTTCAAATCGCAATAAACATGCCGCTCCTTTTTTAAAAGGCAGCCAAGTATCGGGACGACTTGATAAAAAAAAGGTTGTCATTTCACCCAAATCAGGTTCATGTCCCACTAAGCACACTGTGCGATTTTGCGGCTGCTTTTTCAAATAAGCCAAAACATCTATGATAGAGCCACGCGGTGCAAGCGCATTTAAAGTATGAAAATCCGCCGAGCTATATTGCTCTTGTAATAAATGAGCGGTTTGCTGTGCGCGTACCAAAGGACTCGCCGCAATCACAGAAATATTGTCTAACTGTGTTGTCAGTCCTTTGATATTCTTCCGCATTTTTTGTTGTCCTTTATCCGTTAATGGGCGTAAATCATCAGATTGTCCCATTAAAGCAGCAAATTCATCACGTTCTTGTGCGATAGCGTGACGCACAACTAAAACATCCATACTTTATGCTCCATTTTTTGGTTGCAGACCTGTTACACTATAAATCGTTATATTTTTTGTTTTATTGTAGGAATCACATGAGTCGTTTCTTTTTAGAAGATAGCCAATACACTGAAAAATTTGGCTTTTATTTTGCGCGTTGCTGTCAAGATGTCGCGGCGAACTCACCTATGAATAGTTTAGTGATTTACTTAGAGGGTGATTTAGGAGCAGGCAAAACCACATTAACACGCGGAATTTTGCAAGGCTTAGGACATCATGGCGCGGTTAAAAGTCCCACTTATACCTTAGTTGAGCCTTATAGTCTAGCAGAATGGCAGGTTTATCATTTTGATTTATACCGTTTAGCAGACCCTGAAGAGCTAGAATTATTAGGCATTCGTGACTATCTTACGGCTGCAAAACCAACTTTATTATTATTTGAATGGGCAGATAAAGGCGGCGATTGCACCCCAGCCGCGGATATTGTATTGCAATTAAATTATCTCGGACAAGATACAGAGGATGGACGCATTTTAGACAGCGTTGCTAAAACAGTTTTAGGAGAAATAATAAGAAAAAGCTTACTTGAAAGGGTAATTCTCTTTTAACCTGAATTTGCACCTGTTCCAATGTTCCAATAGACCTGCTAGGTTTTTAAAACTTAGCAGGTCACCGCTCTATAATGTTTTTTGTGGAAATTAAGCAAATTGCATAAATTGGGGTTCTGACAAAAATAAATTGCGTAATCCCTAGAGAATTTGCCAAATTTAATTTTTATGGCGAAACATCAAACATTTGTTGCAATGATAACCGCGCTTCTTCTGCTTCACGTTTATCTACTTTAATCTGATTAACCACATGACCCGCCACTAAATTTTCTAACGTCCATGCTAAATGCTGTGGGTCAATGCGATACATAGTTGAACATTTACACACCATCGGCGACATGAAATGAACAAATTTTCCATCAGCTTGACACTCTTCAGCTAAACGATTGACCAGATTCAACTCTGTACCGACTAACCAACGTGTGCCAGCAGGCGAAGCTTTGACTGTTTTAATGATATATTCGGTTGAACCTACTTCATCCGATTTTTCACACACTTCAAAACAGGTTTCAGGGTGAGAAATCACTTTAGCATCTGGATATTTTTGTTTAAAACTATCAATATGTTGAGGTTTAAATACCTGATGAACTGAACAAAATCCTTTCCACAAAATCAATTTTGCTTTTTGAATCTGTTCTTTAGTCAAACCACCGCGCGGCTGACTGAAATCCCACACTACCATTTCCTCTAATGGAATGCCCATTTTATGCGCCGTATTGCGCCCTAAATGCTGGTCGGGGAAAAATAAAATTTTCTCCCGTTGTCCCCATGCCCATTGCAATACTTGTTTTGCATTGCTTGAAGTGCAAACAATCCCTTGATGTCGCCCACAAAACGCCTTTAAATCTGCTGCTGAATTAATATAAGTGACAGGCGTAATCGTCGCATCCGCATCGCCTAACACGCTGTTTAATTCACGCCACGCCCGCTCGACATTAGCTAAATTCGCCATATCCGCCATTGAACAGCCTGCGGCGAGGTCGGGCAAAATAGAAATTTGCTCATCACTACTCATAATATCGGCGACTTCCGCCATAAAATGCACACCACAAAACACAATATATTTTGCGCCAGACTGTGCTGCTTGACGTGATAATTTCAACGAATCCCCTGAATAATCGGAGTATTTAAATACCTCTTGTCGTTGATAGTGATGTCCTAAAATGACGACTGAACTGCCTAATTGTGCTTTAGCGGCGACAATTCGCGCGTCACATTCTGCATCACTTAAACCGAGATATTGCTCAATTGCTAACACTGCCATTTTTTTATACTCCTCAATCATAGTACGGCTATTAAGTCTTAAAATGAAACTAAGTTAGTCTTATTTTAGAAAAAAGTCTAATTCACGACTGGGAATTCGTCAATTGCAGTATTTATGATTTAAGCGTTAATCTTTTAAAAAAAGTTCCCGTGAATTTCGTGTTGTCACAGACCTGCTAGGTTTTAAAAACCTAGCAGGTCTTTGTTTTAATTTATCGCCAAACTTAGATTGTTTAGTTCTCGACAACCCGCGCAATCGCTAAAGCGATTGCACTCCTTATTTCAACTGCGTAACTCCTAAACTCATAAAAAACAAGTTAATTTAGCTTAAGTAAAGAAAATATTAACCGTTTGTCTTTATAATTATTACGTTAAGATGTTAAGCTATACTTTATCAAAGATAAGGCTTGCTACATTTTGAGATAAAACAAATGAGAAAAATTACAACATTCAAAAACATTTGGTTTAATTTATTTGTAATTATTTTAATCAATTTTTATTTTTCTGTGAGTTTTGCAGCAGAAAATAAAGGCTTAATTGTAGTGGGTTCTAAAGAATTTACAGAACAACTGATTTTAGGCAAAATTTTAGCGAAGTTTTTAGAGAATCAAGGCTATCAAATTCAAGAACGACCGAATTTAAGTTTATCTAAAATTCGTGACCAAATTTTGAATAAAGAAATTGATGTATGCTGGGAATATACTGGCACAGCTTACATGGCATATCATTTTTTAGATGATGCTAAGATTTATACTAATCTTCAATTACTTCATGAATCTATTAAGAAACTTGATGATACTTTAGGATTGGTCTGGTTAAAACCGACGACGATTAATAATACTTGGGCATTTGCAATGCTAAAGTCGCAAGCACAACAGTATAATATTCATACTATTTCACAGCTTGCTGAAGCTTGGAATCAAAAGAAACCATTGCGATTAGCTTTAACCCGTACTTTCTACGAAAGAAATGACGGCTTTAAAAAACTAATGAAATATTATCAATTTAATGTAGATAAAAACAATTTAACGATGTGGGAACATTCGGGAATTCACGCGGCTGTAGCGCGTGGACAATTTACAATCGGTATGGTGTATGGTACAGACTCACAAATTAAGCAATTTGATTTAGAAATTTTAGAAGATGATAAACATTTCTTTCCCATTTACGCGCCTACACCTGTAATTCGTAAAGAAATTTTGAATAAATACCCAGAACTTGAAGCATTAATTAATCAAATTCCGTCTTTGTTAACACAAGAATCTATGATTGACCTGAATTATCAAGTAGATTTTAAACACAAAACCCTAGATGATGTTGCTTTATCTTGGTTAAAACAACAGCGTTTATTAAAGTAACCTCTGATTTTTGATACTACGTGAACAAACTTATGTTAATTAGCTCCTTATTTAGAAAAATATTTATTATAGGCTTACTTTGCTTATTAATTGCTTTATGGGGAGTTACTACAGTTAACATTAAAACTGTAGAAAAAAGTTATTTAGATGTTTTGAAAATTAATGCAAAGACAATTAGTTTACGCATTGAACAACAAATCTTTATTTCTTTGCAATGGGGGGCTGACTTTAACGAAGTTGGACGAGAGAATGAAGAAGAAATTAGCAGTTTTATGCTTAATCCTGAATTAAAAGAAGTCATCAACGAAATTGCCGTGATTTCTTTAACAGGTTTAATTTTAAGTCATAGTAATTCTGAAAAAGTTAAAACCCATCTCCCTGAAGCTATTCTAAACAAAATTAAAAATATAGAAAAACCAATTATTTTCAAATTAGATAGTGGTTACACTGTTTTTTTACCTGTCCGTCATAAAGAGCAACTAAAAGGCTATATTCAAGTGGGGTTTATGGCTGAGTTAGTAGATAAACAAGTGAATTTATTAATTTGGGATTCTATTTATATTAGTTTGGTTGCTTTAGTTATTGGTGCTTTTATTTTTAGTTTAAGTATGTCTCATTTTGTTACTAAACCATTACGATTTATTATTGATAAAATAAAAAACATTCGTGAATCAAGTGATTTAACTGAGCGCATTCAAATAAATAGTCATGATGAAATTGCTGAATTAGCAATACAATTTAATTTAATGGCTGAAGCTTTACAAAATACTTTTCATTCCACAGAAGAAAAAGTTAAAGAAAGAACTTTAGAATTAGAACAATTAAATGCTAAGTTAATAGAAGCTAAACAAAAGGCAGAAGGGGCGAATCAAGCAAAAAGTGAATTTGTTGCTAATATTAGTCATGAATTGCGTACGCCTATGAATGGTATTTTAGGCATGGCGGAATTATTACGCGACAGTCAACTTAATGATGAACAAACTGAACAACTGCTTATTATTTTAGAGTCAGGTAGAACTTTGTTGATGTTAATTAATGAACTCATTGATTCTTCTATGTTAGAAGCTGGAAGAATGAATTTAGAGCTTCAATCATTTAATATCTTTAGCTTGATGCAAGAAGTTATTAGCATTATGCAAGTTCGCGCGAAACAGCGGCATTTAAAACTCTTTTTTGAATGTCGACATCATTTACCTGCACTTATTGAAGGTGATACAGCCCGTTTACGGCAAGTTTTGTTAAACTTAATTAGCAACGCTATTAAATTTACTAAACAAGGGAAAGTCACCGTTAAAGTACAAATTGATACTTTAATGCCTAAAAAAGCAATATTACGCTTTATTGTTGAAGATACAGGCATTGGTATTCCTTTAGAAAAACAAAATGTTTTGTTTGAAAAATTTACTCAAGTGGATGCCTCAGGAACACGCCAATATGGAGGCACAGGTTTAGGCTTATTTATTTGTCGTCAATTGGTGCAGTTGATGGGGGGAAAAATTGGAGTAGAATCACATCCTGAACAAGGTTCGCTGTTTTGGTTTACCTTACCAGTCACGGTGATAGATAATACTTTGATTGTCGCTCCTGAAAAACTACTTACTAATTCTTCTGAAAAAATAATCATCTTAGATAATCCAGTTCCTCAAATTGATACTATTTTAGACATAGATGTTGTATCGCCTGTTTTTGTGGAAAATAGCACGTCTCCAATCACACAAACGATTGAAGTGCAAACAAGTATAGACAAGCAAACTCCAGCTACTACAGTGAAAACTGCTCATGTGCAGGCTGCTTCAGAAACACAAAGCGACCAAGTAAAAGAAGCTAAAGAACTTATTGCAGAAATTTTATTAGTAGAAGATAATAAAACAAATCAATTGGTTGCAAAAATTATTCTGCAAAAAATGGGCTTTCATGTCACTATTGCCAATCATGGGCAAGAAGCACTGGAGTTATTACGCAAGCATGATTTTGACTTAATTTTCATGGATGTACAAATGCCAATTTTAAATGGTTTAGACGCAACGCGACAAATTCGGGCGGAGGATAAATATCAACGTTTGCCGATTATTGCAATGACTGCTAATGTATCTAAAAATGATTATGATAACTGCATGGCATCAGGCATGAATGATTTTGTTCCTAAACCTATTAGTCAACAAACCGTAAAGAATGCAATTTGTAAATGGTTGTTTTCTGAATCGGGTAAATTCAAACACAGTTTTAATGCCTAATCTTTTCTTAGTATTAGCAATTCTTGAAAATTGCTAAGTCGTTTATTTAACTCTCCTAGTTTATCCTATCAAATCATTTTCAATGGTGCTCAGGGCAACGCCATGAGTGTTTTTTTATTTTTTTATTGTTAGTTGCAAATTATGTCGTTTAATACTATTCCTGAAATTATTGAAGACCTTCGCCAAGGTAAAATGGTTGTATTGATGGATGATGAAGACCGTGAGAACGAAGGCGATTTAATTATGATTGCCGAAAAAGCACGGGCAGAAGATATTAATTTTATGGCACGTTATGGTCGCGGTTTAATTTGTTTAACATTGACCAGTGACCGCTGTGAGCGTTTGCGTTTGCCTTTGATGGTCAGTGAAAATCGTTCACAACATTCTACAAATTTCACCGTTTCCATTGAAGCCGCGCAAGGGGTTACAACAGGAATTTCTGCGGCAGACCGTGCAACCACTATTTTAGCGGCAGTTGCTGCTGAAGCAAAACCTGAAGATTTAGTGCAACCAGGGCATATTTTCCCGTTAATGGCACAAGCGGGCGGCGTTTTACGGCGGGCGGGACATACTGAAGCAGGTTGTGATTTAGCGCGTTTAGCGGGATTTGAGCCAGCTTCAGTGTTAGTAGAAATTTTAAATGAAGATGGCACAATGGCGCGGCGGGCGGATTTAGAAATTTTTGCCCAACAACATAATTTAAAAATTGGCACAATTGCCGATTTAATCCGCTTTAGAATTGAACACGAAAAAACCTTGGTGCGCGTTGCAAACTGTCGTTTACCCACTGCTCACGGTGAATTTGAATTAGTTGCTTATCAAGATAGTATTGATGGTTTGCTGCATTTTGCGATGGTAAAAGGTAAAGTAACAGCAGACACACCGACGTTAGTGCGGGTGCACATTTCCAACATGCTATGCGACTTAACCTCCAGTATTCGTGAAGAATGCGGCTGGCCGTTAAATGATATTATTCGCCGTGTGGCGCAAGAAGAAAGTGGAATCGTGGTTATTTTAAATCAAGCACAAGATGCACAGCAAATTATTAAAATGATTCAAAATAATGCGCGACGGGATGCAGGTCAAACCCCTGCACATCCTACTTCTACGCATGATTTACGCACACACGGTTTAGGTGCGCAAATTTTAGCAGATTTAGGCGTGCGTAAAATGCGCGTGCTCAGTGCGCCGAAAAAATTACATGCGATTTCAGGATTTAAGTTAGAAATTGTAGAATATGTAACGCAATAGTTAACTTGAATTTATATAAAAATCAAAGGCCTGCTAATCCTTTGAAATTTCAATAGACCTGCTAGGTTTTCAAAACCTAGCAGGTCTTTGCTTTGTAAATGCTGATTCACCAAATCGGAATTATTTATAATCCCATCCGTCCTTGAACACTTCGCGCCCGTTCTTCTGTAATTTCTTTTGCCTGACCAGCAAACCAGCGTTGCTCAATTTGCCAATATTCAGGGCTACGTTTTTGTCCCACAACCGCATTCGCAGCTAAAGTCAATAAAACTGCTTGCGCTTTCTGCGTTTGCAAACTATCACTTGGCAAGGCTGCCCAATCGATAACTGTATCTAATGCTCGATTTTGGCTATCCGTTTTAAATGGTTCATAAAATAAACGGTCTTCACTACTAAAAGTACGTTGCGAATTTTTTTGATATTTATCATTCACTTGAATAGATTTTACAGGACGATAAATCACTGCTAATAAAGTATAATTAGGATTAACATCAATACTTGTTAAATAATAATTTTCAGGATTTACAACCCCATATTGTTGCAGAATGCGCTGAAAAAATTCCGTTGCATGTTTCATGCGTCGAAACACTGTCCCCGTTTCGCCATTTTCAGGAACATCAGTCAAACGTTTTTGGTAAGCACTTTCATAAGTATCTGCCAAACTAATTTTTGCTTGCGCTTGAATCAAACCTTCATTAATTTGGCGAGTACTGGTTGATAAGTAGTAAGGCACGGAGGCAATGCCTTCTAACAAGCCTGCGGCAATTTGCAACGGTGATAAAATAAGCAAACCTAAGCCCGTTAAAGCACTAGCAAAACCGCGTTGAGCATTGGGCGCGTCGCGATTGGATGGCACTGCACAGGCGGTTAATACGGCACATAAAAAGAATATTGTGAAGCGTTTCATTCTTATTCCTCAGCTAATTTTGATTATCAAATGACATGTGGGAATAGACGAAAAAATCAACAAATAACTGAATACATAAATAAAAAGTTAACTTAGGGCATGTCATCAAACAGAAAACGAAAGAATTTAAGCAAATGCAGTACAGTAGGATTGTTCGGAATTCCTAAAAAATAGGATATGCTATGCCTTATATAATCGCTGAATGGAGGAGTTCATCTTACTTAATTAAGTTAAATGGATATTTCGATAATATAAATGCTAGACTAACGCCAATCAACATATTGACGCAAAAGATATGCAACAATCGAGTTCAACATTGAGATATTTATGAGTGTAAGATTGAACCAGTTATCTCCAATAATTTTATTTTTTTAGTAGTTACGCAGTTGAAATGAGGAGTGCAATCGCTTTAGCGATTGCAACTGGCAGACTTGCTCGTTTTTGAAAATCCAGCAGGTCTTTGTTTTAATTTGAGTTTATCGTCAAATTTGGGTTATTTAGTTCTCGGCAACCCTTGCAATAGCTAAAGCGATTGCACTCCTTATTTCAACTGCGTAACTTCTAAGTATATTAAAAAATAAATTGTACGCCTATTGTATATACAGATTAATTTCTAATCAGTTTCTTGTCTTATCTCAAAGCCTGAATTACTACTTGTAGATTATTTAGCAATGCAAAAGCCCACAAAAAATAATAAATCACTGAATTTTTAAATAAAAAACTTACCTATCTAAACTGTAATCATAATTTTCTCCCCCCTCCCCTCTTGACATCTCGTATTTCAATCTTATTATTAGCACTCAAATAGAGTGAGTGCTAAAAATCTCCTCTAACCATTTTCTAACAAAAAGCGGCGTAGTTTAAAAAGTCGCAATTTAAAACTCAACATTGCTAGATTCTACTATTTCAAGGAGATTTACTTTATGGCAATTCGTCCTTTACATGACCGTGTTGTTATCAAACGCATGGAAGAAGAACAAAAAACCGCTGGTGGTATCTTAATTCCTGATAACGCTAAAGAAAAACCTATCCGTGGCAAAGTGGTTGCTGTGGGTAAAGGTAAAATTTTAGAAAATGGTACTGTTCGCCCTCTCGACGTTAAAGTCGGTGACACTGTTGTTTTCGGTAAATATTCCGGAACTGAAGTGAAAGTTGAAGGCGAAGATTTATTAATGATGCGCGAAGAAGACATCATGGGCGTTTTAGAATAAGCCTAGTCTTTTCAATCTCATTCCGTTCTAGTTTTTTAAATTTTTTATTTAGAGGTTATTTACGATGGCTGCTAAACAAGTTCGTTTCGGTGAAGATGCACGTTCTGCAATGATGCGCGGTGTTAACATTCTCGCGAATGCGGTGAAAGTGACTTTAGGCCCTAAAGGTCGTAACGTTGTATTAGATAAAGCATTTGGTTCTCCAACTGTGACTAAAGATGGCGTTTCCGTTGCAAAAGAAATCGAATTAGAAAACAAATATGAAAATATGGGCGCGCAAATGGTTAAAGAAGTTGCGTCCAAAACTTCTGATATCGCTGGTGACGGTACAACCACTGCAACTGTATTAGCACAAGCTTTAGTTACAGAAGGTATGAAAGCGGTTGCTGCTGGCATGAATCCTATGGATTTAAAACGCGGTATCGATAAAGCAGTTTCTACTGCTGTTCAAGAATTGAAAAAAATGTCTAAACCTTGTGCAGACAGCAAAGCGATTGCCCAAGTGGGTACAATTTCTGCCAACTCTGATGACGTTATCGGTAACTTAATTGCTGAAGCAATGGAAAAAGTCGGTAAAGACGGCGTTATCACTGTTGAAGAAGGTTCAGGTTTAGAGAACACTTTAGAAGTTGTTGAAGGGATGCAATTTGACCGTGGTTATTTATCCCCTTACTTCATCAACAACCAACAAACAATGTGTGCGGAATTAGAAAACCCACTCATTTTAATTTACGACAAAAAAGTTTCTAACATTCGTGAATTAATTCCTGTTTTAGAAGGCGTTGCTAAACAAGGTCGTTCTTTAATCATCATCGCTGAAGATGTAGAAGGCGAAGCTTTAGCCACTTTAGTTGTGAACAACATTCGCGGCATTATCAAAGTATCCGCTGTTAAAGCACCTGGTTTTGGTGACCGTCGTAAAGCTATGTTACAAGACATCGCGATTTTAACTGGCGGTACAATGATTTCTGAAGAATTAGGCTTAACTTTAGAAAAAGCAAGCTTAAATGATTTAGGTAGCGCGAAGAAAGTTGTTATCAGCAAAGAAAACACTACCATTATTGATGGTGCTGGTGACTCTAAAGAAATCAAAGGTCGCGTTGACCAAATCCGCGCCCAAATGGAAGAAGCAACATCTGATTATGACCGCGAAAAATTACAAGAGCGCGTTGCTAAACTCGCTGGCGGTGTCGCTGTTATCAAAGTCGGTGCTGCGACTGAAGTTGAAATGAAAGAGAAGAAAGCACGCGTAGAAGACGCATTACACGCAACTCGCGCTGCTGTTGAAGAAGGTATCGTCCCTGGTGGTGGTGTTGCGTTAATCCGCGCTCGCACTGCAATCAATGGCTTAAAAGGCATTAACCCAGACCAAGATATGGGTATCAAAATTGCGTTACGCGCCATGGAAGAGCCTTTACGTCAAATCGTTGCTAACGCTGGCGGCGAATCTTCTGTTGTGTTAAACGAAGTTGCAAAAGGCACAGGCAACTTTGGTTTCAACGCTGGTACAGATACTTATGGCGACATGGTAGAAATGGGTATTCTTGACCCAACCAAAGTAACCCGTTCTGCATTACAAAATGCGGCTTCTATTGCTGCATTAATGATTACAACTGAAGCAATGGTTGCTGAGATTCCTAAAGAAACTCCAGCAATGCCTGCTGGTGGTGGTATGGACGGTATGGGCGGTATGGGCGGCATGATGTAATTTGTCTGAATTGACAAATTAAGTCGCTAGAAAAAGCGCAGATTCTTCGGAATCTGCGCTTTTTTTATGGGTAAATTAACGCAAGTTTTGCGAGTAAAAAATTTAAACGCAAGGGGTTGCGTTATGATAACATCAGTTAGGTAGTAAATTATTTAAATTCAATATTTTATATTACAAGCAGTCTTTTAAATTCATACCCATAGACCTGCTAGGTCTTCGAGACCTAGTAGGTCTTTGTTTTAATTCGAATCTCTCGCCAAACTCGTGTTAAACAAATGTTTAACTGATTGTTATATCATCATTCCGTCAGATTTCATTATAATAAATACAATCTCTATTGCTCATTTTTGATAAGTGCTATGAAAAAAATTTATATCCTTTTTTTATTAATCAGTGCAAATGTTGCTTACGCAAACGAAGAACGCACGACTACCACTATTTATAAATATGTAGATTCTGCTGGAACATTGCACTTAACCAATAAACCACCTAAAACTGATGATACTGTACTTTATTCACGCAGTTATGTTGTACAACCTTTTAGCCAATCTGCACCTGTTACCAGTTTAGTCTTGCCCATTCCGCCCCAAGTGCGGCGAACAACAACCCGTTTTGAACCACTGACTTTATCTTTGTCTAATGAAAGTATTACGGCTAAAAGTAATCGCAGTTTGACTAAACGTAATAATGATTATGATGAAATTATCAATAGTACCGCGACCCGTTATAACTTAACGCCTGCTTTATTACACGCTGTCATTAAAACCGAATCTAATTACAATCCAAATGCCACATCACCTAAAGGAGCTGTGGGTTTAATGCAGCTAATGCCTGATACAGCAACCCGTTACGGCGTGAGTGATCGCACAAATGCGAGTGAAAATATTGACGGCGGCGCACGCTATTTGCGTGATTTAATGCGTATGTTTAATAATGACACGCGCCTTGCTTTAGCAGGCTATAATGCAGGAGAAAATGCGGTGATTAAATACAATTATGACATTCCACCTTATCCAGAAACACAAGCTTATGTCAATCGAGTGCTAAGTTTATTTCAAGCGTGGGAAGGTTAATCTCATATAATTTATTAGCTTAAATTGTTTAAAAGAAGGATAAATAAATGCACATTGCAGAAGGCATTTTAACTTTACCTGTATTATTAAGTGGCATTGTTTTAAGCAGTGGCGGGGTGGCATTAGGTTTGCGACAATTATCTCCTGATCGCGTGCCATTAACTGCGTTATTAGCTTCTGTCTTTTTTGTCGCGAGTTTGGTGCATTTGCCTGCTGGCGTTAGCAGTGTACATTTAGTTTTAAATGGTTTATGCGGGATTTTATTAGGGTGGACGGCATTTCCTGCAATTTTAGTTGCCTTGTTTTTACAAGCAATTTTATTTGGGTTTGGCGGATTAACCACGTTAGGCGTAAATACGCTGTTAATGGCAAGTCCTGCCGTTTTGTGCCATTACCTCATTGGACGCAATTTGCTGAATCATACAATTGAGCAAATTTTTTGGCGTGGCTGTGTCGCGGGTGCGTTAGCCATTATCTTGGGCGTGATTTTATTATCAATCGTGCTTTTTGCAAGTGGGGGCGAATCTTTTTTAGCAGTGATTGCGGTGATTAGCGTAAGTTATATTCCTGTAATGTTGGTAGAAGCAATTACAACGGGGTTTGTTATTGCTTTCTTGGCGCGGGTGCAACCTGAATTATTGCAAATGACAGATTATTTACAGCAAGAATTATCTTAAAAAGAAAGCAATTGCTAAAGCAATTTTAGGCATTACGCATTTGATTAAAAAAGAGTGCAATAACTTTAGCGATTGCGCGGGTTGCCGAGAAATAAATAATCTCAAACTTAGTAAGAGATTCAAATGAAAACAAAGACCTGCTAGGTTTTAAAAACCTAGCAGGTCTGCCTGTTCTCAAAAGCAATAGCTAAAGCCATTGCACTCCTCTATTCCATTATTTTTTATCTTCCTTTTAAACAACAAAGATAGAATTTGCTATCGTCTGTACTAAAGTTTTGAAAAAGAGATTACCATAGTCTTTATTTGATTGGATTCAACTTACATTTTCATACCTTCACATGATGCCACTCATTACGTTAACGACGGATTTTGGTACGCAAGATGGCTATATTGGCGCAATGAAAGGGCGGTTGCTTTCCCGTTGCCCTACTGCAACCCTTGTCGATATCAGTCACACAATTCCGCCTCAATCTATTTTAGTCGCTGCTTGGTGTATTGCGCGGGCTGTACCGCATTTTCCACCGAATACTATTCATATTATCGTTGTTGACCCACAAGTAGGTTCAGAACGGTCGGCATTATTAGTGCACACTGTTCAAGACCAGTGGTTACTTGCACCAGATAATGGCGTGCTCAGTGTGTTATTAACTTTACAACCTGCCGTGCAAATTTATCGTTTACATGAAACAACCGAATGGTGGCAAAAACATCATTGTTTTGACGGGTTAGAAGTTTTTACCCCTGCTGCCGCTTGTTTGGCAAATGGAGTGGCAGTGACTCAACTAGGTAAAGCAATTACCAGTATTCAAAACCTCACTTTTGCAGAAGGTCGTTACGAGAACAATAAAATTATCGGGGAAATCATGGTCTTTGACCGTTTTGGTAATGCCATTACCAATATTCCAGCTTTACAATTGCCATCGCCTTTGCCCGCTAATATTTATGTTCACCTAGCCGCTAATGCAAGACATGACGCTTTAACTGTAAAATTAGTTAATCATTATGTAGCAGGAAATTCGCATCCTGCAACCGCAATTATCAATAGTGATGGTTTATTAGAAATTGCCGTGTGTTGTGGTTCTGTGCAGCAGCAGTTTAGTTTACAAGTTGGTGAAATTGTAGAGTGTTATTGGGGTTAAAATTAATTCTTAACTTTCAAGGATTGTTTTTATGTATATTCCGCTTGCCGTTAAAAAACAAGGATGGCTATTTCTTGTCATGGCAATTTTATCGTTAATCGGCTTGTCACATTCTGCGTGGGCGGTTTTCGATAGTGCTACCCAACAAGAGGCAGCTAAAACGTTGGATTTAGAAATTTCGCGTATTATTCCGTCGGGACAAGATATTCCCTTAGGTCGTCAAATCGTTATTCAATTTAATCAAGCAGTTGTGCCTGTTGGCAAAATAGAGCGCACAGCGGCTGAAATTCCTATCACTATTACTCCCGCTTTGGAATGTCAATGGCGTTGGTTAAATACATCAGCGTTAGCTTGTCAATTAGATGAGAAAAATGCGCTCAAGCCTGCTACACGCTATCAAGTTAGTATCAAACCGAGCACTTCTGCGACGGCGGTTTTAAAAACCGAAAGTGGTAAATTGTTAAAAGCAGAAGTGAATCATGAATTTATCACGCAACGCCCGACCAGCCGCACAAATCGTTTTCAAACATGGCGCGCGCCGAATATGCCCATTATTCGCGTTAGTTTTAATCAACCTGTGACTAAAACGTCAGTTGAAGCGCATTTATATATGAAAAAAGCTAATGGGCAACGTTTGCCTATCGTCGCGCAATTAGAAACAACAACGAATCAAAATGAAGATTCTGATTATGATTACGATACTTACAGCCAATATGAACAAGCTTATGGGGAATATGGCGAAGGGCAATCTCCTGTCAACGCACCTAAAGTGCAGCAAGCGGATGTGGCGAATATTTGGTTAATTTCTGCTAAAAGTTTATTACCGCTTGATGCAACCCTTTCTTTAGCGGAAGAGGCGGGGTTAGAGTCTTCTTTAGGCACAGAACGGGGGATTAATGAAAAGGTAATTGTGGAATTTAATACTTTCCCTGAATTCACTTTTTTAGGGGTTCAATGTTTTGATTTACAAGGGAATGATTTAAAAATTGATGCGGATGCTAAAGCAGACCCAAATGTACGCTGTAACCCTATGCGACAAGTGGCTTTGCGTTTTAGTACACCAATTTTAAATAGTATTGTGCGGGATAATTTGCTGGTAACGCCTGATTTGGCGGGTGGACGTAAAGACTTTAATCCTTGGGAAGAAGTGCAAGATAGTTCTAGTTTAAACAGTGCTCATGCTCAAGATGAAGAATATCAAGTTTGGCTGCCTACTTTATTAAAAGCGTATAGACAATATCAACTCCGCGCCAATAATACGAATGTTAAAGATGAATTTGGGCGGGCTTTGAACAAGGCAATTAATTTAAGTTTCTTTACAGATAACCGTAATCCAGATTTTACGTTTGAACATCAAATTTCCGTATTGGAAAAAGGGGTGGACAGTGAAATTCCAATTTATGTGACCAATATCAATAAATTGACGCAACAATATCGAGTTATCACAAATAAAGGCATGTCGGGAATTAAAAACCGTTTATTGAGTTTGCCTAAGTTGCGCAATTTGTCGGTTAAAATGTCATTTGGGATTCGCGAAATTTTAAATATTGGGCAAAGTGCAACCTCTGCTGCCGCGTCTCCCTCATCTACACCTTCAACTAAAGAAGCTGAATCTTTCGCTTCCGCGAAAAAAACTGTAGAAGCAACAGCTAAAGCCTCAACTGACTCTTTTGCCTCACCGAAGAAAAATACAGCACCGACTGCTGAAGCGACCGCGCCTGCGGTAATCGATTATAACCAATCAGGAATTGTAGTCGGCAGTTTTAAAACTGAACCCGCTTTAGAATATAACAATAATCCTACCTTTTTCACACAAGTTACGCCGTTTTATGTGCAAGCTAAAATGGGTTATCACAATACTTTAGTGTGGGTAATGGATTTTGCGACTGGGAAACCTGTAGAAAATGCTGAAATTACTGTTTTTACAGGGAATTATTTAACACCATTATTAATTGCGCCTTCCAATGCTGGGGAAGGAATGACGGCTAAAACCGATGCTTCAGGTTTAGCAATGTTAGCGGGACATGCGCAAATTGACCCTACACTGTCATTATTGAATAACTATAATCATGAAAACGACCGTTTAATGGTACAAGTGAAAAAAGACAATGACATCGCTTTATTGCCTTTGGATTATGAATTTAATGTTTCCATTATAACCGCTGATAATGATTACAGTATTTATCCTTATGAACGAGTAAAACATGGACACATTAAAACCTGGGGCATGACTGCACAAGGCATTTATAAAGTAGGCGACACTATTCAGTACAAAATTTATGTGCGTGACCAAGGCAATTTAGGTTTAGTCGCCGCGCCAGCAAGTAAATATTCTTTATCCGTCGTTGACCCAATGGGCAATAATGCTTTTGAAGCTAAAGATTTAACTTTGTCGGAATTCGGCGCACTTCAAGGCGAGTTTAAATTAGGGGTACACGCGCCTGTTGGACGTTATCAGTTTAGTTTAAGTGCTGATTTTTATCCTAATAATACTTGGTATCCGTTACAAGTGTTAGTCAGTGATTTCACCCCGTCTCCTTTTAAAGTTACAACAACTTTAAATCAAGGCATGTATCAAGTAGGTGAGCCAGTCAAAGTGAATACTTTAGCAGCTTTACATGCTGGCGGCCCTTATGTTGATGCACCCGCCACAGTGTATGCAATACTCAGCCAAGAAAGTTTCGCGCCTACGCATCCTTTAGCTAAAGGTTTCAGCTTTGATACTTACAAAGAAGATGTATATGACGATACAGTCTTCCAAACTTCGGGCAAAGTGGATGGCAAAGGGGAATTACACAGTGAATTTAAAATCGCTGACACAGTTGCAGTGTTATACGGTAAGTTAAGTATTGAAAGCGGCGTGAGTGATGAGCGTGGTAAAACCGTTGCAAATCAAACAACTGCAAATTTTGTGGGACGTGATTTATTTGTAGGTTTAAAAAATACGGATTGGTTAGGCACAGTTGGTAAAGTTTCTACAACACAAGTGTTAGTGGTTGACCCTAAAGGAATGCCCACTGCTGGTGTGCCCGTAGAAGTGCAAATTGAACGGCGGGAGACAAAAGCCTCGCGGGTGAAAGGCGCGGGGAATGCCTATTTAACTCAATTTGTGCATGAATGGGTTAAAGTCAGTAACTGCCAAATTACCACCGCGATTTCTGCAAGCAATTGTCAATTTACCCCACCACAAGCGGGCACATATCAAATTATTGCCAAAATCAAAGACACTAAAGGACGCGAGCACAGCACGCAATTAAATCAATGGGTTGTGGGTTCAGGCTCAGTCGTTTGGGAAACAGATACGGGGAATGGTTTAACACTCATTCCTGAACAAGAAAGCTATAAAGTGGGTGAAAAAGCCCGCTATTTGGTACAAAACCCTTATCCAAATGCGCAAGCTTTAGTCACAGTTGAACGTTATGGCATTATGAAAAGTTGGGTAACCACATTAGCGGACAGTGTTGCAACCATTGAAATTCCAGTGGAGGCAGATTATAGCCCTGGTTTCTTTGTGTCTGTAACTGTCATGTCGCCCCGCGTGCAAGATAAACCGATTGACGATGAGGGCGTAGATTTAGGTAAACCCGCTTTCCGCATGGGCTATGCCAAAACTGACGTAGAAGACCCTTATAAAGCTTTAGCTGTAGAGTTGAAAACCAATAAACCCGTTTATAAACCGCGTGAAGAAGTCACTTTAGATTTACAAGTTAAATCTCCTTCTGCATTAGCGATTGATGAACCGACAGAATTAACTGTTGTCGTGTTAGATGAAGCGGTATTTGATTTAATTACTGGCGGACGCAGTTATTTTGACCCTTACAAAGGCTTTTATGATTTAGAGTCTTTAGATGTTGAAAACTATAGTTTATTAATGCGTTTAGTAGGACGACAAAAATTTGAGAAAAAAGGCGCGAGTGCTGGCGGCGACGGTGGTTTAAGTCCCGCAATGCGTTCTCTATTCCGTTTTGTGAGCTACTGGAATCCGAGTTTAAAAACAGATGCAAGCGGCAAAGCGCAAGTGAAATTTACTGTGCCTGATAATTTAACGGGGTGGCGCGTTTTTGCTTTAGCGGCAACGCCAACCGACCGTTTAGGTTTAAGCGACATGAATTTCAAAGTCAATCAACCGATTGAATTGCGTCCTGTTTTACCGAATCAAGTGACCATTGGCGACAGTTTCACAGCGGGCTTTAGTGTGATGAATCGCACCGAAACCGTGCAAGACATCAAAGTTGCCATTAAAGCGGCGGGCGCATTAGCCCAGCCAATGCAAGCAGAGCAAACTGTGAAAGCTGAACCGTTTAAACGCTATAACGTTTGGTTACCACTAAAAACCAGTAGCGAAGGCGAAATTAAATTTGTGGTAGAAGCCAGTAGCGCGACGGAAAAAGATGGTTTACAACAAACCTTGTTAGTGCGTCCGCGCCGCGCTTTTGATGTTGCAGCCACTTACGGCACAACTGAGCAAAAAACGGTTAGCGAAAGCGTAAAAGTACCCGCCGACGTTATTCCAGAACTCGGTAGCATTGATATCGTTGTTTCACCTACCGTTATCAGCGATTTAGACAGCTCTTTTGAATATATGGAAAAATATCCTTATATCTGCTGGGAGCAAAAACTCAGCAAGGGCACAATGGCAAGCCATTATCAAAACCTTCAAGCCTATTTAAATGTTCCTTGGGCGGGTAGTGAGACATTGGCACAAGCTACGCTGGATTTAGCGCAAGATTATCAAGCACCTAACGGCGGCATGGCTTATTTTATCGCTGAAGATACGCGAGTCAGTCCTTATTTAAGTGCTTATACTGCATTAGCTTTCCAATGGGCGCGGAAGAGCGGCTTAAAAGTGCCGGATGTGGTGGAAAATAAACTACAAGCTTATTTAGAAACCTTCTTACGGCGCGATGTACAACCAACGTTTTACAGTACTGGCATGACTTCTAGTGTGCGGGCGGTAGCGTTAGCTGCCTTATCCTCTGCTCAAAAAGTAACCCGTGAAGATTTACGTCGTTATCAACCCCATGTTAAAGAAATGGATTTATTCGGTAAAGCGCACTATTGGTTAGCTGCTTTAAACGTCCCGCAAAGTAACGCGATTCGCAAAGAAGTTGCACAACAAATTTTAGCCAGTGCTGACCAAACCAGCGGACGAGTTTCTTTCCAAGAGACTTTAGATGACAGTTACAAACATCTATTAACCTCTCCTGTACGGACACAATGCGCGATTTTATCGGCTTTAGTGCAATATGATGAGCAGGCAAAAGACAATCTTGTCAGTGATTTACCGTTTAAATTAGCACGCACTATTATTGCGCAACGCAAATATGGCGGACGCTGGGAAAATACGCAAGAAAACTTATTCTGTATGAATGCTTTAACGGATTACACTCGCATTTATGAAAAAACACAACCACAAATGGTCGTGCGTACTTTCTTAAATGACAAAGCATTGAACACAGTGCCTTTTGCGCCTCGTGCAGCTAATCAAGCTCCTGTTCCAACCACGCCTACACCTGCTCCAACAGCGAATGCAGAAGTGCATTTTAACAGTGTAAAAGATGCCCCCGCCGCGTTTAGTTTGCCATTAAATGCAATAGGGCAAGGCGGCGGCACCGTAAAAATTGATAAAGAAGGCGCAGGGCGTTTATATTACAGCGTAAAAATGCGTTATGCCTTAAAAGATGAAAAAGCGGTTGCGGTCAATTCTGGCATGGATATACGGCGTGAATATCATATACGGCGCAATGATGAATGGGAATTGCTCACTTCGCCAATGAAGTTACAAACAGGCGATTTAGTGCGGGTTGACTTGTATTTATCCTTACCTGCGCCACGTTATTTAGTGGTAGTTGATGACCCAGTTCCTGGTGGATTAGAGCCAGTCAATCGGGATTTAGCGACCAGTTCACAACGTGATGCGAATGCTGCGAAAAGTGATTATGCGGGTGGTTCTTTGTGGTATCAATTCAGTGATTGGCACAATTACGGCATTGATACATGGAGTTTTTACCATAAAGAACTGCGTCATCACGCCGCGATTTTCTATTCAGATTATCTTCCAGCGGGGAATTATCACTTATCTTACACTGCGCAAGCGATTGCAGCGGGTGAATTTAGCGTGATGGGGACAAAAGCGGAAGAAATGTATGACCCAGAAGTTTATGGACGGGCGGCAGCGGCTAAATTAGTCGTAGAGCGCAAAGATTAAACGGGGTTTATCGTTAAAATTCAGTGAATAACATAAGGTTTGCCAATCCTTTAAAGATTGGCAAACCTTTTTTTTGAGAGGGATTTATTGAAGATGTTATATAGTCCAATTAAGCGCATTTGTAGGGTGGAATAGGCGCAAGCCGTATTCCACCGTGCCGTTTATACTGTTTTTGCTCAGTTTTTGTAGAGTTTCAAGGTGGAATACGCTACGCTATTCCACCCTACACTCCTAACCCCCAGTTTAAGTGACTAGCGACTATTGCATTGGGTTGCGTGGGTCGTAAAAGCTACCATTTTTTGTTAAGTAGCCGTCTGCAAAACTGTTTGCTAACGTTTCCCAACTTGTGTATTTAAAATTACTTGCGCTCACTTCGCCTGAAAAATCATTTAAATCATCATTATAGCCGTCTTGAGTAATGAATAAACCATAGGGATAATTCGGTAAAGAAGTGCTGATAATATCCGCGCCATCGCATTCTTGTACAGCATCAATACTGTCGTTAGCGGTCAGTTTAAATTGACCAATTAATTCATTAGTTGCTCGGGTAAAAATCAAGAAACTATTATCATAAGGTTCATTAGTTCTATTTTGTGGCGAACCGCCTTGACTAGACACTAATAAATATCCTTTACCATTAGGTGCGTAGAAAATAGTTAACCCTTCTACATCACGCGCTAAACGGCTATTTTGATTGTTAAATGTGCTCGCAGTTGAACCGCGTGTTTCGTAAAAAGGCGTGCTTTCCGCAACGCCAGTGCGCAAATTCACCCGCCAAATGCCGACATCTTCTTGACCTGCGTATAAAATACCACTGCGTTGGTCAACGACCATACCTTCAAATTGTGGACTCCAGTCTAAACGAGCATCGGTAGAACTGGTTTGTTGTAAATCTTGTCCTTTGTAAGTGTAGGGAAAACGGAAATCACGCACAAATTGCATACTTACGGTGTTATTACTTTGAGCAACGAGTAAATATTGGGCAATGACGGGTTCTTGACGTTGATTCACTAAGACATAGTGCAAATTATTGCTGACATCACGATATAAAGTTAAACCATAAGCTGTGCGCTGGTCTGTAAAAGGATTTTGCGTATCTGCTGCACGATTTAAATAATCGTTGCGGGTGGGTTTGGTAGGAAATGCTTTGGGGGTATTCGCGTAAGTAATATCTGTTAAAGGTGTATTGCTATTACCATTGATTTTCCAGATTTTTATCACATCTTGCCCACGGTCAGAGGCTACTGCAATATCAATTTTTGTACCATTTAAATCAAAATCATATTGTACATCTACATTATTAAAACGACTTTTTCCACTACTTACACTATCAGTACTAATTGTTTGCACCAATTCGCCACTTAAATTATACACTCGCAACCCCGCATCTTTTGCTGTGCCAATAATTAAGCTGCGACTGCGGTTCGTAGGATGTAACCAAATAGCGGGGTCATCTGCATCTGCGGGTGATGCTAAATTCGGTGTTTCTAAATTCGGTTTGATGTTGCGAGAGTTTAAATCGATTTCTAAACCCTCTCCTAAAATTTCAGTATCTTCATCATTACAAGCAACTAAACTGATGCTTAATGATAGGGTAATTAACAGCAATATAAAATAATTCATCAAAAAGCTCCTTTGTAAAAAAATTAATTTAACAAAAGCTTATGGCATTTTATTGACAAAAATCTCTTTATTTATGAATTCTTTGGAGTCTCTCATAAAATTCAGATTTTTATTTGTAGGGTGGAATAGCAAAGCGCATTCCACCAATATTCTACTAACGAAGCATTGCATAAGTTCGAGTAAAAATAAATTATAATCGGTAATGGGCGTTTCATGGTGGAAGACGCTTTGCTATTCCACCCTACAAATATCCTTAACTTAATGGCTTTGTTCGCATAAGGAACGGGCGAATTTTTATAAACCTACTTTTATCTAGTAACATCTATGTTTAGATACATTTTCTCTCTTTTATTTTTATTGCCCGTTTTTTGTACTGCGGCGGAATTACCTACTTTAAAATTAGCGTTAATGCCTTTCGGTACAGTCAACTGGGAAATTGAAACCCTGCAAAAGCAAAAATTTGATGAAAAGCACGGCTTCAAATTAGAAGTGCAATATCTCGCTTCGCGCAATGCGTTAGATATTGCTTTACAAGGAAAAGCGGTCGATTTAGTTGTAAATGATTGGTTATGGGTTAATCGCCAACGCGCAGAGGGCAAAAAATATAGTTTTGTCCCGTATTCAACGGCATTAGGCGCACTCATTATTCAAATAGATAGCCCTGTCAAATCCTTACAAGATTTAAAAGGTAAAAAATTAGGCGTGGCGGGCAGTGCTTTAGACAAAAGTTGGTTGTTATTACGCGCTTATAGCAAAGCAACCACAGGCGAAGATATTGCTAATTGGGCGAATCCTGTATTTGCCGCGCCGCCTTTGCTCAATGAATTAATGAAACGCGGTGAATTAACAGCCGTATTAAATTACTGGCATTTCAGCGCGAAATTAGAAGCTGAAGGAATGCCGCATTTATTAACTGTTAAACAAATGTTGGAAACGCTCAAAATTCCCGCAACAGTGCCTTCCGTAGGATGGGTATTCGACGAACAATGGGCAAATAACAACGAAGCAACGCTGAAAAAGTTTTTTGCCGCCAGTTTAGACGCTAAAAATTACCTTAAAGATAACGACAGCGCGTGGGAAACTTTAAAACCCACCATGAAAGCCGAAAATGATAAAATTTTCATCCTGTTACGCGACCAATATCGCGCAGGAATTCCACCCCATTATGGCGATAGTGAAATTGCAGCCGCGCAACCTTTATTTAAAATTCTAGCCGAGCAAGGCGGAGAAGAGTTAATCGGTAAAGCACAAAACGTAGTAGAAGGCACATTTTGGCGCGGAATCAGTTGGTAAATTTCAATATAAACGGGATAAAAATAGCAAACTTAGCTTAATTTAAACGAAAAGCTTGTGATAAGTCTTTTTTGTTGCTAGAATTTCCCGTTTAATTTGATGAATACGTTTGATTATGGAGTTTTACCCACTATGTTAACTGCTGAACAATCCGCAAAAATTATTGAAACTTATAAACGTAGCCCTAATGATACAGGCTCTGCCGAAGTACAAATTGCTTTATTATCTGCAAATATCTCCTCTTTAGCAGAACATTTCAAAAAACACAACAAAGATGCCCATTCTCGTCGTGGTTTATTGAAAATGATTAACCAACGTCGCCGCTTAATGGCTTACTTGAAAAAAACAGACCTCGAGCGTTTCCAAACCTTGATGGCTAAATTAAAAGCGTAATTTGCATTTGCGCTATTTCCCTCTCCCGACGGATATTTCTAAATAAGTTGCCACTGAGATTGCGTTTACAACTTATACCCATTCACTAAAACTTTAACTAAAACAAAGCATTTATGGCCGTATACAAAAAAACATTTCAATTTGGTCAACATAACATCACGTTGGAAACGGGTGAAATAGCCCGCCAAGCTACAAGCGCAGTCATGGTTAGCATGGGCGACACAGTAGTATTAGTTACTTTAGTCGCTTCAACTAAACCCTCTGATGGTGATTTTTTTCCTTTAACGATTGATTATCAAGAGCGGAGTTATGCTGCTGGACGTATTCCCGGCAGCTTCCACAAACGCGAAGGTCGTCCGTCAGAAAAAGAAACCTTAACTTCTCGATTAATTGACCGTCCTTTGCGTCCATTATTCGAGGAGGATTTTACCAACGAAGTCCAAATCGTTGCGACCGTTTTATCATTAGACCCCGACATTGACCCTGATATTCCTTCCATGATTGGCGCGTCTGCAAGCGTTTGCTTTGCAGGTTTACCGTTCAAAGGCCCTTTAGGCGCGGCTCGCGTGGGTTATAAAAACGGCGAATATTTACTAAATCCCACCGCCAGCCAATTAACTAAATCCGATTTAGATTTAGTGGTTGCAGGTACACAAAATGCCGTGTTAATGGTGGAATCTGAGGCAAAAGAATTATCAGAATCTGTAATGTTAGAAGCGGTTATGTTTGGTCATCAACACTTACAAACCGTTATTCAAGCCATTGCAGAAATGACTGCCGAAATTAATCCCACTCCTTGGGTATGGCAACCTGCGGTTAAAGATGAAGCTTTACAACAAGCGGTTAGAGACGCAGGCGCGGCAGACATTGCACAAGCTTATAACATTCATGAAAAATTAGCGCGTCAACAACGGGTTGCAGAAATTCGCAAGGCAATTGTTGAAAAATTAGTTGTGGGAGACGCGCCCACTTGGACAGAAGCCCAAGTATTGGCTGAAGTTGAAAAATTGGAATCTTCCACTGTCCGCGACAGTGTTATTGCTGGCAATCCACGGATTGATGGACGCGACACTAAAACCATTCGCCCCATTACTGTACGCACTGGCGTTTTACCACGCACACACGGCTCTGCTTTATTCACCCGTGGCGAAACACAAGCGTTAGTCGTTGCGACTTTAGGCTCTGAACGCGATTCACAAGTGGTTGATGCTTTAGAAGGCGAACGCAAAGAAAACTTCATGTTACATTACAATTTCCCTCCCTATTGTGTTGGCGAAATTGGACGCATTGGCTCACCCAAACGGCGTGAAATTGGACATGGACGCTTAGCAAAACGCGGTGTGCAGCCCATTATGCCGACGGATACACAATTCCCTTATGCAATTCGCGTTGTATCTGAAATTACTGAATCTAACGGCTCTAGCTCTATGGCAAGCGTTTGCGGTTCTAGCTTAGCATTAATGGACGCAGGCGTACCGATTAAAGCCCCCGTTGCTGGAATTGCGATGGGCTTAGTCAAAGAAGGCGACAAATTTGTTGTTTTATCTGACATTATGGGCGACGAAGACCATTTAGGCGATATGGATTTCAAAGTTGCGGGCACATCTGAAGGCGTAACTGCATTACAAATGGACATCAAAATCGACGGGATTACCCGCGAAATTATGGACACTGCTTTAAAACAAGCGTTAGATGGGCGTTTGCACATTTTATCCATTATGAATCGTGAGCTATCTCAAGCACGCGGTGAAATGTCTAAACATGCTCCTAGAATTACCACTTTCCGTATTAAACCCGATAAAATCCGTGAAGTTATTGGTAAAGGTGGCGCAACTATTCGCTCTATTACTGAAGAAACGGGCGCGACCGTTGATATTAGCGATGATGGGGTCGTGAAAATTGCCGCTGTTGGTTTAGAATCCAGCAATGAAGCACGGCGACGGATTGAACAAATTGTTGCTGAAGTAGAAGAAGGCGCGATTTACGAGGGTAAAGTTGTCAAAATCGTTGAATTCGGCGCATTTGTCAGCATTTTACCTGGTAAAGAAGGTTTAGTGCATATTTCCCAAATTGCTAATGAACGCATCAAAGCCGTAACAGACAGATTGCAAGAAGGGCAAATTGTGCGCGTTAAAGTCTTAGAAATTGATAAGCAAGGCAAAATTCGCTTAACCATGAAAGACGTACCGCCCGCCGCCTAATTTTTTCCAAAAAAGCCGTTGGTGTTCTACACTCAAAAGAGTTCACCTTCGGCTTTTGGAAATAATAATGCGTTCCTTTCATTACACTCTGTTGTTCCTGCCCTTTCTGTCCTGTTATCTCGCCGCCTGTCATTCAACGCCTATCCCGCCGCCCGTTTCAGTTGAAAAAGCCCTTACTGCTCGCTATCCATCAGCAATTGACAATCGTTTTAAACCGCTCATAACCCCTGATGTTTCACCAACATCAATCCCCGCAGAAACCTTAAGCCATTCTTACGATTACACTCGTTATCAAGCTACTGCGCCTGAATTACCTACCCCTACGCCTATTATTTTGCAAACTGACGCGCTAAATCCACAAACGGGTGAAATTTATCGCGCCACTAATCAAAATAACCGCCTATTAAACTATCAAACAGGGGAAGTAGCACAACGCCGCAATCAATATTTACAAACAGATAAAGGTTTAGTGCGTACTGTTCCGCGTTAGTCTATTTTGAAATGTTATAATCATTTTTTATTTTTGACATTTGATTTAATCAATTGAGTTTTCTCTATGCTTTTAACTAAAGAAACATTGCAACGGTTAACATGGTTTTTATTAACCGCTATTCTTTTATTAGGTTTACAAATGCGCTTGCAAGTAGTTCTACAAACAGAAGTAGAAAACCCCGTGCGCGCCGATGCTGAAAAATATGTGCTATATGCCTATAATCTGCAACATTTTAATGTTTATAGCTATAGTGATGTGGGTATTAAAGGGCATCCTGAGCAACTTAAAGCAGATGCTTTAGTTACGCCTGCTTATCCACTGTTTTTAAGTTTATTTATTAAAGATGATTTTTCTAAACAAAGTTATTATTCTGCATTATTAACGCAAGTTTTCTTAAGTACGCTGACCATTCTTTTAAGCTATTTTTTATTTACTTCTTTAGGAAAAATCTGGGCATTAATAATAAGTTTATTAGTTGCTTGTAGTCCGCATTTAATTAATATGAATACTTATTTATTAACAGAAACTTTATTTTGTTTCTTTTTAATTTTATTTTTAATGTTAAGTTGTCGTTTAAAAGAGGAATCACCTTTTTATTTATTTCTAATTGCTGGCGTTATTTTAGGATTAGCAACTTTAACTCGTCCATGGACACAAGGTTTTATTTTTATTCTCTGTGCTTTTTTAGCTTTACAATTAACTAGGCAACGCATAATTAAACCGTTAATTGTTTTTATTGGTTTTGCTTTAATAATTGCACCATGGATGTTAAGAAACTATTTAACTTTAGGAGCGGTCACTGACCCTACTTTATCCTTTAATAGCATCTTACATGGCATGTATCCCGATATGATGTACAATTTTATTCCTGAGAGTTTTGGCATTCCTTACCGTTTTGACCCTTGGGTAACTTCCTATCAAGGTGTTGTTCCACCTGATAAAGTTTTACCCGAATTGTATAAACGGGTGCAAGAAAATCCTTGGATTTATTTACAATGGTATGCGTGGGGCAAATTAACGACAGTTTTTTCTTGGAGTATTATTGCAGGCGTGGGTGATGTTTTTGTTTATCCTGTGCTTAAAACGCCGTTTAATGAAACTAACTTACTTTCTTTAACACATGTTTTTATGAAATTTATTCATATTCCATTAGTTATTTTAGCTTTAAGTGCAACTATTTTAATTTGGTTTTCCGCATTTACTCAAAAATTTTCTAAAGAATTTATTTTTACTGGGCGTTTACTAACATTATTGATTTTCTATTTTATTTTTCTACATATTATCGGCGCACCTTTCCCTCGCTATTCTATCCCTATTCGTCCAGTAATCTATGGTTTAGCTATGGTTACACTTATTATATTGTTTAATACTGTAAAAGATTGGAAATTAAAACATGAATAAACAAATTGTGCTTTTAATTCCTGCTTATCAACCCCAAGAAATTTTATTAAATCTCGTTGAGCAACTTTTAAGTTTAGATACACAGGAAATCATCACACAATTTGTCATTGTGAATGATGGAAGTCATTATGCTCATAATGCTTTATTTGAACAACTTGCAATATTGCCTAAAGTCACAGTATTACATCATGCGGTTAATTTAGGTAAAGGTGCGGCTCTTAAAACAGGATTTAATTATATTCTTTTAAATTTTCCTGAATTAAAAACAGTTGTAACAGCAGATGCAGATGGACAACATTTAGCAGCAGATATTTTAAAGATTGCTCAGGCAGCATTAGAAACGACACAAACTATTTTAATACTAGGAACACGGCAATTTTCTCAAAAAATTCCTTTACGCAGTTTAATTGGCAATCAAATAACCCGTTTGGTAGTGCGTTTTTTTACAGGGTTAAATTTAAAAGATACGCAAACAGGATTACGCGCTTATCCTCCTGAGTTAATACGCTATATTTTGAGAATTGCAATTAACGGCTATGATTTTGAAATGGAAAACTTAGTGCGCGCTAAAGAATTCATTTCATCTTTAGTTTTGCAAGAAATTCCAATTCAAACTGTTTATGAAAATGGCAATAAAAACTCGCATTTTAATCCATTATTAGATTCTATGCGGATTTACTTTGTATTTTTAAGATATTGCGGTGCAGGATTATTAACGGCATTAACAGATAATCTCGTTTTTATTGTTGCATTTATGCTTTCTGCTAATGTTTTAAATAGTCAAATTTTAAGTCGTAGTTGTGGTGCACTGATTAGTTTTGTTTTAGGATTTCGCATTGTTTTTAAAAGTACCAACAATCCAGTTTATGCGTTATTTAAATTTGTATTATTAGTGATTTTATTTGGCTTTATTTCGTACGGCATGATTCAATTTTTAAATCAAGAATTTGGTATTAATATTGTTGTTGCAAAAATTCTCGCTGAATTAATTTTATTTATTGCTTCGTTTGCAATTCAACGTAGTTTTATTTTTGGACAACGTACTTGAAATGTTTTTATTCAACAAAGAAAGTATTTTTATTGCAACTGCGCTTAGTTTTATTGTAATTCTTTTCAATATTTTTTTAGTTGAAGGGAGTAGTTTAAACAATGAAATCAGTTTAGCTTTTGAGCTTTCAGGAAATGCTTATTTACATTTGCCAACAGATGAATGGATAAAAATATGGTTATGGGAACAAGCCGCTCCAAGTCATTATCGCATTTTAGGAAAATGGGTTGTTATCAGTTTTTATGAATTAATTCGGTTTGCATTTTTAAATAATTTAATTGCTTTTTATTGGGCTTTCGTTATTAGTTGTTTTCTAAGTTTATGGCTTACCTTAGTTCTACTGTATTATTTTACTTACCAAATTTTTAAAGAAAACTCATTTTTTAATGCCCGTTTAGCAGGTTTTATATTTGTCAGTTGTCCTCCCATTTTATTTGCATTTAAATTTCCTATTCATGGAAGTCCTAATGATTTTTTAGGTTATGCACTAATGTTAAGTGCTTTGATAAGTTTAAATCTACGCTATTTTCTCTATTTTTATTTAAGTATTATTCTCAGCATTTTTTGTCGAGAAACTAATTTATTAGTGGTATTTGTTTTTCTATTTTTTTATAGTGAAATTCATTTAATTAAAAGAATAGTCGTTAGTATTTTAAGCATTGCATTATTTCTTTTATATCGCTGGTTTTGGTATCGTGAATATAATCCTTTACAAGGTGCAGCTTTAAATTGGTATTCACCTTATGAAAGTTTATTATTTCTATTTTTAGTCTTTGGCGGATTATGGATAACGGCTATCTTAGGATTTCTGCAACTTAAAAAATATCAAGTGAATCATCAACCGTTTAATATTATTGTCAATGCTTTTCCTTGGGTAACTTTATTAACCATTTTAATTATTGCTTTATTTGCAAGAGTGAGAGAAATTCGTTTAGAATTTATTGTTTTCTTCGCAGTTATTCCTTTGTCTATTTATTTTATAAATCAAATAAAATTTGCGGAATTATTAAATAAAAAATATATAGTCTATAGTGGATTAACCCTTTTATGTACTTTGTATTTAAAGTTAAGATTAATTCCAGAGAATCAACTGGAAAATGAATATTTCTTAGAATTATTTAATCACTGGTATGGAGGATTTGGTGGCGGATGGGTATTAATTACACTGGTTTATTTCTTTATTTTTTTACTATATTTTCCTTTAATGATAGGAACGTATTTAAAAAATAGAAAATGACTATTGCTTAAAAAAAACAATAGTCAAATTCAATTACTGCCCGCAATTTACATGGTCAGGAATATTACCGAACGGGTCTTTAAAACGACTATCACAAATAAAAGTCCAATCAGTTAAACTTTTTAGAAACGCAATTAAATCTTGTTTCTCGCTGGCGGTTAAACTAAAACCATTGATTAATTCACTTTTATAAGGATTTAATTTGCCATCTCCTGCATATTCGCCGCTTTCAATGACCCGCCCGCCGCGTGAATAATGGTCAAGCACTTCTTCCAACGTCGCAATTGAACCGTCGTGCATATAAGGTGCGGTCAACTCAATGTTGCGCAACGTCGGCGCACGAAAACGTCCCATATCTTCAGCTTTAAATGTAGATTCCCATAAACCCCGCCCGCCATTTTCGGGATAAGCTCCTGTACCGCTGATGTTATATAAGCCTGTGTTATGAAACTCAATTTCTACAATCACGGTTTTATCGTGTTTAGTGGATTGCGTGAAATTAAAACCGCCATGACAGTGAAAACATTCTAAGGTTTCAGAAAAAAATAATTCCATGCCGCGTTTTGCTGAATCAGATAAAGCATTTGTCTGATTTTGATAGACTTGTTTATCATAAGCAGAATTTCCTGAAATCAAACTTGCTGTAAATGCGGCGACGGCTTTGCTCACATTTCCGCTATTAATCGGATTGTTTTCATTCGGAAACGCTTTGGCAAATTTATCTTTATATACTGCATCTGCTTGAAAATTAGCTAAAATTTTATCTTCATGATTTGCCCAGCCTAGTTCGACAGGAGCTTCACCAAACATAGGAATTAATGCTTGTTGATGTAGCGATTTCAACATGGGATTTGCCCAGTTAAACGCGGTGTTATATGCCGTATTAGTTAAACTCATGCTGTTGCGTGGGTGAACTTCGCCCGTTGCGCCCAGCGCGGTCGTACGCCCATCGCTAAACGCTTTGCGTTGTTCATGGCAACCCGCGCAGGACATCGTGTTATTCACAGACAGGCGGGCATCGTAAAATAGCAACCGCCCTAATTCGACTTTTGCTTCAGACATTGGATTATCGGCAGGTTCTTGTGGCGTAGGAAAACCTGTGGGCAATTTCCAGTCGTAATTACTATTTAAAACAGTTTCTTGCGTATTATTCACTGTTGCAATGCTGTCTTCAGAACCACCGCCGCAACCATTTAACACCAGCAACAATAGGCTAATGCAGATGATTTTAATCGTCATGGTCTGCCCCCAATTGCCAAGATAAACCTAGCCAAACAGTATGTGCACTTTCTGTAATAAAATCAGCATCATCATAATTATATTGCAAGTGTATAGCGATTTGTTCCAAAGGCGACCACATTAATAAAGGCGAAATGCGGAAGCGGTCACTGCGTAAACTGTCCTGTGCGCGTTGCCCGCTAAACAAGGCTTTATCGCCGCTAGCATAATCATAACGCACGCCCATAGTCCATTGTGGATGAAATTGATATAACAATTGTGAATAAAATCCCCAATCTTTCAAAGTATTATCTTGAATACTAATTGTAGTATCTTGATATGCATCAACTTCAAAATGCCGTTGTATCCATTCAGTTTGCCATGTTAAACGTTGTTGCTCATTCAATTGCCAATTCAGTGTTAAATCTGTGCCATAGAGATAGGTTTTTGTAGTTTCGCCCGCCCGATTCGCGCCCATCATGCCAGAAAGTCCCCAATCAAGCGCAAGTTGCGGTAATAATTGCCATTGATTATTTAAACGTACAGTGTAAAGTAAATCTTTGATTTTATTGCTGCGGGTTCGCACAATTGGTGTGCCGCCCACGCCATCATAAAAAGGATAAGCTGTTGTATCTACATGAGTATGGGTTGTACTTTCTTCATCATCATGTGAATGTCCCTCGCCTAAAAAACTGACGGCAGTTTCATCATTGGCATTTTGTACGGCAAAACTAAGTTGGGATTGCCAATAAACAGGTAATTTTGCCGCAAATTGTAATCCCGTTCCCATTGTGCCCTCGCCGCCGAGCAAGCGGGCATTGATAACGGGATAATCTAGCCAATTTTCCGTATGATGCGCATTTAATAATCCAAAATCGGCAGCGAAATAGCCAATTTTTAATGCTAGTGGTTGGTAAAAAGTGGTTTCTAAATAAAGATGTTCTAAGCCAAATTCTTCATCATCGGCTTGTAAAGCAGCAGAAAACCTTGTTTTAGTGTCAACAATAAAATCAACAGATAATTCAATATTTTGTAAATTAAAACCTGTTTCTTGTGGGTCATGTGCGCCACTTTGTAAAGCCGTTAATTCGTCTGCTTCTGCGCTTGATGTTCCAAGGCTTATCATGCCTTCTAATTGCCATTGCAAATTGGGTTTATCTTTTTCAATAGATTGCTGTTCATGTGCATCAGTGAAAGAAGCATATAAATATAAACTGAGAAAAATAAGTAGATAATTCATTTGTACTATGCTTATAAAATAAATAGCTTTTTCTTAAAATTAGGGGAAAGAAATTTAAAAAAAAGGGGCGGAATAAATTCCGCCCAAAGTTATGTGTAGTAGAATTACACGGTAGAAACAATGCTCACTTTATTGCACTGTAAAAAATTTCTGTTCTCTCTTAGGATAAACAACAGCAGCATTAACACCATCTTTATAGGTAAAGTCAATACCTAATAAAGGTAAAACAGTTTGACATTCTGGGTCATTATTGCCAGACATACAGCCTGCCGCTGTATTTGGTGTGTTATAAACAATGTTGCTTTCTTTCAAAATTTGAGCAACATCAACTTTAATTATATTGCTGCTTGCATTGAAGTTGCTTAAGCAAATTTCAGGCGTATTGGGGTAAGAACAAACGCTATCAGGTTGCTTACCTTGTTTATTAACATCTGAACACCCTGTACTGCCTAAGTGCACAACAAAACTAGCTTTTAAGTTATCAGGGTCGCCAATTCCATCAATTCGTACAAATTTATGCCCTGTTGTCCAAGACCATAACATGCCAGAAATATTTAAGGGAGAAACTGCGGTTGTAGGGTCGCCATGGTTTTCATCAAAAGGCAAACCTAAAGTAAAGCAAATGCCGTTATAATCGCTAGTAGTTGTTCCTGTAGGAACAGTTGCTACAATTTTAGTGTTAGTATCTGCTGTACCATTTAAGCAACCATCTTCAAAATCAAGCATAGCAACTTTAGAAGTTTGCCATTTGCTATCTTCTTTTAAAGTTAATGAACTATAAGTATTTGTATGTTGGTTAAGCAATTTAAGCTGAGAAAGATACAAACGAAAGTCGTTAATTTTATAGCTGTCTTGAATTGCGCTACCAATAGGTTTGTAAGTTGAACCACATTTAAAACTTTCATTATTTACCATACCTTTAAATTGAATGGTAATTTCATTACTTGTCTGATTTGTATTACTGTTTGTTCCTGTGTTTGTACTTGTATTATTCGTACTACTTTCTGTTGTGCTATCATCACCACCACTGTTGCAAGCAGTTAAATTAAAAGCAACCAAACTACAAAGCAAAATTTTAAAAGAAGTAGATTTAAACATTCGTTATTTACCTTAAAAGCGATTTATGTTGAAATAAAAGACAACTTTTTATAGCAAATAAGAAGCCATATTTAATTATATTTTAATTATTAAATTGTTAGCGTTAAAATTTAGGTGCAATTTTTTAAAATAATGGGATTTGCCTCATTTTTAATCGTCTTAACTATGGCATTTCACCTGTTTTTAACTTAAGTTATTTTTTGGAATTTAAAATGGCGGATGCGTTCGCAAAATTACTTGGCAATTCCCCCGCATTTGCAACAGTCATACGGGCGGCGCGAATCGTGGCGTTAACCGATGCAACAGTGTTGATTTTAGGGGAGAGCGGCACAGGCAAAGAATTATTAGCGCAAGCAATCCATCAACATAGTCAGCGGGCTGCACGACCTTTTATTGCGGTGAATTGCGCCGCGCTTCCTACGCAATTGGTAGAATCTTTGTTATTTGGGCATCGTAAAGGCGCGTTTACGGGGGCGGTGGATGCGCAACAGGGGTTTGTACAAGCTGCCCATCAAGGCACGTTATTTTTAGATGAATTGGGCGAATTGCCGTTAGAAATTCAGGCTAAACTATTACGTTTTTTAGAAACAGGAGAAGTGCACAGTTTAGGTAAAACCCATGCGGAGCAGGTGAATACACGCATTATTGCGGCAACAAATCAAAATTTGGCAGAAGCAGTCAAAAATGGACAGTTTAGGCAAGATTTATTTTATCGTTTGAACATTGTGCCGTTAGAATTGCCTCCTTTACGGCAACGTTTGGAAGACTTGGAAATTTTATTAACTACACTGACTCAGCAACTGGCTGAAAAATATCAGACTTTAGCCCCATATTACAGTAAACTAACAATTAAACATTTAAAACGTTATGCTTGGCAGGGGAATGTGCGAGAATTGCGTAATTTTTGTGAACGCATGGTTATTTTTTATCATGGACAAGAAATTATTCCACTGCATTTGCCATCTGAAATATTAGCAACACCACAATCTGTAGAAGAAAATCCTGTATTATTTGAACTACCTGAACAAGGGATTCAACTAGAAGAAGTAGAACGCCGTTTTATTCAACAAGCCTTATTAAAAGCAGAAGGTAATCGTAGTCAGGCTGCGCGTTTATTGGGGTTAAGTCGTGATACTTTGTTATATAGAATGAAAAAATATGCACTTGAAGATGAGTTTAAATAAATAATTAAAATCAGGTGTAATTTTTGCTCGTCTCTTGCTTTAATAAGATTAAACGGTTTTTGTGTGGCTATTTGTCTTAAGATGTCGGAATTTTTTTAAGTTTTTTTTAAAATAACGCCGTTTTTTTCATTTAACACCATTATTATGTTATCTCCGTCTCGGATAAAGGATAACGCAACTTATGACAATTAAAACAAATTTAAATACGGCTGTTTATAGTGAAAATGTAAAACGCTATTTACCGACGATTATAACTTTAACAATTGGATTGATTGTTTCTATCCTAATGTTTTTCGCAGTTTTGGCTTGGGATCGCTCACGTTTAGAAGCTGATTTTGATAAAGCGGCGGCTGACCGTATGTTAGCGATTGAACGGGCTTTTGTTTTAAATCAGGAGTTATTGCACACATTTGAAACGTTTTTACAAATTCATCAAAATGAGATTAATGTAGACGCTTTTAATCAGTTAAGTAACTCTTTTTTAAAACGTTATCCTTTTATTCAATCCTTGCAATGGGTGCCGCGTATTGCTGAAAGTGAGAAAGTAGATTTTGAACAACAAAAACGCACGCTTTCTCCACAGTTTCAAATTAATGAGTTTTCAAATAACCGCTTACAAATTGCCAGTCAGCGTGCCGAATATTTTCCCATTGATATGATTGCGCCGCTAGAAGGTAATGAACGCGGTTTAGGTTTAGATTTAAGCAGTATTCCGATGGTGCAAGAAACTTTAACGCGCGCGCGGGATACAGGCACAATTCAAGCCATTTCGCATCTGATTGTGTTAGAACAAACAGATTTGCATGGTTTATTGATGGCTGTGCCCATTTATAAAAATCCGCAGCCTGCTACTGTTGCAGAGCGACAACAACAATTGCGGGGATTTTTGATTGGAATTTATCAAGTTGGCGAAATTCTACAAAACGAAGTGATGAGTTATTTAGAATCCCGCCCTATTGATATTCGCATGTATGATGCAAGCAATGACAATAAAACGCGATTTATTTATTTCTATTCAGGATTGATTGAAAGTCATTCTTTGCGGATGTCGCAAATTTATGGCCCTGAGCAAGAAGAAGTCAGACTTAAACGGGTCAAATATATGAGTAATTCTGGCGTGCGGTGGTTATTAGAATGTACGCCCGCGCCTGGTTATTATGACAGTGCTATGGGGATTGCCCAGGCTTTAATGGTATTGACTTTGGGAATTTTCGCAACGCTGATTTTAGCCAGTTTGTTTTATACCAGTATGCACCATGCGTATCAAATTGCTGAAGCTTCAGAAAATGCAAATCATGCCCAATCGCGTTTTTTAGCGAATATGAGCCATCAAATGCGTACCCCTGTAAATGCGATTGTAGGCTATAGTGAATTATTGCTTGAAGAGGCGGAAGAATTAAATCCTACCATTCAACAGGATTTAGAAAAAGTTTATACCTCCGCGCGTTATTTACTGTCTTTAAGCGAAGGTATTCTGGATTTATCGAAAATCAAAGCGGGGCAAATTGAATTGCACTTGCAAAGTTGCGAAATTAGTGGCTTAGTCAAAGAGGTGCAAGATATTGTCACCCCGCTGGTTAAGCGTAATAACAATACTTTGGTGGTGCATTGCCCAGACAGTTTGGGCTCGATGAAAACCGATATTACCCGTTTACATCAAATTTTATTTAACTTGCTCAACAACGTATCTGAAAAAACGATAAATAGTGAAATTACTTTCGCAGTATCCAAAGTGATGATGGAAGGCTGCGAATGGGTACGATTTGCCATTCATGGTTATATGGACGGCGGTATGAACGAAACTAAACGCCTAGAATTGCTTGACAAATTAGTTAAAGTTCAAACGTTAACCAGCCAAGAAGACACCTCCATTCGTATGGGGCTTGTTATCAGTGCCCATTTATGGCACATGATGGATGGCAAGATTAACGTAGAAAGCGATATTGGCAAAGGGACAACGTTTATCCTGAATTTGCCATTACTGACTTAAATTTGATTACTATGCAACTAAATATTGTTCCCAATGTTTGCTTGCATCACCGAACGCAATAAACGGCGGATTGATAAGCGATGGTTTAGTGTTATAGCGCAAAGGGCGCAAATTCACATCCGTCATAAATCCGCCGGCTTGCTCTAAAATGCACTGTGCTGCGGCTGTATCCCATTCTGCGGTTTCTCCCATGCAGGGATAAACATCCACGCTACCTTCTGCAACCAAACAAGATTTTAACGAGCTGCCGAGACTTAACAAATCTGCATTTGTGCTAAGTTTCTGCATGAATTGTTGCACCCGTTGATTTTTTAAAGAACGATTTCCCACTACCACTAAACATGCAGGCGGGCAAACCCGCGCAAAAACTTGTTGGGCTGCTTGTCCATAATATTGTTTGAATGTACCGCATTCTTTAGCCGCTGAGTAAGTAACCCCTTGAACAGGAACATAAATAACACCAAGCACGGGGCGATGATTTTCAATCAAAGCGATATTAACGGTAAATTGGTCATTATGCTTAATGAACTCGCGTGTACCATCCAGCGGGTCAATCAACCAATAGCGTTGCCATTGTGAACGCTCTTGAAATGAACAATGTTGTGATTCTTCCGACAAAATAGGAATATCAGGGGTTAATTCTGTTAAAGAATCGACAATGATACGATGCGCTGCTAAATCAGCGGAAGTAACGGGGGAATCATCAGATTTTTGCCATGTTTCAAAGGCATTATCGTAGTACGATAAAATATTATCACCCGCCCGTCGAGCAATGTGAACAACTTGTTCTAACAACAAAGCAGGGCGCAAAAGAGGGGTGAAAGGGGGTGTGAGTAACCTTGTACTCTCAGGCTCGATATCGATTGTTTCGCACAACATAAGAAAAACTCCATTAAATAGCCAATATATTAAATATAAGGATATGAATTATTGAATTTTTTGCAATTACGCAATCTTCACAATAGGATAAAAATTCAAGATAAAAGGCTAAAAGTATAAAGGGAGTTTGCAATTTGTGTGCAAGATTTCTTGAGTAATTTTTTATGAATTGTGTTGTAGAATAGCGAACTTATGCGTATTTTTAGAGTGAGTTTGCCAAAATAGGGTATTTTAGCGATTTTTTGCGGATGAATTGAAATTTGTGCAGCGCATTTTATTGCTTAAGTTTAATTTAAAAAGGATTTAATAATAGGAATTATGCAATTTAAATTGATTAAAGAGGAGTGCAATCGCTTTAGTGATTATAAGCGTTACCGAGAACTAAATAGCCCAAGCTTGGCGAGCGATTCAACTTAAAACAAAGACCTACTAGGTTTTAAAAACCTAGCAGGTCTGTCGGTATTAACTATTTAAACGACAATTGTCCCTCAGCAAATTTAAATTGCATTTCCAAACGTTGCTCAGGTTTTTCTTTAAAAATCCCTTGGGTAATTAATGCGTTAATTTGATAATCTGCCATTTTGTCATTGTTATCTTGTGCAATCCATGCCGCCAGTTGCGTGCGTGGAAGTTGCAAATTACCTTCAACAAGTAACAAGGTTTCGGGATTAGTCACAGCTTTCATCGTCGCAGGCACAAGGCGAATGTGCGTAAATAATTCAGTTTTACCAAATTCGTTATGAAAAGTCGCGTTTTTTAATAAAATTTCAGGCTGATAACTAACTAAGGTTGCAAGTTGCTGTGTTAACACTTCTAATAAAATGACTGAGCGTTGATACTCAGGTAAATTCATGATGTTAGCTAATTTATATTGTAATTGCACCAGTGTCGGCAAATGCCAGCGTTGAAATAATAATTCAAATTGCGGCGCGTCATAATTTTGTTTTCCCACTTGCCAGCGTTGGGCTCGATAAAGCCATTGGCTGTTTAATAAACTTTGTTGGAAAATATTCGTGCCGGTTAATTGATTTTGTTGTAATTCTATTGGAATATTGGCAGTTGTTTGTAGGTTTAATTTTGCCAAAGTAATCACAGCACTTTTCAAAATACTGCCCCATGCGCTGGGTTGCCAATCACTGTTAAATGACAATGTTTGTCCTTTAACCGTGCCTGTACTGTGTGCATAATTAAATTGTGCAACATGTAAAGTCGCATTTTGCAAGAATTTTTTAGAATTAATCTCTGCACTACTCAACACAGTTTGTAACGTTAAGGTTGCAGGCGCGTCCGTGCGTAAAGTTATCGCTTCCGTGCGCAATTGATGCTGTTGCTGCAATGCACTATTAATGACTGAATGAAACAGTAGGGGTTGAGATTCTAATTGAAAATGCTTAATCTCATTCGTTGGCAAGCTGCTTAAAATTAATTGTCCATCCACGCTTGTCGCTTCAATAGGTTGAAAACCATGATGAATTTGATGTTGAAAATCTACTTGTTGCGGTGCTAGCGTATCGCCTAATTTAATTTCAAATTGGGACTGAATTTTTGAAGAAAACCAATGTCTTTGATAATCTTGCGAAATCAATTTAATGTTATCTTCTTGTTGCACAAGCCTTTGTTGATAGTGTTTTATTTGATATTCAATAAACCAACCTGTTATCCATGGCGATAATAAAATCAGTGCAATAATACTTGCGAGTAAAAATAAAAATTTTTTCATATCATCAAGAAGTTAATGAGAGTTAAAAACTCATCATATAATTAATGTCTGCTATTCTGCAACTTTCTACGCATTTATCTGCGTTTTTTCAACGATATACTATGCCGTCGCGGGTTTGGCTTGCCTATAGTGGCGGTGTTGATTCGCATGTTTTACTGCATGTGTTAGCCACGCAATTTGCAAATCGTTTTACTGAGCTTAAAGCTATTCATATCCATCATGGCTTAAGCCCTCATGCAGATGAATGGTTACATCATTGCGAGTGCATTTGTCAGCAATTACAGATTGCTTTGATAACCTATCGTGTGCAACTCAATTTACAATCAGGTGAAAGTCTTGAAGCGCAAGCGCGCCAATTGCGTTATGCTGCTATTGCACAATCGTTACAAATGGGTGATGGTCTGTTAACCGCACAACATGCAGATGACCAAACCGAAACCGTATTTTTGCAATTATTGCGCGGCAGTGGCGTAGCGGGATTGGCAGCAATGGCGGAAAAAAGTCATGTACCTTATGTTGAAAATAGTTTTTTATTTCGTCCATTTTTAGGCGTGAATCGCGCGCAAATTTTAGAATACGCCCAGCATTTTAAATTACAGTGGATTGAAGACGAAAGTAATTTGAATGAACGTTTTGACCGCAATTTTTTACGTCATCAAGTTATTCCACCATTAAAACAGCGATGGACAGCATTAAACAGCCTTATCGCACGGGTCGCGCAGCATCAAGCTGAAGCGATGGAATTATTAGCAGAAATCGCGCAAGAGGATTTGCAAAATTGTCAAACAAGCCGTTTAAACTGTTTAGCTATTCCTGCTTTGTTACGATTGTCAGAAGCGCGGCGTAAAAATGTTTTACGGTGTTGGTTCAAGCAATTAGGATATTTAGCCCCTAGCACATTGCAATTAACCAAATTGCAAACTGAAGTTTTAGAAGCCAAAGAAGATGCAAATCCCGTTTTAAAATGGCAAGCATTAGAAATTCGCCGTTTTCGCCAAGGTTTATACGCAGTGCGTCCTTTGCCGCATTTACCTGTAGAAAAATTTTCATGGCAACTGCATGAAAATCAACGCTTTGATTTGCCACTCGGCTATTTACAAGCCAAGCAAGTTTATGGTCGGGGGTTGCGTTTAACAGCACAAACAAGTTTGACAATCCAATTTAGACAAGGCGGGGAAATTTTTTTGTTTAAACAACATCATCGCACTGTCAAAAAATTGTTACAAACCCTTGATTTGCCCACATGGGAACGTCCATTTATTCCGTTCCTTTATATGCAGCAAACCTTGGTGCAAATTGCCAAAATTGGTATTGCAGACGATTTTCAAGCAGGCGCGGGCGAAATGGGGTGGGAAATTGAATGGCTACTTTAAATTAAGTTTAAATCAGGATTCACCTGATATTCACAGATAATTTGGTTGCTCTTGTGTATATCCTGTGAATCCCGCCCCTGAATTTATTCAGGCATTTCAAATTGTCTATACATTTCTTCAATCAAACTAGCAGTATGCAGAGGACTATGGCTAGGATTGATAAACTCAACCCCTACTTCATATCCTTCACCCTCTATTTTATTTCTACACCAAGCAACGCGCCCGAAAACTCTTAACAACTCCACAGAGAAATCAAAAGGTGTATGAAACACCATACTGATGCTACTATTGGGAGCAAAATAGGTTTCAGAATCAAATGATAACCCACCTTCCCCAATATTATTTAATGATTGCAAAAGCAAATCTTCCGTCGCACATACAGTAATGGGGATATTGGAATGATGACGAAGATATTGCCGTTTCTCAGCATCTGTGGAAACAGTAACATTTGCTGCGGTTGTGGATACTACTTCTGGAATCATAAACTTATCCTACTCCTTTATGTTTACTTTCAACAATTATTGTCTTTAAGTAGTTTACGCCCATGTTAATTTTAGCAGATGAAAATATTCCGTTTGTTCAGCAAGCGTTTGGAAGTTTTGGCGAAGTCCGCACCCTAGCAGGACGCGAAATTACCCGTCAGCACTTAGGTAAAGCAGAAATCTTATTAGTACGTTCTGTTACCCCTGTCAATGCTGAGTTATTACAAGGGAGTCATGTGCGTTTTGTTGGCACAGCAACTATTGGAACAGACCATTTAGATGTGGCTTATTTGAAACAAAATAATATTGTGTTTGCTAACGCGCCTGCGAGTAATGCAAATTCTGCCGCAGAATATGTAATCAGTGCTTTACATATTATTGCACAGCTCAAACAATTTGAGTTACAACAAAAGACAGTTGGTATTATCGGTTGTGGAAATGTCGGCGCGCGCGTGTGGCAAAAACTACGCACATTAGGTGTTACTTGTTTAGTTTGTGATCCTCCCTTGCAAAAGCGCACACAACGGAGTGACTTAGTTGCTTTTTCTGAGCTAAAACATGCAGATATTATTACTGTCCATGTTCCTTTAACTGAACAAGGTGTACATCCTACTCGGCATTTAATCAGTGCCGATTTTTTACAAGGCTTAAAACATGATGCGGTATTTATCAACACCTCACGCGGGCAAGTCGTTGATGAAGAAGCTTTATTAAATCGTTTGCTTGACATGCCAGAAATGACGACTGTTCTAGATGTATGGCATAACGAACCAGCGATTAATCCTGTTTTATTACAACGCGCTACCTTAGCAACACCCCATATTGCTGGCTATAGTTATGATGGTAAATTGTATGGCGTAGAAATGATTTACCGTGCTTTATGTCACTTTCTAGGCAGCCAGCCGCATTGGAAAGTCTCCGAAAACATCGTACCGCCGCCAGTCAGTCGTTTAGCATTTTCAGATTCAGTGAGTGATAGCGAAGCGGTATTTTTAGCAATTACCAATTGTTACGATGTGCGCCGTGATGATGCAGCTTTACGCGCCCATTTACGTTTAGAACGGCTAAAAGAGGGATTTGATGAACTGCGCAAACATTACCCCAAACGGCGTGAGTTTAAATCCATGCAGATTTTTGTCCCGCCGCATCGGGTTCGCTTAATGCACTTATTACAAGGTTTAGGTTTTGAAGTGGTTTTAGACACTTAATGCGGTAAAAACTTATAATCGCGTACCAGCTTCATCAAATTTTATCGTTTCTACATCGCCATTTTCATCTGTAATTTCAGCTAATTGTAAAACGCCGTTATCGTAATAATGATAACGGTGTGAAAACTCAATCTCGCCATAAACGACTTTTTCACATAACACCATTTTATCTTGTGCGTCGTAATGTGCACGGAAGAATGTGATTCTATTGCTTGTATCTTCTAAAGGATTTACCAATTTCAGCGGTAAATTTAACCCTGTATAAGAAACAAAATATTGGGTTTTAACAGCTTCGCTCATAATTTTACTCGTTTAAAATACCAGAATGTCCTTTTAAATTGCATGGAAATTATAACGTAATTTTCTGCATATCGCTTGTTTCTGCAAATGTATCCCTACCATTAAAAAAGAGTTTTAACTAAATTCATAATAAATTTAAAGACTAAGCTGCTTTTATTTGCTATTGCGCAAATAAGCGACAAACGGCTATTTTTCGAGTTGACTTATTCTTGATTTGATACTAAGATAGTTTCATATAAAGACTAACTCATCCTAGCAACAGCGGAGTTTCATCATGAACTTACAATTTTTGATTATTGACCCACAAAATGACTTTGCGCATCCACAAGGCAACTTGTTTGTAAAAGGCGCGGATAAAGATTCAGAACGTTTAGCCGCGATGATTAAACGTCATCAATCAAAAATTGATGATATTCATGTGACTTTAGACACTCATCACTTAGTAGATATTGCGCATCCGATTTTCTGGACAAATGACAAAGGACAACATCCCGCGCCTTTTACCCAAATTAGTATTGATGACGTACAAAATGGACGTTGGAAAGCTACGCAACCCGCATTTCAAAGTCGGGCAACGGAGTATGTGAAAGCTTTAGAAAATAACGGGCGGTATCGTTTAACCATTTGGCCACCACACTGTTTAATTGGTAGTCAAGGACATAACGTCGTTTCTCCCATTGCTAAAGCCATTACTGAATGGGAACAAAGCTTTGCAATGGTAGATTATGTGACTAAAGGTTCAAATATTTGGACAGAACACTACAGCGCAGTACAAGCCGACGTGCCTGACCCAGAAGACCCAAGCACACAATTAAATACACGTTTAATCAATACTTTGGAAACTGCGGATATGTTAGTGCTGTCTGGACAAGCTTTATCTCACTGCGTTGCAAATACAGTGCGTGATATTGCTAACCAATTTGGCGAAGAAAATATTCAAAAAATGGTGTTAATTGAAGATACCAGTTCACCTGTACCAGGTTTTGAAGCATTAGGTGAACAATTTTTGCGTGAAATGATTGGACGCGGCATGAAAACCGCAAAATCTAGCGAATTTTTAGTATAAACCACGGTTAACAGGACAATTATCATGCCCAAACTCACAGATATGCAGCAATTAACGATTGCAGGTAATGGCGCATTTCAATTTTCCGCCATTCGCCCCGATAAATTAGGCGCGACAGAATATACACTGGTTACGATTGTATTAGACACCAGTGGTAGCGTAGAAAGTTTTGCCACGCATTTATTTGCCTGTTTAACTTCTATTATACAAGCTTGTCAACACAGCCCGCGTGCTGATAACTTAATGATTCGCTACGCAACTTTTAACGATACTCGTTATGAAGTGCATGGTTTTGTGCCATTAAATCAAATTGATTTAGCCAAATACAAAGCTTTGAAATGTGACGGTTCAACGGCTCTGTACGATGCGGTATATGATGCGATTGGCGCGACTAATACTTATGCTAAAGTCTTATTTGCACAAGACTTTTCTGTCAATGCGGCAGTGTATATTGTCACTGATGGCGAAGATAACCGTTCAACCATTACTCCTGCTCATATTGCTAAAGAAGTAGAATCCGCATTAAAAAGCGAATTTTTAGACTCATTTATCAGTGTATTAGTCGGCGTTAATACTGCCAGTGCCTCTGCTGCTGCCTATTTACAACTGTTTAAAGATGAAGCAAAATTGACGCAATTTATTGATATTCAAGACGCAACGCCTGACGCGTTAGCTCGTTTAGCGGCATTTGTTGGTAAAAGCATTCGCTCACAAAGCCAAGCTTTAGGCACTGGGCAAGCAGCAGGAACTTTGGTGTTTTAAAGAGTTAGAAGTTACGCAGTTGAAATAAGGAGTGCAATCCCTTTAGTGATTGCAATTGGCAAACCTGCTCGTTTTTGAAAATCTAGCAGGTTTTTGTTTTTATTTGAATTTCTTGTTAAGTTTGGGTTATTTAGTTCTCGGCAACCCGCGCAATCGCTAAAACGATTGCACTCCTCATTTAAAAACGCGAAAAATTAGATTTTTAAAAATTGCTATTTTCCCCGCATTGCTTGTTATAGTGTGCTTGGTGTACCTACTCTTTTAAACTTAGCATATCTTAGTTACAATAGATTAACTTTCAGAGTTAAAACTAACTAAGAGGTAATAATAATGTTAGCAAACAAAATCATTGAAGTAAGTGATGCTGATTTTGAGCAACAGGTTTTAAATTCGCCACTACCTGTATTGGTGGATTATTGGGCAGAATGGTGTGGTCCCTGTAAATTATTACCGCCTGTGTTAGAAACTTTGGCTGAAGAATATGCGGGACGCTTAAAAATTGTAAAGCTCAATGTCGACTATAATCCAATTACCCCCAAGCATTATGGCGTGCGGGGCATTCCCACTTTAATGTTGTTTAAACAAAATAAAGTAGCTGCAACGAAAGTGGGAGCTTTATCGAAATCACAGCTTTACGCTTTCATTAACAATTATTTATAGTTTTTTTAGCAAAATTACCTTATATAGATGAATCAACTGTATTGTTAAATCACAACAATACAGTAATGCACTAACTAATTAAGACGCTAATGGAGTATTATGTTATGAGCGAGAATATCGTTGATATTCAAGATAGTACATTTGAAGCAGAAGTAATTGAAGCTTCTCATTCGATTCCTGTATTGGTCGATTGCTGGGCAGAATGGTGTGGCCCTTGTAAAATGATTGCGCCTTCTTTAACTGCGTTAGCTACTGACAAAGCAGATGCGGTGAAAGTAGTTAAATTAAATGTTGACCATAATTCAGAAGTACCCGCTAAATTTGGGGTGCGAGGTATTCCGACCTTAATGTTATTTAAAAATGGAATAGTGGTTGCTACAAAAATTGGAGCAATGCCTAAAGGACAATTGTATTCTTTTGTAGAAGAATATTTGTAATGGAATTTTTACCGTAAGAATTTTTTTCTTACGGTAAATTTTGAAAAAATTAATTATCGCTTTGCTTAACTTGATTCAGCAATGTATTGATGTGAATTGCATTATCTAAGGTTTCATCATAAATAAAATGCAAACGCGGCGTGGTGCGGGTCGTCATCCGCTGGGCGAGCAAATAACGTAACTCCCCTGCATGTTCATTTAAAGCGCGTTCTAATTCTTTATGGCTCATGTTAGAGCCAAGACTGGTAATATAGACTTTGGCTGATTTTAAATCAGGTGCGGTGTCAACTTCGCAAACGGTGATAATTCCTAATGCTGGGTTTGCAAGTTCGCGTTGAATTAAAGCGGATAAATCGCGTTTAATCACTTCTCCAATGCGCTGGGTACGGCTAAATTCTTTGGGCATATTTTCTA
>JACCEE012390464.1_pt1 | contig 109506 bp, 90 predicted proteins | sample 7449931 | NCBI WGS metagenome assembly JACCEE01 (sample SAMN15323457, study PRJNA562643) | freshwater metagenome | isolation source: river surface water | place: USA:Blue River Watershed | collected 2017-08-19
AAGTTGACACAGTGAACCGGCAAGGCATTGTTAAACAGCAATTAAAACAAGCATTTGATATTGCTTATCGGCATGTGCAATTAGTGCAAGATGAGTGGTTTTTATCCGCAACGTTGCAGTTAGAAGAAAATCCGCTGGGCGATGGCTTGGATAAAATCCGCGATTTATTACGCGAGCGCGGTGAAAAACAGCCTTTAGGTTTACCAAGTTGTGGGTCTGTGTTTCGCAATCCGCCGCAAGATTTTGCAGCGCGTTTAATTGAGCAAGCAGGCTGGAAAGGTAAAGGGATTGGTGATGCTTATGTTTCAGAGAAACACGCAAATTTTATCATTAATCGTAAAGCGGCACGCGCACAAGATATTGAGCAATTAATTGAGCAAATTCGCGAATCGGTCGCGGAAAAATTTGGAATTTGGTTAATTCCCGAAGTAAAAGTGATTGGGGAAAGTCTTTAATTGCCTGAATTCTAATTTACTTAAGCATCGCAATTTTTACAATTACAAAAATATTTTTTAAAATTAAGAAAATTAAGTTAATTGTGGTTCAGGTTTTCTTTAATAGGTTTAAATATGTCAGTTCAATCATTAGGAAAAGTCGCGGTTTTAATGGGCGGCACTTCAGCAGAAAGAGAAATTTCTTTAATTAGTGGTAATGCTGTTTTACAAGCGTTGTTAAGAAAAGGGGTAAATGCGGTTGGAATCGACACCCGTGATTATTCAATTCATCAGTTGATAGAACAACATTTTGAGCGTGTGTTTATTGTGTTGCACGGACGCGGTGGTGAAGATGGCACAATTCAAGGCGTTTTAACCCATTTGGGCTTGCCTTATACGGGCAGTCGGGTGTTAGCTTCGGCTTTAGGTATGGATAAATTGCGCACTAAACAAGTGTGGTTAGCCAGTGGTTTACCTACGCCTGCTTATCGTGTATTAACAGCACAAAGTGATTGGAATCAAATAATTGCAGAGTTAGGTTTGCCATTGATGGTTAAACCTGTATTAGAAGGTTCAAGCGTTGGAATTTCTAAAGTGACACGGGCGGAAGATTTAGCCAGTGCTTGGGAAAAAGCGGCACTGTGTCAATCGCCAGTAATTGCTGAACAATTTATTACAGGTGAAGAATTTACTGTTGCGGTTTTGGGTGAAACAGTATTGCCGCCGATTCGTTTAGAAACGCCGCGTACATTTTATGATTATGAAGCAAAATATAGTGATGATACGGAAACTCGCTATATTTGCCCGTGTGGTTTACCTGCTGAGTTAGAAGCGGCAATGAAAATGACAGTATTAAACGCTTTTCAAGCAGTAGGCGCGGTGGGTTGGGGACGCATTGATTTAATGCGTGATGCACAAGGACAAATTTGGTTGTTAGAAATCAACACGGTGCCTGGCATGACTTCCCATAGTTTAGTGCCGATGGCAGCAAAAGTGGCTGGCATAGAATTTGATGATTTGGTACTTAAGATTTTAGAAAGTGCCTATTAAGCGAAATGAAAAATATTTAATTACAAATAGCTAGTGGGTTAAAGAGGTATTTTTTATAGGCTGTTAACCTATTAATCATTTAAAGATTAAAATAACAGAGAAAGCATTAAAATTTACTGTGTACTTTAGCCTCTAGCATATTTAAAATTTAATTTTTAAGTACCTATAAAAAAGCCTGTGCTTAGTGTTTTTAAAAATAAAATATAACTTAACCTTTTGTCTCTTCTATTTTTTTAGAAGCTATATTTTTATTAAAATGCGTCTAATTCCTTCGATTGCCACCCCCATTTTATCTATGTCTAAAAACGTAGGACGGCGGTCGTCTATTACATCTTCAAAAAATAACGCATTATTTTCGTGGAAACAGTTAAAAAATCGCTTAATTCTTGGCATACTAATTACACTTTTTAGTGCAGTAGCGGTTTGGTTACTGAATCCTCAACATCTTCCCATCGTTACAATTCGTGTCGAAGGCAGTGTGAGGACAGATGCCGTTCAATTACAGTCCTTGTTAGCAACGTATAGCCAACAGGGATTTTTGTATGTCTCATTATCCGAAATTGAAACTACGTTAACCAAGCAATTACCTTGGATTAAAACTGTGTCGGTAGGACGACAATTTCCTGACACATTGGTAGTTAAAATCGTAGAGTATCAACCTATTGCCTATTGGCAACAAGTAGGTTGGGTCACTGCTGATGCACATTTCATCGTTATTGATAGGATTTCTCAACCTAGCGCAGAAGATGTGGAGCGTGCTCCAATAAATACGGCGCAGGGTATGGTTGTTTCTAATTTAGACAGTTCAACACCGTCGACCTCAATAGAAGCGGATACTAAACTGCCTCGCTTAGTGGGTGTGCAAACTCAAGCCGAAGCAATTGTGCAACGTTTTCGCTCTTTGCAAACTCTGCTGACGGCGGCAGGGTTGAATATGATTGAGTTTGGATGTAATCGCCGTTTAGCGTGTTATGCCCAGTTGACATCGGGTGTACGTTTATTATTAGGTAAAAAACTCCCCAACTCTTTGGCAGAACAACAGGATAATGAACAGATGTTGCAACGTGGTTTAAACCTCTATCGTCAGATGATGAACGCACAAACCGCCACTATTAAACATATCGATCTGCGTCACACCAATGGCATTGTGGTGCGATTGGCTACGGCAGAGTGAGGAGTTTATGGCAAAAGATAAAAATTTAATTGTCGGTTTGGATATTGGCACGTCTAAAGTCGTGGCAATCGTCGGCGAAATTGCGACTGACAGTGATGAAGTTGAAATTATTGGCATTGGTCAACATCCTTCGCGTGGTTTAAAAAAAGGAGTGGTGGTCAATATTGAGTCAACTGTCCATTCTATTCAGCGGGCAGTTGAAGAAGCTGAATTAATGTCAGGGTGTGAAATTCATTCGGTTTATACTGGGATTGCAGGAAGTCATATTCGCAGTATGAATTCTCATGGAATTGTGGCAATCCGCGATAAAGAAGTAAATCAGGATGACCTTGACCGTGTAATTGATGCAGCGCGGGCGGTGGCTATTCCAGCCGACCAGAAAATTATCCACGTTTTACCGCAAGAGTATGTTATTGATAATCAAGAAGGTATTCGCGAACCTATTGGTATGTCGGGCGTGCGTTTAGAAGCTAAAGTGCATTTAGTCACAGGGGCTTTTAGTGCAGCGCAAAATATTATTAAATGTGTGCGGATGTGTGGATTAGAAGTAGATGATATTATTTTAGAACAACTTGCATCAAGCGAGTCTGTTTTAACAGCGGATGAAAAAGAATTAGGCGTGTGTTTAGTGGATATTGGGGGAGGTACGACGGATATTGCGATTTTTACTGAAGGCGCGATTCGTTACACGGCAGTGATTCCCATTGCAGGCGACCAAGTGACTAATGATATTGCCGTTGCGATGCGTACACCAACCCAATATGCTGAAGATATTAAAATTAAATATGCTTGTGCATTGCCACATTTAGCCAGTCCAGATGAAATGATTGAAGTGCCCAGTGTGGGCGCGCGTCCGCCTCGTTACTTATCACGGCAAACTTTGGCAGATGTGGTAGAGCCGCGTTATGAAGAATTATTAACGTTGGTACAGGCTGTGCTACGTCGTAGTGGCTATGAAGAACTGATTGCGGCGGGGATTGTGTTAACGGGCGGCAGTTCCAAAATGGAAGGTGTCGTGGAATTAGCCGAGCGCGTTTTCCATGTACCTGTGCGGATTGGTTATCCTAAATATGTTTCTGGCTTAGTGGATGTAGTACGCAATCCTATTCACGCGACGGGTGTCGGTTTATTGCTATTTGGACATAAACATCGCAATGAACGCGGCAGCGATATGACAGCGCGTAATGAAAATGGCTTTAAAAATTTATTCGGCAGAATGCGTAGTTGGTTTCAAGGTAATTTTTAGAATTCCGAATTTTGAAACTTTGCTAATTTGCGTAATGTTTGATAATGTTAGATTAAATCAATCATGTTAAGCGATACAACATCACTGTTGATGGTGGACACTTAACCGAGTGACTCTACAGCGAATGTGCATTAATATGCTGGTCTATTGCAAACGATAGACTAAGTTATTACCCCTCAAACCCTGTGAACCTGCACTCGGGAATATGTTGTTAGGCGGATTAATGGGCAATAGATGCAAGCGCATTTATTCCACCCAGAACAGAAATTCCTTTAGGAAAATTTTTAAGAATCATGTAGTGCGGGTAACGCATAGGAGGTTTCAACGTGTTTGAACTCATGGATACTTACAGCCAAAACGCTGTTATTAAAGTGATTGGTGTGGGCGGTGGTGGCAGTAACGCTGTTGAACACATGTTAACAGGAAACATTGAAGGGGTTGACTTTATTTGTGCAAATACAGATGCACAGGCGTTGCGTAACTCCTCAGCTCGCACCATTTTGCAATTGGGAACGGATTTAACCAAAGGTTTAGGTGCGGGTGCAAATCCTGAAATCGGTCAACAAGCTGCTTTAGAAGACCGTGAACGGGTAATGGCATTATTAGAAGGGACTGACATGGTCTTTATCACTGCTGGTATGGGCGGTGGTACAGGCACAGGGGCCGCGCCAATTATTGCACAAATTGCGAAAGAACTTGGTGTATTAACTGTTGCAGTTGTTACTCGCCCTTTCCCTTTTGAAGGCCGTAAACGGGGCACAATTGCTGACCAAGGGATTTTAGAACTGAGTCAACATGTAGATTCTTTAATTGTTATTCCTAACGAAAAGTTATTAAGTGTATTAGGGCGGGATACTTCATTATTAGACGCATTTAGAGCCGCTAATGATGTGTTATACAGCGCAGTGCAAGGGATTTCTGAATTAATCACGCGCCCAGGGTTAATTAACGTTGACTTTGCCGACGTAACCACTGTGATGCAAGATAAAGGCATGGCAATGATGGGGACAGGACGCGCTAAAGGCGAAAATCGGGCGCGTAAAGCCGCGATTGAAGCAATTTCTAGCCCATTGTTAGAAAACATTGATTTATCAGGCGCGAAAGGTTTATTAGTCAATTTAACCGCTGGTTTAGATTTAACCATCGGTGAATTTGAAGAAATGGGCGATGTTTTAGAAGAATTTGCCTCTGAAAATGCGACTGTAGTTGTAGGAACGGCTTTAGACCCAGAAATGCGTGATGAAGTTCGCGTAACTGTCATTGCAACAGGGGTAGGTTTAGCGAATACCGTTGAAGTACCGCGTGAACGTTTTGAACCGCGTGAGCGTGAGCGCGAGCGTGAACGTCCTACAGCGCGTAATACACCCGCTAAAAATGAAAAAGCGATACCAGCTACAACTGTTATTAATCAAGCAAAAGCACGGGTTGTTGATTATAAAGATTATGAAAAACCAGCGGTTACCCGTTTACATGACCGTGTTGCACCTGCGCAATCTCAAAAAACTTCTATTTCCAACCGCGATGAAAGTATTGGCGCGATAGAAAAAGAAGAAATACAAGATAAATATCAGATTTTAGACATTCCTGCTTTCCTTAGACGGCAAGCAGATTAATAAAAAAGTCTTTTCCCTTCTCTCATTCCCACGTCTCAACGTGGGAATGTCTTTTTAGCCTTTCTGCTTTAAATTCTTTTTTCCCCTGTAAAAATTTTAGTGACTTTATTGTTGTATAAATACATCAACTGTTACCTCTTGACAACAATCTCTAATAAGATTACAACATCAAATATAATTTTGACGTAACGTCAAAAAGTCAGTGCTGCTCTATATTGTAATTTTGGCTTGTTCTTTGTATCGCTACAAAGTAACACTGATTTTTTGAAATTTTTGATTGCAACAACCCACATAGACAATCTTAGACTAGAGTAAATACTCTTAAATTTATCCCATCGTCAGCCCATTCGCTTGCAGGGAGAGGAAAACGATAATGATAAAACAGCGCACTTTAAAAAATTTGATTCGCGCAACAGGTGTTGGTTTACATTCAGGCGAAAAAGTTTTACTCACCTTACGACCCGCCCCGCCTGACAGTGGTATTATTTTTCGCCGCATTGACTTAAATCCCCCTGTTGAAATTCGTGCTCATGCACAAAATGTAGGGGATACACGTTTATCCACAACACTCGTTAATGGTGACGTTAAAGTTGCTACGGTAGAACATTTATTATCCGCATTAGCGGGATTAGGCATTGATAACGCTTATATTGATGTTAGCGCGGCAGAAGTGCCTATTATGGATGGTAGTGCGAGCCCTTTTGTATTTTTAATTCAATCCGCAGGGATTGAAGAGCAAAACGCCCCAAAAAAATATTTACGCATTAAACGGTCTGTACAAATTCAAGAAGGGGATAAATGGGCACGACTTGAACCTTTTAATGGTTTTAAAATCAATTTGCGCATTGACTTTAATCATCCTGTTTTCAAGCGGACGAATCAAGTTGTAGAAATGGATTTTGCAGATACTTCTTTTATCAAAGAAATTAGCCGTGCACGGACATTTGGCTTTAAACATGAAATTGAATTATTGCGCGAAAATAAATTGGCATTGGGCGGGAGTTTAGATAACGCGATTGTGGTAGATGATTATCGAATTTTAAATGAAGATGGTTTGCGCTATGAAGACGAATTTGTCCGCCATAAAGTTTTAGATGCAATCGGTGATATTTATTTATTAGGCTATCCTTTATTAGGCACGTTTAGTGGTTATAAATCAGGTCATGCGCTAAATAATCAATTATTGCGGGCGTTATTAACAGAGCAAAATGCCTGGGAAATTGTGACTTTTGATACGCCACAAACGCAAGCAACCATGCCCCGTTTGGGTTATTTGCAGCCTGCAATTACAGCCTAATTAATGTATTAACAATTACTAATATATTAAACTACATTATTGTTTTTAATATGTCACAACCTCCATAATAATTTCAATCGCACAGTATTTTTAACAAACTGTCTGATTAATGCGTATTTAAAACAATTGGAGCTTCAATGATGAAACAAAATGTAGGCACAACAGATAAAATTATTCGCGCAGTTGTTGGAATCGCAATCCTTGCAGCAGGCGCATATTATCAAAATTGGTTAGGTTTAATAGGGTTAGTACCTTTAGCAACGGCTGCAATTGGCTTTTGTCCACCGTATGCGTTATTAGGCATTGATACAGCTTGTAAAAAACCTGAGTAGTCTAAATTCAGCAAAATATTCAAAGTAAAGCAAAGAGCTGCTAGGTTTTAAAAACCTAATAGCTCTTTTATATTATCTGAACCATAATGCACATAAATAACTCAATTTTCTTAATTTTCTAATGCTTTTAATTGGGCTAATTATGAAAATTAAGTAAATTGTAGTTCAGAGAATGATGTTTTTTTATGAACCCAACTTTTGCAAAACACCTGCTAATTCAATTGGTAATTCTGCTTCAACGGTTAAAAACAATTCACAATCAGGCAAATTAATAATTAATTTTTCCGAATGCAAAAACAAGCGTTTTAAACCTAATGCCGCCATTTGCTGATTAAATACCGCATCCCCATATTTTTCATCGCCCGCAACGGGATGTTGCACCGATAAACTATGCACCCGAATTTGATGCGTGCGCCCCGTCACAGGTTCAACTCGTACCAAAGTTGCATTACTAAAAGTCTGCTCAATATTAAATCGGCTAATTGCCTCTTTCCCATCTTGGCTAATCCGCACCATCCGCTCACCTGAAGACAGTGTATTTTTCAACAAAGGTGCGTTGATTTCTTTACATTTAGGTGACCAGCGACCTTTTACTAATGCTAAATATTGCTTTTGAATTCCACCCGTTTTATCCAGCCGCAATTGCTCATGTAAACGCCGCAATAAACTTGCTTTTTTAGCAATCATTAAACAGCCTGACGTATCACGGTCTAAGCGGTGGACTAATTCCAAAAATGGCGCAGTCGGATAAATCGCCCGCAAACCTTCAATAACACCATAATTCACCCCGCTACCGCCATGAACCGCCATTCCCGCAGGTTTGTTGAGTACGATTAAGCCTTTATCTTCATACAAAATCGCCGCGCGTAATTGCTCCAACGCCCGACTAGGAGGCGTTGCGGGCGGTGGACTTTCAGCATCTTTCACGGGGGGAATTCGAACACTATCGCCAGCTTGTAAACGATAAGTAGGTTTTACCCGCCCTTTATTGACGCGCACCTCCCCACCCCGCAAAATTCTATACACCACACTACGCGGCACATGATGAAAATAAGTATGTAAAAAATTATCAATCCGTTGACCTGCCTGCTCGGCAGAAATTTCTAAATAAGTGACTTGCGAAAATGTGGACATCGTGGTATTTCAATCCATACGCTTAAAATTCTACATTGAGAAAAATAGGCGGGTTGTAATTAAAAGCGTGATAAACAACTTTTTATCGCTATAATAGGATTCCATTCACCAACTCCATGAAGCGTACGGCAGCCGCACTTGCCTTTAGCAGGCAAAAATAAAAGCAATCCATAAATAGCGTAAAGCTCCAGATTTGCAGCAGCCGCCCCCGCAGTTCAAGAAGGTGAGAGGAAATGAACCATCGTTAGTTTAAGCGACGCTTGAAAAATAGTAAAAGTATCTGCTTGATAAAAAAGCAATTTTAAACTAAAAATTCGTCTTCCATTGAACAGACGTTTTTTATACAAAAAAGAAACTCTTTACTAAGGCAAGCAAACGTTAAGTAAACTATGGTAGCAAAGGAAAAAATCCTTGCAAAGTCTAACACAGCACCATAGTTCACCCTTATTTTAAGAGCTAAACCCATAATCTTAAATTCCCGAATTCTCTATAGAATATATGAATTACCTCTCATCTCCAGTGTTAGTGACGCTCCGCTACACCGCTATGGAGCGCGAAAACGCTTGATAATCGCTACAAAACGTTTTGTATGACTGGAGAACGACAGACGGTTGCACGTTGTAACGTCAAAGCCATTAAATTAAGGATGTTTGTAGGGTGGAATAGCGAAGCGTATTCCACCATGAAACGCCGCAAAAGCTGCGCAAAAACAGATGATAACCCAAACGGAGGAATACAGCTTGTGCCTATTCCACCCTACATTTGCGCTTAACTTAATGGCGGTGACGTTGTAACGTGCCCTAAGCATGAATTTAGACAAGGTATTATGACAATGAAAAGAATTTTGATTAACGCCACTCAGCCTGAAGAGTTGCGCGTTGCATTAGTCGAAGGACAAAAGCTGTATAATTTTGATATTGAAACCGCTAACCGCAAACAACTGAAAGCAAACATTTATAAAGGACGGATTACCCGTCTTGAACCCAGCCTAGAAGCTGCCTTCGTGGATTATGGCGCAGAACGCCATGGTTTTTTACCTCTTAAAGACATTTCGCGCAGTTATTTCCAAATTCGCACCCGTGACGGTAATCCTGAACCTACGCCTAAACATGGACATTTTAATATCCGCGAAGTCTTAAAAGAAGGGCAAGAATTACTGATTCAAGTCGATAAGGAAGAACGCGGCACTAAAGGGGCGGCATTAACCACTTTTATCAGTTTAGCAGGGCGTTATTTGGTGTTAATGCCCAATAATCCACGGGCAGGCGGTGTATCACGGCGCATTGAAGGCGCAGAACGTAATGAAGCTCGCGAAATCATGGCAAATTTAAAAGTGCCTGATGGTATGGGTTTAATTTTGCGTACGGCTGGATTAGGCAAAACGGCGGATGAATTACGCTGGGACTTAGATTATTTGTTAGATGTATGGCAATCGATTGATAATGCTGTTAAAGAGCGTCCTGCGCCCTTCTTGGTCTATCAAGAAAGCAACATTATTATTCGCGCCATTCGCGACTATTTACGCGAAGATATTGATGAAATTCTTGTTGATGATGCCGAAATTTATAATGAAGCGGCTCAATTTATGAAGCAAATCATGCCTTCATTTGTTAACAAGGTAAAACTTTATCGCGACAAAGTGCCTTTATTCACGCGCTATCAAATTGAAAGTCAAATTGAATCCGCTTTTCAACGCGAAGTGAAACTTCCTTCTGGCGGCTCGATTGTTTTAGACCACGCAGAAGCTTTACTGGCGATTGATATTAACTCTGCCCGTGCAACTAAAGGGGTGGATATTGAAGAAACTGCATTAACAACCAACTTAGAAGCGGTAGAAGAAGTTGCCCGCCAATTGCGTCTCCGTGACTTGGGCGGGTTAATTGTGATTGATTTTATTGACATGCTCAGTCATCGCAATCAACGTGAGGTCGAATCACGTTTAAAAGAAGTGTTGAAACTTGACCGCGCCCGCGTGCAAGTGGGACGAATTTCACGTTTTGGCTTACTGGAAATGTCACGCCAACGTTTACGTCCATCACTCGGCGAATCTAGCCACATTACTTGCCCCCGCTGTAATGGACAAGGACGTATTCGCAACATTGAATCTTTATCTTTGGCGATTTTGCGCTTAGTTGAAGAAGAATCCATGAAAGAAAGCACTTCAAAAATCATGGTGCAAGCCCCCGTGGAAGTCGCAACATATTTGTTAAACGAAAAACGCCATACTATTGAAGAGTTAGAACGGCGGCAACATTTGGTTATTGTGGTCATTCCTAACCCCAATTTAGAAACGCCACATTATCAAGTGCAACGTTTAAAACAAGATGAACGTACCTCTTTCAGTGAAAAAGCCAGTTATAAATGGGTCAATATTCGTTTAAGCGGTGAGGAAGAATTAGAGCGGCACATTAACATGCCCGTGACGGCTGAAGTGGAAGAAGAAGAAGAACCCGCCGTTAAAAATATTGTGCGCTTTGCCCCGCCACCGCCTGTGGTTAATCCTGTGCCCGCGCCTTCCGTGGCAGCGATTACCCGTCAACCGCCACCGCCCAGCAAACCCAGTGCAAACTTTATACAACGGTTATGGGGAACATTATTCGGCGGTACTGCAACGGTTCAAGTGCCCGAAGAAAGCGTGAGCGAAGAAAAAACGCCTAATCGTGCTCCTGATACGCGCAATCCGCGGATGCGTGAACGCAATGAGAATCGTGGACAAGATGCAAGTAATCGGCAATGGACAAATACCACGTCGATGAATGTTTCAGTTGACGGTAATGCTGGTAATACTGGACGGAATGAAAACCGTAATTTTAAAAACCAAAATAACCGTTTAAATCAAACACAACGCAATCCTAATTTTAAACAGAAAAACCGCAATGAACGTTCAAATGAGGTGCGGGTGCGTGAAGAAGAACCCCACGCAGCGGTTGTAGTTGAAGAAGAAACGCAAGTCATTCAAACGCCTGTTGAAATAGTTGAAAAGCCTGTGAATGAAGAGCGTCAAGCCCGTTTTGAACATACGCGTGCTGAAAAGATTGAAAAATCTGAGCCTGAAAAAGTACAGGCACAAGAAGAAAAACGCGATGACCCTGAAGAAACGACCGCCGATTTAATTATTGCAGCGTTAGATGATGTTGAAGTAGTGAATCCACAGGCTGCTGTCAATGCGGCATTAGAAGGGGAAGGGGAAAATCGTTATGACCGACGCAATCGGCGCAACAATCAACGTCGCAATCCACGGTTGCCGCGTCGTGAAGGCAATTACACACCCACAACTGAAGAAATACCTAACAGTGGTGAAGTAACGACGACGACCGAAATTACAACAGAAGAAGCCCCAGCGGTTGTTGAAGCACAGGTACAAGCCCCTGAATATAAATCTTCGCCTTATAATCGTTTGTATAAACGCCGATTTGAGCGTAATGAGCGTCGTTTTGAGCGTCGGCAAACCAATCAAACTGATAATCAGGGTGGGGATGAAGAAACCGCGACTAACTTGATGAATGATGTTAATGATGCGATTCAAGAGCTGAAAATACAGGCTTTAAATGAAGCGATTAACCACGTTAAAGTGAATGAAAATGAACAAGGACAAGGAGAAATCAGTCACATTACGCAGGGAACATCTGAAAATGTCACTTCTGAACTTGTACCATTTACGCCTGTTGAAACGACTAACACAACTCAGGCAATGCCTGAACCTGTTGAAGAAAAACGGCGACATGTTAATGAAACGGTTTCTTTTGAAGAAATCCGTGAAATTCAAGCGTCAGTGATTGAACCTGAAGCTGCGCCAGTGGCAACACAAAACATTACGCAACCGCTTGACCCCATTGAGCCAAAAGCTAAAACTGTAGCAGAACCGCCTGCACCTGTTGCGGATGTGCATGTAACAACAACGATGACGGTGGTTGACCGTGGATATCCGCCTTTATCGGGAGCGTTGGCATATCCTATTATTTCGTCGATTGCTGTAACAGCGGTGACGACGGAAGAAAATAAACCAGCTCCAAGCGCAGTGATTAGTGCAATAGAAATAGAAAAACCTACGCCTGTTGTTGAAACAGCAGCGGTTTATGAAGCACCTACGCTTGTAGAAACAGTTGTAGAAACGGTTAGCGATGCTTTGCAAACATCATCGACACAAGTACAACCAGCAGAAGTGAGCACTATTCCAGAAAGTGCGCCCGTAATGGTGTCTGATAACATTGCGCCAATTGCGCCAGTGGTAGAAAGTGCCCCTGTTGTAACGGTGCATGAAGAAAAAGTGCATGAGGAAAAGGCAAGTGCATCTGTAGAAACAGAGACTGTTCAAGCACCGCCAATGGTGCAACCTGTGATTGAGTCCGCATTTATTGCGGAAGCACCCACGCCCACAGTAGTAACTGAATCGATTAGTTCGATTAGTGAACCCGTTGTTGCTCCCGTAAGCAATGCAGTAACAGCCATAGAAAGCGCAGTAAGTACAGCGGTTGCAGTTGAAACAGTTGAAAGTGCAAATAAATCCGTTGTAGTAGAAGAAGTTAAAACTGATGCGGTTAAAACAGTAGAAACAGTTTCTACTCCTGTTGAATCTAGTGTCGTTAAAAACGAAACTAATGTGACAACGGTAGAAAGCAATTATTCTTCAAGTAATTCAGATAATAGCAGCTATAGCAGTTCTGATAGCAGTAGTTCTGGTTCTTCTTCGCAAGATTAAGTTTGTAGTTAATGCAAGTTCGACGATTAAATGTTTTAAACACAATGGGTTGTTAGGATTGCTAATCCAAATACAACCCTCTGAATTTAAATATTTATTCGCCGAACTCACATTAGGTTATTTTTGCGCACCTAAAATGCTGTTCAAGACGTGCATTTGTTTTCTCACATCTCCGCCTACGACATCTTTTAAACTTTTATGTTGCGGTGTCAGTTGAAAACCTACTTTAGCCAAACGAACAGTTAGTTCTTCAGGTGTGATTTGCGCTACCGCTGCTAATGTTACTAACGACGTATCTGCTAATGCTTGTACAGAGCGGAAAAATGGAGGTTTCTCCCCTTCTTTGCCAAAAGAAATAAAGCTTATTGCTAAAATAACAGCAAAAACGCCGATGATGATTTGACTGCGCAACACGGTTAAGTGCTTTTTAAACACAGCAAAATTGGTGCTGAGATGCAATGCGACCCCCGCCAATAATGCCCAACTTAACCATTCATGGACAAATTTATTTGCACCAGAATCAATATGAAAAAAAATGAGTACGCCTGTAACCGCAGAAAGCAAAAATGCTCCCGCTGTAAACGGTGTTACCCATGCACGATTTATCATGATTAGCTCCTTGATTAAATAGAAAATAACGAATGATTATCTGTATTGCTTAAATAATGCTTTTCTAAGCAAAACCGACAAACTAGAGCCTCAATTTAAATTTAATAAGTCTTTGCTATAAAAATCAGTTATTTTTAATATTGAATATTTAATTTTCTAACCAAATCAAACTTGCCATTCTTCCCGTTGTTTTTTCCCGCCGATACGAGAAAAATAAAGCACTTTGTTGATAAGTGCAATATTCACCGCCGCTGATTTGCGTTTTTGGCACACCCGCCGCGTGCAAGCGTTGCCGTGCTAATTCGTACAAATCGGCATAAAAATGTTGTGGACGATGTGGACGAAATGCTTTTTCTGCTTCGCTGGCGTGTTCAACAAATATTTGTCGTACTTCTTCACCCACTTCAAAAGCTTGCGCACCAATTGCTGCACCTAAATGAACTAAAGTTTCAGAAGCTTTTATTTTTAAAGCGATTAAAGTGGTTTCTAAAATCCCACTTGCCAATCCACGCCATCCCGCATGAGCAACACCTACACAACTCCCTGCTTTATCACAAAAAAAGACGGGTAAACAATCAGCCGTCATCACAGTGCAAACTAAACGGGATTTAAAACTAATACAAGCGTCTGCTTGGCGACCGCGATTTTCTGGAAGAGCTTCAACGACTTGTGTCCCATGTACTTGTTCTAACCAAATGGGTTCTGACGGTAATTGTAAAGTAGTGCGTAAAAATTGACGATTAGCCAGTACATGCTGAGGATTATCATTGACATGCAAAGCTAAATTGAATTGAGCAAAAGGCGGCAGGCTATAACCTACTTGGCGCGTTGTTTGATAAGCGCGAACATTTGTAGGGACATTCCAAACAGGGCGTAACATAGGATTTTAACCAAGCAAAAAATAAAAAAACTTTCCTCATTAAAAATGAGGAAAGTTAATTTTAAACTAAGAATTATTTATTTTGAATCTTTAGAGTCTTCTTTTTTAGAACCACTACCAAATAAGAAGAAAGCACCTAAGCCAACAATAATTACAAAGGAAAAAACGACTACCCCTAAAGACATCCGACCAACGTCGTCACTTAATAATACATTTAACAAATCCATGGCTGTGCTCCTCAGATTCTTAACTACACATATTTGAAAAATTGTTATTTTTTTAGATTTTTAATCATGTTACTTAATTAAAATCTTAACAGGTTTTACCTTGATTATATATTTAATACTTTTAACTATGTTAAAAGTTTTTATATATCCTTAAATTTTATCATGCTTTGTTATTTATAGGGTAAAAGCATTTTTAATCCATTGGATTTGCAATGGTTCTGTTTTTCCTGTCAGGCTAATTACATCAAATCGACAGGCTAGATTTTGTAATGTCAAAGTGTGCTGCAAGAAATGAGTCGCCGCTGTTATTAAATGTTTTTGTTTTTTTGAATCAATGCTTTCTAAAACGTGCATAAAAATTTGCGTTTGCCGATAGCGCACTTCAACAAAAATAAGCATTTGTTGTTGCTGCATAATCAAGTCAATTTCGCCGCCACGACACTGATAATTAGATTGTAATAACTGCAATCCTTGTGCAGTTAGATAATCACAAGCTATTTTTTCCGCCCAGCGTCCGCGTGTAATAGGTTGGATTTTTGTGTTCATTAGCGTAGAAAGTATTTTATTAAAAGCTAGGAATAATGCAGTTGAAATACTGAGGAGTGCAATCGCTTTAGCTATTGCAAGCGTTGCCGAGCACTAAACAACCTAAGTTTAGCAATAGATTAAAATTAAAACAAAGACCTACTAGATTTTAAAAAACAAGCAAGTCTGCCAATTGCAATAGCTAAAGCTATTGCACTCCTCTTTAAGCAATTTAAATTGCATAACGCCTAAAAAGCATTAATCTTTAATATGCAATCGTTCAACAAGCTTGCCTTGCAATAAATGGCTTTCTACAATCTCATCAATATCTGTTTGGTTTTTAAAGTTATACCAAACAGCTTCAGGATAAATCACTAAAACAGGCCCTAAACTACAGCGATTTAAACACCCTGCATTATTAATGCGAATGTTTGCCTGTGCTTTAGGAATCAAATCTTTCACCCGTTTTTTCATGTAATCCCGTAATTGTGATGCTTGTTGGTCTTCACAGCAAGGTCTGCCATCATTACGTTGATTTGTACAAACAAAAACATGATATTGATAATAGCTTTGTGTGTTCATTATAAAATAACTTAAAAAATTAAAGAAAAAGTGAAACTCAAATTAAAGAAACTATTTAAAGTTCTTCAATATAAATCACTAATAAAGTACGAGGGCCATGTGCACCTAATTGAATGGTTTGTTCAATATCTGCCGTACGCGAAGGCCCCGTAATTAAATTAATGGCGCGCGGAATGGGCATCAATGCAATTTTTTCCCACACATTTTCAATATGCTGAACTAAATCACTTTGTGCTAACAATACAATATGCAAATCTGGTAAAAAATGCAAAGGCGTGGGACTGTCAACGCTGGAAAGCATCACAATACTCCCCGTTTCCGCAATACCTGCAAATGCACGGGTGACGCTGATTTTATCTTGAGAAATAGGAATACGACACTCTACCTGAATAACAGGTGCATATTCTGACCAAGCTAATTCTTTGCAGGCTTTATCAACCAGAATATTTAAATTAAACCCTTGTTGTTGCAAATAATTCTGAATAAAATTTAACGCTTCTGCAACGGTTTTAACGTTTTGAAATTGTCCTGCCACTTTGGCTAATTGCAGCGTAAATTTATCAACGAGTGTTTCATTAAAAGCGGGGCGTTGCCATGTGCGCGGTTGCGGCAAATTTTGATTTGGCTGTATTTGAGTAGTAGCGGCGCGAATTTTTTGTAAAATAGCGGCGCGAGCATCATTTGACATTGAATTTTCCTCAAAAATTTAAACTTTCTCAACTTCAGGTTTACCTAATAAACCTGTAGGTCTAAAAATTAAAACTAAGACTAAAATAGAGAAAGTAGCAACATCTTTATAACCTGCTGCAAAATAAGCAGACCAAAAAACTTCGATTAAGCCAATTAATAAGCCTCCCAACATTGCACCTGGTAAAGAACCAATTCCGCCTAAAACAGCAGCAGTAAATGCTTTAACCCCCGCTAAGAAACCGATAAAGAAATCAATCACTCCATAATAAAGCAAAAACATAACACCTGCGACTGAAGCTAATGCTGCCCCAATTACAAAAGTTAAAGAAATTGTTTTATCCACATGAATACCCAATAATGCCGCCATGGTTGGGTCTTGTTCACATGCTCGTTGCTCTCGTCCTAATTGTGTATAATTAATCAAATAAGAAAAAATGAGCATTAAAACGACAGTGGTAACAATAATAATAATTTGCATATAACTTAAACTAACTTGATAGCCTTGATTTTCTAAAAGTACAAATCCACCTTCAATCACAGGTTGTAAAGGTTTGACTCGTGCACCTTGTAAAAGTTGCACTAAATTTTGTAAGAAAATAGACATTCCAATAGCAGAAATTAAAGGAGCAAGTCTAAAAGAACCTCGTAATGGGCGATAAGCTGTTCTTTCTACTGTCCAACCATAAACTGCAGTTAGTAACATAGAAAATAAAATAACTAAAATTAAAACTAAAGGAATCCAAGTAATACCTAAAGCATTTAAAGCAAGAAGCATAAATAAAGCATGAAATGCACCTATCATAAAAATTTCGCCATGCGCAAAATTAATCATGCCAATAATGCCATACACCATAGAATAACCAATTGCAATTAAACCATAAATTGCGCCTAAAGTTACGCCATTAATTAATTGTTGTAAAAAATATTCAATATTCATTTGCAAGCATCCAATTATTCAATATAAGGTGTTTCTCTAATCCATGTTTGAAGCAATTGGCTTATCAATTCTCCCATATATTTTAAAAGTTCTGTCCCCATGCCTGCATAAAAGCGAGTAATATCACGACTCCCCATGGCTAAAATGCCATTAGGTTTAGGAATACCGAGTGGAATTAATACAGCAGAAGTAATGGATGTGTAAGGAAATAAATAATTTAATTGCGCAGAATTTAAACGTCCACAAATGGGTTGATTTGTACTTAAAACTTCTTCAAAGAGCTCAAAAATTTGTGCGTCATATTCTACATATTCTTCACGATGAACTAAGGCGGGATTGTTTAATTCAAATAAACGAACAACGACGGCATCTGTATTAAATTCTGTTTGTAATGCCGTATATAAAGCTGCAAAAAATTCATCTAAGGTTGTTGTACCACTTAAGCTGACAATTAAACGCTGAATTCTTTTATTTAATTGTTCATTTTGCTTAGCAATAACAATTAAATTTTCTAAGCGACGCTGTAATTGTAAATTTTCTTCTCTTAAAACTTGTAATTGCTTTTCCACTAAAGAAATGGCTGTGCCACGTTGATGTGGAATTATCATTTTTGATAATAAATCATCATGATGAGTAAAAAATTCAGGATGATGACGTAAGTATTCTACAATTTTCCTTTCTGATAGCTCTTCCATCATTAAAAACCTTTTTTGAGTGATAGTCTCTCTACAATAAAATCTAAAACAGTATTTACCACAATGAGTTAATCATAGCAAGCTACAAACCAATTGAGTTTTTTACTCAGTTTTTTAGCTTTTGTTTTAGCGATAACGCAAAGTCTTTACCATTTTTTAAAATAAGGGTTTTCTGAAAATAGACAATGTAATTTTTTATATTGACTTATATTAAATTATGCTTTGTTTTTATCTTTGTGTTTTATGGCACTTTTTTAAATTTTAATTGCTCAAAAGTTATAAAAATTTTCAAGACTTTAAACTAGTTAAAAGCATTTACATAAAAACGCTATAAACTGATAAAAACTTGCATAATTTTTTAAAAATGGTTATTTTATCGCGTTGCAAAAATTTTCCTAAGTATGATGATTTTAAGAGTGATGATGAGGTAAAAAATCTATGGCAGCAGTAAAACGGCAGCGGCCCCTATCGCCGCATCTTCAAATTTATAAAATGCCTTTAACCGCAGGTTTAATGTCTATTACGCATCGGATTACAGGCTTTATTTTAGCCGCTGGTACCGTGGGTTTAGCCGCATGGTTATTAGCCGTTGCAGGCGGTAAAGAAACTTATTCACAAGCGTATCATATTTTACAATCCCCTATTGGTACTCTATTTTTAGTCGGTTGGACAGTTGCCCTGTATTATCATTTATGTAACGGTATTCGCCATTTATTTTGGGATGCAGGTAAAGGTTTTGAGTTAGCAACTTCACATTTGACTGGTTATTTAGTTATTTTAGGGGCATTTGTGTTAGCAGCGATTACATGGTTATTAGTCTTTTTCGTGCAAGGAGGTATCTAAATGGATTTTCGTGCACCCTTAGCAAAAGTGCGTGGTTTAGGTTCAGCACGGGAAGGAACTGAACATTTTATTGCTCAACGTTTAACCGCTGTTGCTTTAATTCCCTTATATCTTTGGTTTGTATTTTCTATTGTTTTTCTGTCCCGCTCTGATTACGCCACTGTGATTAGTTGGATTAAACATCCTTTTGTCACCGTGATGTTAATTTCTCTGTTATTAGCCACTTTTTATCATGCACAACTCGGCGTTCGCGTCATTTTAGAAGACTACATTAAAAGTGAATTTACTAAAGTCACTTTATTAGTATTAACTAAATTTTTTGCATTTGTATTAGGTGTTGCTTCAATCGTAGCTGTATTACGGATTGCTTTAGGAGGTTAAGAGCGTGTCAGCGTATAAAATTATTGATCATACTTATGATGTTGTTGTCGTTGGCGCAGGGGGTGCTGGTTTACGAGCAACCTTCGGGATGGCGCAAAAAGGCTTAAGAACAGCTTGTTTAACAAAAGTGTTCCCGACTCGCAGTCACACGGTTGCTGCGCAAGGAGGCGTAAGTGCTTCCTTAGCCAATATGGGACCTGATAATTGGCGTTGGCACATGTACGATACTGTCAAAGGCTCTGACTGGTTAGGCGACCAAGATGCTATCGAATACATGTGTCGTGAAGCAGTACCCGCTGTTATCGAATTAGAACATTACGGTATGCCCTTCTCTCGTACGGAAGAAGGCAAAATTTACCAACGTCCTTTCGGTGGGATGACCACTAACTATGGTGAAGGGATTGCGCAACGGACTTGTGCCGCCGCTGACCGTACTGGTCACGCCATGTTACACACTCTTTATCAACAAGCCTTAAAACATGATGCTGAATTCTTTATTGAGTATTTTGCACTTGATTTAATTATGGATGAAGAAGGGGTTTGTCGCGGTGTCATGGCATTAAACATGGCAGAAGGTACAATTCACCGCTTCCGCGCTCACATGACTGTATTAGCAACAGGTGGTTATGGTCGCGCTTACTTCTCCGCAACTTCTGCTCATACTTGTACAGGGGACGGCGGCGGTATGGCAGTTCGCGCAGGTATTCCTTTACAAGATTTAGAATTCGTTCAATTCCACCCAACCGGTATTTATGGCTCTGGCTGTTTAATTACTGAAGGTGTACGCGGTGAAGGTGGTTACTTAACCAACTCTAAAGGTGAGCGTTTCATGGAACGCTATGCACCAAGTGCGAAAGACTTAGCCTCTCGTGACGTAGTTAGTCGCTCAATGACCGTTGAAATTAACGAAGGTCGTGGTGTAGGTAAAGAAAACGACCATATTCATTTACACTTAGAGCACTTAGGGCCTGAAGTGATTCATGAACGTTTACCAGGGATTGCTGAAACAGCGCGTATTTTCGCGGGTGTAGATGTTACTAAAGAACCAATTCCTGTATTACCAACAGTTCACTATAACATGGGCGGTATTCCAACTAACTATCATGGTGAAGTGTTAACTTTACGCAATGGCAACCCTGACAGCGTTGTGCCTGGTTTAATGGCAGTCGGTGAAGCGGCTTGCGTATCTGTTCACGGTGCGAACCGTTTAGGTTCTAACTCCTTGTTAGACTTAGTTGTATTCGGACGTGCTGCTGCTTTACATTGCGCAGAAATCAGCAAAACTTGGGGCAAACACAAACAATTACCTACAAATGCAGGTGAAAGTTCCTTAGCCCGTTTAGACAAGTTACGCTACGCTAAAGGCAATATTTCTACAGCAAAATTACGTTTAGAAATGCAAAAAGTCATGCAACGTAACGCTGCTGTATTCCGTACAGAATCCACTTTACAAGATGGCACTAACAAAATGGGCGACATCTATCGCACCTTTGATAGTGAAATTAAAGTCACTGACTCTTCCTTAATTTGGAACTCTGACTTAATTGAAACCTTAGAATTAGACAACTTACGTTCACAAGCGTTAATCACTGTTACTTCTGCTTTAAACCGCAAAGAAAGCCGTGGCGCGCAAGCACGCGAAGATTATCCTCAACGTGATGATGTCAACTGGATGAAACACACCTTAGCGTGGTTAGATGCCCAAGGCAATGTCACGATTGATTATCGTCCTGTTCACTTATACACCTTAACAGACGAAATGGATGTCGTTCAACCTAAAGCTCGGGTTTACTAAGCTATTGAGTTCAGATTAACGATTAAGAAGGTAACATTATGGCAGATTTTAAATTACCCGCTAATTCCGTGGTACGGACTGGTAAAGAATTTAAAGACCAAACCGGTGCAAAACGGATTAAAAAATTCCAAATTTACCGTTGGGACCCTGATACAGGTGAAAACCCACGCACAGATACTTACGAAATTGACTTAGACAATTGCGGGCCTATGATTTTAGACGCAATTATCAAAATCAAAAACGAAATTGACCCCACATTAACTTTCCGTCGTTCTTGCCGTGAAGGGATTTGTGGTTCATGTGCAATGAACATTGACGGCACCAATACTTTAGCTTGCACTAAAGCGATTGAAACTGTTGATGGCACGGTAAAAATTTATCCTTTACCACACATGCCCGTGATTAAAGACTTAGTGCCTGATTTAACCCACTTCTATGCTCAATATGCTTCTATTGAGCCATGGATGAAGAGCAAAAGCCCAACGCCACCCGCTGACCGTGAACGCTTACAATCCAAAGAAGACCGCGCTAAATTGGATGGTTTGTACGAATGTATTTTATGTGCTTGTTGTTCAACCAGTTGCCCAAGTTACTGGTGGAATAGTGACCGTTATTTAGGCCCTGCGATTTTATTACAATCCTATCGCTGGATTATTGACAGTCGTGATGATGCTACAGGCGAACGTTTAGACAATTTAGAAGACCCATTCCGTTTATATCGTTGTCACACGATTATGAACTGCGCGAATACCTGTCCTAAAGGTCTGAATCCTGCTAAGGCAATTGCTGAAATTAAGAAATTAATGGTTGAACGCCGTTAATTAACGCGATTTCTGTAAAATAAAAAAACCCGCTAGGTTTTTAAAAAAACTTAGTGGGTTTTTTTATGTGCTAAAGTTACAATGTTCTACGTTCGCTAAACTAAACGGTGCTTGTCTTAAGAGATTCACGTTTTTAAGTTTATAACTCTTTTATTTTCATATCATTTATATTTTCTTCAATTTTATCGCATCTAAAACTTTCATTACCTATAACAATATGATTCCCAGCCAACTCCACCAAATGCAAGTCAAATTCGAGCCTTTAGAAGACCGTTTATTATTTCGTCTAAGTACCCAAGATAAATGTGAATATCGCCTGTGGTTTACCCGTCGTTATGTCAAAATTCTTTGGAAAGCTTTATTAACCATGTTACAAAACAGTGGTTTACCTGACTATGGCACGCAACAAACCAACGATGCTGTTTTATCATTTCAACATGAACAAATCGTACAAAGTGCAGATTTTGCAAAACGCTTTGAAGACAATGATATGCACTACCCTTTAGGGGAAAATCCTGTATTAGTTTCACGGGTGCGAGTCAAAACGCGAGAAGATGGACTGCAATTACTCTGTATGCACCCAGACCAAGGACAAGGTATTGAATTATCAATGGATAATAATTTATTACACTCTTTTTGCAAATTATTAACCGATGCTCAACGCTCCACAGAATGGGATTTAGATTTGCAAATTGCCCCCGCCGCGCCCACTGCTGAAACGCAAGCGCAACCTAAATATTTAAACTAAACCATGTATTACGAACACTTTGGCTTGCAATCGCCGCCGTTTAAAATCACGCCCGACCCGCATTTTTTTTATACTGGCGGACATCGGGGGTTAGTTTTAGACGCGCTCGTTTATGCAATTCTTCAAGGCGAAGGCATTGTTAAAGTCGTCGGCGAAGTTGGCAGCGGAAAAACAATGCTCTGTCGTATGTTAGAACAACGCTTGCCAACCAATATAGAAATTGTCTATTTAGCCAATCCCAGCGTATCGCCTGATATGATTTTGCACGCAATTGCGTTTGAATTGCATTTGCCTGTTAATTCACAGTCTAATCGTTTAGAAGTCATGCAAATTCTACAAAAAAGTTTATTAGAAAAATATGCCAATAATAAACAAGTTGTTGTATTTGTAGAAGAAGCACAAAGTATGCCATTAGCAACTTTAGAAGAAATTCGCTTATTGAGCAATTTAGAAACTGCAAAAAACAAGTTATTACAAATTGTGTTATTTGGACAACCCGAATTAGATGAAAATCTTGCAGCAACCCATATTCGTCAATTAAAAGAACGTATTACACACAGTTTCTATTTAACTGCACTCAATCGCGAAGAAATCAAAGAATATTTATATTTTAGAATGTATGCCGTTGGTTATCGCGGCCCCGCCGTATTTACGACAGCTGCCGTAAAAGCGTTGACTTATTTCTCAGCGGGTTTGATGCGCAGAATCAATATTTTAGCAGATAAAGCTTTGTTAGCGGCTTTTGCTGAGAATCAACATTATGTGACAAAACAACATGTTCGCCGCGCGGCACGAGACAGTAGTTTATTAGTATCCTATAACGTGCTACAAAGTCGTTGGCTATTTGTTGCAGTATTGAGTTTAGGCGGTGGACTAGGCATGGCATTTAGTCATTATCAAACGCAAATAACACAACTTTTTAGCCATTTTTTCCCAACCTTGACAACCTTCACTGAAGCCTCCCCCAATACAAGCAAGCCAATTGCTTTCCCCGTTGCAACTTCAGCTCCTGCAAAAATAGAAATTAGCGAAACCATCGCTAAAATAGATTCTTCAGAAATAGCAAATGCTTGGCAAGTTTGGCTAGAACATTCACAACAAAAACTCAAACAAAGCAATCCACAAGCCTATAGTGTGCAAGTTATGGAATCAGCTTCTGATAAGCAAGCGGAATTGCTTAAATTTTTACAAAAACCAGAATTACAAACTTTAACCGCGCAATTATTTATTGTGCAAACGCCAAACACTTGGCGCGTCATGTTCGGCGAGTTTAATGACGAAAACGCTGCCAATCAAGCCATTGCACAACTCCCTGATTTTTTGCAAAAACATAAACCGTATTTGCGCAAAATTGGGAGTTTATAAAAATCAATGCCCTTTCTTCTGTCTATACCATGCCAAGCGGGCGGCTAAAATATGTTCACACACGCCTTTAGTAATGCCATTTTGTTTGTGCCAGTTACAATCACATTTCGCTTCAACTAAACGCTCATCACCATCTAACACTAAACTTGGCTGGCGCGTTTTACTTTTATCTTTAACTGTCGCTTGAATGCGTATCCGTTGTTTTTCAACAGGATTGATAGCTTCCAAGTTAACCGCATTTTCTTCTAGCAGTTTCCCCGCCCGTTCTTCGCGTTCATTCGCGTAACGTAGCGTTGACAAGGGTAACGGTTCACGACTCAATTCGCGGCGGCGATACACTTGTTTATTTAAATCAAACATCGCCCGTCCTGCTTGTGAGTAAGCACTGAGCGCACTTAACACAGTCGCAGTGCTGACATTGAGCGATTGCGCTAGTTGTGCAGGATTGGCAAACCATTGATTTTCTAAACCTTGAAAAACTCGATGCCGTGTTAATTCATCAACTTCAATACGGGGCGATAATAAATCAAATTGCCCTGCCCGACTCCAATCATTGCGCGTCCAGCCTGATAAACCCAGTGTAAACGACATGTTACCTAAATCAGCAAGGTAAAATGAAGGCAAACCATCACCCAGTAAATGTACAGTGAATTGTTTAGCTTGTGGAATTAAACGTTCTAAAATCAATAATCTGCGCCGTCCCCACACGCGCACTTCGGTGGCTTCTGTGCCGTGGTAAATAGAGCGTGGGCATTTTACCCGTAAATTGAAGGGTTCAAATACTACTTCAATCGGTTTATCGGGCGTGAGCAAGTAACGCATACTGCGCGGCCCTTGCTTTTCTTTATGCCGCCGCAGGATAAAACAAAAGTTATGTAAATCTAGGGGATGCAAATTAAATTGAATGCTGGGCAAAGTCATTGCAGAGTTGACTTGTAAAAAGCCGCGTACCCAACTGTCAGGTAAATCAATTTTAACTTCTTGATAACTTTCTTCATGAGTGGTTTGCACGGTGAAACCACTAGGGTCAACTGTAAAATTTGTGGTTTTATAACTCCGCATTTTTTGAAATTCTTGATACAAATTATCGGAGTAATCGACATTGGTTGTACCACATTGAAATTCGCCTACTGATTGAAAAACTGAATAATCAACGCTTAAGCGTCCATAACTCGATTCATCTTGGCTAAAACATTCAAAAAATAATTCGTCAGGATGTACTGTGATAACGGGGTCAAGGACAAACCACGCGCTTTTATCACGTTCATACAGGTAATCAAAATAGCGACGGCGGGCTTTAAAAAAATCTTCTAAACGGTGATTATGGCGACTGATTAACTCAGAATATTCTTTTTGCAAGTCAGTAATTTGTTCGGAGACGGTCTTTTTTTGCCCTGCTATGCCTGCTAGTAATTGCCCCCATTCTTCTTTTTCGCGTTGTTCTGCAAATTGTTTATATTCAGTTTTATCACGCGGTTTATAGCGTAAATCAGACACAACCACATCATGCAACGCGCCCATTGCCTCGCGAAAAGCGACGGTATGCCCTAATTCGCCAGTAAAAAAAGTCGGTTCGCGTTTGACATCAGGTGCAAAAGATAAAGCGGTTTGCGTAGCGGTATTATCAACGGCAGTATTGCCAAAATAAGCGTAGTTAAATTGCATAAGCGATTCTTTAGGTGAGGCAATTCTTTGGAGGACAATTGGTTTTTTTATGAATTATAGTCGAACTTTACGCGCTTTCTTAGTCAGAAAAGTGTCTTTTAATCTGAAATCGACGTAAAACATGCGTAAAATAGTATGCGTTATTTCACCTTTAAATAGTCAATTAGAGCACATTCAGAAGTCTGCTAGTCCGCACAGGACTTACACAGCTAACGCAAACTGCTGAGTTTAAAAAATTTGCTTGCTGAATTCGTATTCACGTTAAATACTATTTTTTATCTATATCTTACTGGTTTAATTTTATCCGAGATTTTTTCATGCTTAGCCAATCTTTTATGTGGCAATTTATTACCCGTCATCATGTTTTACTCAATCTATTTTTATTCTGTAGCTTAATTATTGCTTTTGTTCCTTTTAATCCAGATATTTACGCTTTTGGTATCGACGCATCATGGCAATTTGGTTTAAATCAAGCAATTGCTCAAGGTTTGCGTTTCGGAACGGATATTATTTTTACGTTTGGCCCTTATGCCATCCTCCATACACAAACCTATCACCCCGCGACTGATACGATGATGTTATGGGGCACATTTTACCTTGCTATTTCTTATTGGTTAATTTTGCTTTTTTTACAAAAAGAGATTGCAGGCTATTGGTGGTTTATCTTTGCTATTGTTTTAGCAAGTTTTGTTTACTCACGCGACGCTTTATTTTTTACCCTTCCGCTTGCTTGTGCTTTGCTAGTTTTTAAACAAATTACTGAACCTATGCCGTTAAAAGTTTGGCAATTCGCGCTGGTATGTTTGCCTTTAGGATTATTACCGCTGACTAAAGGCAGTTTATTAATCCTTTGTATTGTCATTCAATTACTTAATACATTTACCCTGTTTGAACACCGGCAACGCGCCCTTGCAATTACCAGTTTTTTCGCGCCAATTCTTGCACTTATCTTTTTTTGGCTGTTAAGTGGACAAGCTATTATTGATTTACCTTTTTATCTCATCAATATAACACCGTTAATTACTGGCTATAGTGAAGCGATGGCAGAAGGGGGAGATTTCTATGAAATTGCTGCTTATTTGCTAACAACGCTAGTTTTTTTAGGTGCAATTGCCAGTCAACGCCAATATTCGAATAGTCAACGCTTATTTTTAGGCAGTGCCTTTGCGGCGTTTTTCCTCGTTGCATTTAAAGCAGGTTTCGTGCGTCATAGTCATGACCATGAGCTGGTGGCTATTGTTTCTTTAATTCTTGCGGCGTGTTTATTGCCATTCGTGCTACGCGGGCGGGTTTTGCTGTTGCCTCTCTTATGTGCATGGGCGACATGGGGCTATGTGGACAGTCACAATGAAACTATCGCAACTTCGGATATATTCAATCGTTTTACAAGTAACTATGCAACGGCGGTGAACGGAATAAAAAACCGTTTACTACATCCTACTTGGAAACAAGAAGCGTTAGCTGAAAATCAAGCAGCATTACAAAAAGCCGTAGGTTTTCCCAAATTAGAAGGCACAACAGATATTTACTCTTTCCGTCAACTTCATTTATTTCCTTCGGGAAATCAATGGAATCCACGCCCTATTTTTCAAAGTTATTCTGTTTATACCCCTGCATTAGCACAAGCTAATAAAGACTTTTTATTAAGTAAACGTGCCCCTGATAATCTCATTTTTTGGATTGAACCCATTGATAACCGCTTCCCCTCCTCGGAAGATGGGTTAAGTTGGGCAGTTTTTCTATCGCATTATCGCCCAACTGTGTTTAGTCCACGTTATTTATTACTGCGTAAACGCGCCCAACATAGTAATCCCCCTGATGTTTTAACCATGGCAACGCGCAGCACATTACATCGTATAGGCGATAATTTGACACTGCCCAATTCAGAATATCCGTTATATGCCAAAATTGAACTACGTCCCTCTGCGCTGGGGCGTTTGGTAAAAGCTTTATTTAAAATCAATCCATTACAAATAAGCATTACATTAGAAAATGGACAAACACGTCAATATCGACTTGTTTCAGGGATGGCAGAAGCTGGCTTTATGTTATCGCCTTTGATTGAAAATCCTAGAGATTTTATGTTGTTATATGGACATCAACAACGTTTGCAGGAAAAGCAGGTAAAAACTTTTAAAATAGAATTACCTGAAGAAATGAGCAGCTATTTGTGGCAAAAAGAATTTTTATTAACATTGGGACAAGTCTATGTTCCTGACCCAGCAACAGTTAATGTGCCCGTGGATTTTTAAAAAATAACTGCATTGTTAAATCTAAACAAAGACCTACTAGGTTTCTAAAACCTAGTAGGTCTGTCGGTATGGATTCAAAAGGTTACAAGTCCTAACAAGTCCTTGAGCTTAAAATACTGAATTGACAAAAAATGATTAATTCTGTCCTATTACAAAAGCTTTCAACTGTTTCTCAAAATCTTGAATTTCCTCAGCAGATAATACTTGAGCCTCTGGTAGGCGGCGCGTAATGTCATAGCCAAGTAATCGCTGGGCTAATTTAGCTAAGCGTTTGTTATTCCTAAAATCATTTTCTAATAAACCATTTTGATATAAATCAATATAGCCTTTATTAGGGATAAACATGTGTTCTTTAAATACACCTTCTTGCATAAAGCCTAATTGCTGCGTATTGTGTTGTGAGCTTTGATTATATCCATAAACAAAACTCATAAACTTATGCAATTTTAAATAGTTAAACGCAAAATCTAAAACTAATAAACTCGCTTCTAAACCAACTCCTGTTTTTTGTTCATTGGGGTCAACAATCCCAATCAAAAACTCACCGCGCCGATGTTGCGCCTGATAATCTGCTACGGCGGCTAATCCAATCGGTTTATCTTCGTCAATGCGCACAATCACCCATTCCAACCATCGCAACTGATGCGGCAATAATTTATTTTCTTCTACTAATTTTGCTTGAATCTGTTCAAGCGTTTCGCTGGGGTCATCGGTCATGCGATATAACTCCCAAAATCGCTGGTCTTGACGACAATCCCAAATAAATTGTGCATGTTGTGGGGCGCGCCGCTCTAATCGCAACCGCTTCCCTTGCAATGCTGCAAGTCCTAAAGGCTGTAAAGTGATTGGCGCGTCTGTTGTCATAACTTAGTTTTTACTGCCAGAGGAAGAAGAAGAGGAAGAAGAGGTTTTACTGCCAGAATCAGAACTTGAACTATCAGAGGTGTTAGTTGTTGTTTTACTACCCGTGTCTGAACCCGCTGTTGCAGTAGTAGTTTTGCTACCGCTCGTATTTTGAGTGTTAGTGTTTGTAGTAGAAGCATTGTTACAAACAGGAATAACCCCTTGTTTTCCACATGTTTGTTGGGTAGTTGAACCATCATTATTTTTAATCGTGGAAGTTGTTGTTTTGCTGGCTTTACTACCACTATTTGCATTATCAGCTTTGACGCGCTCAATTATAAAATGGTCAATTTCAGAAGCTTGTGCTTCAGCAACTCCACCATTATCAGGCACAACAGCAACTTGAAAGTAAATTTCATTAGCAGTCACTTTTGATAAATCTGTTAACGCAATAGAAATCACGGCTGAACGGGTTTTTTGACCTAAATCTTTACCCACTGGCGAAGTTAAACCTTCAAGTTTTTCTTCGGGTTGCAATTTAACACCCGCTAAAATATGCGTTTCAGTGCCAATGGTATTTAAATCTAAATTAAAAGTGCCCGCATTTGGGCGTAATTGCATTGGTGCAGTGGATAATTTTGTACCATACAATAAATATAAAGTTACAGGCCCATCATTGCGAATGTTGCTGACAACAAAGTCAATGCGAGGATGGGGAGTATTATGTGGAAAAGCCCCTGTTGCAGGGTCAGCTTTTGGAATAACTTTTGTCCAAATCCGCCCTTTTTGTAACAGTTGTTGGGCATTAGCATCTGTACTGGTGTTTTTAGAACCTGTTGTTGTACTTGCACTCATTACACCTTCACTTGGCGGTGTTAACAGTTCTAAAGGATAGCCGATTTGAAATAAACCTAATTTAGGCGCGGTTTCAGCAGGAGCTTTACTGCCTAAACTTGCATCATCAGCGTGGGCAATACTACCAACGCCAATGGCTAATTTGCTGGCAGCAATTAAAGAAAGCGTTTTCGTTGTTTTCATGAATTCTATCCTTAAACGTATTTGTTAAAATATGTTTAGGATATGAGAATCATAAATAGCTTTTCAATATGCACTGTTAAAAAAATTGATTTGTCTAATTTTTTAAGTCGCATACATAGCAAAGTTTTATTAACTATTTGTAAAATCTTCCCCTAACAACTCTTTTACCGCAACTCCCGCCAACATCATGCCGAATAACGCAGGCATATAAGAAATTGTGCCATTGACCGCCCGCGGACGACCTTCACCCGCGCCGACAGGTTGATGCGGTAAAGGTGCGCGGGCAGTTTCTTGTGAATAAACCACAGGATAATTAGTCCGAACACCTAAACTTTTAAGCAAGCCACGCAATTCCCGTGCTAAACCACAGCCTTGCGTCTGGTTTAATTTTGTGACTTTAACTTGTGTCACATCTAAACGATTGCCTGCTCCTAAACTGGAAATAATTTTGACTTCATTTTGCAAACACGCCGCGACTAATGCCGCTTTACAGGCAATAGAATCAATGCAGTCAACAACCATATCAAACTTTTGATTTTTAATTAAATCTTCAGCTTGTTCTTTATGTAAAAAATCGGGCATGATAGTCAATTGCACGTCTGGATTAATATCCCGCAAACGCGCCGCCATCACTTCAACTTTCTTCTGTCCCACTGTCGAATTCAGCGCGACAATTTGCCGATTCAGATTTGATGCAACCACCGTATCATGGTCAAGCAAAGTTAATTGTTGAATACCAATCCGTCCCAAAGCTTCGGCGACAAAACCGCCCACACCACCAATACCCGCAATTAAAATCCGTGCTTGGCAGAGTTTTGTTAATGCAGCTTGTCCTAATAAAATTTCAGTACGCGTAAAAATGGAATTGCTCATGTTGTTCTATTCTAAAAATGGGTTAAATCAAATAAATGAATGGCATTTGCCGTCGTTGCGGTGATGATTTCATCAACGTTTTGTTCGCGTAATTCTGCCACAGTTTGGGCAATTTCTATTAAAAATGCAGGTTCATTGCGTTGCCCGCGATGGGTACTCAGTGGCTGGTCAGGGGCGTCTGTTTCTAATAATAAAGCGGTTAGTGGTAAAATTTTGATTAGATTACGCAATTTATTAGCGCGTGGATAAGTAATTGGGCCGCCAAAACTTAAATAATAGCCTAAATCAATCAATTGCTGCGCTTGTTGCAGACTTCCTGCAAAGCTATGAACTACGCCACCGCGTGGATTTTTGACTTGTCGTACACATTGAATAACGGCATCTACCGAGCGGCGGGCGTGAATAATAATAGGTAATTGCGCTGTTTTAGCGATGCTTAACTGGGTCTTGAAATAATAATACTGCGCATCCATTGCTAATTCAGCCACATAAAAATCTAAACCACATTCGCCGACGGCAATTGTTTTTTCTGTTGTAAGCCATTGTTCTAGTTGTATCAAATGTTCTGGGCGATGTGCTGCCAAATACATTGGATGCAAACCATACGCAGGAAAAAGTCCTGTGTAAGTTTGACAGAGTTTTTTCACAGCTTGCCAATTTTCGGCATGAATTGCGGGAATAATTTGCCAATCAACCTGTTGTGCACGGGCGCGGGCGTATGCCTGTGCGCGGTCAGCGTCAAAACTGGCATCGTCAAAATGACAATGGGTATCGATAAGAAATCGGAACAATTCAGATATGATTTGCACAAATAATTATTTTTAAATTTAGAAAGTTAATAGGAGTTACGCAGCTAAAATAGGGAGTGCAATCGCTTTAGCGATTGCAATTAGCAGACCTGCTCGTTTTTTAAAATCTAGCAAATCTTTGTTTTAATTTGATTTATCACCAAATTTGGGTTATATATTTCTCGACACTCCTTGCAATCGCTAAAGCGATTGCACTCCTTTTTAACCATTTATACACTTTAAATTGCGTAACTCCTAAATATACAAGCTAAAAAATATTAAAATTTATGTAATAAAAGGTTGATGATTATTAACATAATAATATAAACTAACATTCTAGTTTACCCAAAAAGGAGAAAGCACATGTCTTATGATACCGCTAAAGTATCTCGACAGGAGGCTATTCAAAGGTTTAGGCAAGTTCGCCAAACCAGTGAAACACTTTGTCAATCCCTTGAAGTTGAAGATTACGTTATCCAGACTACCCCTGAAGCTAGCCCCGTTAAGTGGAATTTAGCGCATGTTACTTGGTTTTATGAAACCTTCATTTTAAAAGTGCACGCTAAAAATTATCAAGATTTTCATTCGCAATTCCGTTTTTTATTCAATTCTTATTATGAGCAAGTTGGGCGGTATTTTCCACGCCCGCAACGAGGATTACTTTCTCGTCCTACCGTTAAAGAAGTTTATCGCTATCGTGCTTATGTTGATGAACAAATGTTACTTTTGTTTGAAACAGCAAGCGAAGAACAATGGCAAGATATTGTTTTCCGTTTAATGATTGGCTTAAATCACGAGCAACAACACCAAGAATTATTACTAACGGATTTAAAATACAATTTAGCTTTTAATCCTTTACGTCCTGCTTATCGCGATGATTTAAAACTTTCACAACAGCACGATGCCCCGCCTTTAAAATGGTTTGAATTTGCCGGTGGATTAGATTTCATTGGATTTGCAGGAGCAGGTTTTGCGTTTGATAATGAATCTCCCCGCCATCAAGTTTTTGTGCAACCTTTCAAATTAGCTTCTCGCTTAGTTACAAACGGTGAATTTATTGAATTTATTGAAGATAACGGCTATCAACGCCCTGAATTGTGGTTATCAGACGGTTGGAGCACTTTAAAACAAACCGCTTGGAACGCGCCTTTATATTGGGAAAAAATCGAAAATGTTTGGTGGCAAATGACTTTAGGCGGAATGCGTAAAGTTGCTTTAGCCGAACCCGTATGTCATATCAGCTATTATGAAGCAGATGCTTTTGCCACTTGGCAAGCAAAACGCTTACCTTCAGAAATTGAATGGGAAATTGCGGCTCGCACCTTAGCAATGGAAGGCAATTTTAGAGAACAGGATTTCTTACAGCCTATCGCAGCCCCTCAAACAGAAGGCTTATTACAAATGTTTGGGGATGTGTGGGAATGGACACATACGCCTTACACACCTTATCCCAACTATCGCCCGCAAACAGGTGCGTTAGGGGAATACAACGGTAAATTCATGTGTAATCAAATGGTTTTGCGCGGTGGTTCTTGTGTTACACCCAATGACCATATTCGCGTGACTTATCGTAATTTTTTCTATCCACATGAGCGATGGCAATTTAAAGGATTTCGCTTAGCGGAGGGTTTATGAGTTCTTTAGCTAATATTCATTTCTATGATTTACATCCACCCCTTGCGAATCTTAAAGAAGAAGTTTTGCAAGGTTTATCTACTTCGCCTAAAGCAATTTCTCCTAAGTTCTTTTATGATGAATATGGTTCACAATTATTTGACCAAATTACCGAATTAGAAGAATATTATCCAACCCGCACCGAAATCACCATTTTAGAAGAATATGCGGATGAAATCGTTGCTTTCTTGGGTAAAGACGCTTTATTAATAGAATTAGGAAGTGGTAGTTCTCAAAAAATTCGTTTATTGCTAGATGCTTTAAAGCCTGCGGCTTATATGCCGATTGATATTTCAAAAGCCCATTTGCTTAAATCTGCTCAAACCTTATTTAATGACTATCCGCATTTAGATATTCATGCTACTTGTGCAGATTATTCAGACCATTTTCATTTACCTTACAATCCAGAAAAAGTCCCTAAAGCGGCTTTTTTTCCTGGTTCAAGTATTGGTAATTTTGAACCGTCGCAAGCCTACGCTTTTTTAAAGCGTGTTGCTGATTTCCTAGGAAAAAACAGCACATTATTAATTGGGGTTGATATGAAAAAAGACCCTCAGCGTTTAAATGAAGCTTATAATGACGCTAAAGGCGTTACAGCAGCATTTAATTTGAATTTGCTTCAACGGATTAATCAAGAGTTAGATGCAAATTTTGAAATGGATTACTTTAAGCATTATGCTTTCTATAACCCTCAATTAGGACGCATAGAAATGCACTTAATGAGCAATATTCCGCATGAAGTGCATATTGATGGACAAGCGTTTTATTTTAAGGAAAATGAAACAATTCATACGGAAAGTTCTTATAAATACACAATTGATGAGTTTCAAGCATTAGCGCAAACAGCAGGCTTTCAAGCGGTTAAAGTATGGACAGATAAAGCACGCTTATTTAGTGTACATTGTTTGCGGGTAATATAATTTTATGAATTTGGACGTTTAAAATATGCTTTAATGTCTATTTTCATCTGAATCACAATTTTTATAATTAAGCGAATTGAGAAAATTATGTAAATTGTGGTTCAGACAAAATTCAAATAATCCTATCTTCTTAAAATAATTTCTAACACCCATTTACTGCCAAAATACGCTAATCCTAAAAACATAAAACCCGTTAATAACCAACGGATTGCTGTTTGTCCACGCCATCCATATCGCAACCGCCCCCATAACAAGCCGGCAAAAACACTCCACGCAATCATTGATAATACAGTTTTATGCACTAAATGCTGAGCAAAAATGTCTTTTAAAAATAGAAAACCCGTTATCAAACTAATCGTTAGAAAAGCAAAACCCACTGTTAAAGTTTGAAATAATAAACCTTCCATCACTTGCAGCGGTGGTAAATAACGCATCGCGGCACTAAGACGTTTGTGCTTAAGTTGGTAATTTTGATATGCCGCAAACAGAGCTTGTAAAGCGGAAATTGCAATCAGTCCATAGGCTAAAATAGAAGTGATAACATGTAATTTCACCCCCCCAAAGGGCGCAGAATCAAGCCACCGCTCAGTGTGAAAATAGCCTTCCATCGCTACGGTTAACGCCGCCATTGGAAACATAATCATCATTAAATTGTGGACGGGTTGGCGCGGTTGAGTTATCAGTAAAATCACCACAATTACCCACATAATTAAAGAAGCGGCGTGAAAAATCCCAAAATTCATACCATTCGGATTTAACATAACCTCATACAAAAGAAGCGCGTGGAGCAATGCCGCCATGCCGCCACTCCAAAGTAATCCCATTGCCGCTTCAGGTTCACGTTTATGCACGCTTAAAACGCTACGCTTTGCTTGATGTTGCCATTGAAAAAAAATTGCGACGATGTAAAGTAAAATAGAAAGAAAATACAGGGCGTGCATAGTTGATGTATCCGTGAAGAGAATGCTGGTATAGTCCATGATAAAGCATTGAACTTTAATCTTACCTTAGTTTTGAGCATTATGGATATTTTTAGCGTTTCTGTGATTGATAATCAGCCTTTGCAAGCTCCTTTTCACCAATTGCGTTTACACGCACCTACTTTGACCTCTCATGTAAGCGCGGGTCAGCGTTTGCGTTTGCAAGACAGCCTAATTGCTTATCCTATCATACAGTTACAAAAAGAAAGCATCACTATACTGTATGACACAACGGAGATGACAGGACAGCATTTGACGCAAATGCACCCGCGTGAGGTGTTAGCGTGTAGCGTAGCAGGGACTGCATTAACGATTAAAAGCAAACAGCCTATTATTATTGCTGAAAATTTAGCTATTGCTTCCGTCATTTGTTGGCTTACACAACAACGTCAGCAGTTAACACCGACTGAATTATCCTATTTTCAGCCGCTCATTTTTTTAGGGACAAGCTCAAATTTTCCTTTCAAACCTCGTCCCTCTCAAATACTGGTTAATGGTTTACCCGCTGGCATCATTGCTGCCGTCCCTTTATTAGAAGATTGGAGCATCGCCAGCCGTTTAGCGAGTCCTTTAGGATTGCCTGGTTGTTTTGATGGTAGCGTTCAAGAATTATTAACAGAATGGCAATCAAATTTATCTGAAAAAAATAATTTTCGTGAAATATTTGAAATTACTTAGATTTTAAATTTTATCTTTCTAGGAGTTACGCAGTTGAAATGAGGAGTGCAATCGCTTTAGCGATTGCAATTGGCAGACTTGCTTGTTTTTGAAACCTAATAGGTCTTTGTTTTAATTTGAACCTATCGCCGAATTCGCGTTATTTAGTTCTCGGCAACCCGCGCAATCGCTAAAGCGATTGCACTCCTTTTTAATTAACTGCGTAATACCTATTTTCCTCTCAAAAATTAAATTTTAGTGAGTATCTTGCTTATTTCATTCTTGACGTTAAAATTTGACGTATAGTCAAAAAATAATATTAAGTCATTAAATGATAAAAAGTCAGCTAATGACAAATCGTTTTCACGCGGCCAGAGGCACTGCTCATGACAATGCTAGCTACATATCAAGTTAAATCTATTTTAAAAGTTTTAGCGGGAACAGCATTTGTTTCAGCGATGAGCATGGGCTTGACTGGCTGCGATGACAGTAAAGCAGCTGTTGAGATGACAACGAAAGCAGATATTCGTCCCGTACGGGCGCAAGAAGTGCGCTTCAGTCAAATCGTTGATAATAATAGCTATTCTGGTGAAATCAAACCACGTTTTGTCACCGATTTAGGTTTCCGCGTCGCGGGCAAACTCGTTGAACGTAAAGTTGATATAGGCTCAGAAGTGAAAAGTGGGCAATTATTAGCCCGCATTGATGCGACCGATTACCGCTTAAGCGTTATCAGTAGTCGCGCACAATTAGCCGCTTTACAAGCAGATTTAAACAAAGCCTCTAACGAATTAAGCCGCTATAAAAGCCTATTAGATAAAGGTGCAATTAGTAGCAATGAGTACGATAAGTATCTGAATACTTACAATACTTCAGCCGCTAAAGTCAAACAAGCACAAGCTTTATTAGATGTTGATGAAAATAAAGCGACTTATACCGATTTATATGCTGACCGTGCGGGTGTAGTCACTGAAGTTTTAGCCGAAGTTGGGCAAGTCGTTGCCCAAGGGCAAGCAGTGGTACGGGTTGCCCGTCCTGAAGAAAAAGAAGTAGCGATTAGTTTGCCAGAAAATCGTATAGACCAACTGAAAAAAGCAGAAGCTTTAGACGTACAATTATGGGCATATCCAGATTTAAAATTTAGTGGCAAATTGCGTGAATTATCCCCCAGTGCTGACCCTGTTACACGCACTTATTCGGCACGGGTGAGTTTAACGGATTCAGCTAAATTATTAGATAAAGTACATTTAGGAATGACTGCCACAGTCAATGTAAAAGGGCAAAATGCCCAAACCGTTGCAATTTTACCTTTAACTGCTTTATTCGCGCAAAAACAACAAGCTTCGGTTTGGGTGATTAATGGCGAACAAAAAGTAAACTTAGTCCCTGTTAAAGTTAGTAATTTTTCTGATAATCAAGTTGCTGTGACTGAGGGTGTACAAACTGGGCAATGGGTAGTAACCGCTGGCACCCACAAATTATATGAAGGTCAGCCTGTAAAAGTGCTTAAATAACAAGGCTGTTAATTTTAACCGACTCTCTACATAGTTGTCCTCCAATCAACTATCAGGCTATCGCTCCCCGCGATAGCCTTTTTTTTTGCTAAATTTTCAGGTTGTAGTATTGTTTCTTGCATAAACTTACCATAAATCAATATTTCAAGGTTTTTTTCTTGACGCAATGCAGAAAGTTAGCTACAAACTTAGCTAAGTTATGGAAAAATTCTCATTTTGTTAAATGGTTTTTTTGCATTGCAACATAAAAACATGATAGTATGCCTAATTTAGTAAATCTAAAAATTTTGGAAAAGCAACGCTATGACTAAAACCGCCACGCACCATTCTGAAGAAGCTGAAAAAAACGCGACTGAAGAAACAGTTGACGCCCAAACTGTTAGTCAAAAATATTGGGAAACATGGTTATCGCTGTTAAAACAATCCATACAGCACGCTATGAGCCAACAACAGGGCGTTAAACCTGAGAAAATGGTGGATAAAACGCATTTTTCAGGTTCGCGGTGGGCGGAAGCTTTAGAATTATGGTGGCAAGCGTTATTACCGCAAATTGCACCTGGACAACAAGATGTATTTCGCAAATTTATTGAGCAAGGTAAAAGCTATTTCACGCTAAACAGTGAATGTTTACTCGCTTTTCAACAATTACAGCATTTAGACCCCAAATCTTCAGAATGGCAAAATACATGGGAAAAAGGGTTTGCAACTTTGCAAGAACGTTTTCTACACTTACGCCAAGAAAGCAATGATTCTATTGGTTTTTGGGATTTGCCTTTAGACAATTGGCAACGCACCCTTTCATCCTTATCGGTATTACCCAGCGATTTTTTAGAACAAATTAAAGCCGATATTTTAACGTATGAACGTGGTTCAGACGTAGCCAATCCTGTTGAAAGTTTATTATCCGTCCCCTCAGTGGGCTATACCCGCGAATGGCAAGAACAATTACAAGAAGGCATTCGTTTATGGCTGGTTTATCAAAAACATCAACAAAACTATAATGCACAATTTAGCAAAATTGGTACACGCACTTTAGAATTGCTTTATCAAAATTTTAAACAATTAGCTGAACAACAAAAAATTGTTGAAGATTTACGCGGCTTATACGATTTATGGGTAGATTGCGGCGAAGTTGCCTATGCTGAACTGACATATACCGAAGAATTTGCCGAAGTGCATGGACAATTAATTAACAGTTTAATGGCATGGAAACAGCACGAACGCAAATTAGTCGATGGTTTACTGGGCGCATTGAACATGCCCACCCGTCGCGATTTGGAAACAGTGACTCAACGTTTACATCAACTGCGCCGTGAAAATAAACAACTGATTGCCGAGCAAACTTTTTTTAATCCGCAAGTGCTCATTCAAGAAGTCGCTGATTTAAAATCAGAAGTAAATTTATTAAAAGCCCAAGCTGACCGCAAAATTGCGTTAGACAATGCTATTGCCAATCGTAACGCTCCCAAATCCGCGCCAAAAGTCGCTCCTCGCAAAACTGCCGCTAAAACGAAAAAACCGAATTCCGCTACAGGAGAGTAACCGTGCATCCGTTTCAAGTTCGTCCTGATAAAGCCGTGCAGGACATGTTAGAATTTAATAAAAAATTGGGCGAAGGCTTGCAAGTCCTGAGTTCCATTAAACAAATTGATGTTGGATGCACGCCTAAAGAAGTGATTTATCGCGAAGATAAAATGACGTTGTATCGTTATGTGCCGATTGTGGATAATCCCAATCCTGTACCGACGTTGATAGTCTATGCTTTAGTTAATCGTCCTTATATGCTTGATTTACAAGAAAACCGTTCAATGGTCAAAAACTTGTTGCAAGCGGGACAAGATGTATATTTAGTCGACTGGGGCTATCCTGACGGTGCAGACCGCTATTTAACTTTAGAAGATTATTTAGAAGGTTATTTGCATCGCTGCGTTAACACGGTTTGCAAACGGCATGGTTTGGACAAAATCAATCTTTTAGGTGTCTGTCAAGGTGGTGCATTTAGCTTATGTTACAGTGCGTTGCATCCACAACAGGTTAAAAATTTAGTGACGATGGTCACCCCCGTAGATTTTAAAACGCCTGAAAATGTATTGAGTTTATGGGTCAGCAAGTTAAATATTGATTTATTGGTTGATACATTGGGCAATATTCCAGGGGAATTATTGAACTGGACATTTTTGTCGATGAAACCGTTACGCTTAACGGGGCAAAAATATTTAGACATGGTTGATAGTTTGACTGATGTTGAAGCGGCGAAAAATTTCTTACGCATGGAAAAGTGGATTTTTGACAGTCCCGACCAAGCGGGCGAGACTTTTAGACAATTTGTGAAAGAATTCTTTCAAAAGAATGGTTTAATTAAAAATCAAATCAGCATTGCCGATAAACGCGTGCAATTAAAAAATTTAACCATGCCGATTTTAAATGTCTATGCGACTGATGACCACATTGTGCCGCCCAGCGCGTCGATGGCGTTAAAAAAATATGTGCCAAATAGTGAGTATCAAGAAATTGCATTTAAAGGCGGACACATTGGGATTTACGTCAGCAACCGCGCCCAGCGTGAATTAGCACCCGCCATTAGTCAGTGGTTAAATCAGCGGCGTTAAATATCATTAAAGACCTTCTAGGTTTTAAAAACCTAGAAGGTCTGGTTTGTGAGAATTGTGAGTTCTTTAATTTAATAAGTGATATTTTTCAAAATTTGTTTTATTTCCAAACCAATTTAATACTTGTTTGACATCAAGACGGCTTGCTTTTTGTTGGCGAATACTTTGGTAAGAAGAATAAGGATATTCTTTAAAGTCGGTTGTGAATCCGTGCTTTTGCGGGTTTTTATGAATATAGATAATGACTTGAGTAAAATAACTTTCAGAATCAATTAGAGTACGTTTGAAGTTTTTCTCAAATAGACTGCCGTGTCGATGATAAGTTTTATTGATGGTTTTAGTGTAGGCATTGAATAAATTGGAGAAGGCTTGGGAGTAATTAAGACCTTCTAGGTCTTTGAGACCTAGAAGGTCTGGTTTTGGTGCGATTTTTACCAGCAAATGAAAATGATTGCGCAGTAAACAATACGCATAGGTCTCTGCAATGGGATAAATATAGCGAATATATAATTTAAAAAAATGTTCATAATTTCGGTCTTCAAAAAAGATATTTTCGCCATTATTGCCACGATTATAGATGTGATAATACTGTCCTTCTAGCAATGGAATAGTTTGCGACATGATGTTTTCTTTCCTAAATTTACCGCGAAAAGACCTTCTAGGTTTTTGAAACCTAGAAGGTCTGTCTTTCTACTACATTTTCCATATTGCCACAATTATGGAATAGTTTGCGACATAATATTGTCTTTCTTAAATTTACCATGAATAGGAGTTACGCAGTTGAATATAATTTTATAAATTATTCAATAGGTTAGTGTTTTAACCTGATTTTGAGTAATATAATAAAATCAATAGGCTACTATTTCAACTGCGTAACTCCTACATGAAAAGACCTTCTAGGTTTTTGAAACCTAGAAGGTCTATTAGAACAGACTCACAAATCTGTCAGTTAAAAAATAAAAAACCATTCTTCAAACCGCTTTCCTGCGCTAAACTCAAGATTCAAGTTTATTTCCATAACACTCACGAGTTTTTCTTTATGCGCGTACTCCTCTTGCTGTCCTCTCTTTTTTTTATACCGACCTGCTGGGCTTCTTTTGACATCAATTGTGCTGATAATATCGGACAATTAACGCCTGAGTTGCAAAGTGTTGAATCTGAAGGATGTAGTGAAGGTTTGGCAGGTACTTATTTTTTAAATCCGTATAACGATACTCGAATTAATCTGTTGTTATTGTTGGAGGATTTAAAAGTAGCGTCGTTTGATGTGATGCCCGCTGAAACAGATGTTATTAAAGTCAGTGGTTTTGAAATTCCGTTTTATTACCCCAGTATTTTTGATGTGCGTCACCCGCCTAAACCAGAATCTGCTATCGTTGAAAATACAGAAGAAAATGCGGAAACCGCGAACTTTTCAGAACCTAAACCACTAAAAAATGACCCTCTTATTGCAGTCGCTACCGCTTTAGGGGTTGATGCACAAATCGCTAATAGCGCGTGGACAGCCGCGCAAGGTTATAAAGATGCACAGTGTGTTTCGAATAACAGCATTGCCGTTACTCAGTTTTTGACTGCTTTAAAAAATAGTGCGCTAAGTGCTGAAGAGAAAAAGACTTTAGCTGTTACTCGTTTAAATTTAGCCAGTGTTTGCCAAGCACCGCCCGCCGCGCCGTTGAGCATTGTGGTAAATTCAGCGCAAGCGCAGGAAATGGCGAGTTATTTACAGGGAATTAATGGATTTTATAGCGGCGATTTCAGTATTGCTGAAACGGAATTTAATAAATTATTGACCAGTCAAAATGCGTGGTTAAAAGAAACTGCGGTGTATATGTTGGCGCGGACTGCGTTAAACAGCGCGGATAGAGGCACAAAAACGGAAGCACGTTTAAAAGCGTATTTAACCCAATATCCGCAAGGTTTATACACAAACTCGGCACAAGGTTTGTTTAGACGTTTGTATTGGTTAGAAAATAATTCGGATAAATTAGCGCACGCATTAATGCAAACCGCTAATTCACAACAACTTACTTCTACAGAACAAGTGCAGAGTTTTGTCAATGAAGTTGAATGGGCTTTGTTATTTCCTTATACGGAGGTAGAAGGAGAAGCGAAAACTTTACCTTTAGTTTGGAATACGCCAATTTTAGCGACGATTTCGGTATTGGCTAAAATGCGGAAGTTGGAAGGACAGCCCGCGCAAGCATTATCAGTTGCCGATTTGCAAGCTCAACAAGCGGGTTTTGCTAAAGCAAATTTGATAGATTTACATGCTTATTTGTTGTTAGCCGATAGTTATTTTGTGCAAAAAGAATTTCTTGCCGTGATAAAAGCGACCGATAAACAAGCCCAAACCATTAATTCACCTATCAATAATTTGACTTTTAGCACCTTGACTTTGCGGGCGTTAGCTTTTGAAAAATTGCAACAATGGGATAAAGCTGAGGAGATTTATTTGGCGTTGTTCAAAAATACGCAACATCCTGTCCAAAAACGACAATTACAATTAGCATTGGCTTTAAATTATGAGCGTTCAGAACGTTTAGCCCAGCTTTTTGCTGTGAATTCAGTCGTAACAGATAAACGTTTGCGGCATTTTTTAATTCAGCGTTCGGTTTCTGCGCAATTGTTAGAAACTTTGTTAAATGCTGATTATATTGAAGCGCAAACTAAAGCAGTTGCACTTAAAACTTTATTGTTTAAGTTGTTACAACATAATCAATATGCTGAATTTATTCGGGTTTATCAGAAATATCCTATTGATAATTATCCCAGTTTCCCCGAGTTGCAGCATTTTAAATGGACGGGTGAATTGCCAAATACAAGCGAAGTTGAAGACAGTGACGCGCCTTATACTTGCCCTGCTTTGTTGAAATCAGTGCAAATTTTAGAGAAAGATAAAACAGAAGCAGTTTCTTTAAATTGCGTGGGTGAGTTTTTCCGCATTTTCTTTTATTACGATTACGGGTGGTTTGTGAGTCAATATGGTAATTATGATTTGAATTTTGCTCCGCATAATGTGCCGCCCCGTTTCTTGGGAGACATGTCCGATAATTTCACAGGCAATGCTTATACCCGTTTAGATTATTATTTAGACGTGATTAATAATGAAAATGCACCCAAAGATGCGCGGGCGTATGCCTTGTATCGGGCAATTAATTGTTTTGCAAGCAGTGGTATAAATCATTGCGGTTTGCAAGAAATTCCTAATAAACAACGCGCAACTTGGTTTAAGACTTTGAAAGGTAAATATAAAAATACAGTTTGGGCGAGTCGTCAAAAATATTATTGGTAATGCGCTTGATTCGTTTAGTATTTTTACTGTTTAGCGGTTTTATCAGTGCCGCCGCGCCGCTTTCGCCCAGTGCGCCCGTGCCCAATTGGCAGCATTATCCTGCTTTTTGGGTATGGGGCGGTGTTGATAAAACGCAAATTCCCGCCACTGCCCAACGTTTGTATATTTTGCAGGGCAGCATTCAGTCAAATAGGCAAGCAGTTGTTCGTTTTCAGCGGCAAGGGGCATTAGTGCAAGCCTTTGATGTGCCGTTGTTTTTGGTTTATCGCTTTGAAATTTTGACGTGGAATGTTGCCATTCAACAAAGCATTTTGCATCAAATTCAATATTGGGAAAGTCATGGACAACAAGTGTTAGGCATTCAAATTGATTTTGATGCACAAACGCAGCGTTTAGCACATTATGAGCAGTTTTTGCGGCAAGTACGCGCTGCTTTACCGCGTAAATATCAGTTAAGTATCACAGGGTTATTAGATTGGAGTCAAAATGCTTCGCCAACGGTTTTGCAAACTTTAGCCGACAGTTTGGATGAGGTGATTTTTCAAACTTATCAGGGGAAGCACACGATTCCCTATTATCAGGCGTATTTAAAAGCATTTGCTAAGTTACAGATTCCTTTCAAAATTGGCATTGTGGCGGGGGGCGTTTGGGATGTGCAAAATGAACAGTGGTTAGCTGAATTGCCTTTTTATCGCGGTGTTGTGGTTTTTTTGTTGCCTTCGCGTTAATGTAAATTTTCTAAATTATTTAAGTAAAATAAAGCTTTATTAAAAAAAGGGTTTTTGATGAGTATTACAGTTGAAAATTTTATCGAGGTTTGGCAGAACGCTAACCGCACTGAACGCTCGGCGGCGCAGGAGCATTTTTTGGCGTTGTGCGATTTGTTGGGAGAGAAAAAGCCCGCAGAGTGTGACCCTGACGGTAATTTTTTTACGTTTGAAAAAGGGGTGAATAAAACTACAGGCGGCAGTGGTTGGGCGGATGTGTGGTTAAAAGGGTGTTTTGCTTGGGAATATAAAAGTAAAGGGAAAGATTTAGTTAAGGCTTTTACACAATTGCAGCAGTATGCTTTAGCATTGGAAAATCCACCGTTGTTGATTGTGTCGGATATGGATATTATTGAAATTCATACTAATTTTACGAATACAATTAATAAAGTACATGTTATTAGTTTAAAAGATTTGCGCATTCCTGCAAATTTGCAGAAGTTAAAAGCGATTTTTGATGTTAATCAAATTGAGTTATTGTTTAAACCGCAGGAAACGCGCGAGTCGGTGACGTTGAAAATGGCGGCAAGTTTTACGGAGTTAGCCCAGCGGTTGCGTGAGCGTGGGCATGAGCCGTATCAAGTTGCGCATTTTATTAATCGTTTAGTGTTTTGTATGTTTGCGGAAGATATAGGGATTTTACCTAAAAATTTGCTTTCTTCGTTGTTAAAGTCAATTATTGAATATATTGCGGAAGAGGGAAAAAATTATTTTGTGCAGCGTATGTCTGAATTGTTTAGTGCAATGCACAAAGGGGGATATTTTGGTATTTATGGAATTCAATGGTTTAATGGGGGGTTATTTGATAATGCTGACTGTTTACCTTTGGAAAAACAAGATATTAAAGATTTATTTCAAGCGACTAAACAAAATTGGAAAGATATTGAACCGTCTATTTTTGGTACTTTGTTCGAGCGGGGTTTAGACCCTGATAAACGAAGTCAATTAGGTGCACATTATACTGACCGTGATTCTATTTTGCGGATTTTGCAGCCCGTGATTTTTCAACCTTTACAAGAAGATTGGCAAATTGTAAAGCAGCAAATGAGTGATTTACTCGCTCAACCTCAGAAAACGGAGAAAAAACAGAAAGAAGCTAAAGATACAGCGCAGGCTTTAGTTTCTGCATTTTTGGAAAAATTGCGGGCAGTGCGGGTGCTTGACCCCGCGTGTGGTTCGGGCAATTTTTTGTATTTGACTTTGTTGGGGTTGAAAGATTTGGAATATCAAATTTTGACCGATGCGGAGTTGTTGGGTTTGGGTAAACAGTATCCACAAATTTCGCCTAAAGTATTGAGTGGGATTGAAATTAATCCGTATGCAGCGGAGTTGGCACGGGTAACAATGTGGATTGGGCAAATTCAGTGGATGCTTGGTCATGGGTATGGTTTGAATAAAAAACCTATTTTGGAATCGTTGGATAACATCGAGTGTTGTGATGCGTTAATACATGTTGATGGTAGTGAAAAAACATGGCAACAAGCTGATTTTATTGTAGGTAATCCGCCATTTTTGGGTGGACTAAAATTGCTTTCCGTTTTAGATGAAAATTATGTTGGAACGCTAAGAAATGTTTTTAAAGAACGTGTGCCTGCTAGTGCGGATTTAGTCTGTTATTGGTTTGAAAAAGCGCGGGCGCAGTTAGAACAGGGTAAAGTGCAGGCGGTCGGGCTGGTTTCTACAAATTCTATTCGTGGCGGTAGCAATCGCAAAGTTTTAGATAAAATTGCAGAAACAGGACAGATTTTTCATGCGTGGAGCGATGAGCCATGGGTTAATGAAGGCGCGGCGGTGCGAGTGTCGTTAGTCTGTTTTGCGGGGAAAAATGCGAAAAATTACGCTGTAACACTTTTAGATAATCAAGTAGTTTCTGAAATTTATAGCGATTTAACCGCGCCAAATACAACGCAAACTTTAGATTTAACCAAAGCGAAACCGTTGGCAGAAAATGCAAATACGGCTTTTATCGGTACGCAAAAAAATGGCGCGTTTGATATTGCTGGCGATTTAGCCCGCGAGTGGGTTAAATCTTCTTTTAATCCCAACGGTAAGCCAAATAGTGACGTTTTGCGCCCTTGGGCGAATGGTATGGATATTGTGCGCCGTTATTCAGATACTTGGATTATTGATTTTGGCGTGAATATGTCTGAAGACGATGCCAGTTTGTATGAAAAACCGTTTGAACATGTCGTTAAAAATGTTAAGCCACAACGTATAGATTTAAGAATGAAAAAACGGCGCGAATGTTGGTGGCTACATGGAGCAAGCGCAGGGGAAATGCGCAATGCTATCAAACCATTATCCCGTTTTATCATTTCGCCTAGAGTCTCAAAATATCGTCTTTTTACTTGGATGCACACGGCTATTTTAGCGGATAGTGCAACGGTTGCCATTGCCCGCGATGATGATACGACTTTCGGCATTTTACACTCTCGTTTTCATGAATTATGGAGTTTGCGCTTGTGTACATGGTTGGGCAAAGGCAACGACCCGCGTTACACGCCGAGCACGACCTTTGAAACTTTCCCCTTTCCCGAAGGTTTAACGCCAAATATTCCCGCGAGCGATTACGCAGACAATCCCCATGCGCAAGCGATTGCTACAGCGACAAAGCGTTTAAACGAACTGCGCGATAACTGGTTAAATCCACAAGAATTAATCAAACGCGAACCTGAAATTATCGCAGGCTATCCCGACCGTATTTTGCCGATAAACGCAGAAGCGGAAAAAGAACTGAAAAAGCGCACTTTAACCAATCTTTACAACCAAAAACCGCAATGGTTAATTAAAGCGCACGAGAATTTAGACAAAGCAGTTGCAACAGCATACGGCTGGCAAACGGATTTAAAAGACGATGAAATTTTAGAAAAATTACTCGCGTTAAATTTAGAACGAAGTGCAAAATAGTGAATTTTGCTATACTAATTTTATTAACTGTATCAAATACAAAAAGAAGGGATTTTTTATGGCTGTAAAATTAACTGCATCAGGACGAGTAATTAACATCAATCCACCCACTCGTTTAAATAAAAAACAACTCAACAGTATTTTATCAACTCCCGTTGATGAAACCCGTATTCGAGCAGTTGAAAAGACTTTCAAGGACATAAAAATATCAAAAACTATTTTTAGTGCTGCAAATTTAAATGAGGAGTGCAACAGCTTCAGTGATTGCTTTTCATAAATAAATATTAGCAACTAATTTTTTTCATACCCATAGACCTGCTAGGTTTTAAAAACCTAGCAGGTCTTTGTTTTAATTTGAATTACTCGACAACCCTTGCAATAGCTGAAGCGATTGCACTCCTCTTTAATTTTAACACATAAGGTTTTTTATGGATTCACTGCCTTTTTCTCATTGGCAAGCGACTTGTTCGCGGGCGGCTTTGCAACAACGCGCCGCGCTATATGCTCAAATTCGGCAATTTTTCAATCAACGCGATGTTTTAGAAGTAGAAACCGCGATTTTAAGCCAGACGTGTATCCCTGAATCTAATATTTTCCACTTTCAAACTCATTATCACGAATTGCACAGCGGACAAGTTCCCCAAACAACTCCTTTATATTTGCGCACTTCACCCGAAGCGCAAATGAAACGCTTACTTGCGGGCGGTAGCGGTGCGATTTTTCAAATTGCAAAAGTCTTTAGAGATGAAGAAGCGGGACGCTGGCATCAACCTGAATTTACCATGCTTGAATGGTATAGACCTGATTTCACGATAGACGCATTTTTGCAGGAAGTAGCTGATTTACTGCAATTATTACTTGGATGCGCCGCCGCTGAACGCTTAAGTTATTGCGATGCGTTCACACAATTCACGCCTGTACATCCTTTGCACAGTTCATTAGCCGAATTACAAGTTTATGCCGATACGCTCGGTTTCAGCGATGCCAGCCGATTAAATCAAGATGAATGCTTGCAATTTATTATGGTGCAAGTGATTGAGCGACAAATAGGTCAACACTGCCCGACGATTTTAACCGATTTTCCTGCCGCACAAGCTGCATTAGCGCGTAAAAAAGCAGATAACCCATTGTTAGCAGAACGATTTGAAGTATATTTTCAAGGCTTAGAATTAGCGAATGGTTTTCACGAATTAGCAGATGCGCAGGAACAACGCCAACGTTTTATTGAACAATTAGACGCACGGCAACAGCAAAATTTACCCACGCCGCCCTTAGATGAACGTTTATTAAACGCTCTCGCCGCAGGTTTGCCCGACTGCTGCGGGATTGCAATTGGTTTAGACCGCATTTTAATGCTACAAACGCAAGCACAAAGAATTGAGGAAGTTGTGAGTTTTACAGTAAGCAATAGTTAACACGGCACAGGGTTGTATTTGTAGGGTGGAATAGCGAAGCGTATTCCACTATTCGGTTTATAATCTGTTTTTGCTTGTTTTTTTCAGTTTTTTGTGGAATAGACGCAAGCCATATTCCAGCACACTGTTTATAAGCTTTACTCAGATTTAGCGGAATTTCATGGTGGAATACGCTTTGCTATTCCACCCTACAATGACAACACTTATGCTTGCTTATTTTTATGTTTTACCCGCGACATGCCGCACATTGTGGAAATAAACCACAGCGTGCTTTGAAACGTTGCGGGGCTTTTTCTTTTAATTGAAATTCAATTACAGCACATTCATGTTCATTTAACGTTGCCGAAAATTGATGTGAACCATCGCCTTTTGCAACAAAATAAAGCGTATTCCCTTCCGCAGGATTCAAAGCCGCTTGAATCGCTTCTTTACTAGGCAATGCAATAGGCGTAGGCGGTAAACCTGCATAACGATAAGTATTATAAGGATTATCTACTTGCAAATCTTGTGAACGAATATTACCGTTGTAACTATCACCTAAAGCATAAATAACAGTCGGGTCTGTTTGTAATAACATGCCTTTTTGCAAACGCCGCACAAAAACGCCCGCAATTGCCGTGCGTTCACTCGGCACTGCCGTTTCTTTTTCCACAATAGAAGCCAAAATTAAAGCTTGATAAGGTGTTTCTACAGGTAAATTAGGCTGTCGTTTTTCCCAAGCCGTTTTTAAAGTTTCTTCCATCGTTTGATTAGCGCGTTGTAAAAAAGCTAAATCTGTCGTGCCGCGCGGGAAATGATAAGTATCTGGAAAAAAACGCCCTTCTGGATGTAAACCCGTTAAACCTAATTTAGCCATTATCGCCGCACTGTCTAAATTAATTAATGTCTTTTCTAATTGTGGATGTTGTTGAATTGCCGTCAATAATTGTTTAAAAGTAAAACCTTCTGGCACTGTTAACGAATATTGAATTGTTTTGCCTGAAGTTAAAATATCTAAAAATTCAATCGGCGAAATTTTAGCAGGAATTGCATATTCTCCTGCTTTGATTTGATTAGCTTTTTGTTGCCAACGGGCAAAAAATACCCATGCACGCGAGATTAAAGGATTCATTAATTGCTTATTTTCTAAATCACGCGAAACTTGCCATAAATTTGTTTTAGGCGCGAGGGTATATTCCCATGCTTTATCCACTGCAAAAGGTTGATTTAATTGCTGATAAGTCCAAAATAGTCCGCCAGCGGCACACAGGCTTAGTAATAGAACACTGCCTATTAAAAAACCGATAATTTTCCAAACCTTAGTCATAATTGACAATCCATGCTTGCGCGATAGCGTGTTGTCGTAATCGCTGCGTTAATTCACCTACGTTAAAATGCTGTTTTTCCCACTGTTTAACAGGCATTATTCCAATCACACTGTTAGTTAAAAAGATTTCACGCGCAGTTGTCAACTCTTTTAGGCGAAAAGCACATTGTTTAACCGAAATTTTTGCTATACGGCAATATTCAAGCACTAACCGCTGTATCACACCTGCAATGCCGCTCTGCGTTAAACGCGGTGTACACAGCGCATTATCCGCATTAACCCACCAAATATTGCTCATTGTGCCTTCAATCACATAACCTTGTGTATCTTGCATAATACCTTCAAAAATCGCGTCATCTTGCCATTCTTGCCGCGCCAATACTTGCTCTAAACGATTTAAATGTTTTAAACCCGCTAATAATGGCTGACGCGCCAAACGGCTTTGACAAGTGCGAATAATAACGCCTTGTGTAAAATATTCAATGGGATAGCTCGGAAGCGGATAAACAAGAAGCTGTGTATGAGGTTGCGCAGGTTGAGGGGGGCGATAACCACGTCCGCCTTCGCCCCGCGTATAAATGAGTTTTAACACGCCTGTTTGTTGTGTTGAGCAAGCAGCTTGAATTTGTGCTTCAAGCATTTGCCAATTTGGCAGGGGTATTTGTAAACGTTGGCAACCCAAAGCTAAACGCGCTTGATGATATTGCCAATTTAACGGCTGTCCTTGCAAAAACGGCGCAGTTTCGAATAAACCATCGCCATAATGCAAACCACGGTCATAAGCAGAAAATGCTGACATTGTAAGATTCACATTTATTATTTATTAACGCAAACTCGGCGAGTTAAGATTTTAAAATCAATTGGTTGCACTAAAATTAACCATCTTTTAAACTCATACCAACAGACCTACTAGGTTTTAAAAACCTAGTAGGTCTTTGCTTTCATTTGAATATCTCGCAAACTTTAAGTTAGTTATCTAAATGAATTTGCAACCAATGTTCTAATAAAGCCAAATGCCATAATTTACTGCCGCGTAATGGCGTAAAAGCTTGTTCTGAATTCGCAAATAATTCATTCACATAATCGCGATTGAATAAACCGCGTTGCAAACAGGCTTCTGAATTTAAAATCGTTTTCATGTAATTTAAAAAATCGCCGCGTACATATTTTAACGCTGGCAATGGAAAATAGCCTTTGGGGCGGTCAATCACAGCGGCAGGCAAAACGGCGCGCGCCACTGTTTTAAGCGGATATTTACCATTTTCTTTAAGTTTTAAACTGGGCGGAATTTGCATTGCCATTTCTACTAAATGGTGGTCTAAAAAGGGCACGCGTGCCTCTAAACCAAATGCCATCGTCATATTATCCACGCGCTTGACGGGGTCATCAACAATTAAAGTCGTGACATCCATTCTTAACACGCGGTCTAAAAATTCATCTGCGCCATCTTTAGCGAGCAATTGCCCAATCGTCGCGCTGGTGTAATCTTCGCCGTGATATTCAGGGGTTAAAGTACGCAATAATTCGGCATGGTTGCGGTCAAAATACAAAGGGCTGAAACGTTGTAATAAATCGCCTTGCCGTTCATTCATCAGTGGATACCAAAAATAACCGGCAAAAACTTCATCCGCACCTTGTCCACTTTGCACCACTTTGACGTGTTTAACCACTTGTTCTGAAAGTAAATAAAACGCAACAGCATCTTGTGCGACCATTGGCTCAGACATCATTCGAATGGCTTCAGGTAAACGTTTTAACACTTCATTATTGGGAATTTGCAAACGGTGATGACGGGTAGGATACCGTGCTACTACTTGGTCAGAATATTCAAATTCGCTGCCTTTTTCTTCAGCAGTATCTTCAAAACCAATGGAAAAGGTTAATAAAGAGTCAATTTCGCGCTGTTCCGCGAGCAAACCGACAATTAAACTGGAATCCAAACCGCCCGATAACAACACACCGACAGGCACATCGGCGACAGTATTATGAGTTTGAATTGCTTGCTGTAATGCGTCATGTGTGCGCTCAATCCAGTGTTTTTCACTCAGTGTTTCCGCAGGACGACACGCGGTTAATTGCCAATAACTGCGTTCACGATGTTGTCCGTCGGCAGTAAAAACGTGAATCGACGCAGGGGCAATTTTGCGAATGCCTTTGATAATCGTATAAGGCGCGGGCACGACGGCGTGCAGTGTCAAATGATGATGCAAACCAACGGGGTCTAAGGTTTTATCCACCCCTTCTGTCGCGAGCAAAGCAGGTAAAGTCGACGCAAAACGCACTGCATGAGCGGTGCGTGCAAAATACAGCGGTTTAATACCTAAACGGTCACGCGCAATAACCAATTGCCGCCGTTGCGCATCCCAAATCGCGAAAGCAAACATGCCTGTTAAATGGTCGACGCAATCTTCACCCCATTCAGCATAGGCTTTTAAAATAACTTCGGTATCGCCTGTGGAAAGAAATTGATGTCCGCGTGCCAGCAATTCGCGCCGCAATTCGGGGTAATTGTAAATTGTGCCATTAAACACTAAGACATTGCCATTTTGCGGGTCACGCATGGGCTGATTGGCATGGGTGGATAAATCAATCACTGCAAGCCGTCGATGTCCAAAGCCGACTGAACCGTCAAAATAAGTGCCTTCGCCATCGGGCCCGCGTGGTGCGAGCACGGCTAACATGGCTTGAATATTCGTTACTGAAGTCGGTTGTTGGTCAAAACGCAATTCGCCACAAATTCCGCACATGATAAATTCCTATTATTTTTATAAAAATGCTGTCTAATTAACGCGAATTCGGCGAGTAAAAATTTTAAATTCAATGGTTTATGTTAGGACAGGTAATCCTCTAAATCCATACCGACAGACCTACTAGGTTTCAAAAACCTAGTAGGTCTTTGTTTTTATTTGAATCCATCGCTAAATTTGGGTTAACTAAAAGTTACGCTTCACTTACAAAATTAAGTTGCTTGACTATGATTCCACTGCCCACCCGTCACGCGCTCCTGCCCTGCCAAATCGCGCCAAGTTTGCACATTTTCATAACCGCGTTGCTGAAACAATGAGCGCACTGCTTTACCTTGTGCATAGCCATGTTCACATAAAAACCAGCCTGCGGATTTTAAAAATTGCGGACTTTCATCTATCAATATTTGAATAACTTCTAACCCTGTTTTACCCGAAACCAGTGCATGGCGCGGTTCAAAAGGCAAATCGCCGAGCAATAAATGCTCGTCATTTTCCGCAAGATAGGGCGGATTAGACACAACTAACGACACCTTAGCCGCTAAATGGGTTGGCGAAAAATCATTAAATAAATTGCTGCGAATAAAATGCACATTATTCAACTCTAAGGACATTGCGTTATACTTAGCCACAGTTAAAGCCTCTTCCGCAATATCCACCGCCCACACTTCACTACATGGACGGTCTGCTGCTAACGCTAAAGCAATTGCACCGCTACCAGTACCCATGTCAATAATCGTACTGTTTTCATTCAGCGGTAACAACGATAAAGCTAACTCCACTAATAACTCTGTTTCATGGCGTGGAATCAAGGTTGCAGGCGATACTTTTAATGGCAGTGACCAAAATTCTCGCTCGCCCAGCAAATAAGCAATTGGCTCACCCTGTTGTCGCCGTTTAATTAATTGCATTGCTTGTTGAGATTGCGTTTCTGTTAAAACGTAATCATTAAAGCCTACGATATAAGAACGTGATTTGTTTAAAGTATGCGCTAATAAAATTTCAATCTCTAAACGCGGATTTTCTGAGCGCGTAAGAATATCAGAAGCATTTGTTATAAATTGTTGAATTGTCATCATAATAAGCAACTTGTAAGCAGGTTAATATTTAACACACCTTAAATTTTTTCATTATTATAAACATGCACAACGAAGTTATTTTTTCTATTTTTGTGATTTTTGTCGGCTCGGCGATTTTAGCGACTTTAGCTTTATATGCGCGCCAAGCACTCATTATTGCTTATATTGTCTTAGGCGTGTTAGTAGGCCCTTCTGGGTTAAAATTAATTACTGACATGCACTTGATTGAAAGTATTGCAGATATTGGCATTATCTTTTTACTTTTTTTATTAGGTTTACATCTTGAGCCACAAGATTTGCTCAAAATGTTGAAAAAAACCACGTTTGTAACCGCCATCAGCTCCATTGTTTTTGCTGTTTTAGGGGTATTAACAAGCTTAGTGTTTCAATTTTCAGTTTTAGATAGCATCCTGATTGGTACTACAATGATGTTTTCTAGCACCATTTTGGGCTTAAAGCTACTCCCAACCACTGTTTTGCACCATAAGCGCGCGGGTGAAATTATGGTAAGTGTGCTATTGCTGCAAGATTTAATCGCTATCACCATGTTATTAATGCTAAAAGGGCTAGGAACAGGTAATTCACTCTTTATCGATATTGCCTTAATGTTACTTAGTTTGCCGTTACTGGTAGGGATTGCGTGGGGAATTGAACGTTTTGTATTGAGCAAGCTATTACAACGTTTTGACCGCATTCAAGAATATATTTTTTTACTCACGATTGCGTGGTGTTTGGGAATGGCAGAATTAGCTAATATGCTCAAAGCTTCGCATGAAATTGGAGCATTTATTGGCGGCGTTGCTTTAGCAACTCATCCTTTAGCGCGTTTTATTGCGGAAAGTTTAAAACCGTTGCGCGATTTCTTTTTAGTGCTATTTTTCTTTTATTTAGGGGCAAGTTTACAATTAGATATTTTATATGATGTTTTATTACCTTCTATTGTATTAGCCGCGATTATGTTGTTTGCTAAACCTTGGATATTTTATGCGTTATTAGTGCGTATAGAGGAAAAAGGCGATTTAGCGTTAGAAATGGGCGTTCGTTTAGGACAAATCAGTGAATTTGCTTTATTAATTACAGTGGTTGCTTTAACGAATTCAAGTTTTAGCCATGCTGCGATTTATTTAATTCAAGCAACGACAATTTTAACCTTTGTCTTTTCTTCCTATTACATTGTCATGACCTATCCAACACCGATTTCAACATCTGATAAATTACGACGGGATTAAAACTTTGTAGGGTGGAATAGCGTAGCGTATTCCACCATAGAATTCTGCCCAAAGCCGAACAAAAACAGCGTATAAAGCGAATGGTGGAATACGCTTTGCTATTCCACCTGTTTACCCAGACTACAATAGTGGATGCAACCCCAAAAAATTGCTAGCAAATCACTTAATCTAATATAAAATAGCCAAAATTTTATATTTATCGCCTGCAAATTCTTGCTTTCCCTTCTTTCTTTGACTATCAGCAACATAACTCATGAGCTTGGCAAAAAAATTTCCGATAAATCGTTGGTTTGGTGATGTATTAGCCTTTCTTATAGGCAGCTTAATGCCGATTGCTTTCGCGCCGATTGCTTTCGCACCTTTCGCCATTATTGGGCTGGCTGCCCTGTTTTTCCTATGGCAAGACATCAAAATTGAACGCGCTGTCTGGCGCGGCTTTCTATTTGGCATGGGGATGTTTGGTATAGGGATTTCATGGGTTTATATCAGTTTCCATGATTTCGGCAACTTACCGATTATCGTCGCACTACTATTAACTGCTGGTTTTGTCATCATTTTAGCAAGCTATATTGCCTTGCTAGCATGGGTTCATGGACATTACATGCACGGCGACGGAATCGCAAAATACATTTTGCTGCTTCCTGCGGCATGGACAATGCTCGAATGGATACGCAGTTGGTTCTTATCTGGTTTCCCTTGGTTATCTTTGGGTTATACCCAAATTGATACCCCATTAAATGGTTTCGCGCCCATTTTGGGCGTTTATGGCGTAACTTGGGCAACCGCCATGACAGCGGGTGTAATTGTCTATATTTTACGGGCGCGCCACTGGGGATTAGAAGAATTATTCATTACCTTATTTTTTGTCGGCGCACTGTGGGGCAGCGCGTGGGGATTGCAACAACAACAATGGTATACACCCATAGACAGCCCCGTTAAAGTCGCTTTACTTCAAGGCAATGTTCCCAACGATTTTAAATGGGAAGGCGGACTGCAAGAACGGACTGCACAAAATTATTGGGCATTAAGTCAAGCCAATACCGATGTTGATTTAATCGTGTGGGGTGAAACAGCCATCCCCGAATTTTTACATTATCCCGCCGCGCAAGATTTATTAGCTCTCGTGCAAAAACAACAACAAATTTATGGTACAGATTTCTTAATCGGTTTACCGTTTCAAGATGTAGATGGCAAATACTATAACAGTGTATTAAGTTTAAGTGAAAAGCCAGCACTTTATCATAAAAATCATTTAGTTCCTTTCGGCGAATATATTCCTTTTCACACATGGGTAGGGGGTTTATTAGATATGTTTGAATTGCCCATGTCCTCGTTTACTGCTGGCGAAAGCACTCAACCCAATTTAATTGCTGCTGGGCAAATCATTGGCATGTCAATTTGTTATGAAGATACTTTCGGCGAGCGCATTCGAACCGCTTTACCCGAAGCAACATTATTAGTGAACGTCAGCAATGATTCATGGTTTGGCAATTCACTTGCGCCGCATCAACATTTAGAAATGGCGCGAATGCGGGCTTTAGAAGCCGGACGTTATTTGCTGCGTTCCACCAATACAGGCATTTCCGCGATTATTGACCCACAAGGCAAAATTGCGTTACAAGCCCCGCAATTTGCAATTCACGCCCTGCGCGCTCAAGTGCAACCGCTAACGGGTACAACTCCTTTTGTTCGTTTTGGGAATTGGCTGGTTGTTGCTCTATTAACATTAGTTTTAGGATTTGGGTATGTTTTGCATCAACGCTGGCTCATTTGGCAACGGAAACAGGTGATTTTTTAAGGCTATTTGGAAATATAGATTTTGAAAAATAAACCTGCTAGGTTTTTAAAATCTAGCAGGTTTTTTGCGTGTGCTGTGCTAAACTTTGCGCAAAAGTAACTGCATTTTTAAGAAGGATTTTTTATGGCTACGCAATCTTTTGATAAAACTTTTTTAGTAACAAAGAAGAAAAATATTCAACGATTTAAAACAAAACTAAAACAAAAAAATAACATTATTGTGAAAAAAGTTGATATAGAAAATGAAAGCAAACGAGGAGCAATATTATTAAAGAAATTATTATCCGCTTAATAGATTTAGTAGAAACACTTTCTGAACAGCAACTTGTCCAACTGTTAAAAAGCTTTAAATGTCTTAGAAATAAAGATGTTGAAGTTTTTTTGCACAAGAAAGCAATACTGTTTGAGAGAACACATAATGCTAAAACCTATCTTATTTTTAATGAAGAAGAAATGGAAGCAGGCATTTATGGCTATTTCTCGCTTTCATTTAAAGAAATTATTCTAAGTTCAGAAATTTCAAAAACAAAAATAAAAACATTAGATGGTTTTTCTAAAAAAGCTGAAAGAATAAGAACTTATTTAATTGGTCAATTAGCTAAGAATTCCAATATTCACAATAATCCTTTAAATTTAGAAAAAATATTAGAATCTATCTTTCCAATTCTTGAAAAAGCACAAGCTTTAGTCGGTGGGCGCGTTATTTTGCTAGAATGTGAAGATATACCAGCTCTTATTGAAGCATACCAAAAAGCAAAATTTGAATACTTACAAAAACAAAAACTTGTACAGATGTATATGGTTTTTGACGTTAAAGAAGATTAAATTTTTTTCTTAATTTTAAATAAAACTTTAAAACTCAAATTTTTATTTAAAAATCATCCATCCTTTTAATTCATTCCATAAGTTCTGTTTTATAATCAAAATCTCACCAAACTAACTATTTTGTCCAAATCCCAATTTACCTAATTGGCTAATTCCCTCAATTTAAAAAATTATGTGAATTTGGAATACAAAAAATCGGGTTGTTTTACCCCTGATATAATTAAATATTTTTAACCAATTAAATAAAACTTTAAACACCTTGCACTTGCAAAAGTGCTGGAATATTGTTTAATGCTGTTTTGAGGTAGAAATTCTGTTTTAGGAGAAGTTTTTAAAATGGCGAATGAAAAACAATTAAATAAAATCAGCGCAAAAATCACCCAACCCAAATCGCAAGGCGCGTCACAAGCCATGTTATACGCCACAGGCTTGACTGAAGAAGATATGAATAAGGCGCAAGTCGGCATTTCTAGCGTGTGGTATGAAGGCAATAGCTGCAATATGCACTTGCTCGATTTAGCGCAAAAAGTCAAAGAAAGCGTTAATGCCGCGGGTTTAATCGGAATGCGGTTTAATACTATCGGAGTCAGTGACGGAATTTCGATGGGTACGCGCGGGATGAGTTATTCTTTACAATCGCGTGATTTAATTGCAGATTCCATTGAAACTGTGATGAGTGCGCAATGGTACGATGCCAATATTTCCTTACCCGGTTGCGATAAAAATATGCCAGGCTGTTTAATTGCAATGGCGCGTTTAAATCGCCCTGCGTTAATGGTTTACGGCGGCACAATTAAACCAGGATACGACAAACAAGGGAATACTTTAGATATCGTCTCCGCTTTCCAATCTTATGGGCAATATATCGCGGGCATTATTGACGAAGAAACACGGCAAGAAATCGTGCGTAAATCCTGCCCAGGCGCAGGCGCGTGTGGTGGCATGTACACAGCAAATACAATGGCTTCCGCCATTGAAGCTTTGGGTATGAGCTTACCTTATAGTTCTTGTACACCTGCCGAAGATGCGGGCAAAATTGAAGAATGTTTGAAAGTAGGGCCAGCAATTCGTTACTTATTAGAAAACGATATTAAGCCGCGCGATATTATGACCCGCAAAGCCTTTGAAAATGCGATTGTTGTCGTATTAGCACTTGGCGGTTCAACCAATGCAGTATTGCATTTAATTGCAATGGCGCGGGCAGCACAAGTACCGTTAACTTTGGATGATTTCCAAGTATTCAGTGACAAAATTCCGTTTTTAGCGGATTTAAAACCCAGCGGACGTTATGTAATGGAAGATTTACATCGAGTCGGTGGCACGCCTGCAATTCTCAAATACTTGTTAAGCAAAGGTTTATTACATGGTGATTGTTTAACTGTGACAGGTAAAACTTTAGCAGAAAACGTCGCCCATTTACCTGATTTGCAACCTGAACAAGACGTTTTCATGCCGTTGGATAAACCCATTAAAGAAACAGGGCATATCCAAATTTTGAAAGGTAATTTAGCTCCTGGCGGTTCTGTTGCAAAAATTACGGGTAAAGAAGGTTTACGCTTTGTCGGTAGTGCAAAAGTGTATGATTGCGAAGAAGATATGCTAAAAGCCTTAGAAGACAAGAAGATTGGCAAAGGCGATGTTGTCATTATTCGTTACGAAGGCCCTAAAGGCGGCCCTGGTATGCCTGAAATGTTAACCCCAACGTCCGCTATTATGGGCGCAGGTTTGGGTAAAGATGTTGCCTTGTTAACAGATGGACGTTTCTCAGGCGGTTCACACGGGTTTATCGTTGGTCACATTGTGCCAGAAGCACAAGAAGGCGGCCCGATTGCTTTAGTACAAGAAGGCGATATTGTAACAATTGACGCTGAAAAGAATGAGTTAAGTGTTGCGATTAGCGATGAAGAAATGGCAAAACGCCGCGCAGCGTGGCAAATGCCGCCCTACAAAGCAACTAGCGGCACATTGTATCGTTACATTAAAACGGTCAAAGATGCGTCTCAAGGATGCGTCACTGACGAATAAAATAATCTGAATTCGGCGAGATATTCAGATGAAAGCCGAGACCTGCAAGGTTTTTAAAACCTTGCAGGTCTTTGTTTTATAGCTAAAATACTGCAACAAACTGCACGCCAAAAGTTGAACCCTCTCCTAAACGACTTCTACAATAAACCTCTCCGCCTAAAACTGTTACTAATTTCTTAACAATAAACAATCCTAAACCTGTTGAATGCTCGCCTGCGGTGGGTTTAGTGCTCAAACGGCTAAATTTACCAAACAGTTTGAGCTGGTCTGCTTCACTTATCCCTAATCCTTGGTCTTCAAATTCGCAACAAATATTTGATTTTGTTGTATGAAGATGTACAGTCACCGTTTTTTGAAGGGGTGAATATTTAATTGCATTGGATAATAAATTATCAAGAATTTGCTCCGTTAATAACGCATCGGAATAAATGAATACATCCACATTAGCATCAAAAGCTGTCAGGAGCGTGATTTCTTTTTCCTGCGCCCGTTTCTGATAACTAGAGATTAATTTATTGAGCACTAAAGTCAGATTAATCTTTTCTAAACATATCTTAATTTTTCCAGATTCGATAGAACTGACATCTAGTAAATTCGCAATTAGCGTAAACATGCGTTTAGATTCACCATACATCATTTGACCATATTCGGCTATTTCGGTAGATGACAGGGTATCCGCTTCTTCGATCATAATTTCCGCCAGTCCTCGTATGCCTGAGAGCGGATTTTTAAGGTCGTGTGCAACAATCCCTAAAAACTCATTTTTTTCTTGATTTAATAACAATAAGGACTGATTTTTTAACTCAATATCATGAGTTCGTTCTTTAACTTTTTCTTCTAAAAATAATAGGTTTTGTTTTAATTCTTTAACTAATCGCCGATTTTCAGAAAAAATATGAGAAACTGTTTCAAACCATGGTTTCCAACTATTCGGGACAGAAGGCGTTTTAATACTCAAGCCTTGGTTTTCATGTTCAAGGTGTTCTATCAAACAGCGCGAGGGATACACAAAATCATATCTAATCAAATAATGCGTTATGATAAAAATAACCAATAGACTGGGTAATAAGATAAAAAACCCCCAGCCAATATGTTCCACAACATCATAAACAATTACCTGTTTAGGAATAATTACAAATAAACTCCAAGGAGCAAAAGAAAGCGTTCCGTGCATAATCAGATAATTATCAAGCTCGATAAATTCATGCTCGGGAGATTGATAAATAATGTCTAACTTATCGAGTAAAGACTCAGGAAAAGCTTGTTCAAGTCTAAGAATATCTTTACTTTTTGAGTTCACTAAACTTGAGTGCGCTAGAAGTTGTCGGCTGGTATTTGTGATGATTAACTGACTATTTTGATAAAAGTCTGAAATGGTCTTATTAAGCTCATCTAACGTAAAATCAATGCCGACAATCCCTAAAAACTTATCGTTTTCATAAATAGGAGAAGCGCAACTGACCATCAATCCCTTTCCACCTGCATCAATATAGGCATCTGTCCAGTAAAGCTGTTTTTGAGGATTGCGTTGCGGTGAACCTAAACTATAAAGTTCATAAGAAAGGAAATCATCTGTAAACTTAACTTTATTAGAAGATGTCCATGGGTAAAGACCTATAAAATGATTTCCAGAAATATAGTAAACCCATGTAATATTAGGGACATTGTGAACCGCCATTTGAAATAATGAGTTTAATTCAAATGTCATTTCCAATTCACGATAAAAATCTAGGGTTCTGTTTTGTAAAGAACCTGTCCCTGTTATATTTGCTGTTATCTCTTTTGAATAAGGAGATTTTATATCATTGAGATGATATTCATTAGCAACTTGTTGCATTTGAAAAAACAAATCAGACTGTATAGATTGCTGGTGCGTTTTTAAATAAGTTTCCGCCGCAATTTTAAGCCCTTGAACATGAAGCTTTGCAACATTGAGTGAGTTTAAATAATTAATTTTGCTGTTAAAAGCACTTTTAATTTCTACAATTTTATATTGGTATTGATTAGTATATTGTAAATAAAATAACCCGATTGAAGCCAATGTAAAAAATAAAAATGTTGTCAAAATAATATAATTATATCGCTTAAAAAAAAGCATTGATGTCTCCAAAATACTTTATAAATCCTGTATTAATCTTTTTTCCATCCATCGCTATCATAGGAGTTATGCAGTTGAAATGAGGGGTGCAATCGCTTTAGCTATTGCAATTAGCAGACCTGCTCGTTTTTAAAACCTAATAGGTCTTTGTTTTAATTTGAATATCTTGCAAATTTAGGTTGTTTAGTTCTCGACAACCCGCGTAATCGCTAAAGCGATTGCACTCCTTTTTAATCAACTGCGTAATACCTATATAATAAAACAAATAAAGTAGTTTTATATTTGAATTGCATTTCTGGTTTAATCTATTTTTATCTGAAGTATTATTCAGAACTTTCTCAATTTAAAAATTATTTTTTGTGATAACTAACTCAAGTTTTGTGAAATATTCAAACTAAAGTAAAAACCTGCTAAAATTTTGAGCAATCATCAGTAATTTATTAAATAGCAGCTTTCCTTAAAAATAACATTTTTTATACGTTAGAAATCTCTAGCTTTAAAAATTGTATTAATTCCCCTGCCCATTTTTCACAATGAAACCAATTAGTTACTTTCAACCCGCTTTTGAACGTTTTTTTTTATTGCATGGACATACTGATGATGAGTTTTGCCCGCCAACCTTGGGCATTCTTACTTTGGAGGAAATATTACACCATCATTTAAAACAACTTAATTATCAAAGAATTGTTTTTTATAACGGACGACAAAAAATCTATTTTCATGACAGTTATTCACGCGAAGCCAGCCGCCCTGATAAACGCGGAGATAATTATCAAGCTACGCCTGAAGCCCGCTTTTCTTCCAATGTTCCCACAGAAACCTCTCCCGCTGAATTACCCAGCCGCCCCCTTGGCTCACGTTTATGTGCAGGGCCGCTCGGTTTTGCCGATATTTTGACGGATAGCGAAGAAGATAGCAGTGAACAATCGCCATCCTTATTACACGATAATTTGTCTGAAAATAACGATACGGCATTACCGATGGAACTGAGTTTTACAGAAAACTCTTTGCAACTCAGCGGGATGAGTGATGCGGAAGTGGTGGGATTTTTAGCGCGCTGTATGGAAGATGAGAAATTAAAAACGGCGGTTGTTTTTACGGATGGTTTAGATTTTATTACCCATTTTGACCCGCCCGCGCAGCGGCAAATGTCTGCCGTATTAACCCGTTGTAGTCGTTTACCGTCGTTTAATCACAATATTTTTATATTCGTATTGCCTAAAACGGAATTGCAAAATATTCGTACTTTGCTTGAACGTAATCAATGGCATTTCCTGTTAAATCAATTTTTTGAACATGATTATGCCCCTACTTCGCGCGTCATTAATATCGGCTCACCGCGTGAAGATGAAGTATTGAATTTATTACATTATTGGCGATTAAAACACCAATTACCGACCGCATGGGAAAGTTTGAATCAAGTCGTATTACTTATTTCTCGTCGCTTACGTTCTGAAAATAAACCATTGAAATCTTTAAGTTATCAATTGCAATTTTGTGATAATTTGGAACATGATACTTTTGTACAATTAGGCGATTATCATCATGCTGAATCTGCGCTTGAACGTTTAAAAAAAATGCGGGGTTTAGAAATAGTTGCTCAAAAAATTTTACGGCTGATTGCTCGCGCACAAGAACGAAGTCGCACGGTAATCAATACACCACAGATTAATTTACGCACCATTCGCCGTTTATTGCCCTCGGTGGCTAAAGTTAATCAAGAAACTAATTTACATCTTGTTTTAAAAGGTAATCCTGGCACGGGTAAAACGACTGTAGCACAGTTAATCGCTGAAGTGTATCGCGATGCAGGTTTATTGGAATCTGGGCATTTAATTAAAGTGTCACGCGAGGATTTAGTCGCGGGCTATGTGGGGCAAACTGCGATTCAAACCGCGCAAAAAATTAAAGAAGCATTAGGCGGCGTGCTTTTTGTGGATGAAGCCTATCGTTTAAGCGAAGGCGATGAGCAGGATTTTGGACGGGAAGCAATTGATACTTTAATGGAAGCTTTGTCGAATTATATGGGAGAATTTGCGGTGATTATCGCGGGTTATCCTGAACCGATTGAGCATTTTTTAAATGCAAATGCGGGGTTAAGACGGCGTTTTAGTGAAAATAATACGTTAGAAATTCCAGATTATACGCCTGAAACGCTGTATTTCATTTTTATACAGCAGGCCAGCAAAGAAGGGCGGAGTTTTGCGCCTGAATTACAAGCAAAATTACCTGATTTTTTTCAACGCTGGCACGCTAACCGCGACCCGCGCACTTTCGGCAACGCGGGCGAAGTATTGAATTTATATCAAGAAATGGATGAACATCGCGTCATGCGCTCGTGGGGAATGGATGAAAAAAGCCGCTTTTTATTAACCGAAGCAGATTTTCCTGAGCGGTTGTTATCTATTTTAAATGCTTGAATTTACTGTGCTTCAATATACACTTCTGTTTTCACTGAATTAGCAATCATACAGGCTTTATGCGCTTTTTCGTGTAATTCCCAAACTTGTTCAATAGTGGGAATATTATCGCCCGCAAAGTCAATATGTGGCTTCAGTGTTACCTTAGTCACAGCCATTTTACCTTCGCTGTTTTTTTCCAAAATGCCGACTGCATGGTCTAAGTAGCGGGCAATTTTGATTTTTTGTTTATTCGCTACCGCTAAGAATGTCAGCATGTGACAATTAGATAATGCCGCTACTAATAACGATTCGGGGTCAACACATTCAGGATTCCCTAAAAAAGCAGGCGCGGCAGAACCTTGTAATTCTACGCCATTTTCAAAACGAATCAGGTGGTCACGCTGATAAGAATCCACACCAAATCCTTCAAAATCATTTGTTTGCGCTACCCATTCAATAATTGCACGGTGTTCTGACATGTTTTTCTCCTTGGTTTATAGGGACTTTCATTACCGCAGGATAGTGGGATAAACTTATAACTTTTTGTATTTATAATAATTTATCCCTAAATTTCAATCAATCAGTCTTTTAAGATTCACTCGCTAATTCAAAACAGACTTCACCTTCTTCATTGTGAAGAACGCAAATTTTATAGCCGCCTGTTTCTTTAATTTGTTTTGCTAATTGATACAAACCAATACCAAAACCATCGCGGGAAGGAACGGGTTGACTAAACAAAGAGTTTGCAATATCGGGGGCAATTTGGCTGCCGTTATCACAAATAGTAAAACGTAATTGTCCTTTTTGAATTTCTAAACCCGCTTGTAATTGAATTTCGGGTTCGCGTTTACGTTTTGCAATTGCATTTTGCAATAAATTTTCAGCGACGTTATCAAATAAATCTTCTGGAATTAGCACATTTTCAGTTTCTGTATGACTTTGAAAAAAAATGTTTTGTTTATGGTAGCGGGATTTTAAATTGCTCCACCATAAACTGACAGGAATGTGAGTATAAGAAAATTCAGCGGGCTTTTGTAACTTATCCAAAGTGCGTTTTAAACGTTGTGTTAATAAAGGCATTTGCCCTTGTAACAATCGCTGTGTGTCTTCAAATTGCGAAGGGCGACAGCTTTCAATGGCGGAACTAATCGCATGTAAAGATTGCAGTAGATTCTTGATGTCGTGGGTTAACTTTGCGCCCGTTTCGTAAATCGCTTGCAAATGCGCTTGTTGGGCAAAGGCTGCCTCTCGTCGTTTTGCTTGATGAAAAGCTTCTAATAATTGGATTAAAAATTTAATGTGCAAGTAATGACGGTTGCTGATTCTATGCTGTGCAAAAATGATAACTTCCAAACTTTGAATACTGAAATTGGCAAAATGTTGGGAATTTAAAGCCCCTATTGAGCCTTCTCCATAAAGAGAATTCCAGTGTAAGCCACTGACCCACGGTAAACGCGCAATTTTATCTAAACCGTGTAATAAAAATTGTTGCGGCGTTAAATTTTTATAAATGCTGGGTTGGGCTAATTCTTGCAACCATTGTTCCATTGTACTTTCAAAATGCACCAAATGCCGCATCCATAAGTGATTTGCATTCATTTCTCCGGTTAACAGTGCCCACAACCAACTTATGGTAAATAAACATAACGCCATAATCAAAGCCATTTGAAAAATGGCAACCGGATACGGTGTATTGTTGTGATATAAAATTACTAAACTGCCCAATAATAAAATTAAAGTAATTAATGCGACTGTTAAACCATGAAAAAAATCAACATAATAACGATATTCCTCACTTTCTTCTGGGGGAATAAGGATAATAACGGTCATTAATACAATCAACACATAACTTAAAGTAGAATCAAATCCTAAATTAAATAACATGTTTGGCACAGCAAGTTGTAATACAAATTGTTGATGCACATTTACCATAAACAAATTTAATAGCAAAATGAGAATAGCAAGCACATTAACTAATTGGTCGCGCGGTTTAACTAAATCCCGTCCGCCTAAAATAGCAATTAAAATAATTTGCCATAACATTAACAGCCAATGATTTAACACAATAGCAAATAACAATGTACCGCCTATCCAGAAAGCAAAGAAGTAATGCCGATGCCATTCTTTACGTTCTAAAGGTTGCCATAGTTGGAAACATAACCAGTGGACAGCTGCTAATCCCCATAAAAGTAAAAAGCCTAACCATGTTCCTCCCGAGGTGGATGAGCTTATCCAATGGCTTAAGCTAAATTGTGTTAAATAACTCTGCAAAATACTTAAACAATGCAAAAAAAACAGTAACCCCCCTAAATAATAATGCTCATAGGCAGATTGACTGAGACGAGTTAACACAGAAGACGGTAAAATTGCTTGAAAAGATGTGGACATAGAAACAAGGCTTGTGGCTAGTTGACACTCAGGCTTAATGTTTTTTGTGTATTATAAGGATTATCTGCCAAAGTGTGTGTTTTTTTTCAAAACAATGTTGTACTTGAGTAAACTGATAATACTCATATCTGTTAAACTCATTATATCGCTTGCCAACGCCCTAGTTATAGCAATTTTTCTTTTAAGCATTAACGCTAATGAAAATATTTCAATTTTTAAAACCATATTTTCCCTTATTGTTGTTATCCATAATTGGGATAGCCCTTTCTTTGTTAGCACATCATTACGTTAATCAATGGGAACAAGATAAAATTGCTCAAAAGAAAAAAGAACAGATTAATTATTATATCCGTTCTTTACGCCAGCATTTTCTCACTTTTCAAGATGCGTTTACTGCAACCAGTAAGTTATATGAAGTCAAACATCAATTTGTTGAAGAAGATTTTAAACATTTTATGAAGGATTTTATTCAACGCCGCGAATTAGCTGCCCATTGGATTGCATGGTCACCCAAAGAAACACAAATTCATAATATTGGGGAAGCTAGTAATGCTAACACAGCTCATACGGCTGCCTTGCGGGAGGAGTATTTTCCAATTCGTTTAATAGTGGGAGAAAATTCTAAATTTAAAGGATTTGATTTAAACAGTTTAAATGAATTACAAACGACGCTTAATCAAGCACGCACTGAACATCAAATGTATATTAGTCCCGTCATTGCGAGTTCTTCAGTACAAAATGAAGCTGGCTTTTTCTTTATTTATCCTGTTTATAAAAATAATGATAATGATAATTTAGCTGATACATTTATTGGCTATTTGGTTGCTTATTTCCCTTTAAAGAACTATTTTGAAACTGTTTTACGTTTACCTAAATATAAATCAGGTAATTTTCTTAGAGTTTTAGATTTAAAAAATCTTGAAATTAATAGACTTTTATATGTCCCTGATTGGTACAACTCTTTTATTCACGAAGATGAAGATGATATTAATTCGCATCAAAGTATTGATATAGGTGGACATCTTTGGAAATTAGAATTACATGATTTTCCAGATTACACGTTAACAGCATATTTACCTTCTTATTCTAATGTCATTTTAGTAATTGGTATTTGTTTAACTTTTAGCATTATTGCCTATTTAAATTTGACTTTAAATTATGTGCGTTTAACCGAAAATTTAGTTACAAAACGTACTTTAAAATTACATGAAACTAATTTAGCTTTGAATCAAGAAATGCAAATCACGCGGCAAATGACTGAAGAGTTAGAAGTCAGTCGACGGCGATTTAGAGCAATTTTTGATGAGGCGGCTGTGGGAATTGTGCAAACAAAATTAACGGGTGAAATTGTAGAAAATAATAAAGCAATTCAACAATTATTAGGATACAGTGAACAAGAATTACATCAATTACGCTTTGAGCAGTTAATACATCCTGAAGACCAACATATCAATGAGCAATTCTTTCAAAAAATTATTCAAAGTGAAATTAATAGCTATAGAACGGGTAAACGCTTATTTACTAAAAATCGGCGGTTAATTTGGGCACATATTAATTGTTCTATTTTAAAAAATAAGCATGAATCTTTTTTAATTTACATGATAGAAGATGTTACTGAACATCATTATGCAGAAATCGCTCGCTTAGAAGCTGAAATGAAATACCGTCAAATCTATGAAAACGCGATTGAAGGTATTTTTCAATGTATGATTACGGGGCAGTTTTTAACAGTTAATCCTGCATTTCTTAAAATTTTTGGTTATGGTTCTTTAAATGAATTAAATCAACTTGACCGTGATGTAAAACGGCAAATTCACTATAACCCTGACCGTTATGATGAGTTTATGCAATTGTTAATGCTAAAATCAGAAGTGCAAAGTTTTGAATATCAAGCTTATAGAAAAAATAATGAAATTATTTGGGTTGCAGAAACAGTGCGGGTAGTACATAACGATGCTAAACAAATCACCTATTATGAAGGTTTTCTGGAAAATATTACGGAACGTAAGCAAGCTGAAGAAAAATTGCGTTATGATGCTTCTCATGACCAATTAACAGGTTTATTAAATCGTACCGAATTTACACAACGCGCTAATCGTAAATTAAAGAAACTTCATCAAACCAATAATAATTATGAAAGTTGGGGCGAAATTCCTTTCGCAATTTTATTTGTAGATTTAGACCATTTTAAAATCGTTAATGATAGCATGGGACATTTAGCTGGGGATAAATTATTAAGAGAAGTTGCTCAGCGTTTGCGACGTGAAATTCGTGGATATGACATGGTTGCACGCTTTGGCGGTGATGAATTTGCAATTATGTTGGAGAATTTAAATTCACAATTAGCATTAAAACATTGTATTGAACGTTTAACAAATCAATTAACTGAAGCTTATCACTTAGATAATGAAGTTTTTAATATTTCTTTTAGTATTGGAATTGCTATTGCTTCACGACAATATTTAAGTGTAGAAGAAATGTTGCGCGATGCGGATATTGCAATGTATGAAGCAAAGAAACAAGGACGCGGCAAAGCAGTTTTTTATGAACAAAAAATGCACAATCAAGTGGTTGCAATTATGCGAATGCAATCTGATTTGCGTAAAGCATTTGAGAATGAAGAATTTTGTTTATTTTATCAACCGATTATTTCTTTAGAAAATCGCCATACTGTGAGTTTAGAAGCATTGCTTCGTTGGCAGCATCCACAAAAAGGTTTAATTAGTCCAGATAAGTTTATTCCAGTCGCAGAAGAAATGGGATTAATTAATGAATTAGGTTTGTGGGTTTTTAAGAAAGCGTGTAATCAATTAAGCGTTTGGCAACAGCAATTTGAACATCATCAAAACTTAGGCATGAATATTAATGTTTCGATGTTACAATTACGTCAACCCCGCTTAGTACGAGAAATTTCTGATATTTTACAAAAAACGGGAATTAGTCCAAATAGTTGTAGAGTAGAAATTACTGAAAGTGCAATGATGCAAGACCCTGAACTAATGATGCGGGTATTACATGATTTAAAATGTTTAGAAGTACAATTATATGTAGATGATTTTGGTACGGGCTATTCTTCTTTAAGTTATTTACAAAAATTTCCTTTAGATGCTTTAAAAATTGATAAAAGTTTTATTCAAGAAATTGATAGTTCAGAGAAATCAAAACAAATTACACGAGCAATTATTGCATTAGGAAAAGCCTTTGATTTGCGCGTGGTAGCGGAAGGCGTGGAAAATGAAACGCAAATTGATATTTTGCAATCTGCACAATGTCATCATGTGCAAGGTTATTATTTTTCGCGTCCTAAACCTGAGCAAGATTTAGAAAATTATTTACAACTTGTAATTCATTAAATTAGTTTATAGACATGATAATTCCTCCAGAGTTTTTAGAACAAATTGATGTTGCCCGTAGTTTTGCCAAAGCCGCGCAGCAATATGACCAACATGCGCATTTACAACGTTTAGTCGGTGAACGTTTATTAGAGCGTTTAGAGATTATCAAAATGCAACCACAAACGATTGTTGATGTGGGATGTGGCACGGGTGGATTGATGCGCACCGTTGGTGAACGTTTTAAACAAGCGCAGTTGTATGCGGTGGATATTGCTGTGCCGATGTTGCATCAAGCACGCGCCCAAGCTCCGCGCGGCTTTTGGTTATTTAGTCAATCGCGGCATTTTTTTGTAGCGGCGGCGGCGCAAGCTTTACCGTTTGCGAATCAGTCAGTGGATTTACTGATTTCTAATTTAATGTTGCAATGGTGTAATGATTTTCACAAAGTTTTTCAAGAGTTTGCGCGGGTGTTAAAACCTGATGGCGTGTTATTATTTTCTACTTTGGGACCTGACAGTTTAAAACAATTGCGGCAAGCATGGGCAAATGTAGATGATTATAGTCATGTCAATCGTTTTTTAGATATGCACGAATTAGGCGATGGATTATTAGCTTCAGGTTTAACAAATCCCGTAATGGATGTGGATTGGTTAACTTATCATTATCCTGATGTTAAAAGTGTGGTGAAAAATATTCGCGGTATTGGTGGGCATAATGTGCTGGCGGGGCGGTCACGCGGTTTGACTGGTAAGAATAAATGGCAACAAATGACAACGGCTTATGAAGCGTTGCGTCAAACTGAAGGGTTGCCATTAAGTTATGAAGTGGTTTATGGTCACGCGCTGGGCTGTCAATTAAATGCTGTAAGTCCTCAATCAAATGCGGGCGGCGCAACAGTGATTCCTATCAGTGCGATTAAAGGGCGTAAGCTGTAGGGTGGAATAGCGAAGCGTATTCCACCTTGAAACTCTGCCAAAATTGCGCAAAAACAGCGTATAAACGGCATGGTGGAATACGGCTTGCGCCTATTCCACCCTACAAATTCTTAACTCCCCTCCACCCGCCGCACTTCAATTTTATAACCAACTTCGCTTAATACTTGGTAACGAATCTGTGTCGATTCAGGCGCGGCAATCGTCAACGCAAAACTAGCTAATTCACCGCTAGATAATAAATAAAGCTGGGGTTTTAACGCAGCAGTATCTAATTGGGAAGCTAATGTGATATTTTCCCCGTCCAATGTGAAAGTTAAACGCCACGGCGATTGCCACGCGCGCGGGTAAAAAATTTCTTCATTTTTATCTAAAATTTGCCAGCCTTTAGTCCCGTAACTTAAAAAATAAAACCCGCCTTCTGTCACTAAAAAACCGCGATTAACGCCTTGCAAAATCGCTTCTTCTTGCGCTAATTCCAATAAACCCGCTACTCGCTGCGCTTCTTGCTGCAAAATGCGCTCAACATTATTGTTATTTATAGATAAACTGGCAAAACTTAAGATAATCCCAATCAAGACTAACGTGACCATGATTTCTAATAAAGTGAAACCCTGTTGCCACTGCTGCAAGCGAAATAAACGAATAGAAGCAAACATTTAACGACAAGTCTGTTGTAAAATACGGCGTAAACCTTCGGCACTAATGCCCCATAAAGGCGAACTCGCGGGCATAATTTGAATAACTTTATCAACGGCTTGCGAGTCTTTAATGCCTTCATCAGCTAAACATAACGACATCGCTAACCGCCGATATAACGTTTCTATCATAAAAATCACTTCTTCTGCGCTGGGTTGCGGTAATTCAAAAACATTTTTGCCCATTTGTACTAATTTATCGCGCTTTAAATCAATCGTTTCCCGCAATAACCAAGGTTGTGTCATGGATAAAGTGCGTGCATGGTCAATGTTATACAACACGGTTAATAAACGTCCGATAGAATGCGTTCCCCAATCTTGCGGCACGCCTACGCCTAAAATACCAGATAATGCCTGATTGGCTGCCCACATCAACGTTTGACACCACGCAATTTCCCGCCGTTGTTCAAAATTATCCGCTAACTTTACTAATGCGCGTAAAACTGCCTCGGCATAACCATCTTGAATGGTTGCCCCCACGGGATATGTCAAATATTGTTCACAAGCGTGAATAAACGCATCAACTAAGCCATTCGCAAGTTGACGGTCGGGCAATGTAAGCATAAAACTGGGGTCAAGAATGGCGAATTGCGGGCGCATTTTGGGCGAGCGAAAAACGGCTTTTTCTTGGGTATCATGCCGCGAAATCACTGCTGTACCATTAGATTCTGACCCCGTCGCAGCGAGTGTTAGCACCACGCCAATGGGTAAAGCGGTTTCAATGGGACGTTTGCCTAGCACTAAATCCCAAGAATCGCCGTTATCTTTGGCTGCAATGGCTAAAAATTTACCGCCATCAATCACTGAGCCGCCGCCCACGGCAAGAATAAAATCAATCTGTTGTTCACGGACTATTTTCAGGGCTTTATTTAGCGTTTCTAGTGAGGGATTCGGTTCAACACCGCCAAATTCAAACCAGTGATGCTGTTTTAACGCTGCTACAACTTGCGTATAAATCCCATTTTTTTGAATTGAGCCGCCGCCGTATAAAAATAAAACGCGTGCATTCGCTGGAATCAGCGCGGGCAATTGAGTAAGTTTATGTTCGCCAAAATAGAGCGCGGTGGGCGAATAAAATTCAAAATCAAATAAATGAGCTGTGTTATTCATGGCGTAAAGCATCAATAGGGTCTAAACGGGCGGCACGACGGGCGGGAAAATAACCAAATACTACGCCTACCGCTGCTGAGAAAATAAAAGCAGTTAATACAATATTAAAATCTAATAAAAACGGCACAGATAATAATTGGGTTAATCCTACAGAAAAGATTAAAGCAAGGCTAATTCCCAAAATTCCACCAAATGAAGACAATACCACTGCTTCTACTAAAAATTGTAATAACACTTCATTTTCTAACGCGCCAATGGCAAGGCGTGTGCCGATTTCGCGGGTGCGTTCTGTCACGGAGACCAGCATGATATTCATAATCCCAATTCCGCCGACTAATAAACTCACCGCCGCGACTGCGCCGAGCAAGCTGGTTAAAATTTTAGTCGTGCCAGTCATGGTATTAATCACTTCTTTCATGTCCATCACCGAAAAGTTATTTTCCTCATTACTTGCTAAATGGCGACGGTCGCGTAATAAGGTTTCAATTTGCTTAATAACTTGTTCCGAATTTTCACTTTGTTCTAAAGAAGCATAAATCATTTCAATTTTTTGCTTGCCCGTTAATCGCCGTTGTACAGTGGATAAAGGCATTAAAATCACATCATCTTGGTCAGTACCCATCGCGCTTTGTCCTTTAGCTTCTAAAATGCCAATGATTTCACAAGCAAATTTACTTAAACGCAGACGTTGCCCAACCACACTTTCTATGTCCATGTCATTAAACAATTTTTTACGCACGGTTTCGCCGATAACACATACTGTTTTACCGACGCGCAGTTCATAAGTGGAAAAAATCCGCCCTGTTTGTAAATCCCAAGTACGAGCAATAAAGTATTCATTGCTTGAACCCGTGACGCGCGTTGACCAGTTTAAATTATTAAAAATGGCAGTCGATTGTTGAGTGGACGAAGGCGCGACGGCGGCTAAACCAGTCACATCATGTTGAATAGCTTTAATATCATCTAGTGTAAAAGACGGAGCAGTTTCCGCCCCGCCGCCAGGCCCGCGCATTTGTCCAGGACGAATCATTAACAAATTATTGCCAAGTTTTCCAATATCGGCGGTTACTTTAGCCGTTACCCCATTGCCCACGGTGACCATCACAATGACTGAAGAAACTCCAATCACAATGCCCAATGTGGTTAAAAATGAGCGTAATACATTACGGCGAATTTCACGCAAAGCGAGAATAAACGCATTCCAAAACATGGGGATAACTCCTCAATTATAGACATCCGTCTCAATTTTGCCGTCTTTAAAATGGATAATCCGTTTAGCAAACGCTGCCATATCAGATTCATGCGTGACCATAATCAGCGTAATGCCGCGTTCACGGTTTAATTGACACAATAATTCCATAATTTCCACACTCCGCGCCGAATCTAAATTGCCTGTCGGTTCATCGGCTAATAAAACTTGCGGGTCAGAAACAATGGCGCGGGCAATGGCAACCCGTTGTTGTTGTCCACCCGATAATTCGCTCGGGGTATGATGTTCTTTGCCATCCAAACCCACCGCTGCCAAAGCCGCGCGTCCACGTTGATGACGTTCCCGCACAGGAATACCGCGATAAATCAGAGGTAATTCAACATTTTCTAAAGCGGAAGTGCGATTTAATAAATTAAAGCCTTGAAATACAAACCCTAAATAATGCCGTCGTAATAGTGCGCGTTGGTCGCGGGTAAAACGAGTGACTTCTTGCCCTTTAAAAAAATAATCGCCAGCAGTGGGGACATCTAAACAGCCTAAAATATTCATACAAGTTGATTTACCGCAACCGCTCGCGCCCATTACGGCAATAAATTCACCACTTTTAATGGTTAAATCAATACCGCGTAAAGCTTTGGTCTCTGTCACGCCTGCGCCATAGGTTTTGGTCAAATTGCGCAGTTCAATCATGGTTTCAGTTGTCATAGCTATTTACTTCTGATAATCAGTGATAACTAGTTGTTTTTCTGAAATATCACCCGCACTAATTTGGGTTTTGCGTCCATCTGTAATCCCAAGCGTAATATTGATGGGTTTCGCTTGTTTTTGTGCGTCTAACAGCCAAATTTTGCCAGTTTGCCCTACAGTTTTTTGTGGTTGCAGTTGTTGCACCGAGCGCGAAGGACGCGGAGGACGGGGAAGTAAAATAGAAACTACATTAAAGCTGTTTTTTGTTTCTTCTACAGGCGCAGGTGTAAAACGCAAGGCACTATTAGGAATGAGCAAAGCATTTTCAACCGCTTGTACAATAATATCCGCGGTGGCTGTCATCCCAGGGCGTAAAGATAAATCTGCATTATCAACGGCTAACAAAGCTTGATAACTTACGACATTATCCTCGGTTGTAGAAGCATAGCGTACTTGGGTAATTTTGGCTTGAAACACACGGTCGGGATAAGCGGAGATAGTAAAGTTAGCGGATTGACTTTCTTTAACTTGTCCTACATCTGCTTCATCTACGTTGACATAGAGCATCATTTGCCGCAAATCTTCAGCTAATGTAAATAATACAGGAGCTTGCAAAGAGGCTGCAACCGTTTGCCCAGGCTCAACGCCGCGCGATAAAACAATACCATTGATGGGAGAAATAATAGTTGCTTTGGCTAAATTGGTTTCATCCAGTTTTAACTTGGCGCGGGCTTCATCAATTTTAGCCCGTGCGGTAACTTCAGCGGCATTTGCCCGTTTATACGTCGCTTCGGCTGCATCAAGTTCTTGTTTAGCTAGAACTTTTCCAGTACCTAAATTATACAAGGCGCGATAGCGTTCTAAATTTGCCCGCGCTTCTATCACCGTCGCCTGTGCTTCCATCAAACCAGCTTCAGCAGAACGCAATGAAGCACGCGATTGTGCGGCTTGGTCTTGTAATTTCGCCGTATCTAAGCGTGCTAATATTTGCCCTGCTTTCACTTGGTCATTGTAATCAACTAAAACTTGCGCCACTGTGCCTGAAACTTCCGTCCCGACCGAAACTTCTTTTACAGGTTTTAACGTGCCAGTCGCGGTAATGGTGACATTTAAATTGCCACGTTCAACAGCGGTTGTTTTAAAATTGGGCGTATTTTGCGCTTTTGCTTGAACATTACGATAATAATTAAAACCTATCCATAGCCCAATTCCGATAAGTAACAAAAGCCAGAATTTTAACTTTTTATAAAAAGGCGTGGGCATTTTAAAAATTGTTTCTTGAAAAGCGGAGGTAGTCATGAGGTTGCTTATCTCTTGTTTTTGTCACGAAAGACATATTATGTGTGTTGAAAAGATAGCAAAAAAATGAGTGTAAAAAGTGAAGAAATCGTGAAGAAATAAAGCGTACTTTATTAATTGCTTGATTTAATGTTATTTAAAAAAAGTTAAAGAAAGTAAATTAAACAGGATTAAAAGTATCAAATTTTTATAATTCTGTTAACGACATACGATGAGCCACTTTTAGTTACAAAATAATAGACTTTAGGCATTACGCAGTTGATTAAAAAGGAGTGCAATAGCTTTAGCTATTGCGCGGGTTGCTGAGAACTAAACAACTCAAGTTTGGCGATAAATTAGAACTAAAACAAAGACCTATTAGGTTTTAAAATGAACAGGTCTGTCAATTGCAATAGCTAAAGCTATTGCACTCCTTATTTCAACTGCGTAACTCCTAAGACTTATATATTTAGAGGGATTAAATAAAATAAACTAAAAAGAACATGCGATATTTACAGATTTGTAGAGCACACTTTTAAGCGTGCTCCCTATTTTGTAACTAGGTAGGTAATACGATATTTTCCATCACTTGAGCAGGTAAATAGACAATAAACGTTGAACCCCGCCCAACTTCGCTGGTTACGGTAATTCTTCCCCCCATCATACGACAAAAACGTTCGCTAATTGTTAAACCTAAACCTGTTCCCCCATGTTGGCGGGTGGTCGAGCTATCTAACTGATAAAATGCTTCAAAAATATATTGTAAAGATTCAGACGCAATGCCAATTCCCGTATCTGCAATTTCAAACACTAGCCAATCGGCAGGACTATTGCCCAAAGTGGGGTCATTAAGATGACGGGTAATAGTAAAAGTAATGCGTCCTTGATGGGTAAATTTTGCCGCATTACCGAGCAAATTTAGGAGAATTTGCTGAATTTTCACGATATCTGCATAAATTTTGCCCACATTAGCAGCACAATTTACTTGTAACTCATTGTCATTGACAGCGGGTTCAATGAGCGTCACCACATCGCGCACAATTTTTTCAACATCTAACAAGGATAAGTTTAAACCCATCTTATCCGCTTCAATTTTAGAAATATCTAAAATATTACTAATAATATCTAATAGTTGTCGGCTCGCTGTTTGAATTTTCTCCAAATCAGGCAAAATATCATCATGCCCTTTTTCCGCCGCTTCTTCGCGCACTAAATCAGCATAGCCAAGAATTGCATTCATTGGTGTTCGCAGCTCATGACTCATATTCATTAAGAATGCACTTTTTGCTCGACTCGCTGATTCAGCCGATACTTTGGCACTTTCTAATCTTTCATAAAATAAGGCGTTTTCAATCGCTGTTGCAATTTGTGCCGATAAAAGTTGTAAAACATGGGAGCGACTGCTCGTAAATGCGTTTGCAATCAAGCTATTTTCTAAATATAACACGCCGATTAATTCATCTTTATGAAAAAGAGGATGACACAAAATTGAGCGCGGTTGACAATTTAACACATACGCATCATTGATAAATAAACCTTCGCGCGCCGCATCATGTAACATCAAACTTGCCCGAGTCCGTACCACATAATGCACTAAACTCACAGGATATTGTTTTTGTTGTTCAATCGTTAAACTGTCTAGCGGTAATGATTGGAAAACCACATCATTTGCTTTATCTGCTTTTACTTCCGCTTCTAAATATAATTGATTGCCATGATTTAAAATCAATAAACCTTGTTGCGCGCCTAAGTTTTCCATAACCGCATGAAGCAATTTTTTAATCAATTGCGCTAAAGAAATTTCACCCGAAATTGCTTGTGATAATTTTAAAACTGTTAATAAATCAAAGTTAGAATTGCTTTGAATAACGGTGTGGGTAGAAAGAATTTGTTCTTCGTGTACCCCTTTTTGCTCAAGAGCTTGTTCACTAATATCGCGCCGGTATCTATAAGTCAAATAAGAAAACTGTGCTTCAAGTTGCTTAACTTTGGCAGATGCCCCCCAATTTAAATAGCCATAATGTGCATCAGCTCTATACAATTTTGCTGCTTTTTGAATCCCTAATTGTTCATAAAAATTAGCTGCTAATTCATTAATAATTGCTTCTTCTAAAATGTAAGCATTAGCATGTGCATGTTGAATAGCTTGTTCATAATGTGTTAATGCTTCGGCGACTTTTTTATTTAAACGGGCTAATTCGGCATTCACTAATTCGTATTTATGTAAAAAATTAATAGGTGAATGGCGTGACCAACGTTGTAATTGTTCATGAAACCCTAAAATTTGCTTAAGCAATTGGCTTTGTTTTTCTTCAGAGCGGCTTGGATAAATTGCAATTAAAATGAGGGCATAATAAAAAATATAAATGCCATAATGCAAACTTGCAGTTGCACTATTTGCATAAAATTCTGCTTTTTGAATTTGAATAAGTGCATTTTCAGGGGTATCTAAAGAATAACTTAATAAAGTCTTTACCAAATAAAAACAAAAAAGTGCGTGTTGATTCTTTTGTGCATGTAATTGTGGCAGTAATAATTCTTCATCACAACGCACTCCTTTTAAAATACTGGGATGTCGTCCATCTCCTTGTAAATTCAGAATGTATTGCGCCCAAATTTGGGTAATTTGCGTGTAATAAATTTGGTCAGTTGGTTTAAAACGAATCATGATGTCTAATGCCATTTGACAGATTTCATGTGCTCGCGCTAAAGATTCACTGACTAAAGCCGCATAAATACTGCTATACATACCAGCATGACAAGCATATTCAATATTACTTTGCTCTAAAGCATGTTGACTGGTTTTAACTAATTCTTTAACCGTTAAATGAGCAGATTCATGCCAATGACGGGTAAAAGCATTGACCAGTGTTAAAGTACGCGCTTGATATTCTTTATTAGGATAACGCTCTAAAACTTTTAACGCTAATTGTCCATAGCGATAGCCTGCTTCTAATTGATTCATACCACATAGAATTAAGCCATAAGACGCATAACTACTGGCTGCCATAGAAGAATTGCCCGCTTGTAAACATAAGCGAATCTGTTGCAAACCAATAATGGGATATAAAGCAGGTGCAATGAAATAAGCAGGTAAAGAAATACTGATTAAAATGCGTAAAGCTGCTAATTTATGCTGGTCTTTCATAACCGGTAAATCAATTAATTGCTCAATTGTTTTATCGTTCATTAAAGGTTGTAATTGTGTGACTAATTCTGCTAAAGGAGGAGCATTATTAGGTAATGGATAATTTAGCATATCCAATACTTGCAATCCCATATCAATGGCTTTTTGTAATTGATTTTGTGCAACAAAGAATAGAATTCTTATTTCATATACTTTAGCTTGGTCTAATAAACTTTGTGCATGAGTTAAAACAATAGAAAATAATCTATCTGCTTTTTCTACATGATGATTAGCATATTCAATTTCCATTGCTTGAATATGCAATGCCATGCTTAAATTATATTGTTTCTCCCAACAATCTTCGGGCAAAAGCGATAAACCAATTTGTAAATATCCTAAAGCAGAATCATACGCCCCTGTATTTCTCGCTTTCTTAGCAACAGCTAAATTTAAACGGGCTAATTCATACTTTTCAGGGTCACTATTGATTTGCTCAATCCCTAAATTAAGATGTTTAACAATATTAAATAAATTTTCTTCTAATTGTCCTAAAGCAGTATTGTTTCTTAAAAGTGTGCCAAGTTGATAATGAATAACTTGCCGTTCTTCATCTGACAGTAAAGAATAAGCAGCCCGTTGAATCCGTTCATGCACAAAACGATAAGAAATATTATGTAATTCAGATTCATGTGGATGATTTTCAATTGCACCATATAACAATTGATAGCTATTTAAAGGTGCAACTAAATTTTGCTCAACAGCTTCCCATAATGCGGTTGTAGTAACAGTTTCAGATTGCTCATATAATGCAGCTAAATGTTGAATATTAAATTCTAAACCAATACAAGCCGCTAGTTTTAAAACTTCTTGTGCATTATCAGAGAGTTTTTGCAAACGGTCGCTAATAACGGCTACTACATTATCAGTCATATCTAATTGAGCAATGGCATTAACATCCCATTCCCAGCGTTTATGATTATAATTAAACGATAAGGCTTTTTCTTGATAAACTGTATTTAAGAACGCATTTACAAAAAATGGATGACCTTCTGTTTTAGTCATGACCATTTCAGCTAAAGGACGAACATAATTTAAAGAGCAATGTAAAGTATCTGCAATTAAATGGTTAATATGTTCTAAACGGAGTGCTTTTAAATGAATTTGCTCAACGGGAATTAAATAATGATTTAAAGTTTCAATCATTGGCAATAATGAATGTCGTTCACTCATTTCACCCGAATCTCTATAACCTATCACCAATAATAATGCTTGCACTTCAGTATCGGTAATAATGGACTGCATTAATTTCATGCTTGCAAAATCAGCCCATTGCACATCATCAATAAACATCACAACAGGATGTTCAGTGCGTGCTAATACTTGCGTAATTTTTTCAAAAGCAATTTTAAATAAATTTTCGGCTTCATCTCTAAAACTAGGATGTGTATTCTCCGCTGGTTTGCCAACAATGGTTTCCAACTCAGGAATCGCTTGAATTAAAATCGCTAAATCATTGCCTAAAGCACTGATAAACCGCCGCCGCCATTGCGCAATTTGGCTGACAGGTTCAGTCAACAAATATTGAATAATTTCCCGCAGTGCGTAAATTAATGCGCTATAAGGTTGATTTTGTTCTTTTCCTTCAAAACGTCCTTTGCAGAAAAAACCGCGTTTTTGCATGACTGGCTTTTGTAATTGTTGTACCAGTACCGTTTTACCCATCCCCGATTCACCAAAGACTAATAAAGCGGATTTATTGCCTTGAGCAATGTATTCAAAAGAATCAAGTAATGCTGTTAATTCTGCGGTGCGCCCATATAATTTTTGTGGAAGTTGAAATTTATCAACAACATCTTGCCGTCCTAAACGGAAATCTTCAATAATGCCGTGCTTGCTCAACGCGCGTAAACACACTTGTAAATCAAATTTTAAACCGTCTGCACTTTGATAACGTTCTTCTGCATTTTTTGCCAATAATTTCATCACAATATCAGAAATCGGTTTAGGAATTTCTGGGTTAATTACATGCGGTGCAATCGGAATTTTGGCAACATGACAATGAATTAATTCCATCGGGTCATTGCTTTGAAAAGGCAGCCAACCCACTAATAATTCATATAAAGAAACGCCTAACGAATAAAAATCAGTACGATAATCAAGCACCCGATTCATACGCCCTGTTTGTTCAGGCGACATGTAAGCCACTGTTCCCTCTAATTTATCTAAAGTGCTTAAATGTTGATTTTCTACAGACAAGCGGGTAGAAATGCTGAAATCAGTAATCCGAACCTGTTCAGTTACTAAATTGGCAATAATATTGGCTAATTTTAAATCTTTATGAATAATATGATGGCGATGTAACTCACTTAACGAAGTTGCTAATTGAATTGCAATTTTTAAAATTTGTAGAATAGTCAATCGTTTTTCGTTAACAATACGTTTTAAAGATTCTCCTCCCATATCTTCTAAGATTAAAGCTAAACTATTTTGATGATTTACTAAGGCGAGTGCCCGCACTGAGCCTTTTAAATTTAATTCTTTAGTTAACTCAAACTCATGCCGTAGCTGTGCTAATTCTTTAGGCGTAGGATAGTCAGTGCGTAAGGTTTTAATAATCACAGAAATATTATCCGCTAGTCGTACGCCACGAAAAATGTAGCTTTTACTATCGGAATAAATTTCTTCGTTTATCGTATAACCCTCTAATTCAATCATGCGTTATTATCCTTTTGGTTCGATGGGCTAAACGTGCTAGACATATTTAAATCGTCGGCTTGAAGAAACAGGAGGTTGCATTGCTTAAATCAGAATGAATCTATTATCTTAGCGTTTTTTAACGCAGTTTAAAAGTCAAGTTTTAGAATAAAGCAACTTAGTTGTCGCATTGCATCAATCTATGTTAATTGTACAACAAGCAGCCTCATAAAACTTTGCTAAATCAACATGGTTTAACTTTATTTAATTGGTTATTTCTATTGTACATTTTCTGTTTTTTTTGTTAAATGCGAATTTAATTTTATTAAAATTGTAAATACGCTATTTAATCAATTCTAATTTGATAAAAATTAATGATACGCTATTTAAATAATTTTTGAGTGCTATGTACTTAAGTCTGAATTTTATTTTTTAAATTGGTTTAGAAAAAAATTTTAATAGGAGTGTAAAAAATGGGTTATCGTTTAACTCGCATTTATACCCGCACTGGGGATAAGGGTACAACTATGCTAGGAGACGGTTCGCGCGTTGATAAACATGCTAAACGCATAGAAGCTTTAGGGACTATTGATGAATTAAATAGTTTAATTGGAATTGTTTTAACTCAAATAGAAACATTAGAAAAGCTTAAACATATTTTAACCCATGTTCAACATGTTTTATTTGATTTAGGTGGGGAATTAAGCATTCCTACGCATAAAATTTTAGAAGAAAATGATGTCATTAATTTAGAAAAATGTTTAGATGAATTTAATCAACATTTGCCTGCTTTAACCGAGTTTATTTTGCCGAGTGGTAATCTTGCTGTCACCTTGTGCCATCAAGCGCGCACAGTATGTCGGCGGGCTGAACGCTGTTTAGTCGCTTTAGCTCAAGAAGAAATGTTAAATTCATTTAGTTTGGCATATATTAATCGTTTAAGTGATTTACTATTTGTTTTTGCGAGAGTTATTGCACAACAACAAAATTGTCCTGAAGTGTACTGGCAAAAACGCCCGCGTTCTTTTTAACAATATTTAGGCATTACGCAATTGATTAAAAAGGAGTGCAATCGCTTTAGCGATTGCAATGGGTAGACCTGCTCGTTTTTGAAACCTAATAGACCTTTGTTTTAATTTGAATTTATCGCCAAATTTGGGTTGTTTAGCTCTCGGCAACCCGCGCAATCGCTAAAGCGATTGCACTCCTTTCTAATCAACTGCGTAACTCCTATATTTATTATGAAAAATGGTTTTACTTTACTAGAAGTATTAGTAGTATTATTAATTCTAGCTTTATTAGCACGGCTTGCCATGCCTTATTTATTAAATTTATCGCATCGTATTCAAGCAGCTTATCAACGTGAAACAGTATTAGCCCAATTAAATAATCTAGGCTATCAAGCTTTTAAACAAGGAAAAGGTTTTACTTTAACGCAATATCCTTTAATCAATACAAAAGAAATTGCTTTAGAATTACCAGAAGGCTGGAAATTAACCACACAATCACCAATTGTTTATTTAAGTAATGGTGTTTGTTTAGGAGGACAAGCCACGCTTAATTTTGAAGAGCAAAAATTTGCAATTGCCTTTACTCCTCCTTTTTGTCAAATTTATTGGTAAGATTTTATTTTTTCATTTTCAGGAATTGAATATGCTGCAATTAGATAAAGTAATTCCTTTCGGACGTTCTTTACAAGAATATACTTTAATGTTTAATTTAACTGAACAAGATAAACAAAAAAAGATTTTAAGTGTTGCTGATGGTCCTGCTTGTTTTAATGCAGAAATGTATAAAGCAGGTTATACCACAGTCACTTCTATTGACCCTATTTATGCGTTTAGTGCAGAGCAAATTAAACAACAATTTTATGCGGTTGTAGATAATGTGATAGAACAAGCACGACGCACGCCTGAAGATTGGGTGTGGACTTATCACCGCTCGCCCGAAGATTTAAAGAAAAATAGAATTTATGCTTTAGATAATTTTTTAACTGATTATGAAACAGGGAAGCAAATCGGGCGTTATCTTTGTGATGAATTACCTAATTTGAAATTTGCTAATAATCAATTTGATTTAGTCTTATGTTCTCATTTTTTATTTCTCTATTCTGAGCATTTTAGTGGTGAGTTTCATTTAAATTCTATTTTAGAAATGTTAAGACTTGCACCCGAAGCACGGATATTTCCTTTAATCACTTTAGCCGCTCGTCCTTGTAATCATTTGCAAAGTGTTATGGAGCAATTACAACAACTTGGCTATCAAGTCAGTTTAGAACCAGTGCAATATGAATTTATTCGCGGGGGCGATAAAATGTTAGTCGTAAAACGTCCATTGTAGCTTTAAAAGCTTGCCATTGATTTGTCATCATGCTTTGTTAAACTCCTCTATTTTTCTTGAAAAGTGAATAAAGTTAATTTATATGGCTACACATCCTGATTTCTCGCGGGTGCGCGTAATTTGGCGTTTTAGTTTATTTTTATTGCTTACTTTTATTTGTGCTCCCCTTCATTTTATCCTAGTTAAATTTTTTCCTCAAAAACGTTTCTTTGTACCATATATATGGCATGGCTATTGTTGTAAAATTTTTGGCATTCAATTGGAAATAAAAGGGCAAATTGCAGATAAAAACCCTATTTTATTTATCGCTAATCATGTTTCTTATTTAGACATTTTAATTTTAGGCAGTTTATTGCCTGCAACTTTTATTTCTAAAATAGAAGTGCAAAGCTGGTTTTTAATTGGTTGGTTAGCTACCTTACAAAAAACTATTTTTATTGAACGTCATCGTCGTCAATTAAAAGGACAATTAGATACTTTGCAACGTCATTTTGAGCAAAAAAATAATTTAATTTTATTTGCAGAAGGAACAACAACCGATGGTAGCGCAGTTTTACCGTTTAAAAGTGCGTTATTCCAGTCTTTTGAAAATTGCCCGTTTCCTGTGACAATTCAGCCTATTTCATTAGCGTATAAAAGCTATTCAAATCAACCTATTACTCAGGAGTTACGCAATTATTACGCATGGTATACTGAAATTAGCGCGGGAGAACACATGTTTAGTATGGCGGGAATGAAAGGCGTTACGGTAGAAGTCATTTTTCACCCAGTAGTGGCGAGTGAACAATTTAACCATCGTAAAGAATTAGCGGAATACACCCAACAACAAGTTGCGTTAGGTGTATTACGGGGATTAGCGAATGCTTAGCGATTAACAACATTCTTGTTCAATTTGCCATAACAATGCTAATGCTTCTTTATCTTCGCATTGTTCAAAATAAGCATATAAATTATTCATTTGGCTACCGATAAAATATAAATTATCATGTTTCATCTTAGCTTGTTGGGCGCGTTTTTGGTGGAAATAGGTGTGCCAATTTGCTTCCCCATGTGCCGCGCTGAGGTGCATTTCTAATTTTTGGATTAAATTATCTGCATTAACATCGCAATTAATGCCGATAAAAGTGACGTAACGGTCAGTATTCGCAATAGCTGTATTCATGGTTATACTCCTAAATGATTCAAACACTTTGTATTGTAAAGTGCTTTATCAGGAGCGTCTGTCAGCTAGCTGACATTCCAGCGGCAAGTTGTTCAAGATGTTGAATGTCGAGTAGGGTTAAACTTTGTCGTCCACAGCGGCAGATAATTTTTTCTTTTATCATGCGATTCATGAGTGTAGATAAAGTTTGGCGCGACGTGCCCAGTAAACTAGCAAGTAATTCTGTATTACCGACTAATTTAACAGTGTTTTGTTTTTGTTGACGATATTCCACTAGCAAGTAGCGGGCTAGACGTGATTCAACAGAACGAAAAGCTAAATCTTCAATAATATCAAGGCTATTTCGCAGCATCACGCCAATTTCGCGCATGGCGGCAACCGCCATTTCAGGTTGCGCCGTAATGACCGCTTGTAGATGACGTAAATGCCAACTCATGATTTCTGTTTCAGTTGTAGCAATAATCCACGCACGGGTGTGGGTGACATAAATACTGTTAGGATTTAAATAGCCAATCGTCAATTCTTTGTGGTCAGCATAGAGCAAAATACGCGCTTGTCCACGCATCAGCACAAAAAATTGATTACTACTTTTTTCTGGGCGAGAAATAATGTCACCCGCATTAAATTGGCTACGCTGTCCTTCACACAGTGCAGTTAACCATGAGTGATGCGGGTACATCATTGATACTCCACGAGTATTTAGTGGGTATTAGTGGCGGCGGAGTTTGTAGGGGTTGCAGCAGAAGCGGGGATTTTTTTAGTATCCGCCGTTTTATTAGCAGTCATGTCTGTAGTTTTTTCGGTTTTTTCTACCGTTTCCGTAGCCGCTTTATCTGTTGTTTTAGAAGTATCTTTGCTTGGTTCAGCTTTTTTGGCTGCTTTCAGTGCTTTGCCTTCTTTTATTTTTTCTTCTGTAATGGGTTTAGTGGTTGCCTGTTTCTCAGGATTCACTAACCAAGCATTTAAACTTTCTAAATCTTGTACGCTCAATGTTCCCGCCGCTTGTTTAAGTGTTAAAGTATTCATAACGTAAGCATAACGAGTTTGTGAGTAATTCTTTTGTGCAGATAAAAGCGTGGTTTGCGCATTTAAAATATCTACAGAAGTTCGCGTTCCTACATCAAAACCGATTTGCGTAGCTTCTAAGCTTACTTGATTTGATTTAACAGATTGTTCTAAGGCTTTTACGCGACTGATGTTAGATAACACACTTAAAAATGCGCTGTGAGTTTGTTTTTGCACTTCCCGCCGACTTTTTTCTAAAGAATCAATGGCTTTATTATAGTCTTGTTGAGCAATTTTAATTTTTGCCCCTACTGCGCCGCCAGTGTAGAGCGGATAAGATAATTGTAAACCGACTTGGTTTTGCGTCATTCCATCACTACCACTGGACAAATCGCCCCGCAATGCGTGCTGATAACCATGTGAAGCGGCTAAATCTAAGGTTAAAGAATTTGCAGCGCGTTCTTTCTCAATTTGTTGTTGTGCAATTTCAATGGCAACTTGAGCAGATTGAATATTTGGATTTTGCGTTAACGCAGTATCTGTCCACTGTTGGATATTATTCGGAGTTGGGCTAACGAGAGGCGCATTAGCCTTTAACGTCGCTAAAGTCTCATGATATTGCCCAGTAATTTCACGCAATGTTTCAAACGCAGTATCTAACGCATTTTGCGCTTGAATTTCATCGGCGACCGAACCATCATAAGCAGCTTGCGATTCTTGCACATCAGTATTGGCAATCAAACCGACATTAAAACGCTGTTGCATTTGTTCTAATTGTTTTTTAAACGCTTGTTTGCTGGCTTGGGTCAAACGCAAATCATCTTGGCGGGCTAATACATCAAAATAGGCTTGTGCAGTTTGCAACATCAAAGTTTGACGTGCTGCTTCAAGGGTTTGGTCAGCTTGTTGGATTTGTAAATCCGCTTGTTTTACCCCAATACGACTCGAGCGGTCATATAACGGCATTGCCAAAGACAAGGTATAGCCTAAAGTTGTGGCATCACTGATTTTATCGCCAAAAAAATCTTGTGTATTATACCCTTGCTGTAAACTCGCGCCTAATGCGACAGTAGGATTTAAAGCAGATTCAGCAAGAGGTTTGCTTTCTACCGTAGATTGGCGCGTTGCGGTTGCGATTTTTAATTGTGGCGCGTTTTGCTCAGCTTGATGATAAATCTCAAGCAAAGTTTCGGCTGCGACTGAATGCGTGAATAATGCTGAAGAAAATAGCATATATTGCAATGATTTCATTGTAATACTTCCTTGACTTTCTGTCTCAAAAAATAGGGATTAACGTTTAACGAATTTTCGTATCCGTGTACGCTCTACATAATTTTCCACAGCACCAACACCTACATTAGAATACAATAATCGGATTTCTTACTTTTGTCTATTTCTGTTTATTCAAAGCTATTTTTACAGTGCTGTATTATAAAAATTTTAGAAATTTGACTCAATTCGCGACAATTTTAGAAGAAATTTAAAGAGATTTATATATCCATGCTATTTGAAAATTTTCATTTTGCCCAGCCGCTTTGTTTTTCTTTACTGCCATTACCTTTGCTAATTTGGGGTATTCCATGGGTGAGACAAGTTGCACCCCTGAAACAATTTGCAGATAAACATTTATTGCCCTATTTACAGCTTTCTTATACTGCACAACCCTTAAGTAAACGCTTTAATTTAATAGCAATGATAAGTTGGTGGACAATTTGGATATTGGGAATTATTGCACTTGCACAGCCCCGCTGGGAATTTACCGAGCAGCCAGTTTTTAAACCACAAACTAATTTAATGATTCTGCTGGATATTTCTGACTCTATGCGCGTTCATGATGAAAGCGGAGGACAAAGTCGCTTTGAAAAAGCCGTACAAGAGATAACTGATTTACTTGCACAACCCAACCATTCTGTTAATATCGGTTTAGTTGCGTTTGCGGGAATTCCACATTTTATTTCCCCACTCACAGATGACTATAAAACCTTAAATTATTTACTCGATGATTTAAAACCAGAACTAACCCCAGTTCAAGGCAGCCATTTAAAATTAGCTTTAGAAACCGTTAAACAACAATTAGCCAATTTAGATGCCCGTTATACGCATTTATTGTTAATTAGTGATGGGGATTTAACGATAGAAGACCAACAACAGAGTTTAAAATTAATTCCTCAACTCCCATATCCTTTATACACATTGGGAGTAGGTTCGCCTCAAGGGGATTTTATTCCGCTTGACGATAAAACATGGCGACGAGATTCTCAAGGAAATGTAGTCATTAGTAAATTAAACGAGGCATTTTTGATGCAGCTTGCACAAGCCAATCAAGGTTTTTATCAACATGCCAGTTATCAACAAAGTGATACGAACATAATAATTCAACGATTACAACAGCCTATCGCAACATCAGCAGAGGCAAAAAAGACAGAAAAATTGTGGCATGAACATTTTTATCTTGCTGTTTGGATAATGTTATTTTTATTATTACCCTATTTTAGACGACAAATAACCCAATAAAAAAATTTTAACGCTGCTATGAAATTTATTTTTATGTTTTAAATCAGGGTTATAATGTGTTATGCTAGCAAACAACATGAAAATAACAGTGCTATATTTGTCATTTGTAAGATAAAATGTAATATCATTAGCAAGTCATCAAGGCAGACTTGCCCTTGATTAACGTTCATCTTTCGTCATTTTAATCGTCCTTTGATGCTTTAAAATAAACCTTCTAGCTAATAGTGAAAATAGAAGGTTAAAATAATGTTATAATTGGTTCGCATTGAAATCTTGATGACGGCAATAAAGCGAGTCTGTATGTTTTGCCCACCTTGCCACCGTTTTGTGGTTTTTTTTGTATTCACGAGATTGTTTAAACTAGCACGCTAAAGTAGTGGTACATAAAAATACTCATAAACATTATGTTTAACCTGTTGAGTATTTCCAAAAGACTCACAATGAAAACATCTACCTTATTATTTTTAATTGGTTTAAATGTCTGCTTGTTTAGCGTAGGTTCGCCTTCGGTATATGCGGCTAATCCTGCACATGTTGACACGTTAAAAGAAACCCAAAAATGTCCGCGCTGTAATTTAAGCGGCGCAAATTTGTCTAGCAGTAAACTGCCACGGGCAAATTTGCGAGGCGCAAATTTAAGTCGGGCAAAGTTGCGTGGCGCAAATTTGCGGGGTGCAGATTTATCAGGCGCGGATTTATCCCAAGCAGAATTACGGCGCGCTAATTTACGGGGTGCTCGTATGGGGGGTGCTAATTTGCGAGGAGCTAATTTGCGAGGGACGAATTTGCGGGGCGCGGATTTACGCGGCGCACGCCTTGATGGTGCAGATTTAGAAGGTGCAAACCTAAAAGGTGCTATTCTTGATGGAGCGACAGGCGTTGACCCTGCCTTAGCTGAATAGCTCGCCGAAAGAATTTAAATATAAACAGCGTTGTTGCAACGCTGTTATATGTTTTATTTGAGAAAAATGTGTTTCCATTCTTCCAATTTTTCACTTAAATGAGATACAGTCTCTTTCATCACTGTGCCACTATTTACAGTTTGTTGCCATAATTGTTGCCATTTATCTATTTCCTTAAAACTTTGCAAAGTACGGAAATATTGAACCCTTTTCGCTTCAGATAATTGCATCATCATCGCAGGAATTAATCCTTCTTCAATATTGTAGTAATAGGCTGCGCTTTGTGTATTAACAGGGATAATCTGCGCTAATGGTAATTGTAGTGAAAAACTGAGCGCATCCACCATTGAGCGAATTGCAATCGCTTTTTTGGTATCGGGTGTTTGAATGTTATAAGGAGGAGACCACTCGCGCATAGGGCGAAGTTGGTCTATATGTGTGACGACAACAAGCGAAGGCGGTAATTGAAGTTCACCATGTTGCTGGAAATAATGTTGAATTGTATTGAGTAATTGTTTATCTGCCTGTCGTGCAGCAGTATTAGCCGCACAAACTAATAAAATTAAATCTGTCTTTAATAATTCATCTTTAATTTCTTTAAAGAACTGTTCAAAATTCTGCTGTTCTTCATACCCTGCTGTATCACATAATAAAATCCCATCTTCTAATTGTTCATGTGAAAGTTGATGGTAAGTGAAACCTTGCGTTGTCGGGATAATATCTGTTTTGGCTTGTAATGAACCAATTAATGCGTTAATAACGCTTGATTTACCCGCTTTAACTTGCCCTAGAATTAAAATTCGCAAAGGCTCTGCTAATTGAGCAGTCTTTTTTTGCGTTTCTGCTAAATCGTTTTGTGAATAAGGCGTTTGATGTTTTTCAAAAGCAACTTCATCTATTAGTAAACGATGGCTATATAATTCAATTGCATAGAATCCCACTTTCTCACAAAAAGTTTTTAATAGCCATTCTTTTACATTGTCAATTACTGCCCCATAAACTTTGCGCGCCACAAAATCTTTAGCTTCTCTCATGATTGCAGACACTGGATTTAAGGGAACAGATAACACTCGATAAGTATCATAATATTGGGAAACATTATTTATTAAGCGTTGACTCGTCAAAATATCACTGATAGTAAAAATGTGGCTACCCGGAATATACTTCATCATATTTTCACGCAACTCGGCACTTACTAACTCCATAATGCGTAATAGATAAGGTGGCGGAATTTCCCAAACCGAAGCCTTGGAATTAGGGTGATAAAAAGAGGCAATTTGATTAATTAAATCAATAGCTAATTCAAATAGTTTTTGAGGTTCTTTTAACGAAATTTTTTGACTATCTAAAGTTTGACAATAGTTTTCAACTAATTTCCAAGCTTCTTGTTCTTTTTTTGACCAAGTAGAGCGGTCAGGTACAATAGAAATCGTTTCTAAGGCTTGAATTTGTTGTCGCCGCAAATACAGCACCCACACTAATCCAGAAACTGTGCAGAATATTCCCAGACTTAGCCATATAAACAGGGCTTGATAGTGCCATAATGCGACAAATCCCAAAGGAAACAGGATAATGACTGGAATAAGTAACAAACTAATTGCAACTAACCATTGCCAAGAGAATTTCATAATATTGATGACAAGGTAAAGGGTTAAAGGTTTTTAGCTTTATTTAAACAATGCAGAATATGTTCTGTATTATCCATAACATTTTGCAGTAAATGATAAAATTGAGCTGGTGGAATTTCTATGGTTTCATTTTGTTCTGCCACCATGACTTGTAAAGCCGTGATGTAATTTCGCAACATAAGCAGACGTTCCTCCGCTTGTTTTAACAACTCAAAATTGCTGTCATCTACAGTCGTTTGTTTCTGTGTAGATGATGTTTCACCATAAACTTGATTAATCCATAAAGTAGCGAAAGCGGATGGAGACATAAAAGATAGGACAGATTTGTGGACACCAAAAAAAACCCCTTATCTTTTCAAGATTAAGGGGTTTTATAACTTCTAAACTACACAATGAGAAGGAGATTAGCGACCTTCATCTACGCCTTGGCGAGCACTTGAAGGGGCAGATTTGGATGATTCCTTGCTTGAATCTGCTTTTTTCGCATCACTACTACCACCGAAAGTAAACCGATATTCACCACTTTCGCCGGAGAATAAACCAGGTCCTGAAGGGATGCTATCCCCAGTTGCTGACTCTTTTAAAGGTTTTGCCGTTGAGCAACCCGTGAGTAACAAACTACCCAATGCGACTAAACCTAGAATAAGGCGGAGTCCTTTCCAGTGAATGAGAAATCCTTTCATCATTAAAACTTCACGCGTGCGCCACCCATAACAATGAAGATATCTTCTGGGTCAGCACCATAGATAGCATTGTCACGATCTAACTGGTAGTTGCGGTAAGTTAAGAATAACTCTGTGCTAGCACTTTTGATTTCTTGTACTAAAGAAGCACCGTAAACAGTGAATTCATCTTCTTTAGCTGCATAATCATTGGTCATGCCATATTCAACAGAAACTGCTGTTTTACCTGCTGGTAATGCAGCAAATTCATAACCGATTTTACCCCAGTAGTTGATTGGCTCATCATCACCCGATAAGTCACGAGCACTGTTGTCAGCATACATACGTGTGCCAACTGTACCAGTTAAGCTTAAACCAAACTTGAATAATAAGGATAAAGAACCGTTAATTTGGCTATCCCATAATGTAGCTGTAGAGGTTTTACCGAAGTCAGCATAAGCAACACCGCCAGCTACTTTCGCAAAACCTAAATCACCAGTGTAAGTTAAAGCAACGTCATAAGTTTCAGCTGTTGCAGCACTTGCAGATAATTTGAAGCCAGCTAAGCTAGGGGTATCATAACGAACGCGGTCATCACGGCTTAAACCGTCGAAGTTGTTTGTTACGCTACCTAAAGTTAAACCGTTAGCAATTGTTCCGCCGTTAGCTAAACGCCATTTTAAAGAACGACCTAAAGCACCAATTTCAGAATAAGTTGCAACTTTAGTTAAGCTTAAGTCAAATTCAGATGTTTCGTTAGAAGCTGTATCGCCTTGACCTAACCATAATTTACCTAAAGATTTACTTTCAAAGTAAACTTCTAATTTACGCTCAATAAAAGCATTTTGGCTGCTGTCAGAGCTTGTTTCATTAATTGTAACTTTGTCACTAGAGTTTGATTGGTGTTCTACTTCAAATTGACCACCAATTGTAACATCGTCATTTAATTTGTGTTTTGCATCGATGATGATACGGGTTGAAGAGTTGTCGTTATCAACAAAGAATGTATCGTTGTCAACGCCGTCATCAGCATACATTACGGCACGGTTAACTTGTCCTTTCAACGTGACATCTGCCATAGCCACTGGCGAGAGAGCGATTAACGCACCCATGCAACCCACTAAAGTCTTAATACGCAACATAATTTTTCCTCGTCAGATTCTTATTACGCAGTCACTCGTGATGAATTCATCGTCTAACATCAACAAGTGTAATGAGTACAACAGTTAAGACGGTTAATACAACACTTGCAGTAAATTTTCCACAAGTGAAAGGTAATACTTTTTTGTAGTGTAGTCAATACAACAAAGCGTGTTTTTAATACAACAAATTAGTTGAAAAAAATTAGCATTTCTGCTTTTTACTGTGTAAAGGCAGTAATTTGAAGAGCGATTGTTGTATCATTAATGGGACAAATGTTACACCTAATCTTTGTTTAAATCCGAGTGTATCATTTGTTTTCTTAAGTTAGTGCAATAATATCAATGTATTAAAGTTTTTCTATTTTGATAGAAGTTAACTAATTACTTTGCATTTGTCTAATTTTTTGTAAATTGTCGCGTGCAATTGGATTATTAGGTTCTATCTTGAGAATACCTTCGTATAAAGTTGTTGCTTCAGAATAACGTTCGGTTACAACTAATAAGGTCGCTAAATTTAATTGTCCTGATAAATTGGCAGGATAAAGTTGTAAGGCGTGGCGATAACTTTGTTCGGCTTCTGGATAGCGTTTTAATTCGTATAGAATATTCCCTTTATTCACTTCAAATTTTGCATAATCAAAAGGACGTAAGGTTTTGCCTTGTGTTACTTGGTCAACAAGATGTAAAGCACGCTCATATTCTTTAAGCATTCGCAAAGCAACTACCATATTGATAAGGGCTTCTACAGTGTAGCTTTTACTAGTTTGTCCATTAGCCTGTGGGCGTTCAATTGCAGATTGTTCTAAGGCTTTTAAGCCTTCATTTGGACGATTTGCTTGCAGTAAATGTTTGCCTAGAATGACCCAAGCTCGTTCTTTGTGAGGAGCATGTTGTACATTGTTTTTCCATAAGGCAATGGGGTCGCGCCAAAGTTGATTACGCCACCATGTTGCACCACTCAGTAACAGTAGGAGAATTATAATGATAATAAAAGTTGCTTTTTCACCAATTTCTAATGGTAAGTAATTTAAAACAACCCAACTGCAAAAAATAATTAACCCTAAATTAGGTAAATAAGTGCGATGTTCAAATATCACATCGCTGATGGGAATAACGCTAGATTCTATTGCATGTGCAACATAGTAAAAAACAATGCCAAAACATAATAAAGGGTAACGTTTACGCGCTAAAAAAGCACCTGTAATTACTGCCAAATGTGCTATTAATGCAAATAATACCCAAATATCTAAGAATCCAGTTGCAATGGAATAATCATAGTCAATATGTAAGCTGGTGGGTAAAAAGAATAAACGAATATACCACCATAAAACTGTCATTTGCGTTGCAAGATAGGATACACGCGAAATTTCTGTAGTTTCGCGCGTTAATGCTTGCATAGCTTCTAAAGAAAAAGGATTTTTGCCAACAATAAAAGCGAAAAGAATCGCAGCCCCAATTAAAAGCCCTCCGCCAATTCCCGCCATTTTTAAAAGTTGCTGTTGTGTTTTTGGGAAAAAAATAATTTCAATTAAGATAATAGTTAAAGGTAAAGTAACTGTATTTTGTTTAGTAAAAAAGGCTAAAACAGCAAATAAGAAACAAGCAACAAACCATAAAATACGGTGTAGTGGTTGAGTTGCTAAACGGGCTTGCACAAAACTTGCGAGAGAAGTGATATAAAATAAAGCAGCAAGTGAGGCAAGGCGTTGAATCACATAAGTAACTGCTTGTGTTTGTAAAGGATGCACTAAAAAGACTAAAGCCACTAATAAAGGTAGCCAACGTTGAACTTGAGGAGAAATTTGTTCGTTAATAGCTGGAGTTTGAATTAATCCTTGGATTAAAAAAAAGACCATGTAACTACATAAAAAATGAATTACGATATTAACAACATGGTATCCCTCTACCGAGAAATGATGAAATTGAAAATTCCATGCAATGGTTAAATAACCAATAATCCGCGCCGCAGAAAATTGCCATAATTCTGCTAATGTACCTTGCCATTGGAAAATAAAGGGATTTTCTTGAATGGAAGAAAAATCATCTAAATAGAAAGGAACATCTAAAGTATGTCCGTATAGTAATAACGTTAAAATCGCAAGTAAAGCAGGTATAAAAAGCCAATGCGAAGTGAAACGTTCTAATCGTATCATTGTTAAATAAGGTGATAGCTTCATAAATTGTTGTTACCTGAGATTTAAAGTAATTCACGAATTTGGGGTTCAGCGCGGGTGAAAATAATCCAACTGGGGGCAAGCCATAATAACCAATATAAAAAAGGACGAATTATATTCATTAATTCCCATGAAGTGCCTTGTGTAACGGCATGTAATAACACTAACCAATCTGCAACAGGATTTAAGATTAATAACCACTGTAAGTTAATTGGCAATTGTTGCGGCAAATACATGACAGGTGTCAAATACATCGTTAAAGTAATCAGGAATGGAAAAAATTGCGCTAGGTCTTTTAAAAATAACCCAATAATAGCTAATAAATAGCATAAAGGAATTAACCAAATTGCTACGCTAATTAAAATTACCATTGCCAAAGATGCTGCAATCCCTCCATGCAACAAAAAAGTGACAATGAATAAAACGATGGCGTACAAAATGATGGATAAGCCAACACTTAACCATGGAAGCAAAGCTAATGGAAAAATACTACGTTGATATAATCCACTGAATTCGCGTAAAATTCCTAAACTGCGAGTTAATACCTCTGCAATAAACAGCCAAAGTAACATGCCAATTAAAAAATAATTAACAAATTCTACTTGGTTAGGTAACTTGACGCGCAACACAATATCTAATAAAAACCAAAAACCAATAATTTGTAATGCCGGCTGCAATACAAGCCAAATATCCCCTAAAACCGTTCCAGCGGTGCGGTTAGTAATGTCGCGTTTTAACAACATTTTGAACAGTTGACGATGTTGATATAAGATTTTCCAAGGTTGAAAAATACCTAGTAAGGTAGCCTGTTGATATTTAAAAAAGAGTGTTTGTAATTTCATTGTACTTAGTTGTTGTGGCAAAGAAAAATCAAAAAAAGATTTACTTAAAAGTTATAATAATGACTTTATTAAAAAAATGGGAATATTGTTTGCATGAATCAGCTAGATATAGGCTATAGTCTGGTGTAGAATAGCTTAATTTGTATCCTTGTAGTACAAATACCCGCCTTTATAAGGATTTCTAACTGTTATTTTCCGTTAATCTGAATAAAATAACTGAAAACCTTGCATTTTAGAAAAAAAATGTGCATATTTAATACTAACCGTGCGGATAGCATTTCAAGAGAAAACTGTGGTATATTAACCTACACAATGTTGTTTAGTTGCAATAGTGTTGTGTATTTCCCACGCCGCTCATTCTTGAATGGAATTCCGCGAGTAACAAAATTAAGAGGAGCTTTTTCGCATGATTATTAAAAAGACATCGTTAGCTGCTGCTATTTCTTTAGCGATGATTGGCAGTTCTGCTTGGGCTGTGCCTTGTGATGAATTGGATGCTACAAGTCCTACATTTAATGGTACAGCTATTTCCTTAGCTGCTGGTGACAAATGTACAACAACCACAGTTAATGGCGAATTTATTTTAGATAAAACTACAATTAATGCTGGTGAAACAGTTAACTTAGCAGTTTTAGGTTTAAATAAATTAGGTGAAGTTGACCGTTTCGGCGAGCAACGTGGTTCTAAATTAATGGCTGTTGTAAGTACCAAGCAAGGGGTTATTTCTATTGTTAACCCTGCACAAGGTACTGCTAACACAGGACAAACACCTTCTGATGCTTTAGCAACTGGTTTATTCGTTAACCGTTCTGGTACACCTAGCTCTAATCCTGATGACCTTAAAACTATCCGTGTTATTAGCTTAGTTGAAGGTAATGGTGAAGTTAACGTTTATTTCCCACCTTCCGCATCTGGTCAAGGTGAAATTACTGTTAAATTACAAGAACGTGAATCTACTTCTACAGGTGGTATCAAAGTTAATACCATTAAAGAAGTGACCAAAGTAGTTACTTTAAACCCAGCTGCAACTAATCCTGGTAGCTTAGATATCGTTTCTTTCGCTCGTGGTTTCAACGATGTTGCAGGTGTTGATGATACTGTTTCTACAGATGGTATCTCTGGTGTAATGGGAGCTGGTCCTAAAGGTTCAGGAGCTACTTTAACAGTTAAAGCATCCAATGAACGTGCGGGTGGTACAATTAACGTTACTTTAACACCAGTTAAAGGTGGTACACCTGTTACAACTACAGGGACTATGTTAAACGGTACAGCGGTTGTTAACTTAACTGCTGTTAATACTGCGGGTACATACTACGTTAAAGCAGAAATGGGCGGCGTAAGCAGCGTAGCTTTAGATACAGCTGATACTATTACCGTTCTTTCCACTGGCGAACCAAAATCTTTATCTTTAAAATCTAACAAATCTCGTATTACTCAAGTGGGTCAAGGCGCACAATTGACTGCTTACTTGTTAGACGAATTTGGTAACATGACAACCAGCCGCGCTGGTGTTGCTTATACCGTAACAATTAAAGATGCAAATAGTAACACGCTTAACTCTACTGTAACTATTCCAGTTGGTTCAACAATGTCTAATGTTGATGTTTTAGGCGATGTTACAGGTGACGTAAAAGTTGCTACTGGTGCATTAAGCTTAACAGCTGAAGCTACAGGTTTAACAACTTCAGCAGCTACTGCATTAACTGTTGTTGATAAATCCTTTAATGTTACTGTACAACCTGATTTTGCATTCCCCAATACTACAGGTTACAAGTTAATAGCTAATAACCAATTAGAAGCTATCTATGTAGATAAAGACCCTGCAAGCCCAGTATCCGTAAAACGCGTAGGCACAAGCGAAGTGAGCGAAGCTTTACGTGATCCTACTAAAGGTACTGTTCGCGTAGTATTCAATAAAGTTGACCCAGGCAATACTTGTATCGCAACTGACCGCGATGCTAAATATGCTGAAGTGTTGTTTGATTGCGCAACAATCATCCCAGCAACACCTACTAAATTAGAAGTTCGTAACGCACATGATGAAGTTGTAACCAGTGTTTCAACTGTATTGTTAGCTGATAATACATTGAAAACAACTGTACCTGAAAAAGCTGTCCGTTTATATGATAACTTTGGTAACTCTGTAACAGGTGACCCAGCAGGTCGCTTTACTTTAACCTCTGCGGTTACTGGTGCTAAGTCTGTTTATCCAGCAGGTGCAGGTTCTGCAACTCCTACTGGTACAGGCATTGTAGAAGTTACTTATCCTACAACTGCACAAGGTTCTGGTGAACAACCATTAACTGTTAACTTAACAGCTCCTGGTTTCACACAAGCAACTACAATCAAAACAGTATTACCTGCTATCACCAAGTTCAGCGCAATTAAGAGCTATGTTGAGAAAACAAGTATTCCTGTCAACAGTAAAGTTGCAGTTGCAGTTGAGTTAGTTGACCAAACTGGTTCTTTAGTCACTAGTGCAAATACTGTTCGCTTAGTATTCAACGATGGTTTAACTGGTACAGAATTAGTTACTCCACAAGTTCGTGAAGTTGATTCTCAAGGTGTTCGTGGTGGTATCTTAAACAACAACCAAACATTGAGCTTCACTGGTGGACGTAAAGTGTTCGAAGTGAGTGCTGGTCAAAGTATTGGCAAGTTCTCTCTCAGTTTTGTTGATCCAGCGGGTGTTGTTGCTGCTGCTGTAAATAGCATGACTGTTACTCAAACTTTAGTTGCACAATGTTCTACAACTGCACCAGAAGCTTGCAAAACTGAAGCTGATTGTTACACTGTAGGTGCTGGCTTCAATGCTGATGCTTGCTCTGCATTAACAATTTCTGCTGCTGCTAGTGTAGATTTGGCTGGTGTACTCGGTTCAGCTGCAGCTACAATTAAAGGCGGTGTTGCGATTGGTACAGGCGAATTCAAGTTAGCAGGTAAATCTTCTAACGTAACTGATAAAGTTAAATTCGTTACAACCATTACTCCACTTGCAGCTGATGCAGGTAGCGAAGTTGAAATCTTAGCAGTTGCTGGTGTTGGTCTGAATGTTGCTCAACCTAGCGTTGATTTAGCTTTCAGTGTGACTGAAGCTGAACCATTCTTAGTTCCATGGGATGGCACTTCAATTGCTAGTATCTCTGCATTCAAGAAAGCAACTTTAACTTCTGGTTTCAATAACTTCACGATTTTTGATGGTGTCATCGGTGGTGAAGTTGTTGTTAACTTATTCGTAGGGTATCGCCGTACCGACGGTACTATCGTTTTCGGTGGTGACCCAATCAACTTAACAATTGATGCTCCTTAATCGGTTATTAGAACGATAAGTTCATCAGTTAAGTAAAGAAACGGCGTATCATTATTTGATGATACGCCGTTTTTTATTGAAGGTTAGTTCAGTCACAAGGTAGAAATTTTATTTTATCGCAGGTTTAAAAATATTATGCGAATCCCTTTAACTTCTTTTTTTTTGCTGGTCAGCTTGATAATTCCTAGCTTTTCCCAAGCAGGATTCGATTTATTTGATCCAGAACGTGGTAAAGATAAAGTAGCGGCAGCCGCTGCGGCGGCGGCGGCAAATAAACCAATAATCCCAGCTCCTATTCAAGCACCTGCCCCCCCACCTAAACCGCTATTACCACAGAAAGATTTCCTTTTAAAAGGCACAAGCAAAATAGGAAATAAAGTTTCTGTTATTTTACAAGGGTTAGACGGCAAAGATGTTGTGGTTAAAATTGATAAAAGTGGACGAACCCCGATTCCTAATAGTCCAGGTTATACAATTATCGGAGTTGAACCCCGCCAACTGAAAATTGAATACCCACAAGATGCCCCTTGTCGAACCACTGACCGTGCTAAAGGAGTTGTTTGTCAAGGAGAAGGAAAAATTGCATTATTGAAATTAGAACGACGTAGCGCAATTGCTGCCCCGCCGCCTTCAGCAACACCAGCAGCTCCCCCCATTTTTGCTGGTGCCCCCCCACCGCCTAATAATCCTTTTGCTGCCGCAGTAACTCAGCAAGGTGCAAATCCTTTTGCTAATTTACCGCAACGTCCTTTAACGCCTGAGGAACAAAAGAAACAGGAAGAAGAATTGAAACAACGCCAAGAGTTATATAAAAACTTTCAACGTCAAGTGATTAAAGATGAAGATGTTCCACCTGGAATGCGGGTGGTGCGTACCCCATTTGGTGACCGCTTAGTTCCAGATAATAAATAGAAACTATGCGCTATATTGAAGGTTTAAATGGAGTACGGGCGATTGCTGCGTTACTCGTTATTTTTTTTCATTGGCCTTACCCAATGCTAACACTCCCTTTTGGATGGGTAGGGGTGCAACTTTTTTTTGTATTGTCAGGATTTTTAATTACCCGCATTTTACTAGAAACTAAGCAACCATTTAGTTTAAAAGACTATTTACAGCATTTTTATATCAAACGTTCGCTTAGAATTTTTCCGCTCTATTTTGGTTTTCTATTGATTATCAGTATATTGTGGTTAAGTCAGTTTTTTATTGCGAATGCAACATGGCAACAATTAATTGCGATTGAATTGAATGATTTTGCTAATAATGGCTGGGCAATGTGGACTTATTGTTATAATTTTATATTGCCCCAATCAGGTTATTTTACGCATTTGTGGTCGTTGGCAGTGGAGGAGCAATTTTATCTTGTTTTTCCATTCCTCATTTATTTTCTAACAATGCCACAGCTTAAAGTTGGCTTAATCGCAATTTTAATTGGTGTCAGTATATCACGCACTGTTGTCGTTCCACTATTGTTGCAAGAGGGTTGGGAAACACAAGCAGTTGCAAGTATTTTATATCGTTATACTTTTTTTCAAATAGATGCTTTATGCTGGGGAAGTGTTTTAGCAGTTTGGAATTTTGATAGAATTCGTCGTCCATTACTTAGCTTATTAGCTATCGGGATTTTTACGATTATGGTGGGACAATTGCATCAACCAGCATGGAGTTGGCGCACTTTAGGTTATGAATTTCCTGAACATTATGTAGAATCTTACCGCTATTTATACAGTTATACACTGATTAATTTATGCGCTATGTTTTTCTTATTATGTGTATTACGCGGGTATTTCCAGTGTTTTTTATGTCAGCCAATTATGGATTATTTAGGAAAAATTTCTTATGGATTATACCTTTACCATGTTCCTATTGGCTTTGCACTGTTAAAAACAGCCCATCTGTTTATTGCGCCGATTGATATTGTAAAACAGCCATTATTAGAATTTATGTTATTTTGTGGTATTTTTATGATGATTCTTTTGATTGCTCATTTTAGCTTTTATTATTATGAAAGTTATTTTTTAAAGCTAAAAAAACGTTGGTAAATACGGAATAAAGTTACAATTTATCAGCTCGTTCAAACAAATAGACCTGCTAGGTTTTAAAAACCTAGCAGGTCTTTATTTTACTTTGAATCTCTTGCTGAAACTCAAAAATCTGCTAACTTGTTATTCAGCAGCTAAGGGAAGCGTAAAATAGAATAAACTACCCGCGCCGATTTCACTTTCTACGCCAATTTGTCCATCTAAACTATAAATAACATGCTGCACAATGGCTAAACCTAAACCTTGTCCTGCCACATATATGCCGTGTGTAGATTGGCGGTCAAACTGATTAAATAAACGCTGTTGCATTTCACTCGACAAACCATTGCCATTATCACGAATCCAAAAACGTACAGTTTGCTTATCTTGCACCTCACAGCCAATTTCAATCACGGGCGGATTACCACCATATTGAATAGCGTTAGACAAATAATTAAACCATACCTCTTCTAACCATGGCACATAACCTAAAACGCGCGGAAATTGTTTGGTAATATGCAAATTGACATTATATTCAATAATTTGTGCTTGTAAGCGTTGTACTGCTTGCTGAATGACTAATGTCATATCAACCGATTTCAGTGTGATTTTTTGTTTAGAAAACCCCACCAATAATAATAAAGTATCAATAATTTCTTCAGCACGCCGTCCCGCCCGTAAAATTTTGCGCAAATAATTACCAGTGGGTTTTAACAATTCTTGTGCATTTTGTGCATCTGCTTTGCGTAACAATTCTAAAGTAAAATCAGTATAGCCAATAATTGCCTTTAAAGGTTTCTTAAAATCCGTTGACAATGTATTAGTGAGGATTTGCAATTCATCAGCACGTTGTTGCAATAAATTTTGCAATGTTTTTTGCGCATACTGTTGTTGCTTTAATTGTTCCACCATCTCATTCATAAAAAAATTGAGATGTTCCAATTCATGCGTATGTTTATTGAACTTAGTTAAATCCGTGCTAAATAATTCAGGGGTTGCATTATGATGTTCTACAGAATTAACTATCGGCTGAAAATTCTTAATATTACTGTGATAACTTTGAAATTGTTGCCGTAATCGCGTTAACGGTTCAAAAATTTCAAATTGTAACAACAAAAAAATAATTCCTGTTAAAACAAAACTACTGATAATCGCTAAACTAAATGATTCAAATACCATTTGCCAACGTATATCATTAATTTCTTGTACATCAATACGCACCACTAAAATATAGTTTTTACGCATACTCCATGCAACATCCAGCCATTTTCCATCAGGACTACGCCAAGATTGACTTGCAATTAATTCTTGATAACTGACAGGTTTATCGCCAAATGTTCCAACTAAAGTAGCTTGCTTATCATATAAAGCGCCGCCTTTAATGCGTGGTGAAAATTGTAAATTTTGCAAATGCGTTAATAATTCATCATGGGTATTTAACTGCTCAGTTGCTTGATTAGCAACTGTCACAAAATTAGCGGCTAATTGTTTATACATCGTGAGCTGTTGTTGCTCAGAACGCAAGACAAGCGGAATAAAGACAAGATTTTGCAGGCTGAATAAGCTAATTAATAACCACAGGGCTAAACGTCGCCCGGCAGGGTCTTGAAACAGCCAACCCCATTGGTTAATACTGATAAACCGAATAAAAGGCGATAAATAAGAGGTGTTCAGTAACATAATGTTTTTTAAAGCGTAGGCTAATAAATTTTGCATTTATTTGAATAGTTAGGCTATCGCAATATTTATGCCGCTCCTCTTCAGTTTCTTATCACCTCTATTTAGCAATAAAACGTCTGTTATGGCAATGAGGGATTTATGCTCAGTATTTTATTATTTTGCATTTATGTATTAGGAATTATTCATGCAATTCAAGCGTTGATGTCTATTCGCTCTACAACTGGAGCGGTTGCTTGGATTATTGCTTTATTAACATTACCTTATATCGCAATTCCCTTGTATTGGTTGTTAGGACGCAATAAATTTCAAGGCTATGTGAAAGCGCGTCGTACAGTGAATAAGCATAATGATGAATTGGTGCGTAATATTGACAATGCAATTGCGCAATATAGTGTGCCATTACCTGAAAATTTGAAATCTTTACAAATACTTATTAATCGTGTCGTTGATTTTCCTTATACAACAGGTAATCAAATCAGTTTGTTAATTAATGGACAAATGGCATTTAAACAAATGTTAGAAGCCATTGCCCAAGCACAACATTATATTTTAATGCAATTTTATATTGTGAATGACGACCGCGTGGGGCGCGTGTTTCAACAAGCTTTAATCGCTAAAGCACAGCAAAATGTACAGATTTATTTTATCTATGATGAAATTGGTTCACATTTATTACCCGCTAAATATGTGCGTGATTTAAAAAAATCAGGGGTTCATATTGTTGAATTTGGAACAGCTAAAAATGTTTTTAGTAGCCGTTTTCAGGTTAATTTTCGCAATCATCGAAAATTAGTTTTAGTTGATGGAGATATTGCTTTTGTAGGCGGGTTAAATTTAGGCGATGAATATATTGGACGCAATCCTGAATTGGGAGCATGGCGTGATACAAATGTATGTTTACGCGGGGCAGCGGTGCAATGTTTACAAGTCGCTTTTTTAGAAGATTGGTATTGGGCAACACGCTGGATGCCAGATGTCAGTTGGGACATTAAACAAACGCCTGCAATGACCGCGAATGTTCTCATATTTCCTACTAGTCCTGCTGATGATTTACCCCGTTGCACTTTATTATTTGTCAGTTTATTTGCACTTGCTAAACAGCGACTATGGATTGCTAGTCCTTATTTTGTGCCAGATTCTGTGCTTGTAAATGCTTTACAACAGGCGGCATTGCGAGGAGTTGATGTGCGCATTCTGATTCCTTCACGTCCTGACCACTTGTGGGTATATCTTGCCAGTTTTTCGTACTACCAAGAAATGCAACAAGCAGGAGTCAAGTTATACCGTTATCGTGAAGGTTTCATGCACCAAAAGGTTTTATTAATCGACAATATAATTGCTGGAGTAGGAACAGTTAATTTAGACAATCGTTCTTTTAGATTAAATTTTGAATTAACTGCTTTTATTGTAGAGAAAACATTTATTCAAGAAATAGAACAAATGTTATTAAACGATTTTGCAGCTTCGGAATTAGTCGATGCACAGAAATATGAACAAAGTTCTTTTTTATATAAAATCATGGTTCAAACCACACGTTTATTTGCACCCATCTTGTAGAAAACCTGATAACCTAAAAACTCCTACCTCAAAACAGTTTGAGTTTTCAGGTTTGAATAAATTGTTTATTTCACTATTTTTAAGAAAGGTTTACCGCGAGGTTTATCAGTCGGCGGTATTTGATTTTCTGGTGTTTCAGCCGCTATATTTTCAGAGCTGATGTGAGCAACATCATTTTCTATTTCTTGTTTATCTGTGTCAGAAACAGCGGATAAAGAGGCTTTTGTGGGGGTAACATATTCTTCAGATGGGAATAACATACAACGATCAGCATTTTCTTTGGGATAAATCGCTAATACTGCATACATTGGTACAGAAACCGCAAAGGGACGACCACCAAAACGCGCCGTAAACTCAATCCAATCATTATTAATTTGCAAATTTTGCACGGCAATATACGACACGTTCAGCGTAATCCGTCCTTCGCGAACATATTCGCGTGGAACAATAACTTGTTCCAGTTCTGCATCTACTAACATGTAAGGAGTCATATTGTTATCAATAATCCATTCATGCATAGCGCGTAATAAGTAAGGGCGGGCGGGTGTCATTTTATTCTTTCCTATTAGGGTAAAAATACTTTCTTTATAATTATATGGGTTTTATATCCTAAAAGTGGCTTTTTCACTATTAAATTAATTAAGAAAGCAACTTTAATCACCCATTATTTCAAAATAGCTTTTATTTTTCTTTTCTAGCTAACGTGAATTTGACGAATAAGGTTTTAAAAACTCAGTGGTTTACATTAGAACTGGTAGTTCTTTGAACCCGTTCCAAATAACTGCTAATTTGGAGTGCGTTTGCCTATGGGATTATTTTAACCCTTTTTTAGGCAAAAAATAGTCCTATTGCTAATCAAGTTTAACAAAATAAAAAACCCCAGAAGAAAACTTCTGAGGTTTTTTATTAATTCACAACTTTAAAAATTAATGCACATCTTTCCAATATTCGCGTTTTAACATGTACGCGATAATGAAAAATAATGCTAAGAAAATAATAACTTTCCAACCTAAATCATAACGAGCAGTTAAACCAGGCTCGCCAACATAGTATAAGAAATTCACTAAATCACGCACTGAACGTTGATATTCAGTTTGTTTTTTCTTTGCTTCTTCTTCAGAAAGACCTGTTAATTTTAAGCTTTCGATAACTTGATGAGTTTCGCCAGATTCAGTTTTTTCAGTTTTATAGACAGGTTCTTTAATTCCGCCTTCTAATTCCCATAAAACATGAGGCATCCCAACATCACGGAATACTAAGTTATTCACGCCTGTTGGACGGCTTGGGTCTTTGTAGAATGTGGATAAGTAGGTGTAAACCCAATCCGCACCCCGAGCGCGTGTTTCTAAACTTAAATCTGGTGGACGCACACCAAACCATTTAATTCCGTCTTTAGGTTGCATCGCAATACTTAAAGAATCACCCACTTTTTTATCGCCAAACATCAAAGTCCCTTTTAATTGGTCTTCAGGGATTTGTAAATCTTTGGCTAAACGACCATAGCGAATGAATTCTAATGAATGGCAACCCATGCAGTAGTTGACATACAATTTTGCGCCATTTTGTAAAGAAGAGGTGTCATAAATATCGACGCCTGCTGACATTAAAGGATACTCCCCAGTATTAGCAAAAGCGATATTAGAAAAAACAACAAAAGATAAGGTAAGTAAGAGTTTTTTCATCATTACATTGTCACTCTTTCAGGTACAGGCTTAGTTGAATCGATAGAAGAATAAATAGGCATGAGCAAAAAGAATGCAAAGTAAATGACTGAACAAACTTGTGCTAACAGTGTACGCTCAGCTGTAGGAGGTAATACACCGAGAATGCCTAAAATGATAAAGCTAATCGCAAATAAAGCCAAAGCAATCTTGAATAAAGGGCCTTTGTAGCGAATAGATTTTACTGGGCTACGGTCCAACCAAGGTAACAAGAATAACATGGCAATTGCACCGCCCATGGCAATAACCCCTAATAATTTATCAGGCACAGCCCGTAAAATGGAATAGAAAGGTGTGAAATACCAAACTGGAGCGATATGAGGAGGTGTTTTTAAAGGGTCAGCTGGAATAAAGTTAGGTGCTTCTAAGAAGTAACCGCCACCTTCTGGAATGTAGAATAATACAAAGCTGAATATGATTAAGAAAATTAAAACGCCAGCAAAGTCTTTAACACTGTAATAAGGATGGAAACGGATACCATCTACAGGATGACCGTCTGCCCCTTTTAATTTCTTAATTTCAATGCCATCAGGATTGTTAGAACCAACATGGTGTAAAGCGATAATGTGAGCAACCACTAAACCTAATAAAATAATTGGAATTGCAATAACGTGTAAAGCAAAGAAACGGTTTAAAGTTGCATCAGCAATGATATAGTCACCCCGAATCCATAAAGATAAAGGTTCACCAATCACAGGAATTGCACCAAATAAAGAAATGATAACTTGCGCGCCCCAGTAAGACATTTGTCCCCAAGGTAATAAATAGCCCATGAAGGCTTCAGCCATTAAGCACAAGTAAATTAACATCCCGATAATCCAAACTAATTCACGCGGACTGCGGTAAGAACCGTACATTAAACCACGGAACATGTGGATATAAACCACAATAAAGAAGAAAGATGCGCCAGTAGAGTGCAAGTAGCGAATTAGCCAACCAAACTCTACATCACGCATGATGTATTCAACTGAAGCAAAAGCAGTTTTTGCATCAGGTTTGTAGTTCATGGTTAAGAAAATACCGCTTAGAATTTGAATCACTAAGACAACTAAGGAGAAAACCCCGAAGTAGTACCAAAAGTTAAAGTTTTTCGGTGCATAATATTCACCCGCATGTTCATTGAACATTTGCGTCATTGGAAAGCGGGCATCAATCCAGTTTTGTAATGCTTTTATCATTCGCTTTTATCTCCTGCTTTAAGCTTTAGGGTCTTCACCCACTAAAATTACATTATCACGCACATAGTTATAAGGCGGAATCGTCAAATTAGTTGGCGCAGGAACATTTTGGAATACACGTCCAGCTAAATCAAAACGTGAACCGTGGCAAGGACAGAAGAATCCCCCTTTCCAATCATTGCCTAAAGCATGTGCATCATCGGCTTTAACATATAAAGGTGAGCATCCTAAGTGCGTACAAATCCCCACAACCACTAAATATTCATCTTTAACTGCCCGCGTAGGATTTTTCGCGTACGTTGGTTGAATGCTAATATCAGACGCTGGGTCGCGTAATTTTTCGTTTAAAGTTGGTAAATCTTTTAAATTTTGTTCCGTACGACGGACAATCCAAACTGGTTTGCCGCGCCATTCAACAGTAATTCGTTGACCTGGCTCTACTTTACTAATATCCACTTCTACAGGCGCACCTGCCGCTTGGGCGCGGGCACTGGGTTGCCAGTAGCTTAAAAATGGAATTGCGGTAAAAACAACGCCGACTCCACCAACAACAGTTGTAGCTGCTGTGAGGAAACGTCGTCTATTCATGTTCACCCCATCATTACTCATGGTTGCTCATTACTCCCACTTTGTTTTAAAGTATTTACAAAAAATAGTTGCTAAATTTTGGTGCGTGTGCATTATAGCCCTTTTACTAGATAAAAAACTAGCTATAGGTTAATTTGTCAAAGGGCTAGCAAGTTCACAAAACACGTTAATTTAAGTCAAAAATGCAGAAATAGCTATTATCCTCTTAAAAATTATTTGAATTATAATTTTCTGTACCACTTGTTTAATTTTCCAACGTTCTTCATCTATAATTAAAACGTTTATATTTTTTTCGTCTTTTATCCTATATTTTGCTTAGTGGAGTTATCTCAGTGAAAAACATGCCGAAAACAACTTTAGCAATTGCAGCGGGCGCGGTTTTAAGTGTGAATTTAGCCAGCGTGAATGTGCAAGCCGCAGACAATCCTTTTTTCCAAAAAGTGTTAGACCACGGCTACATGGCATGTAGCAATAAAGATACGGATGCTAAAGGTGGCGAATCTAAATGTGGTGGCGATAAAACAAAAGAAGGGAAATGTGGAAATGAAGCGGGTTGTGGTGGACACAAACCCAAAACTGACAGCGATAAAAAATAGTTTTTTGCCCTCATTTGTTTAAATTGACTTTTTTAGTCTGTTATTTAAAAAAACGCCATTAAATGACAATGCACGCCCCCGCAATTGGTTTAGGTTTTAGACGTGAGTTGCTCAATGAACTAGAGCAAAGTGCACAATCACTTGCACCTATCCAGTTTTTTGAGTTCGCCCCTGAAAATTGGATAGGCATTGGCGGAAAATTAGCTAAGCGTTTGCAATTTTTCACTGAGCAATATCCTTTTATTGGACACGGCTTATCTTTAAATCTTGGGGGCGTTAAAGCGTTAGATATTCAATTTTTAACGCAGCTCAAGCAATTCATTAAACAACATCACTTACATTTCTATAGTGAGCATTTAAGTTATAGTGCAGATGAAGGGCATTTATATGACTTATTGCCAATTCCTTTTACACAAGAAGCGGTGTATTACGTTGCGCAACGTATTCGGCAAGTACAAGATTTTTTAGAACAACGCATCGCGATTGAAAATATTTCTTACTATGCTTTATCCTGTCAAGAGTTAACAGAAATCACTTTTTTAAACGCTGTATTAGCAGAAGCTGATTGTGATTTGTTGTTAGATGTCAATAATGTGTATGCCAATGCTTTTAATCATGGTTATAACGCTATTGAATTTTTAAAGCAAATTCCTAAGCATCGTATTCGTTATTTACACATTGCTGGACATGAACAAATTGAAGAAGATTTAATTATTGATACTCATGGCGCGGAAGTGATTCCCTCAGTCTGGCATCTTCTCGAGTTTTGTTATCAACATTTAGGTGTTTTTCCGACTTTATTGGAACGTGATTTTAATTTGCCGCCATTAGTAGATTTATTAGCAGAATGTAAAAAAATTGAGCAACTGCAAAAACAATTTTAATGAGGAGTGCAATTGCTAAAACGATTGCACTCCTCATTTCAACTGCATAACGCCTAAATTGATTCAAAATTATTTTAACGCACATTTAGCAGGTAATTATTTTAAAATCCGTAATTTGTATTAGCTTTGTTTATCTTTCACAAACTGGCAGACACGCATTTATACCCACAGACCTGCTAGGTTTTTAAAAACCTAGCAGGTCTTTGTTTTAATTTGAGCTGCTCACCAAATTTGGGTTATTTAGTTCTCGGTAACACCTGCAATATTTGCAATCGCTAAAACGATTGCACTCCTTTTTAATCAATTTAAATTGCGTAACTTCTACTTCTATCTTAAAGTAAAATAATTTCAATTATCTGTAATGG
>JACCEE011102918.1_pt1 | contig 109470 bp, 101 predicted proteins | sample 7449931 | NCBI WGS metagenome assembly JACCEE01 (sample SAMN15323457, study PRJNA562643) | freshwater metagenome | isolation source: river surface water | place: USA:Blue River Watershed | collected 2017-08-19
ACTGCTCTTGCCTACACCGATCGGCCCCTCGATGACCACCGATCGGAAACGTTGGGCCCACGCAGGGCGAAGGGTGTTCGAAGAGCCACTCATACTCGCTATTTCACCACAGTGACACTTCGGCACGGGCCGCCGTTGGCAGACGTGCCGCCCACTGCCTTGCGGTTTCGAGCTGCTCTGCCTCTGGGGGCCCAAGCAGCACGTCTGTGTCGATCTCGCACAATGGGATCAGCACAAAGGCGCGCTCGTGGGCGCGCGGATGGGGCACCACCAGTTGGGAACTCACAATTCGCGTGGCGTCCATGGCAATCAAATCCAGATCCAACGTTCGAGGCGCATGCCAGACGGAACGCTCGCGTCCAAATTCTTTTTCGATAGCCAACAGCAGATCGAGAAGCTGTAGGGCGGTGAGCGTCGTGTCGATGCGGGCTACCGCATTACAGAAATCGGGGCCGCTCGCCTGGACGGGCAGCGTGCGGTAGAGCCGCGAAGCACGCACTGCAAGCACACCGTTGGAGGCGCGCAGCCGGCCCAAGGCATCGGCAATGGTCTGCTCGGGCCGGCCAAGGTTTCCGCCTAGCCCAATGATGGCCATCGTGGTGACTGCCGACATCGACCGGCTTACTCGTGGGGCTGACCTGCCCGGCCGCCCGAGGCCGCAGACGGCTTGCGGCGTCGGCGGCGCGAACGGGATGCCGGCGCTTTGCCACGCGTGGCGGCGGCCTGGGCCAACAACGCTGTGCGGCCCGCCGCATCGGCGTCGATGAAATCCGTCCACCACTGCGCAAGCGCGGCATCGCATTGACCAGACTCGGCACGCAGCAGCATAAAGTCGTATCCAGCACGAAACCGCATGTGTTCCATCAAACGCATCGCAGTGCCCGCCTGACGCTTTTCAAAGCGTGGCTGCATCAGCCAAATCTCTCGCATATCGGACACATACCGCCGCTGAATCGCCAGGGCATCCAAATGCACGTCAATCACATCATCAATCGCCGTATTGAGGGCGGGAATACTGTGCTCTCCCTGCGCAAGCCGCTCTTGCCACCGTTGGTTCACGAGATTCCATAGCAACGCTGCAAACAAAAATCCGGGCGATACCGGCTTTCGGTCATGAATGCGGGCATCGGTGGCCTTGAGGGCACGCGTGACAAAGTCCAAGGCCTGAGCATCCGGGGTGTCGAATACAAGATCCAGAAGCGGCAGACACCCATGGTGCAGACCGCAGTCGCGCAGTTGTCGCAGGCCCTCGTAGGCATTGCCGGAATGCAAGAGCTTGAGCATCTCATCGAACAGCCGCGCGTTGGGCACGTTCTGGATCAAATCGGCCAGGGCTGAAATCGGCTTACGGGTGGCCGACTCAATCGTAAAGCCCAGTTTTGCCGACAGGCGCACGGCCCGCAGCATCCGCACAGGATCCTCACGATAGCGATGCTCGGGATCACCGATCATGCGCATCACCTTGGCCTTGATGTCTTTCACGCCGTGGTGGTAATCCAGCACCTTGTCGGCCACCGGATCGTAGTAAAGCGCATTGACCGTGAAGTCTCGGCGGGTGGCATCTTCATGCTGCTCGCCGAACACGTTGTCACGAAGGACCCGGCCATGCTCATCGATATCGGTATCGTCAGCCTGCAATGCACGGAAGGTGGAGACCTCGATGGTCTCCGGGCCAAACATCACATGGACCAGACGGAAACGACGGCCGATGATCCGAGCGCGGCGAAAGACACGCTGGACCTGTTCGGGCTCGGCATCGGTGGCCACATCAAAATCTTTAGGCCGAATACCCAGCAGCAGATCTCGAACCGCACCGCCCACAATAAACGCCCGGTACCCAGCCTTTTGCAGGTCCTGCACGGTGCGCATCGCCGCCTGTGAGACGAGATGATGATCCACACCCAGCCGAGACGCCTTGTAGATCTCGGGTTCGTGGACCGTTTTAGACGACGCACGGCGGGCCGCACGCGTCGAGAGCCGAGCGGGCGCAAGTCGCGCGATTGTTTTGATGAGTTTTTTAATCATTGTGCGTTAGGTGCCGGTACCCGCAGGACGTGCAAATAAATCCAGGCACTGCCAGCCCTGACGCCTGGCGTGTTCTTCGAGGCGCGCATCAGGATTGACGGCCACCGGGTCCGTAACCCGAGCCATCAGAGGCAGGTCATTGAACGAATCACTGTAAAAATACGAGGCGGCAAAATTCTCAAAACCGCGGTCCTGAAGGGCCAGCCACTGGGCCACACGGGTGACCTTGCCCTCACGAAAACTGGGTACGCCGGATGGCTTGCCGGTGAAATTGCCATCGGCGCCTACCTCAATCTCGGTGGCAATCAGATGTTCAATACCGAATTCTTTGGCGATCGGCGATGTGATAAAGGCGTTGGTGGCCGTGACAATCGCACAAATATGCCCATCGCGCTGATGCCGGGCGACCAATTCCAAGGCGGCAGGGTGCAGGTGGGGCCGGATCACCGTCTCGATAAACTGCTCCCGCCAGGCCATGAGCTGTGCCCGCGGGAAACGGGCCAAGGGGGCCAGCTGAAAATCGAGAAATTCAAAGATGTCCAACGTGCCCTTGCAGTACTCCACATAAAAATAATCATTGCGTTTGGCATACCAGTCGGGGTCGACCACGTTGAGACTGATCAAGAAATTAGCCCATGACACATCGCTGTCGATGGGCAGCAGTGTGTTGTCAAGATCAAAGAGGGCGAGGGTCTGCATCCGGCGATTCCAAAAGTTCCTTTAACAGCGGAATGGTGGCCACACGCTGTCGGGCCAAGGCGTAGTCGTTTAACGCATCGACCACCCGGATCAGCAGGCCAAGATCCCGTGGCAGATGGATCATCAGGTAATTCAACAACTCGTCCGACAGCGGCAGGGCCAGTCGGTCAGCACGCTCACGAAGTGCGCTTTTCTTTTCGTGGTCATTTAATTCATGCAACTCAAAAATAAGGCTCTGGCCAAGACGGGTGCGAAGGTCATCGCGCAGGGCCATGCGCAGCGGTGGTGCGCTGGACGTGGCCACGCAGCGACCGCCGACTTCACGGACCCAATTGTAGAGTTGAAAGAGCGCGGCCGCCGCCGTGTCATCGGCGCGGTCCACGTTATCGAGCAGCCAGACCGACGGGCCGGGCGTAACCGCCTCCATTGAGGCACGCAGACGCGCAGCGACGGACGGCTCGGCAGCAGCGTCGGGACCCCGTGATGGCCCACAGTCGATCCAAAAGGCGCGATCACCCAGGGCGTGGGCCCAGGCCTGAAGCCAAAAGGTTTTCCCCGCACCTGGGCTGCCCCAGAGTAGCAGGGCGTCGTAGCCTGAGGAGTTGCCCTGCGCACTACGCTCCAACGCCTTGAGCGCCTCGGCATTTGGGCCCACTACCCCATCGGAAAGACGCGGCTCAGGACGCTCAATGAGTCGAAGAGGTAACTGCATACGGGGTTTCGCCCTGACTTCAATAAAATGCGGATTTTAGGAAGATTACTGCCATGACCTCGGATTCGCCTTCACGCCCTGCCGCCACCCCCATGACCTACCGCGACGCGGGTGTGGATATCGATGCAGGCGATGCCTTGGTGGATCGTATCAAGCCGCTCGCCAAACGGACGATGCGGCCAGAGGTGCTCGGGGGCATCGGCGGCTTCGGGGCCCTTTTCGAGGTGCCTAAAAAATTCAAAGATCCGGTGCTGGTCTCGGGCACCGATGGCGTCGGCACGAAATTAAAGCTTGCGTTTGCGCTTGATCGTCACGACACCGTGGGCATTGATCTGGTCGCCATGAGCGTCAACGATATTCTGGTGCAGGGTGCAGAGTCGTTGTTCTTTCTGGATTACTTCGCCTGCGGCAGGCTGTCGGTGGACACGGCGGCCCAGGTGGTCGGTGGTATTGCGAAGGGGTGTGAACTGGCCGGCTGTGCATTGATCGGTGGCGAGACCGCCGAAATGCCCGGCATGTACCCCGATGGTGAATACGATCTGGCCGGCTTTGCGGTCGGCGCCATCGAGCGCAGCGATATTCTTGATGGCCGCGGCGTGAAGGCCGGTGATGTGTTGCTGGGTTTGGCTTCGAGTGGTTTTCACAGCAATGGTTACTCGCTGGTGCGCAAGGTCTTAGAGCGCGCCTGCGGTGAGATCACGCCTCAGCGGCTTGCACAGGTCAAGGTGCCCGGCGCTGACGCGTCTCTGGCCGATCTGGTCATGGCCCCGACCCGCATTTATGTGAAATCGATGTTGTCGGCGCTCCATGCGCACCGTGGTGCCATTCATGCGATGGCCCATATCACCGGCGGGGGTCTGGTGGGCAATGTGCCGCGCGTGCTACCTGAGGGTCTCACAGCCGTATTGCAATCCGCTGCGTGGACACGTCCGGCGGTGATGCAGTGGGTACAGGAACAGGGTGCTATTCCCGAAGATGAAATGCATCGGGTATTTAATTGCGGCCTGGGTATGGTGGTGGCCGTGGACGCGCAGCGGGCCGAGGCCGTGGCCGCCCATCTGACCACTCAAGGCGAGAGGGTCTATCGCGTGGGTGAGGTGCGCACGCGCCAGGGTGATGAACCCCAGACCCGTGTCGAGTAAGCGATGCCGACGGCGCGCGTGAGGCGCGCTTAGCGGATTACGATGGCCACAATCAGGGCAAGAATGCCCACCACGGCCATCGTTTTTAAAATCGTACGCGAACCTTTATCGGGTGGGTTCATACTGCGGGCTCTGCTTTCTTCTGACGCCAGGTGAGGTACTTGCCGATGGCAATCACGATCACCACGCCCGCCCAGGCCAATCCATGGGAGGGAATGCCCATATCGCCCCAGATCTGCTTGACGCCCGGATCAGTCTGAATCATTTCACCGGCCAGATAACCGAGCAATCCACCGCCGGCCACCACGATCCATGAGAAGCGATTCATCAGGGCCAAGACAATCTTCGAGCCCCAGACCACCAGAGGAATGGACAGGGCCAAGCCAAACACCAACAGGAACATGCTGCCTTTGGCGGCGCCCGCCACGGCAATCACGTTATCCAACGACATGGCGAAGTCGGCAATCACGATGGTCTTCACCGCCGCCCAGAGCTTGTCTTTGGCCTCGATCTCATGGCCTTCATCTTCGGCCTGCGGCATCACGAGCTTCACACCGATCCAGACCAGCAGCAGACCACCAAAGGTTTTGAGGTACGGAATTTCCAGCAGTTGAACTGCAAACGCAGTCAGCACCACGCGCAGCGCGACCGCTGCAAAGACGCCCCAGAAAATGCCCAGACGCCGCTGCTTCTCAGGCAGGTTACGGCAAGCCAGGGCGATAACAATCGCGTTGTCGCCCGAAAGCAGCAGATCAATCCAGACAATCTGCAGCAATGCGATCCAAAACGCTGGGCTTCCAAATTCCATACTGACGTCCTCTGTTAAACCTTACAGCACCGACTTAAGCAGTTTGCCCATTTCGGAGGGATTTTTAGTGGTCTTGATGCCACAGGCTTCCATGATGTCGAGCTTGGCCTGCGCAGTGTCAGCACCGCCCGAAATCAACGCGCCCGCATGGCCCATACGTTTCCCTGGGGGTGCGGTCACGCCGGCGATAAAACCAACGATGGGTTTTTTCATATTGTCTTTGGCCCACATCGCTGCGTTGGCCTCGTCGGGGCCGCCGATTTCACCGATCATGATCACCGCATCGGTATCGGGGTCGTCGTTGAACAATTTCAAGACATCGATGTGCTTTAACCCGTTGATCGGATCACCGCCAATTCCGACCGCAGACGATTGGCCCAGGCCCATTTCGGTGACCTGGCCCACTGCTTCATAGGTCAGCGTGCCGGAGCGCGACACAATGCCAATACGGCCTTTGCGATGGATGTGGCCCGGCATGATGCCGATCTTAATTTCCTCGGGCGTGATCAAGCCCGGGCAGTTAGGCCCGAGCAGAAGGGTGCGCTTGTTCTGCGCCTTCATCTTGTTGCGCACGACCATCATGTCGCGCACGGGAATGCCCTCGGTGATGCAGATCACCAGATCAAGGTCGGCCTCCACCGCCTCCCAGATAGCGTCGGCCGCGCCCGCGGGCGGCACGTAAATCACCGAGACTGTGGCACCCGTAGCAGCCTTGGCGTCTTTAACACTTGCGTAAATCGGCACGCCTTCAAAGTCTTCACCTGCTTTTTTGGGATTGACACCGGCAACAAAACAATTCTTTCCGTTGGCATATTCACGGCACATGCGCGTGTGAAACTGGCCAGTCTTGCCGGTAATGCCCTGCGTGATCACCTTGGTATTTTTGTTAATCAGAATCGACATATGAGGTGCTCTCCCTGGCCTTAGGCGTTTTTCGTAGCATCGACCACACGTTGTGCGGCCTCTGCCATGGTGTCGGCAGTAATGATGGGAAGACCAGAGTCAGCAAGAATCTTCTTGCCCAGATCTTCGTTGGTGCCCTTCATGCGGACCACAAGAGGCACTTTCAAGCCCACCGCACGCGAGGCCGCAACCACACCTTCTGCAATCACATCACAACGCATGATGCCGCCAAAGATATTGACCAGAATGGCCTTGACCTTTGGATTACCCAGCATGATTTTGAAGGCCTCGGTCACCTTTTCAGTGGTGGCACCACCGCCGACATCTAAGAAGTTGGCCGGCTCTGCGCCGTAAAGCTTGATGGTGTCCATGGTGGCCATGGCCAGGCCCGCACCATTGACCAGGCAGCCGATGTTGCCGTCGAGTTGAATGTACGCAAGATCAAATTTCGAGGCCTCGATTTCGGCAGGATCTTCTTCATCGAGATCACGCATCTCCACAATTTCGGGATGACGGTACAAGGCATTGGAATCGAAATTCCATTTGGCATCGAGCGCGATGACCTTGCCATCGCCAGTCAGAATGAGGGGGTTGATTTCAGCCAACGATGCATCGGTCTCCCAGAACGCCTGGTAGAGGCCCTTGAGCACAGCGCGCGCCTGCGGTATCGAGGCTGCAGGCACACCAATTTTTGCGGCGAGATCATCTGCCTCGCTGTCTTTGAATCCGGTAAGCGGGTCGACAAAGACTTTGTGAATTTTCTCGGGGTGGGTGGCCGCCACTTCTTCGATGTCCATGCCGCCCTCACTCGACCCCATGACGCAGACCCGCTGACTCACGCGATCGGTGACCACCGCCACGTAGAGCTCTTTTTTGATATCGGCGCCCTCTTCGATCAGCAGGCGGCGAACCTTCTGGCCAGCAGCGCCGGTCTGATGGGTCACCAGCTGCATGCCCAGAATGCTGGATGCATAGGTTTTTACGTCGTCGAGCGACTTAGCCACCTTCACACCACCGCCCTTGCCTCGGCCGCCGGCGTGAATCTGCGCCTTGACCACCCAGACCGGACCGCCCAGTTCGTTGGCGGCCTTCAATGCGTCATCAACGGAAAAACATGGGATGCCGCGTGGTACGGCAACGCCGTATTTACGCAAGATCTCCTTGCCCTGATATTCATGGATTTTCATATTGCTGCCCCCTGATCGATTGGGCCAGACCCGGCCCGCGGATGCCTAGTAATTTTGGCTTCAGTTTAACCGATCGGCCTCGTGGTCCCCGCGGCGGAGTCTGCGCATGAGCTGCCCGATGGCCTCAGGAGAAAACCCTCGTTGCGCCAGGAAGCGCTGCTGCCGGGCAGCGTCTTGAGGACTTGCCGGAGGGGCGCCAAACTTCTTCTCCCATACCTGATGAAGCCGAACTGCCTCGGTGGCCCGGAGCGTCTCTGCGGTCTGCTCAATGATGGCGGGATCGACACCCTTTTGAGCCAGCTCAAAACGCACACGCGTTGTGCCATACCGGGCCCCACGGGTGCGGGCGACCGATTCGGCAAAACGCTGATCCGAGAGCAGTCCCTCGGCCATCAGCTGATCAAGAACCTGGTCGAGCTGATCCTCGCTCTGGGCCAGGCTGGAGAGTTTTTGATGCAGCTCCGCTCGGGAGTATTCCCTTCGAGCGAGGGCCGCGATGGCCCTTGCCCGAAGGGAGGCTGAAGAAAGGGGTTCAGCAGGGTGTGCAACCCGCCGCACAATGGGTCTCATGTGCACTCAGGGTCACGAGACCACGAAGAAATTAATCGGTCTCGGCAACGGCCTGGGCTTCGCCGGCTGGCCGGGCGGTGACACCAAATTTCTCGCGCAATTTGTTTTCAATCTCGAGGGCGATCTCGGGGTTCTGGCGCAAAAATTCCCGGGCATTGTCTTTACCCTGGCCGATACGATCACCGTTGTAGCTGTACCAGGCCCCGGATTTTTCAACGATATCGGCCTCGGATCCGAGATCCAGAATTTCGCCTTCACGCGATATGCCCTCGCCGTACAAAATATCGAAGGTCGCAGCTTTAAATGGGGGCGCTACTTTGTTTTTGACCACTTTGACCTTCGTCTCGGAGCCGGTGACCTCCTCACCCTTTTTGATCGAACCGGTACGACGGATATCCAGCCGGACCGACGAGTAAAACTTCAGGGCGTTACCACCGGTTGTGGTTTCGGGATTGCCGAACATGACGCCGATCTTCATTCGGATCTGGTTGATGAAAATGACCAGGGTGTTGGTGCGGTTGATGGTGCCCGTAAGTTTGCGCAGGGCCTGTGACATAAGGCGTGCTTGGAGCCCAGGAAGGGAATCGCCCATTTCGCCTTCGATCTCGGCCTTGGGGGTAAGCGCAGCCACCGAGTCGACCACGATCAGATCGACCGAACCGGAGCGCACCAGCGCATCAACGATTTCCAGGGCCTGCTCGCCCGTATCGGGCTGAGAGATCAAAAGCTCGGAGAGATCCACCCCAAGTTTTTGCGCGTATTGCGTATCCAGAGCATGTTCGGCATCCACGAACGCGCAGGTGCCGCCGATTTTTTGCATTTCGGCGATCACTTGGAGCGTGAGTGTGGTTTTGCCGGACGACTCCGGCCCGTAGATCTCGACCACGCGACCACGGGGCAGGCCGCCGACGCCAAGGGCGAGGTCAAGGCCGAGAGAGCCGGTCGATACCACCTGGATATCCGGCGCGACATCGTTTTCCCCCATGCGCATGATCGAGCCCTTGCCGAACTGCTTCTCGATTTGAGAGAGCGCCGCCTGGAGTGCTTTTGCCTTCTCGGCCCGGGTCTTGCTGTCTTGTTTGTCGGTCATGACGATTTCCTTTGCGTGGGGAGTTGAGCGGGATAATACTGTATAAAAAAACAGGTTACAAGCATTTCCTGCATTCTAGGCAGAGCCCCATGAGATGCCTATCGGGACTTCGTCCTAGGCCCAAGAGCGGATCACCCGAGACACCAGCTCCGTGAGCACGAATTCAGCGGACTGGGTCTGTACGGAAGAGCGAGTACCCGCAAACTTTTTGCAGGTCGTCTGTACTCCGGCTGGCCCCGCCCAGGCAAAGTAGACCAGGCCGACCGGCTTTTCAGGACTACCCCCCGAAGGCCCTGCCACCCCGGTGATAGCAGCGGAAAAGAGCGCCTCCGGCACGTGGGCACCAGGCTCGGCGAGTGCTTTTCGGTGGGCCCGCCGCATGCCCTCGGCCATCTCGGCAGCCGTCGGGGCGCTCACGGCTCCGTGCAGATGCAGTGTCGCTGGGCGCACACCCAAAATGCTGGTCTTCATGGCATTCGAGTAACTCACGACACCGCCATCGAACCAATGGCTCGAGCCTGGAATCGTGGTGAGCCAGTGGTTCACCAGGCCGCCCGTACAGGACTCGGCCACCGTGAAACGTGCACGGTGTCTGCACATCACAAAGCCGACCGTCAGGGCCAGCAGCAGTTCATGGTGGGCCAGACGTGATGCCATGGCTAGGCCCACGCCATGATGAGATGAATCGCACGCAGCACGATTGCGCATGCCAACAAGGTGTAGCCTGCAGCCACGAGATCATCGGCCATCACCCCCCAGCCGTCGCGGCTCATACGGTCGATCCGGCGAATCGGCGGCGGTTTCACAATGTCAAAAAAACGAAAAAAAGCGAAGCCCATGGCCTGAATGGCCCACTCGGGCACATCGCCCATTGCATAAAAACCGGCGGGGTCGCTGGCCTTTGGAAGAATCCACAACACCAGCCAGAAGGCGATGATTTCATCCCAGACCATCGCCGAGGCATCGACGCGGCCCAGGGCGCGGCCCGTAAATGTGCAGGCCTTTACACCGATGGCCAGACCGGCCAACAGGAGCACCACCCATGCAACATCGGACATGATGGGGTCCAGCACCAGAAACACGAGCCAGGCCCAACAGGTGGCCACCGTGCCAGGCGCGTAAGGAAAGAGGCCGCTTCCATAGCCCAACGACAGCATATGCAACGGGTGTTGCATAAAAATGCGGGCCGGGGTCGGGGCGTTAGAAGTGTCGGAATCCACCTTGCTTCACCTGTGCTTCGAGTTCGGGGCTGACGGGCTCCCCCGTTGCATCGTGCCACTGAATTCTCGGCTGCGGTGCCGGTACCACATGGCCAATCCGGGTAAGCGGCAGCCGGAGTGAAAGCCCGAGCTGCGCGATGGCATCGCGATGCTCCGGCCCCGCCGAAAATACCAACTCATACTCGTCGCCTCCGGTCATCGCCAATGCCTGCGCCTGAAGCAGGGTGAGTTGCCCCTGGGCAACGGCGCTCTGTACATCAGGGGCAAGAGGCAACGCATCGATATTAAGTAACGCTGCGAGCCCCCCTGACGCACGCAAAAGATGCATGACTTCAGAATGCAGGCCATCTGACACATCGATGGCCGCATGGGCGATGCCCCGCAGGCCGATACCCAGATCCAGGCGCGGCGTAGGCCGCAGTAACTTTTCGCCATGACGTCCGAGGCGCACCGCATAAGCAGGGTCGCCAAGCGAACCCGACACCCAGAGGTCATCGTTGGCGCAGAGGCCGCTGCGACGACATGCGGCGCCACACGCAACACGCCCCATCACCGTAACGGAAAACACCTGCGGCCCTGCACCGGGCATGCCGGTGGTATCCCCCCCGATCAACGCGCACTGCGATATGCGGGCAAGGGCCAACATACCCGAGAGGAAGGCCTCTAACCAATCAGGATCCAGTCCGCGCAACGCCGCAGCCAACGTGAAGGACACGGGCTGCGCGCCCATCGCCGCAAGATCCGACAGATTGACAGCAAGGACTTTATGGCCAAGCGCATGCGGATCCACATCGGGGTAATAGTGGCGGCCCTCCACCAGCATATCGGTGGACACCACCATCTGTTCGTCCGGCGCCAACGGCGGCAATATGGCGCAGTCATCGCCGATGCCAAGCGTGTCACTGCGCTGATAAAACCCCTGGCCTTGCGCCGCCTGCGCGACGAGAAACTGCTCAATAAAATCAAACTCGCCCAGCGGCTTAACCATGCGGGCGTAACTGGCCAGCCAGTTTGTCGAGCACGCCGTTGATGTACTTGTGACCATCGGTGCCGCCGAAGGATTTGCCCAGCTCGATGGCCTCGTTGATCACCACGCGATACGGCACCTCGGGAGAGCGTTGCAGTTCGAACGTGGCCAGCAACAAAATGGCATGTTCAACCGGCGAGAGCTCATGCAGAGGCCGGTCACACTGCGCGGAAAAAGTAGCCCGCAAGGCATCGCTCTCTCGGAGCACGCCATGCAGAAGATGATCAAAATACGCCTGATCGCATCGGCGATAAGCCTCCTGCTCACGTAAAAATGCGTCGATCTCACCGGCGCTTTGCGCCGCAAGCAGCCACTGGTAAAGCCCCTGAACACAGAGACTGCGCGAAGCACGCCGCGACCCGCTGGCTGAACGCTGAGCCGACGCAGCGGCTGCCGTCGGTTTATTCATCCTCGGCACTAAGCTGATCATCGATCGCGAACAGCAGGTTCGCCATCTCTACCGCACAGCGGGCACAATCACGGCCTTTTTCGGCTGCACGCACCATGGCCTGCTCATCAGAGTCGACCGTTAACACACCGTTGGCTACGGGTATGTGAAATTCAAGGGCTACCCGAGAAATGCCCGCAGCAGATTCATTGGAGACGACTTCAAAATGGTAGGTCTCGCCGCGAATCACGGCGCCCAATGCAATGAGAGCATCAAAGCGGCCGGTCTCGGCCAACTGCGACAACGCCAACGGAATCTCCAACGCGCCAGGGACTGTCAGCAGCTGCAGATCGGCCGGCTCGACACCCAGTGCATTGAGCTCTTGAACACAGGCCTCGCGTTGAGCCTGCCCCACGTCAGGGTTAAACCGCGATTGAACAATCGCGATTCGCAGCCCTTGGCCATCCAGGTCCGTGTTTAATTCATTCATTGGTTTCTCCCCCTCGGTAACCCGTGACTTCGAGGCCGAACCCCATCATGCTGGGCATTTTTCGGGGCGGCGACAACAGCAACATCTTACCGACCCCCGCATCACGCAAGATCGCAGCACCGATGCCGTAGTGACGTAACTGACTGCTCGCAGCCCCGTCACCCGACATCGCCGCCAACGCGCCGGAGCCGCTGACAGCGGGCGCAAGCTTGGATATCAATACCCCCGCGGATGGCGCGCAATTCAACAACACCACGACGCCCTCGCCATGCTCAGCCACCGCACGCAACGCGCCACCGAGACTCCAGCTATGCGCACGACTCTCCATGTCGATGGCATCAATCACCGTAAACGGTTCGTGCACACGTACCAGACACTCCCGTCCGGGATCCGGACGGCCTTTGATCAGGGCCAGGTGAGGCTGATGGGCGGCACGGTCTTCGTAGACCACCAGCTGAAAGCTGCCTGCCGACGTGGTGATCTCGCGCGCAGACAGGCGCGTGACCAGACTCTCGTTGGCACTGCGGTGCTTGATGAGATTCGCAATCGATCCGATCTTCAATCCGTGCGCCTGGGCAAAGGCCACAAGATCCGGAAGACGGGCCATGGATCCGTCGTCTTTCAGAATCTCGCAGATCACGGCAGCCGGCTCAAACCCTGCGAGCTGGGCCAGATCACAGCCCGCCTCGGTGTGCCCCGCGCGGGCCAACACACCGCCAGGCTGCGCCTTCAGCGGAAAAATATGTCCGGGTTGCACAAGGTCCTGCGGCGTCGCATGCGGCGCCACGGCTGCAGCAATCGTGGTGGCCCGATCTGCAGCACTGATGCCAGTGGTCACGCCGCTGGCCGCCTCGATCGAGACCGTAAATGCCGTGCCGTGCGACGAACGGTTATCACTCACCATGAGCTGAAGGTTCAGCTGACGGCAACGCTCCTCGGTCAGCGTTAAACAGATCAGACCACGGGCGTGTTTGGCCATGAAGTTGATTGCATCGGCCGATACGCATGATGCGGCCATCACCAAGTCACCCTCATTCTCACGGTCTTCGTCATCAACCAACACGACCATACGGCCGGCACGAATCTCGGCGATTAATTCAGTGGTATCGGCCAAACGCGATGTAGGCATATCAGGTTCCTTGGGCACCCGGTACCAGCCGCCGAACCATGCGTTCGACCTGCTTGGCAAGCTGGTCCAATTCAATGTTCACGCGATCGCCCGCACGACGATGCTGCAAAACCGTCTCCTGCCAAGTGTGCGGGATAAGATTCATCTCAATCTCAGCACCCCGTGACGTATCCTCGATTCGGTTGATGGTCAGGCTCACCCCGTCCACGGCAATCGACCCCTTCTCCGTGACCAGACCGGCAAACGCGGTCGGTACACACACACGAAAGCGCCACGACTCGCCCAACGGCTCCATCGCAAGCACCTCGGCTGTGCCATCGACATGGCCGCTGACAAGATGTCCGCCGAGCCGATCGTGCGCTCGCATTGCTTTTTCAAGGTTCACGGGGCCAGGCCGGTCAAGCCCGACGGTGCAACGCAGGCTCTCGGCCGACACATCAAACTCAGCACGTGTGCCCGAACGCGTCACGACCGTCATGCAGGCCCCATTGATTGCAATGGAATCGCCTACCGCGATGTCGTCAACTGGAAGTGGCGCCAGGTCGACCGTAAGCCGACAGCCCTCACGCCCTGGAGGCACCTGCACCGACACAATCTGGCCCACGGCCTGCACAATTCCCGTAAACATGGCGGCAGTCTAACGGTTGGGTTCTGATTTCACTAACCGCAGACGAAGGCAGTCCCCCACCAGGGATTGCTCTTTCCAGCGCCAGCGAGGTACATCGGCCAGAGCACTCCACGTGCCAATGCCGGCCGCCATCGGTCGACCCTCACCGATCACCATCGGGGCCATGTAGATCAGCCACTCGTCAATCAACTCGTAACGCACCATGGCTCCGGTGAGCTGTGCGCCGCCCTCGAGGTGAACCTCGTTGCAGCCGCGCTCAGCAAGCAGCCGCATCAGCCCCCGAAGATCCACCTTGCCGTTGGAGCTGTCCGTGGCGATACGGCATACCTCGATGCCACGATCTTGAAACAACTCTGCCTTTTGCCGGTACACCGGTGCCTGGGTATCCACACAGGTGGCCACGAGTGCGTGTCCGCCATGAAGCACTGCCGCCTGCGGATCAATCTCAAATCGTGTGTCCACGACTACACGCAGAGGCTGACGCTCGGTATCGATGGCCCGAACCGTCATCTGCGGATTGTCTTTGCGCACGGTACCGATGCCGGTGAGCACCGCACAGGCCCGAGCACGCCAGGCATGGCCATCGTCCCGTGCGGGCGCGCCGGTGATCCACTGACTGGTGCCGTCGGGCAACGCCGTGCGGCCGTCGGCGGAGACCGCAGTTTTTGCGCGGACCCAAGGAATGCCAAGGGTCATGCGCTTAATGAACCCGGGGTTGAGATCTTCGGCCTCTTCGTGCAACAGGCCGCATCGGACTTCAATGCCCGCATCCCGAAGCCGCTGAAGCCCCTGGCCCGCAACGCGCGGATTCGGATCGGTCATGGCCACCACCACGCGGGCGATCCCCGCATCGACGAGTGCATCAGCGCACGGCGGCGTTCGTCCAAAATGGCTGCAGGGTTCGAGAGTGATGTAGGCCGTGGCGCCTGCGGCACGATGCCGTCCGGCGGCCCCGATGGCATTGACTTCTGCATGCGGCTCACCCGCGCGCACATGCCAGCCCTCACCCACAATCACATCGTTTTTGACCAGCACGCATCCCACACGCGGATTAGGGGTGGTCGTGTTCATGCCCTTGGCGGCCAACATCAGGGCATGACGCATGTAGGTGAGGTCTTGAGAGCTGTACATGGATGGGCCGAGGATCAGCGGGGCTTCGCAGACCGAGCTATCTTCTTGCGCGGGCTGACTTCAGCCACCAGCTCTTGAAATTCTGCAACGTCTTGAAAGCTTCGGTATACCGAAGCAAACCGTATGTATGCCACTTTATCGAGCTTTTTGAGCTCGTGCATCACGAGCTCGCCAATGCGCTGGGTCGGCACCTCGCGCTCACCACTCGCAGCAAGCTGCTCCTCAATCTTTCGTACCGACGCATCGACCATCTCAGCGGAAACCGGCCGCTTCCGCAGCGCCAGCAAAAGGCTCGCCCGCAATTTTTTCTCATCGAATTCAAGCCGGGCACCGTTTTTCTTCACCACATACGGCAACGACAGCTCCACCCGCTCGACCGTCTTGAACCGACGGCCACAGGCCAGACAACGGCGACGCCGACGAATGTCGTCGCCGCCTTCCGAGACACGCGTCTCGGTCACTTGCGTGTCCTCTGATCCGCAGGCAGGGCAGCGCATCAGGTCCGACCCGGACGCTACTTACTTGTACACAGGGAAGCGCTGCGTGAGCGCCTCGACCTGGGTCCGGACCCGCGCCAGAGTGGCAGAGTCTTCGGGAGCCTCAAGCACATCGGCAATCAGGTTGCCCACCAGCTGCATCTCTTGCGGACCAAATCCGCGCGTGGTGCAGGCGGGCGTGCCCAGGCGGATGCCGCTGGTGACCATGGGTTTTTCGGGGTCGTTCGGAATCGCATTCTTGTTCACGGTAATGTGGGCCTGACCCAACGCGGCCTCCGCCGCTTTGCCCGTGATCGACTTGGCCCGCAAATCAACGAGCATCACGTGGCTCTCGGTGCGGCCTGACACGATGCGCAATCCGCGGGCTACCAAGGCCGACGACAATGCCTGGGCGTTATCAAGAATCTTCTGCGCATAGGTTTTGAATTCGGGTTTTAACGCCTCGCCAAATGCGACGGCCTTGGCGGCGATAACATGCATCAACGGGCCGCCCTGCAGTCCAGGGAAGACGGCGCTGTTGATGGCCTTCTCGTGTTCAGCCTTCATCAAAATGAAACCGCCCCGCGGACCACGCAGGCTCTTGTGCGTGGTGGACGTCACGATGTCTGCATGTGGCACGGGGTTGGGATACACACCTCCAGCCACCAGGCCAGAGTAGTGGGCCATGTCCACCATGAAGATGGCACCGATGTCTTTGGCGACCGCTGCGAAGCGGGCCCAATCAGTCTTTAAGGCATAGGCCGAAGCACCGGCGATCAAAAGCTTAGGTTTGTGCTCGCGGGCCAGGGCCTCCATGCGATCGTAATCAATCTCTTCCTTTGCGTTGATGCCATACGCCACCACGTTGAACCACTTGCCCGACATATTCAGCGGCATGCCATGGGTCAGGTGTCCGCCTTCGGCGAGCGACAGCCCCATGATGGTGTCGCCGGGCTTGAGAAACGCAAGGAACACGGCCTGATTCGCCTGCGCACCCGAATGCGGCTGAACGTTTGCCGACTCGGCGCCATAAAGTTTTTTCAAACGATCGATGGCGAGTTGCTCGACCACATCCACATGCTCGCATCCACCGTAGTAACGCTTGCCCGGATAGCCCTCGGCGTATTTGTTGGTGAGCTGCGATCCCTGGGCCGCCATCACTGCAGGGCTGGCGTAATTCTCCGACGCGATAAGTTCGATGTGGGCCTCTTGACGGGCATTCTCGGCAGCGATGGCCGCCGCGACATCGGCGTCGGTCTGGGAAAGCGGAAGTTGACGATCAAACATAAGAGTTCCTATTCGACGAAGAAAGAGGGGAAGACGCCGCAACGCCTGACGGCACCAGCACCGGCAGTTGATTTACCGACAGCAGGCACCACTGAAACCAAAGTACACCGTAGATGAGGTGTGCTGCCAAAAGATGGACAGGCTGGGCAATCGCAGGAAATCCAAGATGGTTCAGTGCGCCGCCCAAGAGCATCTCGAACACCACCAATGCGACCAGCCCAATCGATGCCTTGCCGACCGCCGTCCAGCGCAACGGGCTTCGCAAGACCTTCCAAGTCAAGAACGCGGCCAGGCCCAAGATCACCCACGAAAACGAACGGTGCACGTAAAAAATCTGGGGCACCAGCTCGATCCACTCATTGCGCTCAAGATCACTTGCACTTCGGCTGATCAGATCGATGCTCTCACGAATCTGTAGACCCAATACGATCTGCAGCACCAGGGCCGCCAGCGTGATCAAAAGCAGCGGCCGAAACCAGGAAGGAAGGGTCGGCGTGGCCGCATCCCGCAGCTGCTCGGCAAGATGATGCCGGGCGGCACGGGTCGTGGCATAGATCAGGGCCATCTGCACAAGAAACGCCCCGGCCATGTGCAGCGAAATCATGACGGGCTTGAGATTGGACGAGACCACCTTGGATCCGAGCCATCCGTTAAACGCGACAGCCACCAAGGCCAATAACGCCACCCAAAAGACCGGTGGATCGCTGCGACGAAATGCAGCGGCCATCGCCACAAAGGCGATGATCAAAAGGCCGATCGATGCGCCCACCAGTCGATTGATGTATTCGATCCAGGTTTTGGTGGCATCGAACGGGGCCTTGTCGTAACCACGGTCTGCATAGCGTTCACGCCAGTCGGGCGGCAGCTGACTCTCGCTGGTCGGCGGAATCCACTGGCCGAAACACAGTGGCCAATCGGGGCAGCCCATGCCCGCGCCAGTAGCACGCACCGTGCCCCCCACCAAGATCAGAAAATACACGGCCACAATGGCGATGACACCCATCCACAGCACGCGATTCACCGCTTTGATTGCCACGCTCAATCCTTACGAAGAAATCGTGACCCGCGCAAACTTTCGTTTGCCGATCTGCATCACATAGGTGCCGCACGCCATCTCCAGCTGACGATCGGTCACCCTTGCGCCGTCAATCCGAACGCCACCTTGCTCGATGTTACGAATGGCCTCGGCCGACGAAGGCGCAAGGCCAGACTGCTTCAATACCGCGACCACGCCAAGCGGCGCACCGCCCACGGTGACCTCGCGAATATCGTCTGGGATGGCGCCCTGTTTAAACCGAGCCTCAAACTCAGCCAACGCATCATGGGCCGCCTGGGCGCTGTGAAAGCGCTCCACGATTTCCATGGCGAATTCCACTTTGACATCACGCGGATTGCGGCCAGCCTGCACCTCGCCCTTTAACGCATCAATCTGGGCAGAGGAACGGAACGACAACAAATTCAGGTACTGCCACATCAACTCATCCGAGATGGACATAAGCTTGCCGAACATCTCGGAGGGCTTTTCGGTGATGCCGACATAGTTGCCCTTGCTTTTGCTCATCTTCTCTACGCCGTCGAGGCCCACCAGCAATGGCATGGTCAAAATGCACTGGGGCTCTTGTCCATACTCGCGCTGAAGCTCTCGGCCGACCAGAAGGTTGAATTTCTGATCCGTGCCGCCCAGCTCCAGATCGGACTTAAGGGCAACCGAGTCATACCCCTGCACCAAGGGATACAGAAATTCGTGCACTGAAATGGGGGTTCCGGCTTTGTAACGCTTGGTGAAGTCGTCGCGCTCAATCATGCGGGCAACGGTGTAACGGGCCGCCAGCTGAATCATGCCGCGTGCACCCAGGGCATCACACCATTCAGAGTTTCGACGGATCTCGGTCTTCGAGGCATCCAGCACCATCGACGCCTGATTGAAATAGGTCTGTGCATTGGCAGCGATCTCGTCGGCCGACAGTGGCGGTCGTGTCGCGTTGCGGCCGGTGGGATCACCAATCAGGGCCGTGAAATCCCCCACCAGAAAAATGACCGTGTGGCCCAGGTCCTGGAGCTGACGCAGTTTATTGAGCACTACGGTATGGCCCAGATGAAGATCAGGCGCAGTGGGGTCCAGGCCAAGTTTGATACGCAATGGTGTCTTTGTCGCCTCACTGCGCGCCAGCTTGTTGGCGAATTCGGTGGCCACCAATAATTCATCACAGCCGCGTGTGACGACCTCCAAGGCGTGGGCGACGGAATCCGGCAATTTGGAAAGACCCTCGGTGGGCGGCATGTGGGGAACGGTGGAGGCCATAAGAGGCTAGAATTTTAGCCCTTATGCTGCGCCTGCCCATTGCTCGACCAGAACGTCTTTGGACGATTGCCCCAGCGGCCCTAGGGCTGATCATGGCCGTGATCACGGCCTTGGGGCTTGCAGGCGTCTCGGAGGCCGAATCCAAGATTCTCGGTGAGCGGGTTGCCTTGGAACTCACTCCCCAGGAGCTCGAGACTCAGATCAAGGCGCTGTCGGCCCACGGCCTGGAATTGACCCGCGAAGACGAAGTCCGAAAAGGGGATTCCGTCGATGGGCTGTTGGAGCGACTCGGTGTGGACGACCCCGCAGCGCGCCTCTACCTTCGCAAAGACGCGCGCACCCAGTCCGTGTTACGCAGCAATGTTGGCCAGACTGCGCTCGTGCGGACCGATCTGGAGGGGCGGCTTCTGCGGCTGCAGCTCTTAAACAAACTTGATGCCTGGATTGTGGAGCGCACCGGCGAGGGCCAATTCACCACGCGAAGCGCTCGATTGGGCAGTGAAAAACGTATCGAGCACCGGTCGGTTCAAGTGGGCCGATCGTTCTTCGGTGCAATGGACGAGGCCGGTGTGCCCGAGGCCATTACGGATCAGGTGGTCACACTGTTTGAATCGGATCTGGACTTTCGTCGCCAGGTGAATGCAGGCGACATCGTGCGCGTCATTTATGAAAACCAGCTGGTCGGTGGGCGCGACATCGGCGCCTATCGGCTGATTGCAGTCCGGTTTGAGGCCAAGGGTAAAACCCACGAGGCCCTCTATTTTGAGAACCCCGAGACAGGCAAAGGCAACTTCTACGATGCGCAAGGCAAATCGGTAAGGCGGGGTTTTCTGGCGGCGCCGCTTCGCTACACACGTATCTCTTCGGGATTTACCACCTACCGACTGCATCCACTGTTTGGCGATCCGAGGGCCCACCGCGGTGTGGACTATGCAGCCCCAGCCGGCACACCTGTGCGCTCCGTGGCCGACGGCGTAGTGGTCTCGCGGGGCTGGAGCCAGGGCTACGGCAACACGATCGAAATCAAGCACAACGAACGTTACTCAACGCTCTACGCTCACCTGAGCGGATTCGCACCCGAGATCGCGCGAGGCAAGACTGTCCAGATGGGCCAAGTGATCGGATTTGTGGGCTCCACCGGCTGGGCCACGGGCCCGCACCTGCACTACGAATTTCTGGTCAATGGCCGGCACCTCGATCCGAGCCGCATCATCGCGGAAAACCCTCAGGTGCCCTCGCTCACAGGCGAGACACTGAAAAAGTTTGAAGTGGTGGCCGTCGATCTGCGGTCGCGGCTCTCACTGCTCGATAACGTCAACACTGCCAGGGTGCAGTAACGGCCCATGGGCGACGCGCGGCCTCATCCAGAGTCATCCGTGCGGCGTTTTGTCGGCGTCATGACGGGCACGAGCCTCGATGGGGTCGATGTCGCCGTGGTCGACATCGGAGAGTCGATCACGCTTGGCCACACAGCGCCGCACATCGTGTTGAAACACTTTCACTCCCACAGCCTTGACCCTGCGATGGTCGAGGCCCTTTTAGGGCTGCAGACCCCTTCGGATGACGAGCTTCACCGGGCCGCGTTGATTGCGAACGCCTACGCAGATCTGATTGGCCGCACGGTTTTGGAGAGTCTGAGCCTAGCCGGCATTCGGCCCACGTCGGTGACCGCGATCGGCGTGCACGGCCAGACCATTCGGCACCAGCCCCGGCTCGGATATTCGATCCAGCTCAATGCGCCTGCGCGCATCGCCGAGGCGACCGGCATTACAGTGGTTTCTGACTTTCGAAGCCGCGATATTTCCGCAGCAGGCCAGGGCGCGCCGCTTGTTCCGGCCTTTCACCATGCCATCTTCTCGCCGAGTGCTGCTGCACATCAGACGCCGGGCATCACGGCCGTGGTGAACATCGGCGGTATTGCCAACATCACCTGGCTCGGTGACCCCGTGGTGGGTTACGACACGGGCCCGGGCAATATGTTGATGGACCTCTGGGCAATGCGCCACCTCGGAAAACGGTTTGATGACAACGGGGCCTGGGCCCAGACCGGTACCGCCCACAAGGGTCTGCTTGCAGCCATGCTGGGTGATCCATTTTTTACATTCGCTCCGCCACGCAGTACCGGCCGCGATCTGTTTTGCGCTGCATGGCTTGATGCATTTTTATCCCAATCGGCCCACGCCAACATTTCCCCGCAGGATGTTCAGGCCACGTTACTGAAATTGACGGCGCGCAGCATCGCGCTTGAAGTGGCACGCCTGGCCTCGCATACGCCCCCCGGCCAGATCAAAACGTCGGCACGCCAGCCATGTAACCACGTCTTGGTCTGCGGTGGTGGTGCAAAAAACTCGGCCCTGATGACCCTGCTGCGAGAAGAGCTGCAAAAAGCCTGCGGACATGCGGTCGAGGTTGATTCCACGCAGCGGTTTGGATGGGATCCCCAAGTGATCGAGGCGGCGGCATTTGCCTGGCTCGCCAGCCGAACCCTCGACGGCCTGCCAGGAAACCTCCCCAGCGTGACGGGGGCCATCGGGCCCCGCGTGCTGGGCAGTATCACACCCGCTTAAAGCCGTTCGTCAAGCCACTCGAGCCAGTGGCGCACGGGTGTATCGGTGCCCGACTGCAAATGGGTAATGCATCCCACATTGGCCGACAAAATCACATCGGGTCGCTGCGCAGAGAGCGCAGAGAGTTTTCTCGACTTCAGCTCAGTGGAGAGGCTAGGCTGAAGCACCGAATAGGTGCCGGCCGAGCCACAACACAAATGACTGTCGGCCACGGGCACAAGATGCGCCCCGCAGGCGGTGAGTAGCTTCTCCACCACGCCACGGATTTTTTGGCCATGCTGCAGCGTGCATGGCGGATGAAAGGCGACCCGATGGCCAAGCGTTGGGGCTTTATCTTGCGTACGAGCAGCGAGTTCAGGCAGCAGCGACTCCAAGAGTTCAATCGGGTCTTTGGTCAAGGCACTGACACGGGCAGCCTTCTCGGCATAGTCGGGGTCGTGGGCCAACAGGTGGCCGTAGTCTTTGACCATCACGCCGCAGCCGCTCGCATTCACCACAATGGCTTCGACACGGCCACTGCTGATCTCGGGCCACCAGGCGTCGATGTTTCGCCGGGCATCGGTAAGTCCGCCCTGAGCATCGGAGAGATGGTGTTTGATTGCGCCACAACATCCGGAGTTGCCCAAGATCTGAGACGAAATGCCACACGCATCAAGTACGCGGGCCGTTGCAGCATCAATGCCAGGCAGCATGGCCGGCTGTACACAGCCATTCAGCAAGATCACTTTGCGCGCATGGGTAGCAGTAGGTAGCGGCCCTGCAGCGCGATAGGCCGGCACCTTGGCGCGTAACGCACGCGGCAAAATCGCACGCACCGACTGCGCGAGCCGCATGGCAGGCGCAAACCATGACGATGTGAGTCCAGCCTTTAACGCAAAACGCATCCACCGTTCGTGGGCGGGCCGCACAACCTGATGCTCCATGAGTTCGCGGCCGATGTCGACGAGCTTTCCGTACTCGACCCCGGACGGGCATGTGGTTTCACAATTGCGGCAGGTCAGACAGCGGTCGAGATGCACCTGGCTTTCGCGTGTGACCTCAGCGCCTTCGACCATTTGTTTGATCAGATAGATTCGGCCACGGGGGCCATCCAACTCGTCTCCAAGAATTTGATACGTTGGGCAAGTGGCCGTGCAGAATCCACAGTGCACACAGCGCCGAAGAATTTCTTGGGCCTGCTGGCCCTGCGGCAAGTCGCGGTAACGCGGAGCGAGAGTGGTTTCCATGATTTAAAGCCCTGGGAACATGCGTCCGGGATTAAAAATGTTCTGGGCATCGAGCTCGCGTTTGAGCCGTTGATGAATCTTCATCAACGCAGGCGATAGCGGGGTGAAGGCGCCATGCCGCGTGCGCGCTTCGGGCTGCACCGTTTGGTACAGCGTGGCATGGCCACCATGCTCACGGGCCAAGGCACGAATCTGTTCGGCGGGCTGATCCGTTTTAACCCAGCGCAGGGCACCTGACCACTCGATCCACTGCGACGCAGATACCAGCGGCAGGTCTGGCGTGGTCGATGGCAACGACAGACGCCAGAGGTGCGTTTCAGGGCGATCGGCGTTGAGTTGAAAAAATGCGTGCCGCTGATCGCGCAGGGCGCCCCAGAACGTCTGGGCGGCATCAGTGGAGAGCAACGTGCCCCCCAGCTTGTCTTTGGCCGATTTCACTGCGGCCACCGCGCCCGACAAACGCACATGCAGACGGCCCCGGCCGTCTTCGCGTTGCCAGCTCGTGGCGGTGATCGGTATCGGCTGGCCCGCCCAAGCATTGACCCATTCCAATGCCGTGGATGCATCGACATCGAATAGAAGCGTATCTTCCGCAGGCGGCATGGGCAGCACTTTCATGGAAACATCCACGATCAAACCCAGCGTACCCAGAGCACCGGTGTGAAGACGCGACATGTCATAGCCCGCAACGTTTTTCATGACGGTTCCACCGTAACGAAGCGGCGTACCTTGATCGTCGAGCACCGTCATGCCCAGCACAAAATCTTTCATCGCACCGGCGGCCGCACGTCGCGGTCCCGACAGGCCCGTAGCGACCATACCTCCTACCGTACCGCGGCCCTCAAACCGTGGGGGCTCAAACGCCAACATCTGTTGAGACTGGGCCAACACGGACTCAAGTTCAGCGATCGGCGTGCCGCAGCGGGCGACTACCACAAGCTCAGTGGGATCGTAGTCCACCACGCCCGCATAGGCAGCGGTCTCCAGTACGTGCGGCGCCTGCGATGTCGGCTGCCCATAGAACCCTTTGCTGCCATGGCCGACAATGGATAACGCCTGCTGCGCACTGCGGGCGGCACGGATACGCTCGGCGGTCTGAGCGATCCAGTCGGACGCCTGAGCGGACATAGGATGGGCCATGTTCAAAAACGCGGAAGCTCAGGAAACTTAAGCGCGCCACGGTGCACATGCATCTTTCCGTATTCGGCACACCGCGACAACGTGGGAATGGCCTTGCCAGGATTAAGCAATCCCACCGGATCAAATGCCCGCTTCACTGCAAAAAAACTCATGCGTTCTTCCGGCGAAAACTGAACACACATGCTGTTGATTTTTTCAATGCCGACGCCGTGCTCGCCCGTGACCGTACCGCCAAACTCCACACAGAGCTCAAGGATCTCGGCCCCAAAGAGCTCTGCTCGGTGGAATTCACCCGGCTTAGCAGCATCGAACAGAATCAGAGGGTGCAGATTCCCGTCACCAGCATGAAACACGTTCATGCAGCCCAGGCCGTATTTCTGTTCCATCTCTGCGATTCGGGTCAGCATTTCACCAAGCCGGCGACGCGGAATAGTGCCGTCCATGCAGTAGTAATCCGCGGCCACCCGTCCGGCGGCCGGAAACGCATTTTTACGGCCCGACCAAAAGCGCAGCCGTTCCTCTTCAGACTGCGACACACGAAGATCGGTCGCGCCACTTTCCGACAACACTGCCTTCATGCGGCCAATCTCTTCCTCGACCTCTTCGGGCGTGCCGTCCGACTCGCACAATAAAATCGCCTGAGCATTGAGGTCGTAGCCTGCATGCACGAACTCTTCCACCGCACGCGTGGTTTTCTGATCCATCATCTCCAGGCCCGCAGGAATGATGCCGGCCGCGATCAAGTTGGCGACCGCATTGCCTGATTTTTCAACATCATCAAACGACGCCATGATGACGCGAGCGAGCTGGGGCTTGGGCACAAGCTTCACCGTAACCTCGGTCACCACCGCCAACATGCCCTCCGAGCCGATCACCGTCGACAGCAGATCCAACCCCGGCGCATCGAGCGCCTCGGAACCAAGCTCCAACACATCGCCCTCAATCGTGAGGCCGCGCAGACGCAAAATGTTGTGGACCGTAAGGCCGTACTTCAAGCAGTGCACACCGCCCGAATTCTCTGCCACGTTGCCACCGATCGAACAGGCAATCTGGCTGGAAGGATCAGGGGCGTAGTAGAGATTAAAAGGCGCCGCAGCCTCGGAGATGGCCGCATTACGCACACCGGGCTGGACACGTGCCAGACGTGCGCCCGGATCCACTCGGAGAATACGATTGAACTTCGCGAGCGAGAGCACAATGCCGCCGCGATGGGGCGTGGCCCCTCCAGAGAGGCCCGTGCCGGCGCCGCGGGCCACCACTGGAATGTCAAGCCGATGTGCAAGCTTAAGGATTGCGCTGACCTGAGACTCCTCGGTGGGCAACACCACCACGGCAGGCAGCTGACGATACCCCGCCAGGCCATCGCATTCGTAGGGGCGCAACGACTCCGGCGTCGACAACACCGAATCCTCGGGAAGCAGTCTGGCGAGCTCCGCCACGGCCTGGGCCCGCTTGGCCTCGCTCATCGGCTGAGTGAAATCCGCAAAACGGAGTTCACCAAGGTGCAGTTCTCGGGGTGCGTTCATGGAAATGTGAGTCCGTCTCTCGCTTGGACAGATAAAATGACCATTCTAGAGGAAACATGCCCCTTCACTCCCATGGCCAATAGGCTCTCCGTAATCACAACACGCACCGGTGACGATGGCACCACGGGTCTGGGCGATGGAAGCCGTGTCTCCAAGCATCATGCGCGCGTTGTCGCGATGGGTGATGTCGATGAGCTCAACAGCTGCCTCGGTGTGCTGCTGGCCGAGCCCCTGCCGGAGGACCTTAGGGCATTGCTGATTGAGGTGCAGCACGATTTGTTTGACCTTGGCGGAGAGCTCTCCACGCCAGGATTTGAATTGATCAAACACCAGCGGGTGATTGCACTGGACCAGGCTATCGAGACCTACAACGCTCAGCTTCCTCGGCTGGCCGAATTCATTTTGCCCGGCGGATGCCGCGCCTCGGCGCTGGCCCATGTGGCCCGAACGATTGCGCGGCGGGCTGAGCGCAGCGTGGTTCACCTGATGACTGAGTCATCGGTGCGCCAAGAGGCGCCCCATTACCTGAACCGCTTGTCCGATCTGTTGTTTGTTCTGGCCAGAGTGCTTAATCGCAGCACGGCCTGCAACGGCCCCGGCCACGATGTGTTGTGGAACCGAAGCCGCGACTAGCCGCCGTTGGACGACTGGGCCTTTAACCGACGGGCCTTCACTGCGTTGGCCAGGTTGGTCAGGATTTTTAGGCTTCCATCCCAATCGATACAGCCGTCGGTAATGCTCTGGCCGTAGGTCAACGCCTTGCCGGGTACCAGATCCTGCCGGCCCCCGACCAGGTGACTCTCCACCATCACACCGAAGATGCGTGCATCGCCACCGGCCACCTGTGCAGCAATCACCTCGGAGACGGGCAATTGGTTCTCAGGCTTTTTGCTGCTGTTGGCATGGCTCATGTCAATCATGAGTCGGCAGGCCATGTTGGCCGCCGAGGACTCTTTGCAGGCCGCTTCGACGCTGGCCGCATCAAAGTTCGGCGCTTTACCGCCACGCAAAATCACATGGCAATCCTCGTTGCCGCCGGTCGAGACAATCGCCGAATGGCCCGCCTTGGTGACCGACAGAAAATGATGCGGATGCGCAGCCGCCTTGATGGCATCGATCGCAATACGCAGATTTCCATCGGTGCCGTTTTTAAATCCCACCGGGCATGACAGGCCAGAAGCAAGCTCTCGGTGCACCTGGGATTCGGTGGTGCGCGCGCCTATCGCACCCCACGACACCAGATCCGCAATGTATTGCGGCGAGATCATGTCCAGAAATTCGGTGCCTGCCGGAAGGCTGAGTTCGTTAATGTTCAGCAGCAGTTCGCGGGCCGTGCGAAGGCCAAGATTGATGTCAAAGCTGTTGTCGAGCCGAGGATCGTTGATCAGACCCTTCCAGCCCACCGTGGTACGTGGCTTTTCGAAATACACACGCATCACGATTTCGAGCTCTCCAGCATGCAATGCGCGCTGTTGGGCGAGCCGGTTGGCGTACTCGAGTGCTGCCTTGGGGTCATGAATCGAACACGGGCCAATGATCACCAGCAGCCGATCATCCATTTCATGCAAGATGCGGTGAATGGCCTGCCGGGCATTGCTCACCACCTGGGCGGCGCGTTCAGTGATCGGAAACTCACGAATAACGTGAGAAGGAGGCGCGAGCTCTTTGATCTCTCGAATGCGGAGATCGTCCGTGCGCGCAGGCGAATGAGGGTGTGCTTTTGTGTCCATACGGCTATTTTAGCCGCCGGTGCCCCCAACCGTCAGGGCTTCGATACGCAGCGTGGGCTGGCCCACCCCGACCGGCACGCTCTGGCCCTCTTTACCGCAGGTGCCCACACCTGTGTCCAGCGCCAAATCATTTCCGATCATGGTGACACGGGTCAATGCATCAGGGCCATTGCCAATGATGGTTGCACCCTTCACGGGATACTGGATCTTTCCATTCTCAACCCAATAGGCCTCGGAGGCCGAGAACACAAACTTTCCGCTGGTGATGTCCACCTGCCCGCCGCCGAAATTTACGGCATACAGCCCACGATCGAGGGAGGCAACGATGGCCTGCGGATCCTCGTTGCCCGCCAACATATAGGTGTTCGTCATGCGGGGCATGGGCAGATGCGCATAGGACTCGCGACGGCCATTGCCGGTCGGCGCCACCTTCATGAGCCGCGCGTTCAATGTGTCTTGAATGTAGCCTCGTAGCACGCCGTCTTCAATCAGCACATTGCACTGTGTGGCATGGCCTTCGTCATCCACGTTGAGCGAACCACGTCGGTCTTGCAATGTTCCATCGTCGACCACCGTGACGCCCTTGGCAGCCACCTGCTCGCCAATTCGGCCGGCAAACGCGGACGATCCTTTGCGATTGAAGTCGCCCTCCAGGCCGTGGCCGACCGCCTCGTGCAGCAGCACGCCTGGCCAGCCAGGGCCCAACACGACCGGCATGGTGCCAGCGGGTGCGGGACGCGACTCCAAGTTGATCAGGGCCTGACGAACCGCCTCATCCACGTAGTGCGTAATCAGTGCATCGTTGAACATCGCGAGATCACGTCGGCCTCCGCCGCCACTCGAACCTTGTTCACGCCGGCCGTGTTGCTCGGCAATCACCGTGACCGAGAGCCGTACCAGCGGCCGTACGTCTGCAGCCATCACACCATCGCTACGCAACACCATCACCACGTCGTACTCGCCCGCCAACGACGCCATGACCTGAATTACACGGGGGTCACGCTTTCTTGCCAGCGCCTCAACGCGGCCAAGGAGATCCACCTTATCTTGCGATGACAAGGCTGCGATCGGATCAAAATCACCGTAAAGAATTTTGGGTGGGACCGACAAGGCGGAGGAGGGTCGGAGCTTGGTCTTGGCGGCGTTGCCGGCACGCGCAATCGCACGCGTCGTGACGGCCGCCTCCATCAGGGCCTCGGGGCTGAGCACGTCAGAGTAGGCAAAGGCCGTTTTCTCGCCGCATACGGCACGCACGCCCACACCCTGATCAATCGAGAAGCTACCGCTCTTGACGATGCCCTCATCAAGGCTCCAGGCCTCCGAGCGGGTGTATTGAAAATACAGATCGGCAAAATCGACACGGTGGGCAAAAATCTCTGCCAATGCGCGATGCAGATGGGCCTCGCTTAAACCATACGGTTCCAGCAAGAGTTGCTGTGCGGTGGAGAGGGCGGCAATTGCGCTGTCGGCAGGCTTCATGATCGATCACATCAAAGAATAAAAAAGGGTTAAAGCACTCGGTGGCCGAGCGCAGGTAAGTTTAGGCGAATCTCGGCCACACGCTCATGATCCACCCTGCCGATCACCAGGCCTTCGCCCTCAGCATGCTGCGCCACAATCTCGCCCCACGGGTCGACCAACATGCTGTGGCCCCACGTGCGGCGGCCGTTCTCATGACGCCCACCCTGGGCACTGGCCAGCACATAGCACTGGTTTTCGACCGCCCGCGTCCGCAGCAATAGCTCCCAGTGGGCCTGGCCCGTGGTGTACGTGAATGCCGCAGGCATCACGATCAGATCAAGCGGTGCGAGGCGGCGGTACAACTCCGGGAATCGCAGGTCATAACAGACCGATAAAGCCACACGGCCCAGAGGCAGATCACAGACCACGGGCTGCGCACCCGGCTCAATGGTGCGAGATTCGTCATACGATTCTGCGCCCCGCTGAAATGCGAACAAATGAATCTTGTCGTAGCGTGCGTGCTCGCGGCCATCGGGCCCATAGACCAGCACCGAATTTCGAACACGCTCTGGCGTGGAAGCCTCGAGTGGCGTGGTGCCTCCGATCAGCCAGACCCCGTGGGCCTGTGCGGCATCAGAGAGCGCACGCTGGATGGGTGCACGCGGCCCAACACCATGGGGTTCACGATGGCGAACCTTGTCATCTTCAGCACCCATAAGACAAAAATACTCTGGCAATAAAACAGCCTCGGCACCCTGCCGGGCCGCCTCCGCGACCCAGTGGCGCATGCGCTCAAGATTTTCATCGACCCGCGGGGTGCTGACCATCTGCACCGCAGCCACGACCATCGAGGTTGTCATTGTTTCTCCGAAGGCGAGAGTTCGGGCCCGTCAGAGCGCATCTCGCGTTTCACCGACTCTACTTTTGGATCGTCCCATGACCCGGTCACATGGTACTCATACGACAGAAGTTCACGCACAGGGTTGCGCAGAATGTACTGCGCGATAAACGCGCCAAGGCCGACTGCAGGATTCACCAAGGCCGCGTAGCCAAGCGACGCCAGCCCGGCATTGACCTCGGGCAGCACCAGCACCCGAAGATCTTGTGTCTCGGCCCGCACATTCGCAGAGCCCTCGAGCAGCACCGATGCCTGCACCCCAATGATGCGCAGGTTTGTGGTGCTGGCCTGTCCATTGTTGAATTCGAGATTGCCACGGATGCGTTCATAGGTGAATCCCTCGGAGAACACATCGCGAAAGTCCAACTTGATTCGCCGTGGTAGCGACTGAAGATTCAACACACCAACAAGGCGTGCAATACCGGGCTCAGCCTTCAGGAACTGGCCTTGCTCCAGGTTAAGGCTGAGATTGCCGCTTAAGTTTGCGCCGGCGAAATCCAAGGGTGAGCCCGGCCAATTCAAGCGTCCGTCGATCTTGCCGCTGGTGTCACGAACCACCTTTGGATAGCCGGAACGTGCAAGCAGGGCCCCGCCGTTTTTGACCTGAAGCTCGAGGTCTAAGGCGGTACGTGAGCGCTTTGGTCCTCGGCCGGCAGGACCCATCATGGCCCACTGGCCCTGGCCTGTGAGCTGTGCTTCAGGACTGGTCATCGCAAAGCGCAGGATCTCCCAGCTGCGGGTCGCGGCGACGGGTGCTGCCTGCACCTCCAGCTTGCCCCAGGCCCGCTCGCCCACGCGAAAATCGTCCACCGAGAGATCGACCGTCGGCCAGTCTTGTGCAATGTGATCGCTGGACTCGGCCTGCCCGCTGTCCTGCCCATCGGCCGATCGATCGAGCCACAGCCGTTGCAGTCGCGCCTGAAGCACCGCCGATGCCGGCCGCGTCACCGAGGCGGCTTTGGTGCGCGCGGCGTTTTGCGCCCGTGCCGGAATCCATTTCATTTGGCCTGCCATGCGCGGAGCGTCAAGCTCAATCAGCGTCTCACGCCGGCCAGATGCCGCACGGCTGATCTTCGCGCTTAATGCCTGTGACGCCGTGGTGATGGTCCACGACTGCTCGCCAGCGGATTGGCCGCCATTCGAGGCGGCCTGCTGCACATCCACACGCAGGCCCCAGTTTTCTCTGGCCTGTTTTTTCAGCGGTCCGAAAAAATCGCTGCCCAGACCTTCGAGCGAGGAACGCACAGTCGCGCGCGTAACCCCTGCATTGGACTCTACGGTTGCACTGTAACGGGTGGCCCCGGTGAAGAGCCGATCCAACGACACGCCCAATGCCTGTTCAGCCCATAACTCCAGGCCTGCAGCAGTCGCCTGTCCTTCCATCTCCACCACAAGGCCCGAGGCAGACGCAGGCGTCTTGGAGGTCGCACGAAACGCGCCACCCAAGGCCTGTCCCTGCACACTTAACGTGCGAATGCCGTTTTGATGAAAGCCCACGTCGGCGCTGGCCACCGTCGCTTCCGGCATAGCATCGGAGAGACGAATCACACCCCGCGAGAGCGAAAACTTCCCATCCACCAGCGAGCGGTCCGTATTATCCAAATCGAGTGCGAGTGCAAGCGACAGATTGGCCTGACCTTTGCCCTTCATCTCCGAGGTTGCTTCACGCAGGGTACGCCGCAGGGGGGACTGATTCGTAGCATCGATCAGCTTTTGCACATCACCACTGAGCCCGCCGTTGAGGACCAAGATCGGACGATTCGACTCAAGGTCATTGATGTTTCCTTCGATGTCCGAGAACTCCATGTCATTGAGCCGCGCGCCCTTTGCGCTAATGCGAAACGTCTGTTTGTTGAATTCAACATCGGCCCGAATATTGGAGATGATTGGCCACCCGGGTGCAGGGCGCAGCCGCGCCTCTGCAGCCTGGGCCCGGACCACAAAACGGCTCGCCGAATCGTTACGAAATGGAAACTGATCGAGGGGGCCATGCAACTCAAAACGGGCGGTGTAGGCCTTTGACGGTAGCAACGATTCGCGCAGCCAAGTGCGTGTCTCTTGGCCTACATCGAGAGGCACATATCGGTGAATGGAGGCAGGCTCAGCACGCAGCACACTGCCATCAAGTGCGGCCACCCCAGCCCCCTTCCCCGGCCAACGGTATGCACCATTCACCTCAAAGGCTACGTCTGCATTCTCAAACACAAGGCGTCGCACACTGGCGTTGATGTCGGCCGGCGGATCGTCACGGTAGGGGCTGGACAGCAGGCGGGTAGCCGTCCAGCTGACCTGGGCCTCAAGCCGATCGGCCTGAACGGTGTCCTGCGCAAATACGCCCGGGAAAGACAGCGAGGCCCCCGTGGATTTCAATGTCAACTCGCCGCCGTCATCGCGGGCGGAAAATTTTCCAGACAGGTTGCGAAATCCCGGCCGTTGTTTGCCAGGGGCCAATGCCAATTCATCGAATGCTGTCTGGACCCGAAATGCCGTCAATGCATCTTCGGACTCCTGCCATTTCAGTTCAAGATCACGGAGACGGCCGCGCGGTTTGAGCTCCGTCAGTGTGGACTTCCATTGCGCCGGCAAGGGCAGGTGCTCGGCCAGCCACATGGCCGCCACCAAATCGAGATTCTTCGACGTGATCTGCGCACTCAGGCCCGAATCCCCTGCTTTTTCAAGCACCATCTGGGCCGATGCGATCGTGGTGACCTCGGACAACTGGGCTGAGCGAAGGGTGAGCGCCGACAGCGCGACCTCTTGGCGTTGCGCCGTAAGGCGGGTCTGCACACGCCCTTGCAGCTGCTGCAGGGTGAGTGGCCGCCGGGTCGGGCCCCACTGCAGTGATGCATCGGTAAGGTCGAGGTCCACCGTCAAATCTTCCAAAGCATTGGCGTGCAGCTGCACCCAGGCGCGCAATGCACCCTGCCCGGAGTTCACCTTCAGCGGGGCCTGCTCAGGCAGATGCACTACCCGAAAGAGTTCCGAGAGGTCCACGCGGTCGAATTGAACAAATGCTTCGCCGCGCCACTCTTGAAATGCTGAGGGGTCGGAGAACCACGCATGACGAAAGTCACCTTGAAGCACAAAGCCCTCGCCCAGAGCCGCCGGCGGTGTGCCACGTAACGCCCACGCGTGCCGATGGCCGAAGTTGTTCATGGCAAACACCACATCCGTCAGATCAATGCTCTGGCCACGCAGCTGGTCGCGCCACTGCACATGGCCTCCGTCCACCCGCCAACGGCCCTGACGAAACACGGCATTCACCTGGCCAGGGTTCGCCGCGCCAGTGCCCACCACAACACCAGCCACCTTGAGCGCACCCGATGCAGAACGTTCAATCAATGCAAACGGATTCGCGAGCCGAATTTCAGAAAAAATAGGCTGCCCATGCCAGAGACTGGCCAGTGATGAGAGCCCCAAGGTGGCCTCAACACGGTCCACCGTGCCCACAGACTGGCCGTCGGCACGGAGCAGCCGAACGTTATCGAGGCGAAGTCGGGGCCGATACCAATGCTCCCAATCCGCTGTGAGCTCGCCGGCTTCCAACAGCAGCTCCTGCTGAGCTGCCGCCGACTGGGCCGATGCCAACAGATCGCCACGCCACTGCGGCACCGACGGCCAGACCCAAACGCGAATGACCACCAAGGCCGAAATGATCAGGATCGTCAGGGCCGCCAAGAGTACTGCGGCGGCCCGCAGGACAATTCGAATCAGGGGTGAATAGCGGCCCGGCGCTTGCGTTAGCATGGTGTGAATTCTTGCACAGGCTTTGCACTTTGATCCCGTGAATCCCGCTGAAATTCCCACCGGTTACGAGCACACCTGGCATCACTCGGCATTCGCACGGCAGGCACTTGCCGGCGTGTGTCGGCGGCAGCAGCTGCTCAGTGTCGATACGCCACTCACACCGGCGCGACTGGCGGAACACTTCTCCGCGTGCTGGCCCTGGGCCAATCCCCACCAAAACGAACGGCTGGACGAGTTCGGGGGCGCGCTGCGTCAATTTCGTACCAGTGCAGTTCTGGCGATCATGGCCCGAGATCTCGCCGGAACGGCCGACTTCAGTGAGACCCTGGAGTCGATCACCGCACTGGCTGACATGACCATTGATGCCGCCTACCAGGCGGCCATGACCACTGCCGTGGCCCAACACGGTATCCCGCGTGATGCCAGTGGTGCTGCCCAAGACATGATGATCGTCGGCATGGGCAAGCTCGGCGGCCGTGAGTTGAACGTGTCGTCGGATGTTGATCTGATTTATGTGTTCTCAGAAGACGGCGAAACCGATGCCAGCACGCCCCAGTCACGTTCCATCGATACCAGCACATTCTTCACAAAAGTAGGGCGGCGCATCGCAGCGCTGTTGGGCGAACTCACGGCCGACGGCATCGTGTTTCGCGTGGATCTGCGGCTGCGGCCCAATGGCGATTCGGGGCCGATGGCCTGCAGCCTGGGCATGCTGGAAGAGTATTTCATTGTTCAAGGCCGCGAATGGGAGCGCTACGCCTGGATCAAGGGCCGCGTGGTCAACCAACATCATGTGCAGACCGAGGCCGCCTTTGCCGCCTCGGTCCAGAGCCTGCACGATGTGGTGAGGCCCTTTGTGTTTCGACGCTACCTTGATTTCAATGTGCTGGCCGCACTTCGTGACCTGCACAGCCAAATTCGACAAGAGGCCGGCCGGCGGCAACTCAGCCGCGAATCCCACATGGCCGGTGAGCGTGATCCGATCGACATCAAACTCGGAAATGGCGGCATTCGCGAAGTCGAATTCATTGCCCAGTTGTTTCAATTGATGCGCGGAGGAAAGGAAGAGAAACTTCGCGCCCGTGGCACGCGCGAGGTGCTGGACTATCTCGCACAAACAGGCCGTCTGCCCGCCGCGGAGGTTGCAGCCCTGCAAGAGGCTTACCGTTTCTGGAGAAATCTGGAGCACCGACTGCAGTATGTTGACGATGCGCAGACCCATGTTTTGCCGGGCAAGCAAGATGCCATTGCCCACATAGGCCGATCAATGGGATGGGATGATCCCGCAGCATTTATCTCGGCGATCGAAAAGACACAGGCCGTTGTGCAGTCGTCGTTCGAACGTCTGTTTGCAGGTGTGACTGCTGAAGTCCCCGTCGGCACAGAGCCGCCTAGCCGCGAATCCCGCCGTGATCGGCTGCTCGCCAAGGCGCAGACCATCGCTGCACTCACCGCCAATCCCGAACAGACGTTATCGCGGCTGACCACCCTTCTCGAGACCATCGGCCGCAGGGCGTCGTACCTCGCATTGTTTGATGAATTTCCGCACGCCTTTGAGCGGGTTGCCCATTTGGTCAGCGCCTCAGCGTGGGCGGCCGACTACCTGCGTAAGCACCCTATTGTGTTGGACGAGTTGCTCGATGCGCGGGTGCTTGATACGCCGCCCGATGAGCAGGCCTTTCGTGCCGAGCTCTCGGCCCGCGTGAACGAGGCCCTGCACAACGGCGTACCCGATCTTGAACGGCAAATGGATGCCCTGCGCGAGGTCCATCATGCCCACCTCTTCCGTTTACTGGTGCAGGATCTCGACGGCCGATGGCCCGTCGAAAAACTCTCCGACCATTTATCGGCGTTGGCCGACAACGTGCTGCAGGTGACACTCACGACGGTCTGGCCCACCATGACCAAACGCCACAGGCCCGATCCCCGGTTTGCAGTGATCGCCTATGGCCGACTCGGCGGCAAGGAGCTGGGCTATGCCAGCGATCTGGACCTGATTTTCCTCTACGACGACGACCATGAGAACGCCGCCGAAATCTACGCACGGTATGCCCAGCGCATCAACGTATGGCTGTCGACGGCGACACCGGCAGGAACCTTGTTTGAGATCGACCTTCGGCTGCGGCCCAACGGCAATGCTGGACTTCTGGTGACGGAGCTCAAAGGATTTATCGAGTATCAGACCCAGCATGCCTGGGTCTGGGAACACCAGGCCCTCACACGCGCTCGGTTTTGCGCGGGTGACGCGACACTTGGTGCAGCATTTGAGCGTGAACGCGAGCGCATCCTTCGCCTGCCGCGGCCGGTGGAGCCGCTGCTTGAAGAGGTGCTCGCGATGCGCAAAAAAATGCATGATGGCCACCCCAACACCACACCGCTCTTTGACATCAAGCACGATGACGGTGGCATGGTGGACATTGAATTTATTGTCCAGACGCTGGTGCTGCGGTACAGCCATGCCCACAGCACGCTCACAGGCAACCTAGGGAATATCGCGTTGCTGAGAATCGCGGGCGAACTCGGATTGATCGACCCCGGCCTGGCGTCGCAGGTCGCCAACGCGTATCGCGACTACCGCAAACGTCAGCATGCAGTGCGGCTGCTGGGCGCAGAATCCGCTCGGGTGGCGCCTGAAGAATTTGCACAGGCCCGCGCGGCCGTGCGCTCGCTCTGGGCATCGGTCTTTGCCCAGGCGCCCACGGTCGTACGTGATCTACAGGATATTCATCACCGCTAGCTGGCCAATCACGTAGACCGCCAGGCCCGCCACCATGGACATGCCCATGTGGCGGCCAAACCACCACGACACCACCACGGCACACGCCGCAATCAACCGTGGATCCAGGGCCAGACTGATCGCCCCCTGCGGTGCGAACAATGCAGGCGCCACAATGGCGGCGATGGCCGCCATGGGAGCAAAACGCAGGGCACGTTGAAGCCGATCCGGCAGCCGCACCGGGCGAGGCCAGACCACCAAGGCGGACCGCGTTATAAGCGTCATGACCCCCAGCCCCAGAATGGCAGCCCAGATGTAGAACTCATGTGCCATGTGATGACGCATCCTTCCGTTTATCCATCCACAATGCCACCAAGACCCCGGCGAGCACGCCCAACAACAGGCCAAGATTCAGCGGTAACGAGACTGCAAGAAGCGCCACAACGCCTGCAGTTACCGCACAGACCAGGCCTGCACGATCACCAATCATGGGAAGCAACATTGCAAGCAATGCCAACGTGGCCACAAACTCTAGGCCCCAGGCTGTTGGCACCCACTGCGCAAGAAAAATTCCAGCAATCGATGCGCTCTGCCACACGGTCCAATTGACCACAGCCGCCCCGCGAAAGTACGCCACCGGCGCTGGCAACGAAGGGCTGGCGTTCTGCCCTGGATCCTCGCGAAGCAAGGCCGGAGCGGGCCGTGCAGCAAGGCTGCTGGCATCAAAACGGCGCAGCAACTCCGCCGAGAGAATGTCCACGTTGCCAAAGCCGTGCACCGCCCGCTTCAGCCAGGAGAAATGACGAAACACCGGCGCAATCACCACCGAGTACATGACAAAACGCAGATTCACAATGAGTGCGCTGGCCCAGATGATGGCCAACGGCGCACCAGCCGCCAGCAGCGGAAGGCTGGCCAGCTGGGCCGATCCCGCATAGACCACCAGGGTCATGCCCAGGGCCTGCCACGCCGACAGGCCCGATTTCACCATGGCCACGCCTGTCACCAGGCCCCAGGTCGACATCGCCACCAGTCCGGGAAGCATGTCACGCACGCCAAGCCGCGCCCAGGGATCACGAAACAGAAGAATCAGACGCTTCACAGGCGCGTCCACCGTCGAGAGCAGCTCATCGGCCGATTGTAGAACGGGGCCGTCCGCTAAAATCGAGGTTTACTTTTCTGTGTTTAGGGGCGTCGTATGTCAATGGCCGATCGCGATGGCTGGATCTGGATGGATGGGCAGTTCGTGCCTTGGCGCGATGCCAAAATTCATGTACTCACCCACACATTGCATTACGGGATGGGCGTGTTCGAAGGTGTTCGCGCCTACAAGACCGATGCAGGACCGGCCATCTTCCGTCTGAAAGAGCACACTCAGCGGCTGCTGAACTCGGCCAAAATCTTTCAAATGCGGGTGCCATTCGATGCCGCAACCCTTGAACAGGCACAACGCGATGTGGTCAAGCGCAACCAGCTGGAGTCGTGCTACATCCGGCCGATCGTCTGGATAGGCTCTGAGAAACTTGGTATCGGTGCGCGTGAGAATAAAATCCACGTGTCGGTCTCCGCCTGGACATGGGGCACCTATTTAGGTGAAGAGGGCCTCACCAAAGGCATCCGTGTGAAGACATCTTCATTTACACGCCACCACGTGAACGTATCACTGGTGCGCGCCAAGGCCAGCGGCTATTACATCAACTCCATCTTGGCCAACCAAGAAGTCACCGCACATGGCTACGACGAGGCCTTGCTGCTCGATACCGATGGCTACGTGTCCGAGGGCGCTGGCGAAAATGTATTTATCGTGCGCAATGGCAAGCTCTACACACCCGACCTGGCCTCCTGCTTAGATGGCATTACACGCGACGCCGTGATGACGCTGGCACGTGATCTCGGCATCGACATTGTGGAAAAACGGATCACGCGTGACGAGATGTACTGTGCCGACGAGGCCTTCTTCACAGGCACGGCCGCCGAAATTACCCCCATACGCGAGCTTGACGACCGTCCGATCGGAAACGGCGTGCGCGGGCCCATTACGGAAAAACTGCAGTCGCTCTTCTTCGATGTGGTTGCAGGAAAATCGTCCGCGTATCGCCACTGGCTGTATTCGGTGTAATGTTTCATTAACGCCACATTTCACCTGCTCACCCATGTCGGATTCCCACGCCCCTTCATCTGCTGCACCCGTGCTGCTGAAAGCCACGGACCTTCCGGCCTACTGCCCGAACCCCAAGATGCCCTTGTGGAACCACCATCCACGCGTGTTCCTCGATGTCACCCATGAGGGTATTGCCCGTTGCCCATACTGCGGAACGGTCTACCAGCTTGAACCAGGCAGCGGCCCCCACGGACACTGAACATCGCGACGTACTGGTGATCGCGCCCCAGTGGGTGGGCGACGCCATCGTGGCACTGCCGCTGATCTCCGAGCTCGCGCGGCACCATAGCGCTGTCGATGTGCTGGCCGTGCCGGCCGTCAGCGCGGTATTTGAATGCGCGCCCTGCGTGCGACGCGTGATTACCGTGCCGTTTGCGCACGGCAAACTCCAGTGGGCATTGCGACGTCAGACGGCCCGGGGACTTCGGGGCCGCTACTCCACGGCCGTGATCCTGCCGAACTCTTTGAAGGCCGCGCTCATTCCTTGGTTGGCGCGCATTCCACTGCGGCGGGCGCTCACCGGTGAGTTTCCCCGCCGGCTACTGCTTACCGATGCACGATGCCCGCCCACCGCGCGGGCCGAGAATGCACATCGCAACAGCCGTGTCTCCATGCTGGACCAATACTTATGGCTCGCGCCCACTCCCCTGCCTCAGGCCAGCATTGATCGTTACGGCACCCATCGGCCTCGCATGACACTGCCCGACAACGTGTCGCTGGACGAAGACTTCCCCAACGCGCCTGCCCACTCGAAGGATCCTGGTCTGCTTGCGCTGTGCCCGGGTGCAGAATACGGACCCGCCAAACAATGGCCAGCCGAACATTTTGCGGCTGTCGCCAATGCATGGTGCGCACAGTCCCCCCACCACCGGGTGGTGCTGATCGGCGGCCCCAAAGAAACAGGCATCGCGGCGGAGATCGCCCGGCAGTGCGACCGCCCCGAACAGCTCATCTCTATGGCCGGCAAGACCACACTGCTTCAAGCGTTTGCATGGATTGCTCGCGCAGGTGCCGCGGTGAGCAATGATTCGGGGCTTATGCATGCAGCGGCTGCGCTGGATGTTCCGGTGATCGGTGTCTTTGGCTCAAGCGATCCGCTCCACACGCCGCCACTGCATCCCCGGGCCAGGGCGCTGTCACTCTCGCTGCCGTGCAGCCCCTGCTTTCAGCGGACCTGCCCCCTCGGCACAACCGCCTGCCTTCGCGACCTCTCAGCCGAACAGGTGATTACGGCCTTGCGCGCTCAAGCTGCTCCCGCCTGAGCATGGCCCGCATGGTGGCCAGACGCGCATCCACCTTGGATAACGTGACAAAGTCTGCATCGGCTGCGGTTCGCGCCAAGGTCAGCTGCTCCACGGCAGCTGCATAGGCCCCCAACAGGGCGTAACGCTCGGCCACCGCCGCATGCTGGGCGGTTCGTTTTCCTTGGGCCGCCTCTGCGCGCGCCAGCCATTCCCACGCAGCAGGATCCCACGGCCAACGCTGCGTGATTGCGCGTGCGCGCTGCGCAATCCCACCGGCCGGTGCCGCGACCGAGAGTAATGCTTCAACCGCTGCCCGCTGAATCGCCCGCGATTGGGGATGTGCTGATGTCACGGCCTGGACCATATTTTCGACCTCTGTACGATCACCGGCCAGCATTGCAATACGCAGCCGCACATGGTCCAAAAGCGATGCCACCGCGGGAAGGGCCCCTGCGCGCTGCGCGCTCGCAGCGGCCTGGCGATGGTGCTCCAGAGCACGCGATGCATCGCGCTCGGTAAGTGCAATCCACGCCAAACCAAAATGAATAGCGCCAGTACGCTCTTCGTATGCCGTTCCACGGCCGGCAGCGGACGGCGCAGCAAGTTGCAGCTCAAGCCGCTGTTTTGCCTGTCGCAGCCCATCGACTCGCGTGTCGGCCAAGGCCATCAGTTTCGCGCGCAGCCAGTCATAACCCGGCTGACCCTGCACAGAAGCGCTCGCACTTGCGTGACGAAGATTCGGGTCGCTTTGCAAACGCGATTGAATATCAGCGATGCGCTCCGTCGTGAGCGGATGGGTACGCAGGTAGGCCGGCGCGTTGTTGTCGTAGAGGCGGCCGGCTTGGCTCAGCCGTTCAAACATGGCTGCCATCGACTGAGGATTCACACCGGACTCACTCAAAATCTGCAGCCCCACCCGGTCGGCCTCACGCTCTGCATCTCGCGAAAAAGCCAGCTGATCTCGAACGGCCACGGTCTGGCCAAGTGACAGCACGCCCATGGCGGCATCCGGACTGGACTTGGCCGCCATCGCAGCCAAAAGCGCTGCGGCAATCATGACGGCAGAGCTCTGCCGACTCTGGCCAAACATACGCGCAATATGGCGCTGCGTGACGTGGCCAATCTCGTGGGCCAACACCGACATCACTTCGGCCTCACGTTCAGAGGCGGTGATCAGGCCTGTGTGAATACCGATGTAGCCGCCGGGCAATGCGAAGGCATTCAGACTGGGGTCTCGCACCAAGAAAAAACGAAACCCACGATCGGATTCGGCATGGCCAAGACGCCCGGCCGCCAGCAGCAGACGATTCGCACGCTCCGCCATCATGTCGGTGGCCTCGGGATCATCCCAGACAGCCCCGACGCGCAAAAACTCCTGAAAAATCTGGTCGCCAAGACGTTGCTCGGCTGCTGGCGAGAGCTCATCGACGGTGGCCTCGCCGAGTGCCGGAAGATTGTCGATGCCGCGCGCACGGTTTTGCGCATGCGCCGAGGGCGCCAGGCCAGCGCCGAGCATGGCTGCCGAGACAAGCATTGCCGTGAGTCGACGTGGCACGGTCCGTTTTTTACGAAACACAATGTGCATACGATCTATCATAGGGTCTATGACTGAATTCACCCATTTTGATTCCGCCGGGCAGGCCCACATGGTCGACGTCGGCGAGAAAAAAGACACCCATCGGATCGCGATTGCCAGCGGCCTGATTCGCATGCAGCCCGAGACGCTTCGACGCATTCGGCAAGGCGACGCTAAAAAGGGAGATGTCTTGGGCGTGGCCCGCATCGCGGCGATTCAGGCTGCCAAAAAGACCGCCGACTTGATCCCCCTGTGCCATCCGCTCATGTTGACCCGAGTCGCAGTCGACTTTGAACTGATTGATCTCTCGCCCGAAGCAGGCGAAGGCCACCGGGCCGCGGTGCGCTGCACGGCCACGGTCGAACTCACCGGCAAAACCGGCGTGGAAATGGAGGCTCTGACGGCAGTCAACGTGGGGCTGCTCACCATTTATGACATGTGCAAGGCCGTGGATCGCGGCATGACCATGAGCGATATTCAGCTCATGGAAAAACACGGTGGCAAAAGCGGCAGCTTTGTTCACCCGTCGGCCACGTAACGACTCACGATTGCATTTCAGGCCTCGCGCATGAGCTCCCCTATGGCACTGCAAGGCTTGCGCGTGTTGGACCTGACGCGGATTCTTGCCGGGCCCTCGGCTGCCCAGCTGCTCGGCGATCTTGGCGCCGATGTCGTCAAAGTGGAAAAGCCGGGCGAAGGGGATGACACCCGAAAATGGGGGCCTCCGTTTATTGCACCACGTGAAGGGCTTCCCACCACCGAGAGTGCCTACTACTTGTGCGCAAACCGCAACAAGCGATCGATGGAGATTGATCTGGCATCAGCGGATGGGCAGGCCTTGGTGCATCGTTTGCTCGCGAAAGCCGATGTGCTGATGGAAAACTACAAAGTCGGTGGACTCGCGGCCTATGGCCTCTCGTATGAGCAGCTCAAAGAAAAATACCCACGGCTCATCTACTGTTCGATCACCGGATTCGGGCAGACGGGCCCGTATGCATCACGGGCAGGCTATGACTTCCTGATTCAAGGCATGGGCGGCATCATGAGCATGACCGGTGAACCCCATGGCGAGCCCATGAAGGTCGGCGTGGCCGTTGCCGATGTGATGGCCGGCATGTACGCGACGGTCGGGATCCTTGCGGCGCTTCGACACCGTGACGCCACCGGCCAAGGGCAGCATATTGACATCTCGCTTCTGGATACACAGATCGCATGGCTTGCAAATGGCGCCACCAATTACCTGGCGACACATGAAAATCCACAACGTCTCGGCAATGGCCACCCGAATATCGTGCCGTACCAGGTTTTTCCGACGCACGATGATCCGATCATCATTGCGGTAGGCAACGATACGCAGTTTCAAAAATTCTGCACTGCCATTGGCCAGCCTGCCCTTGGCCAAGACCCTCGGTTCACAACCAATCCTTCACGTGTGCGCCATCGCACGGAACTGATCCCGCTGCTGTCGCAGGCGCTGCAGCAGAAGACTCGGGACCACTGGATCACAGCGCTGGAGGCAGTAGGTGTGCCCTGCGGGCCAGTGAATACCTTGTCGCAGGTTTTTGCGGATCCCCACGTGCAGTCGCGCGGCATGGTCGTTGAGATGCCGCACGCGGGCGCAGCCGCAGGCCATGTCAGAGTGGTCGCCAACCCGATCCGGCTCTCCGAGACACCGGTGCAATACCGGTCTGCACCTCCGATGCGTAACGAACATGCGCACGAGATTTTGCAAGACTGGCTCGGGGATTAGGCAGAGATCACAAACCCACCGGATACCGAACGGTTCACCATGAGCACGCCCTCGTTACGACTCGGCATTGATCTCGGGGGGACAAAAATTGAAGCTGCACTCGTGGATGCCCAGGGCACTGTGGTCTGGCGCAAACGCGTGGCCACTCCACGCGACGACTACGCCGCTACGTTAACGGCCATTCACAGCCTGGTGCAGGACGCACGCCACGACCACCCCGATGCCCGGAACTGCAGCGTTGGCATCGGAATACCGGGGTCCCTCTCGCCGCGCGATGGCTGTGTGCGCAATGCGAATTCGGTGTGGCTCAATGGTCAGCCCTTGAAGGCTGACCTTGAGGCGCGGCTTGGCCATGCCGTGTCGATGGCGAACGATGCCAACTGCCTCGCGCGTTCAGAAGCCACTGATGGCGCAGGCAAAAATGCCGCGTCTGTGTTCGCGGTCGTTCTGGGCACAGGCGTAGGGGGCGCCCATGTTGTGCAGGGCCATCTGCTGATCGGCGCCAACGGTATTGCCGGTGAATGGGGCCATACCCCTTTGCCATGGATGCGTCATGACGAGCAGCATCGGCCGCCGTGCTGGTGCGGCCGATCGGGGTGTATTGAGACCTTTCTGAGCGGCCCTGCGCTGATTCACGAATTCAATTCCATACAGCCTGACCCTGTAAGCCATGTGCACACGATCGTAGAGCGTGCTGCCTCAGGCGATGCCGCCGCGTCTCAGTTATTGGAACGTTTTTATGATCGACTCGCGCGTGCGCTGGCGATGGTGATCACGATCGTGGATCCGGATGTGATTGTGATCGGCGGTGGCTTGTCCAACATCACCGAGATGTACTCCGAAGTTCCCCGGCGTTGGGCCACGTGGGTGTTTTCGGATACGCCTGTCACTACGCGCCTCGTACCCGCGCGCCACGGCGACAGCTCCGGCGTTCGCGGTGCTGCCTGGTTGTAAACGCTACACGCTGTTTACGTTTAGCTTACGGCCGATCACCCTCGTCGGAAGGGCTGTCCAACAGATCGGGAGAGGTATCAGGCAACGGAAGTGCCTGCACATCTTTTAATTTGCGCTGAATCGCACGGGTCCGCACGCCCACTGCCGTAAATTTGTTAGCGGCCTCTTGCAGCTTCTTCTCTGTTTCAGCAATCACGCCGCCAAACTTCTCAAACTCGGTTTTGACGCCGCCCAACAATGCCCATACCTCCGACGAACGTTTTTCAATGGCCAGCGTTCGAAAGCCCATCTGCAGACTGTTAAGCATGGCGGCGGTATTGGTGGGGCCGGTCACCACCACGCGGTACTCACGCTGAAGGCTTTCGGCCAGGCCGGGGCGACGCAATACTTCGGCATACAGGCCCTCGGTCGGCAGGTACATCACCGCAAAATCAGTGGTGTGGGGTGGCTCAATGTATTTTTCTTTGATCTTCTTTGCTTCACCACGAATACGAACCTCGAGTGCCTTAGCTGCCTCCTCGACAAGCGTGGTGTCGGCCTGTTCGTGGGCATCGAGGAGCCGCTGATAGTCCTCGATGGGAAACTTTGCATCAATGGGAAGCCAGACGGGCTGGTCGCCATCACGGCCTGGCAAACGAATGGCGATCTCGACCCGCTCTGTTGCACCCGGCCGGGTAACGCAATTTTTTTCGTATTGCTCTGGGGTGAAGAGTTGTTCAATCAGCGATTCCAACTGAAACTCACCCCATGTGCCCCGCGTTTTAACGTTGGTCAAGACACGCTTTAAGTCGCCAACGCCCGAGGCGAGGCTTTGCATTTCACCGAGACCGCGATGGACCTGCTCCAGACGGTCCGAGACCAGCTTGAACGACTGCCCCAGACGCTCCTCTAATGTAGCGTGGAGTTTTTCATCCACGGTCTTTCGCATCTGTTCCAGTTTTTCAGCGTTGTCTTTCTGGATAGTGGTCAGCTGTTCGTTGAGGGTATTGCGCACCCGCTCGGCACTTTGCTCAGCCGTTTGCGTCATATGGGTGAGCCGCTCACCCATATCTTTTTTCACAGAATCAAGCGTAAGTTGAATTTGGGTCGACAGTGACTCAAGGCGCTTTTCCTGAACGCCCGACAAGGCATTCGAGACTTCTTTGAGTGCATTGACCTCACGGCCAAGGGCCTCTACACGGCCAACCAATTCCTGCATACGCGGATCATCTCCCGCCCTGGTCGATCGCCGCAGCACCAACGCGGTCAGGACGCCGACGGCGAGGACCGCAAGCAACGTCAGCAGAGAAAAGGGATCGTTCATGGCGAAGGCTCAGAGAAAAACGCTAACGACCCAAGGATACGACAGTCCAGGCGCACAGGCCGAGCCTGCCACTACGCAAACAACAGCGTGGCCAAGCCAAGAAAAATAAAAAATCCCATCGAGTCCGTGCTGAAGGTCAGCAGCACCGACGAGCCCATGGCCGGATCACGTCCAGTCCGCTCAAGCATCAAGGGCACAAAAATACCGATCACTGCACCAATGAGCAGATTCAGAAGGATGGCCAGCATCATGGTCCAGCCCAGCAGCACACCCTGGTCGGTGTCACTGTAGAGCCACCAGGCAAACAAGCCGGCCACCGAGCCCCAGACCACGCCGTTTAATCCCGCGATACCAAGCTCTTTCGCGAACACGCGCTTAACATTGGCCGCCGTAACCTGGCCCAAGGCGATGGAGCGGATGAAGAGGGTCATGGTCTGATTGCCCGAATTGCCCGCAAGGCCCGCCACGATCGGCATCAGTGCCGCCAGCGCCACCACCCGCTCGATGGTGCCCTCAAACGCGCCGATCACGCGAGATGCAAAAAATGCGGTGCAGAGATTTAACGCCAGCCAGAGCCAACGGTTTTTTGCCGATGCCCAGACCGATGCAAACAGATCTTCTTCCTCGCGCAGACCGGCCTGAGCAAACACATCCTGCTCGCCTTCCTCTCGGATCACGTCCACCACTTCGTTCACCGTGAGCCGGCCCAGCAGTCCGCCGTGATGATCCAGAACCGGGGCGGAGACCAGGTCATAACGCTCAAAAGCCTGCGCAGCATCGCCCACGTCGTCGTGGGGATGCAGGGTCATGACTTCGTTGACCATGACATCACGCACAAGGGTCTCGGGCTCATGGACCAGCAGTTTTGAAATCGGCAGCGCGCCCTGCAGTTTTTCATTGCGATCCACCACAAACACCTGATCGGTGTGATCGGGCAACTCATCAAATCGGCGTAGGTAGCGCAAAACCACCTCAAGCGTCACGTCATCACGGATCGTGACCATCTCGAAATCCATGCGTGCGCCCACGCTGCCTTCGGGATACGACATGGCAGCACGAAGCTGTTCGCGCTCTTCGATGGTGAGGCCCTCACTTACCTCCTCGACCACTTCTTCGGGGAGATCAGGCGCCAACGCCGCAAGATCATCGGTATCCAGAGTCTCGACCGCGGCCACGAGCTCCTCGCGGTCCATCGAAGCGATCAGCGTCTCACGGACCGCATCGGAGACCTCCACCAGAATTTCACCGTCCCGATCGGCGCGGACCAGATCCCAGATCAGCAGACGATCGTCACGAGGAAGGGCCTCTAAGATGTAGGCGATGTCTGCGGGGTGCAGATGATCAAGCCTGGCCTGCAGGGCAGCATGTTGTTGTTTTGCCACCAACTGCTCGACCAGGGACTGACGCTCGGAGCCCACGGTGTGCTGCTCGCGATGCACAACTTCGCTCTCAAGCCGCTGGCGCGCGAGAATGGCCTGAATCTCCACCAAGGCCGTCTGGGCAACCTCAGGATCCCGAATCGCTGTCGTCTGATCGTGGGGCTCAGTCATGGAAAGGGTGGACGTGATGGATTAGGCCGTGGATGCCGCTAACTGTAGCCGCAATTGGGCCAAGACCGAAGCCGTTTCGGGACGGCATCCTCGCCAGAGCGCAAAAGCCTCCGCCGCCTGCTCCACCAACATGCCCAAGCCGTCCGCCACTTGAGCGGCACCACCGGCCTGGGCCTGCTGCATAAACGGTGTAGGCGTTGGGCCGTACATCATGTCGTAGGCCAGTCGGACCCGTTCAAACCAGGAGTTATGCAGCTCCAAGCGCGCACCCGCAAGACTCGCCGATGAGGCGTTGATCACGATGTCGATGTCGCCGAGCGTAGGCACGCCCGCCTCGGCGCGTGACGTCGCCAAGACCGCCAACGGTATCGCCGACAGCCATTGTGTCGAGGTTGCATCCATCTGCGCCCATCGATGGGCCACCTGCTGTGCCTTATCAAGACTTCGGTTGGCGAGCCAGAGTTGTCGTACACCGGCTTCACGCAGCGGGCCGATGACGCCTTGGCCTGCACCACCTGCGCCGATTAACAACACTGTCGTGTCGTCCAATGCGCCTGGAGCGCCCAGAAGACGTTCGATGTCGCGCACAAGACCTAGGCCATCGGTGTTATCGGCTACCACATTGTCAGACTCATCAAACCGGAGCGTGTTGACCGCGCCGGCCATCAGCGCCCGCTCCGAAAGCTCCCAGTCCTTGCTTTGCGCAAGCGCAAATGCATGCTCTTTAAGCGGCACGGTCAGATTGACACCGCCATAGCCTTGTAAACGAAGCTCTTCCAGCCGCCCATCAAGCTGCTCGGGGGCGACACGAATCGCCTGGTACTCCAGGGCCTGCGATGTGTCCTGCGCAAAGCGTGCATGGATCCATGGTGATTTACTGTGGCCGATCGGATCGCCCAACACTGCATAGTGTCGACTGGTCATGGTGACCTCCTCGTCATGGGCCTCGGGCAGGGCCGAGGTGACCGTGACAAATCGTGCCTCAAGGCTGACCTCCAGTGCATCGCATGACAGCAGTTCCACTTCAACTTCCACACCGGGTGTGAGCTCAGGCGCATCGGAGCAACGAAAAACCAATGGTGCGCGGCGCAGACGGAATGCGCCCTCGCGCAGTGCCACCGCCTTTTCGCGCAGGCCCCGGCCCACGCTGGACCATGACTCCTGCGCACCCAGTCCGTGCTCAAGCCCAAGCCATCGCAACGACCAGTAGCGCTCGAGCGTATCTTGAAAATCCGCATATTGGTTGTAGAGCACGTCGAACTGCGAGACGCTCGAGAACAGTTCAGCCTCGTTACCTTTAAAGACCGGCGGCCGCAGCCCCAGCACCGAGAGAATCTGCCACTGATTGAGTAAATCGCTGTAACGTCGTAACGGGGACGTCGCCCAGCAATAATTCGAAACACCAAGGCCCTGATGGGGCCCGCCCTGTGTCTGCATACGCACGCGGCCCATGGTCTGCACGCGATACACACCGGGGAGCCGGGCCAGTGCCAACAACTCACCCCATGTCGTGTTGGCCAGAATCATGAATTCCGAAACCAGAATATCGATCGGTGAGCCCCGTCGACGCGTTGTGATCGTGGGCAGGCCGTCTCCGAGAATCCTTGCCTGGGGATTGTCAGCATTCCACTGCACGTCAAAATTAAAATCCAGGCGGCCGGTCGGCTCGGGCTTGCCTCGTGCCTGCTCTCGGGCCTGGCGAAGACCCAGCGCCAACTGCAACAGCACCTTCAAGCCTGCCCAGGGCAGCCGGTCCTGTGACACATGCTCGATCGGCTGGTCCAGTTCGGCCTCCCAGTCACCCAGCCGAAGATTGGCTGCAATCGGCACACGCTCAACGCGCGAGACCGCATTCACACGCTCTCCCTGCGCATTAAAACTGACATACAGGGACAAGGCGACCGGCGTCTTGCCTTCATCCAATGAAAAAGCACTGACCACCGATGCCGGCAGCATGGTGATCTTGTCGCCTGGAAAGTAGACCGTGGAGGCGCGTTCGCGCGCTCGCAGGCCCATGGGGCTGTCGGGCCCAATGCCCAGCCCCGGTGCTGCGATATGGATGCCCACGCACCAGCCCCCATCGGGCAGTGGGGTGCACGAAAACGCATCATCAATCTCTGTGGTGCTGGCATCGTCGATGGAATAGGCCTGCACATCGGCAGTCTGCGGCGCCAGCTTCTCGGCAGCCGTGCGCAACGCTGACCACTCATCCTCAGCGACCTCGGCATCAGCACCCACAGGAAAACACTGCTGCATAAATCGCGCGCGGTGAACCACATAGGCCGATGGCAGTGCGCCACGCGCTAAGAGCAGGCGGATGGGCTGAACCTGCAGGGCATGGGCCGCGGCCTCCAACGCCTTGTAGCCAATCGACTGTTTATCGGGTTTCACCACAAGTGACACGGCCTGGTCACGAATCTCTTGTGGCAATTCGCCGGCAACCAATGCCGCCTGAAGTGCATCTTGTGCTTGTGCGGCTAACCGCTTGCGCTCAGCACCGGCCAGGGCCGCCTGCAGAGCCTCTTCAGGTGCGGCTCGGTAACGGCCTCGGCCCTTGCGATAAAAATACATGGGCGATTGATGCAAGAGCACCAGCAGCCCCGCTTTCTCTTGTGTTGTTGGCGCATCGGAGAAGACCTCCTTGGCGAACTCTTGGAAGTCGAATTCATCCTTTGGAGCGACCTCCCACAAAAACTGGACGTCAAGTTGACCGGCCACCTGCGTGGCGGCAGGAAGCAACGCATCGCGGGCGGGTTGGCTAAAGGTCAGCAGCACATTCGCACGCTTGATCTTGTTGCGCTTGCCCGTAGGCATCTCCACCTGAACCGACGACTCAGCCTCGGAAAATAGAGTGCCCACCTTGAAGCCCCCATCCTCCTCGAACAACACGAATGTGGTCATGCAGTCCCGCCGATCCGCGGATGCTCAAGGGCTTTCAATAACCGATCGTGCAGCCCGCCAAATCCGCCATTGCTCATGATGAGCACGTCATCGCCCGGGCGGGCCTTGGCCACAATGTCATCGATCAAATCAGGCAGGGCTGCATGAACGCAGGCCCGGTCGCCAAGCGCAGTCAACGCGGCCGAGAGGTCCCAGTCGATGCCCCCGGCAAACGCAAACGTATGGTCAGCCTCGCGCAGGCTGTCGGCCAGCCGCGCGGCCATGACGCCGAGCTTCATCGTGTTTGAGCGCGGCTCAATCACCGCCAACAGTCGGCCCCGGTGGCCCTCGCGTGCACGCTGGTCGCGAAGGCCCGCGATGGTGGTCGCAATGGCCGTGGGATGATGCGCGAAATCGTCAAGGACCCGCACACCGTTGACCACGCCCCTGACCTGCATCCGACGTTTCACGCCTTCGAATCGCGCTATCGCACTGCAGGCAGCCTCGACCGGCACACCATAGGCCACCGCCGCGGCGATCGCGGCCACGACGTTGCTGCGGTTGTGTTCTCCAGTGAGCGCAGACATGACGCTGCCGACAGCGCGGCCCTTCCATCGGACCTCAAACGCATCACTGTGCAACGAAGCATGGGCACCAGGCTTGATGGGTGCAATCGACCAGCCTTCGGCATGATGAAACATATCGACCGGCGTGTAGACACCCCGTGCCAAGACCCTGGCCAAGGCCGGCTCCTGGGCATTGGCGACCAGACGTCCCTGAGAAGGTAGGGTCCTCAGCCAGTGGTAGAACTGTGTCTCGATAGCCGCCAAGTCCGAAAAAATATCGGCATGGTCAAACTCAAGATTGTTTAAGACCGCTACCTCAGCGCGGTAGTGGAGAAACTTGCTGCGCTTATCGAAAAACGCGGTGTCGTATTCATCGGCCTCGATCACAAACGGTGCGCCGGCGAGCCGGGCCGACACGCCAAAATTCTCGGGTACGCCACCAATTAAAAACGATGGCGACTGTCCAGCATCTTCCAGTATCCAAGCCAAGATCGAACTCGTCGTGGTCTTGCCATGGGTCCCCGATACCGCCAACACACGATGACGATGCAAAAGCTCCTCGCTTAGCCATTGGGGGCCCGACACCATGCGCGCCTTAGCATTCAGCAGCGCCTCGACCAGAGGCATGCCTCGCGTGGCCACATTGCCCACCACCCAGACATCAGGCCGTACATCCATTTGTGAGGCATCAAAACCCGAGATCAATTCGATACCCGCCTGCTCCAGCTGGGTGCTCATGGGCGGATAGACGTTGGCGTCGCAGCCGGTAACACGATGGCCGGCGGCACGGGCAAGCTGGGCAAGTCCGCCCATAAAGGTTCCGCAGATGCCGATAATGTGAATGTGCATGAGCGGATTGTAGCGACGGGGGTCTGATGAACGATGACGACAATGTGATGAACGGCGATGCCCAGGGCGTTCGGGGTCTGCGCGAAGAGATCGCTGCCGTTGCAGCCGCATTGATCGCGGAAGACGGTCTGGACTACGCCGCCGCAAAGCGCAAGGCGTTTGAACACATCACCGGCGGACACGGGTCACGACGGACCAATGACGTGCTGCCCACCAATGAGCAGATTGAGCGGGCCTTGCGCGACTACCAGGCGATCTATCAGAGCGACACACAGCCTCAGCGACTCCTGGCGCTGCGCAAAAAGGCCCTTGCACTCATGCAACTGATTCGAGAGTTTCATCCCATGGTGGTCGGAGCGGTGGTCAACGGCACGGCCGGCGAACACACCGACCTGCACCTGCACTGCTTTGCGGACAACGCGAAATCCTTGGGTATTTTTCTCTTGAACCAGACGATTCCTAACGAGGCTGCGCCGTATCCGCACGTACGTCCCGGGCAGCCCGATGTCGAGGCCATCGCCCTGCAGTGGCAAGGCGAGCTGGCCATCATCGCGGTGTACCCCGAGCACGAGCGACGGCTATCGCCCGGCGGAAAAGGCCATATCGAGCGTTTGGGAATCGAGGGGTTGGCGCAACTCATCGCCCAGGAAGGGGCCTAACTCTGGATCGAAGGCATAATCCGCGCTCCCGACCCTCCGCCTCTGCCCTATGAATCGACAACGTGTCTCACTCTTCGCAGCCATCGCCCTGATCGCAACCATCGTGGGAGTTGCTGTTGGTCTGTGGCGGGTCTCGCCCAACCCGTCGGTGGCCCCGGCGGGCTGGATTTTTGACCTTCGCTTCCCCAATCCTTCAGGTGAGCCCATCGCACTCGAACAGGTCCGCGGGGATTTGACCGTGGTGAACTTCTGGGCCACCTGGTGTCCGCCTTGCGTTGAAGAAATGCCAGAACTGTCGCGAATTCACAAGGAAATGTCGTCAAAAAACATTAAAGTGATCGGATTAGCGGTCGACTCGCCCTCAAACGTCCGTGAATTTACCCAAAGGAACACCTTCAGCTACCCGCTGCTGGTGACCGGTGGATCCGGAACAGAGCTGGCCAAAAAACTGGGCAACGCAATCGATGCCCTGCCTTATACAGTTCTAATCGACCAAAAAGGCAATGTTTTAAAGCAAAAAGCCGGCAGAATACGCGAAGAAGAGCTAAGAGCCTGGATTGCAGAAGTGAGATAAAATCCGGCTCAACCAATCTCGGGGGGCTGAGTTTATGTCGTTATCTTCGCTGATTTGGGTGCTACATGGGCCTAATTTGAATCGACTCGGCTTAAGGGAGCCCGAAATCTACGGCGCCACCACGCTCGAAACGATCAACCAAAACCTCGTGGCAGAAGGAAAAGCCCTTGGTGTCACCGTGGACTGCTGGCAATCCAACCACGAGGGCGACTTCATCGACCGAATCCATCAGGCGCCCAACGCATCCGTGAAGTTCATCGTCATCAACCCCGCTGCCTTCACGCACACCAGTGTTGCACTGCGTGATGCGCTTGCCGCGGTGGCGATTCCCTTCGTGGAAGTCCACCTTTCCAATGTGCACCGGCGCGAGCCCTTTCGCCACCACTCCTACTTTTCAGACCTGGCACAGGCCGTGATCTGTGGTCTCGGGCCACAGGGCTACAGCGCCGCACTGGCCTATGCCGCCAACCAACTTCACGGAACACCTCGTGCCTGAACCCATTAAGAAGGAACGCTCCAGCATGGACCTCAGAAAACTCAAGACCCTCATTGACCTGGTGGCCGAATCCGGCATCGCCGAACTTGAAATCACCGAAGGCGACGACAAAGTACGTATCGTGAAATCTGGCAATGCGCCCGCGCCCTCGCACGTAAGCCATGTGTTCACATCTCAGGCGCCGGCCGCCCCCATGGCTGCGCCCTCACCGATGCCGGCCGAGACCGCCCTCGGCGCAAGTCCTGTCGCCGCCGCGGCTTCCGCACCCGAAGGCAAAGTAATCAAGTCGCCGATGGTGGGCACCTTCTACCGCGCTTCAGCGCCCGGCGCCGAACCCTTCGTGTCGGTCGGCTCCACAGTCACGGAAGGCCAAGTGCTGTGCGTGATCGAGGCGATGAAGTTGATGAACGAAATTCCTTCCGACATGGCCGGCACCATCAAAGAAGTTCTGGTGGAAAACGGTCAGCCCGTTGAGTTCGGCCAGCCGTTGTTTGTATTGGCCTAAGCGGAAGACAGCATGGCGCTTTTTGAAAAAGTTCTGATCGCCAATCGCGGCGAAATCGCCCTGCGCATTCAGCGGGCCTGCCGTGAGCTCGGCATCAAGACCGTGGTGGTGCACTCCGAGGCCGACACCGAAGCCAAGTACGTGAAACTGGCCGACGAATCCGTCTGCATTGGCCCTCCCGCCTCACGGCAGAGCTACCTGAACATTCCGGCCATCATCGCTGCTGCCGAGGTGACCGATGCCGAGGCGATCCACCCTGGCTACGGCTTTCTCTCAGAAAACGCCGATTTTGCGGAACGGGTGGAGCGCAGTGGATTTAAATTCATCGGGCCGACGGCCGACGTGATTCGAATGATGGGCGATAAGGTCGCCGCCAAACGGGCCATGATCGCTGCCGGCGTTCCGTGCGTTCCCGGATCTGAAGGCGCGTTGCCAGACGACCCGAAAGAAATCGTCAAAATCGCCCGCAGTGTGGGCTATCCGGTGATCATCAAGGCCGCGGGTGGTGGGGGCGGCCGTGGCATGCGCGTCGTCCACACCGAAGCCGCGCTGATCAACGCCGTTGCGACCACCAAGGCCGAGGCTGCAGCGGCCTTCAACAATCCCGAGGTCTACATGGAGAAATTCCTGGAGAACCCTCGGCACATTGAGATTCAAATTCTTGCTGACCACTTCGGCAATGTCGTGCACCTTGGTGAACGGGACTGCTCAATGCAGCGGCGCCATCAAAAAGTGATCGAAGAAGCGCCGGCGCCCAAGCTGCCGACCCGGCTGCGCGACAAGATCGGCGACCGTTGCGCCGAAGCCTGCAAACGCATCGGGTATCGCGGCGCCGGCACCATTGAATTTTTATTCGAAAACAATGAGTTCTATTTCATCGAAATGAACACGCGGGTCCAGGTCGAACACCCCGTGACCGAACTCATTACCGGTATTGACATCGTGCAGGAGCAGATTCGGGTGGCCAGCGGCCAACGCCTGCGCTTTAAACAAAAAGATGTGGTGTTCAAAGGCCACGCGATCGAGTGCCGAGTCAACGCTGAAGACCCCTACAAATTTACGCCGTCACCCGGAAAGATCCAGACCTGGCATGCGCCGGGCGGCCCGGGCGTGCGGGTGGATTCGCATGCCTACAGTGGCTATGTGGTCCCGCCCCACTACGACTCCATGATCGCCAAAGTGATTGTCTACGGTGATACCCGTGCGCAGGCGATCGCACGCATGCAGATCGCCCTCTCGGAAACAGTCGTGGAGGGCATTCTCACCAATGTGCCTCTGCACCGAGAGTTGATGCGCGACACCCATTTTGTGGACGGTGGCACGTCGATCCATTACCTCGAGCACATGCTTGCAGCCCGTGAGCGGGACCGCTAACTCCCATCGATCCCGGTGATTGAACTCGTCTTCGAGTCACGGATCCGTGACGCCGATGCCCTGTCGGATCTTCTGATGGGCCTTGGCGCACTCTCGGTCACCGTCGAGGATGCCCAGGCCGATTCACCCGATGAATCTCCGATCTTTGGAGAGCCGGGCATGCCCTCCGAAGTCCAGTCGTGGCCCAGCTCGCGATTCGCGGTGTTGATTGATCCGGCCTACGACCCTCAGCGTTTCTGGCAAGCGCTGTGTGCTGAGCAGCCCGAATGCGCCGATTCGCCTTTTGAAATTCGGCAAGTGAGCGATCGGGACTGGGTGAGCGAAACCCAGCGGCAGTTCACCCCTTTTCAGGTTCGAGACGCCTTGTGGGTTGGGCCGCACTGGACATCACCGGCCTCGGCCCTTGCGCCGACAGGCATTGAGATTCGCATTGATCCCGGAATGGCGTTCGGCACAGGAAGCCATGCGACCACACAGCTGTGCCTGGAATCCCTGCTGGACTTTTCCAGCCCACGCTCACGCGAAGCCCTGGCGTCTTGCCGAATGTTGGACATGGGCTGCGGCTCGGGTGTTTTGGCGATTGCTGCCGCAAAGCTCGGCCTCGGTCATGTCGTGGCTGTCGACATCGATCCCATTGCCGTGGAAACCACTCAAAAAAATGCAGGCCTGAACCAAGCAACGCTGCAGGCGATGACGGCCGATGCACCACTTGGTGGCCCGTTCAACATGGTCATGGCCAACATATTGGCCCAGCCATTAAAGGTGTTGGCGCCGGCCTTGGCCCGCCTCACCGCCAACCATGGGGCGCTGGTGCTCTCCGGCATTTTGGCCCGACAGGCGGAGGAACTGCTGAGCCACTACGGGCCGTTGTGTGCGCATCTCGGGCCAATCCAAGTGCTCGGCGAACGCGACGGCTGGGTCTGCATCGGCACGCTCGGCCAGCCGCTATGATGTTCGCGTATCAGGCTGTTTTTCGTTTTCAGATTCTTTCGCAGAGCCCATCTTATGACCGTACAAATTAGCGGGTCGATCGCCTTTGACACCATCATGGTGTTTGAAGGGCGTTTTAAGGACCACATTCTTCCCGACCAAACCCACATGCTGAACGTGGCGTTTCTCGCGCCACAGATGCGACAAGAATTCGGGGGCTGTGCTGCCAATATCGCCTACACGCTGCGCGGCCTTGGCCAGTCCTGCGGCCTGCTCGGTGCCATCGGAAAAGACGGCAGCGGGTATCTGGATCGTTTGCGCAGCCTGGACATCGACACCTCTCAGGTGCTCGTGGCCGACGACTGCTACAGCGCGCAGGCGTTTATCACCACCGACATGGAAGACAATCAGATCACTGCATTCCATCCGGGCGCCATGAACCGTGCAGGAGAACTGGGCCTGCCCCCCCACGAGGTCACGCTGGGCATTGTGTCGCCCAACGGTAAAGATGCCATGATCCGGCACGCCCGGGAATTCAAGGCCCGCGCTATCCCGTTTGTGTTCGATCCAGGCCAGGCCATGCCGATCTTCTCGGCCGAAGAATTGGAAGCGTTTGTCGCCGATGCCACATGGCTGGCCGTCAACGATTACGAAGGCCACATGATGGCCGAAAAACTGGGCACCGACCTTCAGGCACTTGCCCAACGCATGCCCGGTGGATTGATCGTGACGCGTGGAGCCGAAGGGGTCGACCTGATGGAACAATCACGTTGCATTCGCGTCGAAGGCGTAGAGGTCCATCGGATGTTTGGCCAGCCGGCGGTCGACCCGACAGGCTGTGGAGATGCATTCCGTGGTGGGTTGTTGTTCGGTCTTGCACGGGGTGCTTCGCTCTTTGACAGTGCCCGTCTGGGCAATGTCATGGGCGCCATAAAAGTCATTCACCGTGGTGGTCAGAATCATCGGATTGACCCACACGACGTTCTCGCCCGGGTGGGTGAGCTCTACCCCGATACGGCCGCCCGGCTTGTTCCACTGTTTAACTGTTGATCACCATGACCATGCTCTCGAATCCTCGTTTCTCCAATCGGCCCCACTATCGCACTGCCACCGTCGTTGCACTCTCCCTGTTCACCCTCGCGGGATGCGCGACACAGAGCAGCTCATCAGCGGTCTATCGGGCTGGCGACACGCAGCGCGAGCAGACCGTGCGCATGGCCACCGTAGAGGCTGTACGCGCGGTCACGATTCAGCGCGACAGCAAAGGCATCGGACTGGTGGGCGGCGCGGTCGTGGGCGGAATCGCTGGCAGCGGCGTAAGCAGCAGTGACCGCAAATCAAATATTGGTGCTGTGTTGGGTGCCATCGCTGGGACGGTAGCCGGCCAAGCGATCGAAGAGCGGGCCAACCAGCGCGAGGGCCTTGAGATCACGGTCAAGTACGACAACGGCGATGTGCGGGTGATTGTCCAAGAGGCCGATGTCGACCTCAAACCCGGTGACCGCGTTCGGGTGGTCAGCGGCGGCGGTGTGACCCGGGTCTCAAAATAAGTGGCGCATCACGTACGCCTCGAGCTCAGCCACTCCCGCCGAAAGAATCTGCAGCAACAAGAAGGCTCCGATCGGCGAGAGATCGAATCCACCTGACCTGGACCTGTGGCCAGAACGATCCGCAGGATCGCCACGGCCGACCAGGCGACGACACGGCCCAAGCAGCGGTGCCGACAACAATTCAACAACGGGCTTTAGGGGATGCATGGGGCTTAGCCACGACATGACCACGCCCACGATAAGAATCACCACCGCAAGCTGCAGGCACCAGTGAATCGTCCAGAGCACGGCCAAAGCAACAATCCAGCCGAAAGGCCGCACTGGTTTTTGAACGGAGGAGGCCTCGGCAATCAGGTTGGCCGACATTAAGAAATAAAACACCACGGCCAATGCCAATGCGATCACCAAGGCGGCGAGAGCACTGGCCCAATCAAACCCACCAAAGCCCGGCACCAGCCGACGAAGGGGCCGCACGATCCAGTCGGTCATCTGAAAGGTCAGGCGACTCAGCGGGTTCTGGGCATGCAGACGAACCACCTGCAGGTAGACGCGCAGGGCGCAGGCCACCACAAAAAGACTGCCCAGGGTTTTCAGTGCAAGCCAGAGAATCGTCATGGCGCAATGATAGACGCCATCGAACCCCGGCCCAAGGCTAACGCAGAATAAAAAAGTCCCGCCGAAGCGGGACTTTTAATTCAGATTTCATCCGACGAATCGGATGAACTGATTTACGGACGGCTGCCCGTCGGGAACGGCCATGTGCTCGACAGCGTTGCAGCAGCAGCAGGAGCAGCAGCGGCTTTCTTGGCGCGCTTCTTGCCAGCTTTACGCTTCTTGCCACCGGCTTTTTTCGCAGCAGGCTTCTTAGCAGCGGGCTTCTTAGCCGCTTTTTTCGCTGCGCGCTTCTTGCCACCGGCTTTCTTGGCGGCCTTCTTAGCAGCAGGCTTCTTAGCCGCTTTTTTCGCTGCGCGCTTCTTGCCACCGGCTTTCTTCGCGGCTTTCTTAGCAGCAGGCTTCTTCGCTGCGCGCTTTACGCCTTTTTTCGCGGCGCGCTTCTTCGCTGCTTTCTTGGCAGCAGGCTTCTTAGCCGCTACTTTCTTCTTGGCAGCTTTTTTAGCAGCAGGCTTACGCTTCGCTGCGGGCTTCTTCTTTGCTTTCTTCTTTGCTTCTTCAGCCATTTAATACTCCTTCAAGCTTGAACTAAAAGGGGATTCGCACCGGACGGTCCGAACCATTCATTCGCGCAAGACAACAGCAGTCCTACGCTAATGAATTCTGTGTGGCGCAGACCCGGAATCACCCTTTGTTCACTCCCAGGACAGCGCGCCGCCCGTCTGATACTCGATCACACGGGTCTCAAAGAAATTACGTTCCTTTTTCAGGTCAACCATTTCGGCCATCCAAGGGAACGGGTTTTCTTCATTGCCAAAAATGGGCTCAAGGCCGATTTGCTGGCAACGACGGTTTGCGATGTACCGCAGATAGGACTTGAACATCGATGCGTTCAGGCCCAGCACGCCTCGAGGCATGGTGTCCTCGGCATAGCGGTACTCCAACTCCACCGCCTTTTGGAACAACTCCTTGAGCTCTTCGCGGAACTCCGGGGTCCAGAGGTGGGGGTTTTCAAGCTTGATGGTGTTGATCAGGTCAATGCCGAAATTGCAGTGCATCGACTCATCCCGAAGGATGTACTGATACTGCTCAGCGGCACCGGTCATCTTGTTCTGACGGCCCAAGGCCAGAATCTGAACAAAGCCGACGTAGAAAAACAGGCCTTCCATGAGGCAAGCAAAAACAATCAGGGATTTCAGAAGCTTCTGATCGGCCTCCGGGGTGCCGGTCTTGAATTCCGGGTCGGTCAGGGTGTCGATAAAGGGGATGAGGAACTCGTCTTTGTCCCGGATCGAGGCGACCTCGTGGTAGGCGTTAAAGACTTCGCTCTCGTCAAGACCCAGCGATTCCACAATGTACTGGTACGCGTGGGTATGAATGGCCTCTTCGAATGCCTGACGCAGCAGGTACTGTCGGCACTCGGGGGCAGTGATATGACGGTAAGTCCCCAACACGATATTGTTGGCCGCTAATGAATCAGCGGTCACAAAAAACCCGAGGTTGCGCTTGATGAGTCGACGCTCGTCGTCGGTCAGGCCGTTGGGGTCCTTCCATGTCGCGATATCGCGCGACATATTGATCTCTTGCGGCATCCAGTGATTGGCACAGCCGGCAAGGTACTTCTCCCATGCCCATTTGTATTTGAAGGGCACCAGCTGATTAACATCAGTGCCCGCATTGATCACGCGCTTATCTTCAACGCGGACACGCCGGGAGGTCGCATCGGCAGACACCGGCGCGTTGGACAACGGGGGTTGGGGAACCGCCGCAGACGGGGCGGCCGCCGCAGATGCGGAGGCAAGGCCCTGCGACATAAAGGGCGGTATTCCTGATGCACCAGCCATGGGCGGCTGTGCAACGGCGGACGAGCTATCTTCCCAGTTCAGCATTTCGACTCTCACTTTGCTATTCGAACCCTCGAGAACGAGGGGTTTGACGATACAGATCTACAACATTCAGACCGGCAAATGACAGCAACGTGAGATTCGGTTGTTGTACACAGCGCGAATAATGCAAGAACATTTTTCACGTTGCAATCATTTTTTTAAAAATTTTCTAATTTCAAGAATGCGACAGCGGCCATGTCGCATTCTTGCCACTGATTTCAGAAACGTGTTTCTACTGACATGCCTCGCACTCTGGGTTGTCAATCGAACAGAACTTCACGTCACTGCCCGGTGCTGCGCTAGCCTCGATCGGTGCAGCCGACGACGCTGCCGCTCCCGCGGCCACGCCACCGTGGACTGGTACTGCGTTCAGTTCTCCTGCGCTGATGGTCGACTTCTCGGCTGCCGTGGCGCCCATCGTGCGCAGGTAGTAGGTGGTCTTTAAGCCGCGCAGCCAGGCGAGCTTGTAGGTCTCGTCGAGCTTTTTGCCAGAAGCACCCGCCATGTAGATGTTGAGCGACTGGGCCTGGTCGATCCACTTCTGACGCCGCGCTGCGCACTCCACCATCCAGCGCGTGTCGACCTCAAACGCAGTGGCGTAAAGGCTTCGCAGCTCGGCCGGCACCCGATCGATCTTGGCCAGGCTGCCATCGAAGTACTTGAGATCCGAGACCATGACCTCATCCCAGAGGCCCAGCTTTTTCAAATCCTGCACGAGGTATTCGTTGACCACGGTGAACTCGCCCGAGAGGTTCGATTTCACGTAGAGGTTTTGATAGGTGGGCTCAATGGAGGCCGAAATGCCCACGATATTGGAAATCGTGGCCGTGGGGGCAATGGCCACACAGTTCGAGTTACGCATGCCATACGACTTGATGCGGCCGCGCAGGGCCTCCCAATCCAGGGTAGCCGACATGTCGACCTCGACATAGCCACCCCGCTCTTCCTGAAGAAGCTTCAGCGTATCGAGCGGAAGAATGCCGCGATCCCACAGCGACCCGCGGAACGACGAGTAGGCACCACGCTCCTCTGCGAGCTCGGTCGATGCCCAATAGGCGTTGTAGCAGACCGCCTCCATCGAGCGGTCGGCAAAGTCCACGGCCTCCTGGCTGGCGTAGGGCACGCGCATCGCGTGCAGGGCCTCTTGGAAGCCCATGATGCCCAGGCCTACCGGGCGGTGCCGGATGTTGGAGTTGCGGGCTTTGGCCACCGCGTAGTAATTGATGTCGATCACGTTGTCGAGCATGCGCATCGCGGTGCGGACCGTGGCGCGAAGCTTGTCGTGATCCAGCTCCAGGCCCGAGCGGCCGGCAGCGGGCTTGAGGTGGTTGACCAGATTCACCGACCCCAGATTGCAGACCGCGATCTCGGAGTCATTGGTGTTCAAGGTGATTTCGGTGCAGAGGTTCGAGGAGTGCACGACTCCGACGTGCTGCTGCGGGCTACGGATATTGCAGGGATCCTTGAACGTGATCCAGGGGTGGCCCGTTTCAAAGAGCATCGTCAGCATCTTGCGCCACAGCGAGAGGGCCGGCAGGCGCTTGAAGTGCTTGATTTCACCACGGTCGGCCTTTGCCTCATAGGCGGTATAGGCCTGCTCGAATGCCTTGCCGAACTTGTCGTGCAGATCGGGCACATCGGAGGGTGAAAAGAGGGTCCACTCGCCGCTTTCCATCACCCGCTTCATGAAAAGGTCAGGAATCCAGTTGGCGGTATTCATATCGTGCGTGCGGCGGCGGTCATCGCCTGTGTTCTTACGCAGCTCGAGGAACTCCTCAACATCCAGGTGCCAAGACTCCAGGTACGTGCAGACCGCTCCTTTGCGCTTGCCGCCCTGATTCACGGCGACAGCCGTGTCGTTGACCACCTTAAGGAAGGGCACCACCCCCTGGCTCTTGCCGTTGGTGCCTTTGATGTAACTGCCCAGGGCGCGGACCGGGGTCCAGTCATTGCCCAGGCCGCCCGCATATTTGGCCAAGAGGGCATTTTCTTTGATGGCCTCGTAAATACCATCGAGGTCATCGGCCACGGTGGACAGGTAGCACGACGACAGCTGGGAGTGCGTTGTGCCTGAATTAAAGAGCGTGGGCGTCGAGCTCATGAAGTCAAAACTGGACAGCAGCTTGTAAAACTCAATGGCCCTTGCCTCGCGGTTGAGCTCGTTGAGCGCCAGGCCCATCGCAACCCGCATGAAAAACGCCTGGGGCATCTCAATACGACGGCCCTCGCCCGAGAACGGGTCGTTTCGGTCGATCAGGAAGTAGCGGTCATACAGGGTCTGCAGACCGAGGTAATCGAATTGCAGGTCCTGCTTTGCGTCGATGGCCTCGGCCAGCTTTTGCAAGTCAAAGCGGGCCAACTCTTCGTTCAGCAGGCCAATCTCGATGCCCTTCTTGATGAATCGAGGGAAGTAGTCGACATAGCGAGCCTCCATTTCAGCCTGCGGGACCTCGGCATGGAGGATCTCCGAGCGAATGGTGTGCAACAACAGGCGCGCGCTGACTTTTGCATAGGCTGGATCCTTTTCGATAAGTGCACGGGCGGCGAGAATCGCCGATTTGTAGACTTCTTCGAGGGGCACACCGTCGTAGAGGTTTTTCACCGTGTCGCTCATCACCGCATCGACACTGGCGGCCTCGCCGAGCCCTGAGCAGGCAGCAGCGATGATGTCGCGCAGCCAAGCCTGGTTCAGCGGCTGGGGGGCGCCATCCACGAGCATGGACAGGGCATGGCTCTGGGCCACTTCCGGCTCTGCCTTGGCCTTCGCAGCACGCTCCTGGGACCGACGCTCACGGTAGAGCACGTAGGCACGGGCCACCTCGTGCTCGCTGGAACGCATGAGGGCCAGCTCGACTTGATCCTGGATGTCTTCAATATGGATCGTGCCCCCTGCCGGCAAACGACGCATCAATGCAAGGGCCACCTGCTGGGTCAGGGCCTCGGTGATCTCGCGCACGCGGGCCGAAGCCGCACCCTGATTGCCCTGCACGGCCAAAAAGGCCTTGGTCATGGCGACTTGGATTTTGGCGGGTTCAAACCCGACCACTGCACCATTGCGCCGAATGACTTTGATGTCTGCCGTTGTAGCCTGCGCCGACAACCCCATTCGTTCACCGTCGGCGGGTGTGCCCACGACGGGTCCCTGCCCCAAACCTGTTGACGGTGTGTGCGCTTGTGCACCCCATTGCATCATGACTACCCTCCCTCCGAAAACGGATGAAAAACACTAGATCTAGTATTTTTTGATTGAAATCAACCTAATTCTAGTAGTCCAAGGAAAATCCGGGCAAGCCTTTTTTTCCGGGCAAACCCCAAGCAAACGGGCAGCACCCGCGCCAAGTGGCGAGAACTCAAGAGATCAGAAATTTTTTGTTGATTTGACGGGGGTTTCGGAATCAAACCCCTCGGATAGGCCCGTCAAACGGGCACTCCAAAAAGTGAGTGAGTGCAAGCCCTGAGTTAAAAAACCTGGATGTGCGTCAGCAAAAAGGACGCTCAATCCGAGATCCGTCGGCGCGCACCAACGACAGCGCCCGCTCCCAATCAAAGCACGGACCTGGATCGGTCTTGCGCAGTGGTGCGATATCACTGTGGCCTGCAATCCATGCAAGCCTTGGGTTGTGATGGCGAAGCCCCCGACACAAAAGCCCAAGCGTGTCGTACTGAGCAGACGCAAAGGGCTGATCGTCGCAGCCCTCAAGCTCAATGCCCACCGAAAAATCATTGCATCGGCTTCGGCCGCGAAACTCTGAGGCACCCGCATGCCATGCCCGGTCCAGAACACTGACAAACTGCACGAGCTCACCACACCGTCGGATGAGGAAATGGGATGAGACCTTCAGGTCGCGAAGGTCGGCGTAAGCAGGATGCTGGCTGCAGTCCAGGGTTCCGCAGAACAGGGCCTCAATGTCTGGGCCGCCAAACACTCCGGGGGGCAGACTGATGTTGTGAATCACCAAGAGGTCTACCGTGGTGGATGGGGGCCGCCCGTCAAAATACGGCGAGGGGGCCCGCCGCCCAAGACCCTGCACCCAGCCCTGGGAATCGACCTGCATCGCTTAAGACTTCGGGCCGAGGTTTCGATGGGTCATGCTGCAATACGACTGGCCCTCTTTCCAGACGGCCTCGGTCGCCGGAAGGCGGGCTCCGCAGTGGGCGCAGGCGATTAATTTTGCTTGATCACCAGACCCGGATGAGGGCGGCGGCGTGCGAGACCCCATGGCCTTTCGCAACAGCCACAGCCCAAGGCCCACCAGGGCCATGATGATCAGAATGCGTCCCAGCATGTCGTTATTCCCTCATCTCACCGGGCCACGTTAGGCGCGGTGAAGCAATACTTCCAACACAAAGCTTGACCCGACATACGCCATAAGAAGGGCGAAAAATATCGCGAGCGTCCATCGTGCAGCGACCCGGCCACGCCAGCCCCACCACCGATGGCCGAGCAGCAGGGTGAGTGCCGCACACCACGACAAAATGGTGAACACGGTCTTGTGATCAAAACGAAGCAGCCCATAACCTCGGTCCAGGCTCACCACCATACCGGAGAGCAGGGTGAACGAGATCAGCGCAAATCCAATAAACACCACCCGGACCAGCATCTGGTCAAGGCCGATAAGCGGGGGCAGTCCCTGCCACCAGCCCGGCTTGTCGATCGAAAAATTCTTCGTGCTGTGCAGCGCTTTTTCCATTGCAATCATCATCAGTGCACTGGCCGCGGCCAAGGTAAAGGTGCTGTAGGCCAGCATGGCCAACAACAGATGCAGCCGGAACACACCGTCAATGGAACTGGTGAGGAATCGGCCCGGAAAAAACAAGGGCAAAACGGCAGCCACCGTTGCAACGATCAAGATTCCACGGGTAATGGGGGGCAGACGCTGAAACCACGACTCCACCCATAACAACAGCACCGCCAGCCAGAGTGTCCATGAGATCGACACCGCAAATCCAAACTGAAGCCCATCCCGTGAAAACCAGTTGGGAAGCAAGGAAGCGCCGTGAAGAGCCAGCACGAAGAGCAGCACAGCCTGCCCCGAGCGAGACGACAGGTTCAAGCTGCCCAAGGCTGCACCGGTCCGATGGGCCCACGCAAGGCTAAGGTAGCCCAGCGAGGCCAAACCCGTCACCGCACCGTAAAATGACCATTCCATAACGAGTCAGTTTAGCGCAGCATGCTTGAAAACCTAACCGAACGCCTTGCCAGAGTCGTCAAGACCATCAAGGGTGAGGCGCGCCTGACCGAGGCCAACACGCAAGAGATGTTGCGTGAAGTTCGCCTAGCGCTGCTTGATGCCGACGTGGCCCTCCATGTGGTGAAAGATTTCATCGCCAGAGTCAAAGAAAAGGCGATGGGCCAGGACGTGCAAGGCAGTCTTACGCCCGGACAGGCCTTAGTGGGCGTCGTGAACCGCGAGTTGGTGGCCCTCATGGCCGGCGAGCATGCCGGCACGGGCATGCAGCTGAACCTTGCAACAGCACCCCCAGCGGTCGTGCTGATGGCGGGCCTTCAGGGTGCGGGCAAGACCACCACAGTGGGGAAGCTTGCCAAGTGGCTGCACGACTCTCAAAAGAAAAGAGTTCTGACCGTTTCATGCGATGTGTATCGGCCAGCCGCGATTGAACAACTGCGCCTGGTATCCGAGCAGGCCGGCGTGGAGTGCTACCCCACGCCGTCCGATGCCAAACCCGTGGACATCGCATTGGCCGCTATCGACCATGCCAAGCGGCATCTGCACGATATTGTGCTTGTGGACACCGCAGGCCGACTGGCGATTGACGAGGCCATGATGCAAGAGATCGCCGACTTGCACCGCGCACTAAGGCCCGTGGAGACTCTGTTTACCGTCGATGCCATGCAGGGCCAAGACGCCGTGCGAACCGCCCAGGCGTTTAAAGAAACCATCCCGCTGACCGGCGTGATGCTCACCAAAGTCGACGGTGACTCACGCGGCGGTGCTGTGTTGTCGGTCCGTGCTGTCACCGGCTGCCCGATCAAATTCGTGGGCACATCAGAAAAGATCGACGGGTTAGAGGCCTTCGATGCCGAACGCATGGCCAACCGCATTCTCGGCATGGGCGACATTCTGGCGATCGTGGAGCAGGCTCAAAAAACGGTCGACCTGAAATCGGCCGAGAAAATGGCCGAGAAATTCAAATCGGGCGGAACGTTCGACTTGAATGACTTCAAGATGCAGATCGGCCAGATGCGAAACATGGGCGGCCTGTCATCGCTGGTCGACAAACTACCTGCACAGATGCAGCAGGCGGCGAAAGGGGCAGATCTATCGGCCGCCGAAAAATCGATCCCACGCATGGAGGGCATCATCAACGCCATGACGCCCAAAGAGCGCCGCCATCCTGAATTGCTGAAAGCCAGCCGTAAACGCAGGATTGCTGCCGGCGCCGGTGTCTCGGTGCAAGAGGTCAACCGCCTGCTCAATCAGTTCGAGCAGATGCAAGACATGATGAAAAAAATGCAGAAGGGCGGCCTAGCCAAAATGATGCGTGCAGTAGGCGCCATGAAAGGCATGGGAGGCCTACCGGGGATGGGTGGATTTGGAAAACGGTAGAGACGACCGTTTTATCGATGCCGCCACTCGGGATGCCGCTTGCTGAGAAAGGCATCGATACCTTCAGCGTTGTCATCAAGTTGCATATTGCAGGTCATGGTCTCGCCGGTCAGCCCGTAGGCGCCGGCAAGTGACTTATCGATCTGTTGGTAAAAGGCCTGCTTGCCCATCGCAACCACGGCAGCACTCTTGGATGCAATCCGTTCGGCCAAGTGCCGGGTCTCGGCCTCAAGCCGATCGGCAGGCACCACCCGATTGACCAGTCCCCACTCCAGCGCGGTGTCGGCAGAGATCGGCTCTCCTGTCAGCAGCATCTCCATGACACGTTTGCGGCCAATATTGCGAACGACCCCTACCGCAGGCGTCGAACAAAAGAGGCCTACGTTCACTCCCGGGAGTGCAAATTTCGCATCACTGGCAGCCACTGCCAAGTCGCACATGGCCGTGAGCTGACAGCCCGCCGCCGTGGCAATGCCATGGACCTGGGCGATCACGGGCTGCGGCAACTGGGTGATACGCAGCATTAGATCGCTACAACTGTCGAACATGGCCTTGAACCAGGCCTCGCTACGATTGGCCTGCATCTCTTTCAGGTCGTGGCCGGCGCAAAACCCGCGGCCGCCCCCTCTCACAATCACCACGCGTACCGATGGGTCTCGGGCCAGACCATCCAGAGTCTCAATCAGTGCGGCAATCATGCCGGCAGACAATGGATTGAATCGCTCGCCACGGTTAAGCGTGAGGGTGGAAATGCCGTCACGATCGTCGCGCAGCACGAAGGGTGAATCAGACATCGTCATGTTGGGCCTCCTGTCGAGGGTGAACCCGGGTTGGTTCACGACCTTATCGCGTAGCGCTCTTAAGCAATGCGTCGACCGCCGCGACCACCGCAGCCCGATCGCAGGTCGACGCCTCCATCCCCGCGCGCTTGAGAAGCTCTAATTTTCCTTCTTTCAGAGAACGCTCTCCCACCGTCACGCGCACCGGCACGCCGATCAATTCCCAATCCGCAAACATGGCGCCCGGCCGTTCGTCCCGATCGTCCAGGGCTACGTCGACACCCGCGGCCAGCAGCTCTTGGTAGATCGCTTCGCTTTCGGCTTTGACGAGCTCTGATTTGGCCGCACCCACAGGGCACACCACCACCGCAAACGGTGCAATGGATACAGGCCAGATGATTCCTTTCGCATCATGGTTTTGCTCGATGGCTGCCCCCACGATACGTGTCACGCCGATGCCGTAGCAGCCCATTTCCATGAGGGCCGGCTTGCCGGTCTCATCCAGATAGGTGGCCTTCATAGCCTCAGAGTATTTCGTACCGAGATAAAACACATGGCCCACCTCGATGCCGCGCTGAATGGCCAGTACGCCCTTGCCATCTGGCGAGGGGTCGCCTTCCCGCACGTTACGAATGTCTGCCACCAGGTCTGGCTCCGGGAGATCACGGCCCCAGTTCACACCACAGAGGTGGTGATCCCATTGATTGGCGCCCGTCACAAAATCGCTCATCGTGGCCACCGTACGATCGGCCACCACGGTGACCGGCCTGCGCATGCCCACCGGGCCCAGATATCCTGGCTTGCAGCCGAAGTGGGCTTCGATTTCGTCTGCCGTGGCAAAACGAAACCCCGCGTTCAATCCAGGAACCTTGCCCGCCTTGACCTCATTGAGATCATGGTCGCCACGCAGCAACAGCAGCCACACCTTCGTGGATACGGCGTCGCCCGCTTCGTTTTTAATATCCGTGGCCAACACAATCGATTTGACAGTTTGCTCAATCGGCACGCCCAACAGCGTCGCAACATCTGCGCATGTGAATTTGCCCGGCGTCGGCACGGCCTGCATCGCCTGCGTCGCTGCACCTCGTGACGCCATCAGCGGCAGGCCCTCGGCAAGTTCGATATTGGCCGCGAAATCCGATGTTGGGCAGTACACGATCGCGTCTTCGCCGGTCTCGGCGATCACCTGAAACTCATGAGACCGTGATCCGCCAATGGCGCCAGTATCGGCCGCGACTGCACGGTAGGTGAGGCCCAGGCGATCAAAAATGCGGCAGTAGCAGTCGAACATGTTGTCGTAGCTTTTCTCAGCCCCTGCCACATCCCGATCAAACGAATAGGCATCCTTCATGGTGAACTCTCGGCCACGCATCACCCCAAAGCGGGGCCGGCGTTCATCGCGAAACTTCGTCTGTATGTGATAGAAATTTTTCGGAAGCTGGCGCCAGCTTTTCAATTCCTGCCGTGCAATGTCCGTAATGACTTCTTCAGAGGTCGGTTGAATGGCAAAGTCGCGGCCATGGCGGTCTTTCACGCGCAGCAACTCGGGGCCCATCTTCTCCCAGCGGCCCGTCTCCATCCAGAGTTCAGCGGGCTGCACCAAGGGCATCAGAAGCTCAATGGCGCCTGCCGCATTCATCTCCTCGCGGATGATGGCCTCGACCTTTCGGATGACCCGCAGGCCAAGCGGCATGTAGTTGTAGATGCCGGCGCCAAGTTTTCGGATCATGGCGGACCGCAACATCAGCTTGTGACTGATCACCTCGGCGTCGGACGGGTCTTCTTTGAGTGTCTGAAAATGAAAGCGGGAAATACGCATAAAAGCCCTCTTATAATCTTTGCCATTCTATGATTAATCGCAAGCTTCTATCCCCCGTCAAACGCCATGCTGGATGAACACGGCTACCGCCCTAATGTCGGCATTGTCCTGATCAACGACAAGCGCCAGGTCTTCTGGGGCAAGCGCGTGCGCGAGCATTCCTGGCAGTTCCCGCAGGGCGGCATCAAATCGGGCGAAGACCCCGAACAGGCGATGTACCGCGAGCTTGAAGAGGAAACCGGCCTTAAGCCCCATCATGTCGAGATCATTGGCCGAACACGCGACTGGCTTCATTACGACGTGCCGGAGCGGTGGGTACGCAGAGAGTGGCGTGGCCACTATCGGGGCCAAAAACAGATCTGGTTTCTTTTAAAAATGCTCGGCAACGATTCTGATGTCACATTGAAATGCGACTTTGAAAAGCCCGAGTTTGATGCCTGGCGTTGGCACGACTTCTGGATCCCCTTGGAGTCCGTGATCGAATTCAAACGCGGCGTATACAAATCCGCCTTGGATGAACTGTCGCGCTACGTCTTCTCTGAAGATGAATTGGTGCGCATGCATCGGATCGCGACCGAGACCTTTACGCAGGCAGTCGATCAGGCCGTCGAGGCCGGGCTTCAAGTCGCCACCGCCATGCTCGGCGGAAACAAAAAATCCTGACCCCGCCGGCGTGTACTGGTAGAGAGCAGCTAGGCGGCCGTCAGAATCAGGTTGTCGCGATGAATCAGCTCGTTTTCTTCGATAAAGCCAAGAATCGACTCAATGTCTGCAGAGGGCCTTCGGGCAATGCGTCGGGCATCGGAGGCACCGTAATTCACCAGACCCCGAGCAACCTCTTGACCATCGGGCCCGATACAGGCAACCACATCCCCGCGTTCAAAATCACCTTCAACGCCGGCCACACCGATCGGCAGAAGGCTCTTGCCCTGTTCAAGCAATACCTTTACAGCGCCGGCATCCAACAGCAGCCGGCCGCGCAATAGCAGCTGATCGGCCATCCACTGCTTCTTGGCGGCGAGTGGCGCAAGATCGGCCACCAGGCATGTGCCCAGCACCTCTCCCGAGGCCAGACGCAACAACACGTCATGGTCGCGGCCAGATGCGATCACCGTGGCGGCGCCACTGCGGGCAGCGCGCTGCGCAGCTTTCACCTTGGTGACCATGCCACCTTTGCCGATGCCGCTTCCAGCCCCGCCGGCCATTGCCATCCACTGCGGATCGGTTGCGCGGCCAAACGGCACCAGCGTAGCCGAGCTGTCTTTGCGCGGATCTGCCGTAAACAGGCCCTCTTGATCCGTAAGAATCACCAGCAGATCGGCCTCAATGAGATTGGTCACCAGTGCGCCCAACGTATCGTTATCGCCGAGCTTGATCTCATCGGTGACCACGGTATCGTTTTCATTGATGATCGGTACAACACCGTACTGCAACAAGGTGTTGATGGTCGATCGTGCATTCAAATACCGGCGACGGTCGGCAATGTCTTCGTGGGTTAAGAGAATCTGCGCCGTTTTGAGACGCCACTTGGTAAATCCCGATTCATAGGCCTGCGCAAGACCCATCTGTCCGACTGCCGCAGCAGCCTGCAGCTCATGAATCTCATGCGGCCGCGAGACCCAGCCCAGCCGTTTCATCCCTTCGGCAATCGCGCCACTGGATACCAACAATACCTCTCGGCCCTGGGCGCGCAGGCTGGCAATCTGGGCCGCCCAGCGTGCAATCGCGTCCGGGTCGATGCCCTTGCCGCCATCCGTCACCAGACTCGATCCAATCTTCACAACCCACCGTTGGGCCGAGCGAATCACGCGGCGCTCCTGATGCGCACTAGTCATGGTCTGTCTCCGAGGGCAGAAACCGGACATCGGGCTTGGCCGATTCAATCTCTGCGATCCGCTGAGCATCCAGCCATCGCTGAATCTCTTGCATCAGATCCTCACTGCCCTCTCGCGTCACCCCCGACACACAATATCCGGGTGCCTTCGTACGCAGGGTTTTGATCAGCGCTTTCAGTATCTCCTCGCGGTCCTCTGCACTCACCAGATCGATCTTATTGAGCACAATCCAGCGTGGTTTCTTGGCCAACGAAGCGTCGTAGCGTTTCAACTCGGCCACCAGGCTTCGCACCTCCGCAGCCAATCGCTTCACCAACAAGGCACGGCCTTCGGAACTGGAGACGTCGCCACCCGGCGGACAAATGTCCACGATGTGAAGCAGCAAACGCGTGCGTTGAAGATGGCGAAGGAACTGATGGCCCAGGCCTGCGCCCTCCGCAGCACCCTCGATCAATCCCGGAATATCGGCCATGACAAAACTGCGCGCCGGCCCGGTGCGGACCACACCGAGATTTGGATGGAGGGTTGTGAACGGGTAGTCGGCAATCTTTGGCCGGGCGTTGGAGCAGGCGGTGATCAGCGTGGACTTTCCGGCATTCGGCAGGCCGAGCAATCCCACATCGGCCAAGACCTTAAGCTCGAGCTTCAATCGACGGTGTTCGCCCTCTGTGCCTTTGGTCGCCTGACGCGGCGCACGGTTGGTGCTCGATTTGAAGTGCAGATTGCCCAGACCTCCACGCCCACCTTTGGCCAGTACCACCTCTTGCGCATCCATCGACAAGTCGGCAATCAGCTCCCCGGTCTCGGCATCGGTGATCACGGTCCCGACAGGCATACGCAACACGATGTCTTCGGCCGCCGCACCGTAACGATCGGATCCCTGGCCATGCTCGCCCCCACGCGCACGATGCAGCCGCGCGTAGCGGTAATCAATCAATGTGTTGATGTTGCGATCGGCAATGGCCAGCACCGAGCCACCCCGGCCCCCGTCGCCGCCGCTCGGGCCGCCCTTGGGAATAAATTTCTCGCGACGAAACGCGACAATGCCGTTGCCGCCATTGCCTGCGTGGACCTCGATCGTTGCTTCGTCTATGAATTTCATCAATAAAAAAGCCCCGCTTTTAAGGCGGGGCTTTTCGTGTTCTGTTACGAAAAGGGCTTAGTCCGCCAACACACTGACCGTGGAACGGTTCAATGGGCCGCGCACTGCAAACTTCACTTTTCCGTTGGTCAAAGCAAACAGAGTGTGATCCTTGCCCATGCCCACGTTTTCTCCGGCATGGAACTGGGTACCACGCTGACGAACAATAATGCTGCCCGCCGCGATCTGTTCACCACCAAACACCTTCACGCCCAGACGTTTTGCCTCTGAGTCACGACCATTTCGCGTACTGCCGCCGCCTTTTTTCTGTGCCATTTTGCTTGCTTACTTCTTGATGTCGGTAATGTTGAGTTCGGTGTAATTCTGACGATGACCCTGGGTCTTGGCGTAGTGCTTACGACGACGATGCTTGAAAATGCGGACCTTGTCGTGACGGCCGTGCGAGACCACCGTGGCCTGAACGGAAGCACCGGCCACGCGGGGGGTGCCCACAACCACAGAGGCGCCCTCGCCCACAGCCAGAACCTGATCGAGCACCACCTGGCTGCCAACGTCGGCGACAAGACTTTCGACCTTCAGTGTCATGCCGGGGCTCACGCGGTACTGCTTGCCCCCGGTTTTAATTACGGCATACATGGTGATCCATCCTTCTGTTTTGCACGGTCGGTGCACGTTTGTTTGGCGTCGCGATGCGCCAAGCGCACACACGAGAACCCGAAACGATAGGGCTAAGTGACTGTTTTGTCAAATGATTCTAGGCCCCGGGCTGCGGGGGAAGGCTAGCCCTCGCGGGCGCCGATGTCATAATTTGCAGGGTGAACGCACCCATCAACCCGATCGGAACCGAAAACCCGCCCCCCTCGGCAGCCTCCGGACCCCAGTCCATCGTGGCCCCGGAAATGGCCGCAGTGGATCAGGTGATCCGCCAACGGCTCTCCTCCGACGTGGTGTTGATCGGCCAAATCGCCGAATACATCATCCAGAGCGGCGGGAAACGGGTACGACCATCCATTCTATTGATGGTTTCCGGGGCACTAAGCGCTCACTTACAAAAAACATCAGGCCTTTCTCGCCTGACGGCCGAACATTCCGCCATCATGGCCGCCGTGGTGGAATTCATTCATACCGCCACCCTGCTGCACGACGATGTCGTCGATGAATCCGGGCTTCGGCGTGGGCGGCCCACGGCCAATGTGCTGTTTGGCAATGCCGCCAGCGTTCTAGTGGGTGACTTTCTGTATTCCCGCGCATTCCAGATGATGGTCGAAGTGGGCTCCTCCGAAGTCATGGCCGTGATGGCCGAAAGCACCAATGTCATCTCGGAAGGCGAGGTGCTGCAGCTCATGAACTGCCAGGATCCCGACGTCACGGAGGAGCGCTACCTCCAGGTGATTCGGTTCAAGACCGCCAAACTCTTTGAGGCCGCCGCGAAAGTGCCGGCCGTGCTGGCCCAGGCCGACCCCATGCTGATCGAAGCCTGTGCTGCCTATGGCCGGCATCTGGGCACCGCATTCCAACTGATCGACGACGCGCTCGACTACACCGGCACCGAGGCCGATATCGGCAAGCGGCTTGGCGATGATCTCCGGGAAGGCAAGCCCACCCTGCCATTGATTCGCGTCATGGCGGTGGGCACACCCAGCGAACAACAACGTATTCGTGATGCCATCACACAGCCCGAGGACGCCGATTTCGATGCAGTGCTCGCCGCCATTGAGCGGACAGACGCCATGCGCTACACACTGTCCTGTGCGCAACATGAATGTCAGCTTGCCCGAGATGCGCTCGCCCCACTGCAGCCGTCCCCCTATCGACAGGCGCTCACCGATCTGCTCGATTTTGTGATTGAACGTAACCGTTAATGGATGATGTTCTGCGGGCCGCAACAGGGGTCCCGGCGGCGGAGCCCCATGGACTTCTCTGCTAGACTTCGGCCTTCATTTCGGGGTGTAGCTCAGCCTGGTAGAGTACTGCGTTCGGGACGCAGGAGTCGGAGGTTCGAATCCTCTCACCCCGACCAATTGATGGAGCGAATGCGTTGAATCAACTGCCGCTCTGGACCCATCTCACTGCGATTGCCGTGCTGCTGATGCTCTCGGGGTTCTTCTCGATCTCCGAGACCAGCATGATGGCGGTCAATCGTTACCGGCTCCGTCACCTGGCGCAACAAAACAAAAGCGGCGCCAAACGCGTGCTCGCATTGTTGCAGCAGACTGACCGCCTCTTGGCCACAATCCTCTTGGGCAACAACCTCGTGAACTCGGCGCTCACCGCGCTGGTCACGGCGATGGCCATCCAGTCCTTTGGCAACAACGACACCGTGTTGGCGATCGCAACAGGGGCGGTGGCGTTCGCCATCATTATCTTCGCGGAGATCACCCCCAAAATTATTGGCGCCAGCCGGCCCGAGCCCATCGCGATGGCCACCAGCCTTTTCTTGGCGCCGATGGTGCGCTTTGGCTATCCCCTGGTGGTCGTGATCAACAGTGTGGTCTCGGCGTTGCTGCGCGTACTCGGATTAAAAAAACTGACGGAGACGCCAAGCGGTAATCAGGCGATGTCCCCGCAAGAGCTGCGCACCGCCATTCTGGAATCCACGCGCATGATTCCGGCCAAACACCGCTCGATCATGCTCAACCTGTTCGACATTGAAGACCTCACCGTCGATGACGTGATGATTCCGCGTGGCCGCATTGAGGCACTGGACCTGGAGTCCGATCCGCAGGCCCTGATCGATCAGCTCTCGACCTGCTTTCATAACAAGCTGCCCGTCTACGAAGGCGATATTCACAACATCGTTGGCATTCTTCATGTGCGTCGTGCCTTAGCATTGCTCTCACGCGAGGAGCTCAATCAAGCGACCATCCGTGAGAGCTTGATTGAGCCGTACTTTGTCCCAAGCGGCACACCGCTGTTCACACAGATGCAGTACTTTCAAGAAAACAAGCAACGCATCGGCCTGGTGGTTGACGAGTACGGCGAGATTGAAGGCCTGGTCACCCTGGAAGACATTGTTGAAGAGTTAGTCGGCGAGTTCACCACTCAGGCCCCGGGCGGCGTCTCCACCGGACTGTCCTGGGATGAGGACAACAGCGTCACGGTGGATGGGACCTCTCCGATACGTGACCTCAACCGCCGTCTTGGCATTGACCTGCCCAGCGATGGGCCCCGCACCTTGAATGGGTTGTTGTTGGAAACACTCCAAGAACTTCCCGATGCGCATGTCTCGGTCAAAATCGCCGATGTGCCCATGGAGATCCTGCAGACGCAAGGCCGGCTGATTCGACGGGTGCGCCTGATGCGGCCGAGCGCTTCTGAAAACTGACGCGCCGTGTCCGCGCTCGCGACCATCATCACGATGACTGCCGGACTGCTCAGCCTGCCTGTGTGGATTGAACTCGGCGCACGCGAAAGCCGACGCTGGGTCGATGCGGAGATGACCGCTCGTTTGGCGCAACGGCCATGGTGGACATGGGTCAGCGTGGTGGTGCTGGCCGCATGGATGGGAATTGCCCTGGGCCCAGCGTCGGATGAGGTACTGCTGCTTCCCGCCGTGACAGGGGTTCTGATTGCACTCCTCGTTGCGCTGGCCCGCTGTGATCTGATGTGCCGGCTTCTTCCCGATGTGCTCACCCTGAGTCTGATCGGCCTTGGTCTCCTGACCAGCCTTGGACTGGACAGCATGCATCCGCTGCACAGCCTGATCGGCGCCCTGATCGGCTATGGCCTGCTGTGGAGTCTAGGTGCCGTGTTTCGCCGGCTGCGCGGCGTCGAGGCCATCGGTCGCGGAGACTTTTCAATGGCCGCCGGCGTTGGGGCGTGGCTGGGGTGGCAGGGCCTTCCGCTGGCCTTGATGGTGGCAAGCCTTGGTGCGCTGTTGGTCACGCTCGTGCTGCGGACCACCCGCCGAGCCGCCACAGGCTCGGAGATTCCGAGCACATCACGCGGCTCATTTCTGCGCCAAGAGATGGCCTTTGGGCCAGCACTCGGCGCTGGTCTATTGATTGGATGGTCCCTCCTTGGCTAAACGTATCGTCGTGCTCACAGGCGGTATCGGCAGTGGCAAGAGCCTTGCCGCCGATCTGTTTGCGGAGCATGGGGTCACCATCGTCGATGCCGATCAGATCTCTCGGGCGCTCACGGCCCCGAGGGGCGCGGCCCTGCCCGACATCATCAACACCTTTGGTACCGCCTACATCGCAGGCGACGGTGGATTGGACCGCGCCAAGATGCGCGATCTGGTCTTTCAGGCGCCCGACAAACGTCAACAACTCGAAGCCATTTTGCACCCCATAATCCGGAACCAAGCCTCGGAGGCACTGGCCAAGGCGCCCGAGCCTTATGCAGTCTATGTGGTGCCGCTCTGGGTGGAGCACCAACACCACATGATCATCCCTGACCATGTGATTCTGGTCGACTGTCCAGAAGAATTACAGATCACACGGGTGATGCAACGCAGTGGCCTCTCCCGAGACCAGGTGCTTGCCGTGATGGCGACGCAGGCCTCCCGTCAGGAACGGCAAAAGGCCGCCGATCTGATCCTGACCAACGACCAAGGGGTTGCACACCTCGCCAAGCAGGTGTCGGACCTGCATCAACGCCTAATTCATTCATAATGGCGCGATGAGTGACCCGACCACCAGCGCCGTTCCGGCGCCTCCCGGCTGGATGACATTTGAATTCCCGTGCAACGAGCGCATTCGCTCGCTCTTGCGCATTGAAAATCTCGCAAAGCGTTGCTTCGATTTCACTGAACAGACCACCATTGCCGATCACACGGCTGCACTCTGGTCGATCTTCGAACTTTTCGACTTGGTAGGTGGGCGGGGCGACATCAAGTCTGAGCTGCTTCAAGAACTCGAACGTCAACGGTCGCGGTTGAATCAATTTGCAGGAAAGCCTGGGGTCTCGAATGAGGCCCTTGAGAGTCTGCTCAATCGCATCGCCCAGATTTTCAATGACCTGTCGGCCGCACAGACACGACTTGGCCAACATATTCCAGAACATGAATGGCTGCAGCTCGTGAAAGGCAGGTTTGGTATTCCCGGTGGTATTTGCGAATTCGATGTGCCGTCACTTCATGTTTGGCTGCATCGTCCAGCAGAGGCACGTCAGGCCATGCTTCACGGATGGCTCAACACATTGCAGCCCGTCTTTGACGGCGTCGACATCGTATTACGTCTGCTGCGCGAGGGCACCCAGCCCGATGCCTACCTCGCCACCCGCGGCTACTTTGAACTCTCGATGGATGGGCGGCAGATTCAGATCATTCGCGTTGCCGTTCCCAAACAGCCTGAGGTCGTGGCCGAAATCAGTGCAAACAAATATGTAGTGTCTGTCCGTTTTCGCCAGCCCGAATCCTCGATGCACCTGAAAACCATCGAGCAGGACATTCCCTTTCAGCTGACGCTCTGTAACTTCTAGGAATCACACGCTAAGCATGCAGCCATGCCTGCGGATAAGGCATCAGGCGATGCGGGCAGCCCCCTCACGAATCCTTGGCAGCAACGGCACAGTCGCCGGAAGCACCGGATAGGGCCATGCATCCGAGGGCTGCACCCAGAGGAGCTGCTGCGACTCTAATGGACACGGGGCACCCTCCCACGCATCGACCCAATAAAAATGAAGATCAACGTGGGCATGGGGATAATCATGCGACACGGTCCACGCAAAACGCACTGCCGTCGCAGTGATGCCGATCTCCTCGGTAAGTTCGCGGGTTAATGCCTGCTCGGCCGGCTCTCCTTGCTCAACCTTGCCGCCAGGGAACTCCCAAAAGCCCTGATACGGTTTCGCGATTGGACGTGTGGTCAACAGGACTGCCGCATCGTCCCGTCGCAACATGCCCACCACGACCGCAATGCGTGCACCGCCTGAAGTCAATGACGTCCAGCCCAGTCTCGGGCGAAATGGAGGGCGACACGGCCCGAACGCGAGCCCCGCTCCAGTGCCCACTGCAGGGCAGGCTGGCGGGCCGCTTCAACAGCAGCTGAATCACAGCCGAACTGCGCAAGCCAGTGGGCCACGATGTCGAGATAGTCCTGCTGGTTGAAACTGTAAAACGACACCCAGAGGCCAAACCGCTCTGAAAGTGAAATTTTCTCTTCGACGGTCTCGCCAGGATGAATCTCGCCGTTGGCCTCATAACGCGTTTCCAAGTTCTCGCGCATGTGCTCGGGCATCAGATGCCGGCGGTTGGATGTTGCGTACACCAATACATTTTCCGACTGGGCTGCAACCGAACCATCAAGCACCGTCTTGAGTGCCTTGTATCCGGCATCACCCGACTCAAATGACAGGTCATCGCAAAACAATAAAAAGCGGTACGGCAAGGCGGCCACTGTATCGACAATTCTCGGCAAATCCAGGAGATCTTGCTTATCCACTTCGATCAAACGTAGCCCCTGACCGGAAAACTCGGTCAGACAGGCACGCACCAGCGAGGACTTGCCTGTGCCTCGCGCCCCGGTCATCAACACATTGTTGGCCGGTTTGCGCGCCAGAAACTGACGCGTGTTCTGCTCAATCAGTGTGCGCTGGCGCTCAACATGCTGAAGATCTGCAAATCGAATGCTTGCGAAATGTGAGACTGGCTCAAGGTAAGCAATGTGCCCAAGCAGCGTCTGGCGTCGAATCCAACGAAACGCGATGGATGCCTCCATGTCGGGTGCCGGCGGCACCGAGGGCAAGTAGGCATTGAGTTTGGCGACCAGGGCCGCGAGGGCGTCGTGACTCATCAATCGCGCCTAGCCATTACGAGCGGTAATCCGCGTTGATGGACACATAATCATGCGAGAGGTCGCAGGTGTAGACCGTGGCCCGGGCCTGGCCCCGCCCAAGCTCGACGCGAACGGTGATCTCGGAATTTTTCATCACCCGTTGGCCGTCGGATTCGGTGTATCCCGCAGCACGCCCACCATGCTCGGCCACCAGGACATCGTCAAGAAAAACGCGAATCCGGGAAACGTCCAGCTGATCGACACCGCTGTAGCCGATGGCGGCCAGAATACGGCCTAGATTTGGATCGCTCGCGAAAAACGCGGTTTTCACCAGCGGGGAATGGCCGATGGCATAGCCCACTTTACGGGCCTCATCGCGGGAGGAGGCCTGCTGAACATCGATCGTAATGAACTTGGTAGCACCCTCACCATCGCGCACGATGGCTTGTGCCAGGGTCTTGCTTAGGCCGATGAAAGCATCGCGAAAGACTGCCCAGTCGGCGGACTGCTCATGCTCAAACACGGCCCCACTCTGGCCGGTGGCCACCGCCACAAACGAATCATTGGTTGACGTGTCGCCATCAATCGTGATCGCATTGAATGATTCGTCGGCGGCTTCGGATACGAGCCTCGACAACATGTCTTGTGAGACCCCTGCGTCCGTGGCGATGTAGCCCAACATCGTCGCCATGTTCGGGCGAATCATGCCGGCGCCCTTGGAGATGCCCGTGATCGTGACCTGACGGCCCTGAACCATCACCTGCGTCGACGCGGCTTTCGGCTGAGTGTCGGTGGTCATGATGGCCTGCGCTGCCTCGAGCCAATTGGCCTGGCCAAGATGCTTATGGGCGGTATCGACTCCGGACTTGAGCTTGTCCATCGGAAGATGCTCAAGAATGACACCGGTTGAAAACGGTAAGACTTGCTGCGCAGAAACCCCCAGATGCGCCGCAAGATGTGTGCATGTGGCCTGGGCATTTTGAAGTCCGAGCGCCCCCGTTCCTGCGTTGGCACAGCCTGTGTTCACGACCCAGGCGCGAATGTTGGCGCCCGACCTCAAGTGGGACGTGCAGACCTGCACGGGTGCTGCACAAAACGCATTTTGTGTGAACACGCCGGCCACCGTGGAGTGCGGCGCAAGTTCCACCACCAGCACATCCCGGCGACCGCCTTTGCGGATGCCCGCACTGGCCACGCCGAGGCGGACACCCGGCACCGGGTGAAGTGCTGAAGCATCCGGCAACGCTAGATTAACGGGCATGGTGAAGACCTAGCTAAGCTTTCCGTGGCACTGCTTGTATTTTTTTCCTGAGCCGCACGGGCAAGGATCATTTCGCCCCACTTTAGGCTCGGCACGACGTACTTGAACCGATGCATCGTGTGCAGCACCTGGATGTGATTCTGCTGGCGGCTGCTGCGCCGCCAGCGCCAAGGCCTCGGGGTCCTCACCGGACAGCGCAGCCTGCGCATCAAACTCGGGCTTTTGATATTGCACATCGGCAAGGCGGGGCGCCTCGGGCGTGGCTTCGGCCACCTGCTCGGCGCTCTGCACTTCAACGCTTAACAGCACCTGGGTTGCATCGTGACGGATCTTGTCCAGTGTTTGCTCAAACAAGGCGAAAGCCTCGCGCTTGTATTCCTGTTTCGGATTTTTCTGGGCATAGCCGCGAAGGTGAATGCCCTGCCGAAGATGATCCAAGGCCGCAAGATGCTCACGCCATGTTGTGTCCATGGCCTGCAGCAGCACAGAGCGCTCAAACCCATGAAATACCTCTCGTCCCACAGGCGCAACTTTGGATTCATACGCCTGATCAGCCGCAGCAATCACATGCTTAAGGATATCTTCGTCGTCAATATCTCCGGCACTGTGTGCGTAGGCGGCCACATCCACCGAGAGACGCCACTCGTCGTGCAATGTCTTGCTAAGCCCCTCGAGATCCCACTGTTCCTCAATGCTTTCTGCGGGCACATGGCTACGCACCACATCGGCCATCATGCCCTGACGCAGGCTCGTCACCAGACCCGAGAGGTCGGTGCTTTCAAGAATCTCGTTGCGTTGGCTGTAGATGATTTTGCGCTGATCGTTGGCGACGTCGTCATACTCAAGCAGCTGCTTGCGCATATCGAAATTACGATTCTCGACCTTGCGCTGGGCCGACTCAATGGAGCGGGACACCATGCCAGCCTCGATCGGCTCTCCACGGGGCACGCCCAGTCGCGTCATGATGGCCTTCATTCGATCGCCGGCAAAGATGCGCAGCAAAGGATCGTCCATCGAGAGATAAAAACGCGACGAGCCCGGGTCCCCTTGACGGCCCGCACGGCCACGCAGCTGATTGTCGATACGCCGCGACTCGTGGCGCTCAGTACCCACAATATGCAGGCCGCCGGCGGCAATGACCCGATCGTGCAGCGACTGCCACTCAGCATGCAGGGTGTCGCTCTGGGCAGCAATCTGTGCCTCAGTAAGCTGGGGGTTCGCCTTTAAGGCCTCGATCTGTTTTTCGACATTGCCGCCGAGCACGATATCGGTGCCTCGGCCGGCCATGTTGGTGGCAATGGTGATCATGCCGGGACGTCCTGCCTGCGCAACGATTTCGGCCTCACGCTGATGCTGCTTGGCATTGAGCACCTGATGCGGCAGCCCGGCCTTGGTCAACATCCCTGACAGCAGTTCAGAGTTCTCAATCGATGTCGTGCCCACCAGAATCGGCTGGCCACGGCCATGACGCTCCTGAATGTCGTTCTGGATGGCTTCGTATTTTTCCTCGACCGACTGGAAGATCTGGTCGTGCAAGTCCTGACGAATCATCGGCCGATGCGTGGGAATCACAACGGTCTCCAGCGCGTAGATCTGCTGAAACTCATAGGCTTCGGTGTCGGCCGTTCCGGTCATGCCCGCAAGTTTGTCGTACATGCGGAAGTAATTCTGAAACGTGATCGAAGCGAGCGTCTGATTCTCGGCCTCAATCTCGACACCTTCTTTAGCCTCAATCGCCTGGTGCAGGCCCTCGGACCAGCGGCGGCCGGGCATCAGGCGGCCGGTGAATTCATCCACGATCACGATCTTTCCGCCCTGCACCACATAGTGCTGATCTTTGAAATACAGCGAATGGGCCCGCAGCGCGGAAGTTAAATGGTGCAGCAGTGAAATATGCGATGGGTCATAAAGGCTTGCGCCTTCGGCAAGTAAGCCCATCTCGGCAAGAATCTGTTCGGATTTTTCAAACCCGGCGTCGGACATAAACACCTGACGGGATTTCTCATCCACCCAGTAGTCACCCGGCGACTCCTCGGTCGCCTGAGGCTGAAGACGGCCCGGCACCGAATTGAGCACCTGATAGAGATCGGTCTGATCGTCGGCGTGGCCAGAAATGATCAGCGGGGTACGGGCTTCGTCAATCAGAATCGAATCCACTTCGTCGACAACCGCAAAGCTCAGGCCACGCTGAACACGGTTAGCCTTGTCGGTCACCATGTTGTCACGAAGATAATCAAACCCGTATTCGTTGTTGGTGCCATAGGTGATGTCGGCGGCATAGGCGGCCTGCTTCTCTGCATGGTCCAGCGTCGACAGATTGATCCCCACCGAAAGCCCAAGGAATCGATACAGCTTGCCCATCCAGCTGGCGTCACGCTCGGCGAGGTAGTCGTTCACCGTCACCACGTGCACGCCCTTGCCCGACAACGCATTCAAATAGGCAGGCAGGGTGGCCACCAGGGTCTTGCCCTCGCCGGTGCGCATTTCGGCAATTTTTCCATCGTTAAGCACCATGCCCCCGATGAGCTGCACATCAAAATGCCGCATGCCCAGGGCCCGCTTACCGGCCTCACGGCAGACCGCGAAGGCCTCGTTCAGAAGCTGATCCAGGGTCTCGCCGTTGGCAAGCCGCTGCCTGAATTCTTGAGTTTTGGCCTGAAGATCCTGGTCGGACAGGCCGGAGAGGGTGGGTTCGAGCGCGTTGATCGCTGCCACCCGCTGGCCATAGGCCTTCACGAGCCGATCGTTACGGCTACCAAATAGTTTCTTAAGCAAATTGTCAATCATGGACCCGAAATCTTACCATTCGGTATGGCGTCGAACTTCTTTCAACACTTGGCCGAAAGCCTGTCCCGGGGGGCCGATTGGGCCGCGATTGACCGGGCATGGCATGACAGCGAGGGCCTTCTGGAAGCACTCAAAAACATGCTGCCCAGCACGGTGTTTACTCAGATTCTGCACGTGCGACGCGACGATCCCGCAAAAGGCATTCGCGGCAGTCAACTGACGGTCATTGCCCGGCATGCCTCGGGCGCTGCGAAGCTAAGACTGGCGCTGGCCGATGCGCCCGCCGCATTACGCAGCATGGGCTGGGGCATTCAACACGTTCGTGTGGTGGAGCGTCGGGCACAAGACATCTCCGCAGCGCCTGCCATGCCGTCGCCCAGACGCCTGCCTGTGCCCACCGCCGCTCGCGCAGCGCTCTGCGCGCTGGCCCATGAGATCGACAACCCGAAACTTAAGGCATCGCTGGCCCGCATCGGCCAGCGTTCGTCCAAGGGCTAGGCCCAACTCCATTGGCGGGCCCAGGCCACAGGGGCATGCTTGAGATCCTCAAAGGTCGTTTCTCTCCAGGCCGAGGGCGTATTCATCAAAGCGCGCAGCAGTTGATTGTTGAGCGCGTGGCCTGACTTGAACGCCGTGTAACTGGCCATCAAGGGATAGCCCAACAGATACAAATCGCCAATGGCATCCAGGGCCTTGTGCATCGCGAACTCATTTGGCTGCCGCAATGCCCCGGGATTCAAGACGCGAACATCGTCCATGACGATGGCGTTATCGAGGCTGCCACCGAGGGCTAGCCCCTTGGAGCGCAACATATCGACATCGCTCACAAACCCGAAGGTGCGGGCCCGTGCGATGTCGTCCACAAACGATGTGTCCGCAAAATCAATGGCCACCCGCTGGCCTGTTGTGTCGACCGCAGGGTGATGGAAGTCGATCGTAAACTCAAGTCGGAACCCAAAAAACGGATCAAGCCGGGCCCATTTCTCGCCATCGCGGACCTCGATGGGCTCCACCACTTCGACGAAACGTTTAGCCGCCGGCTGCTCTTCTACACCCGCTGAACGCAGCAGGTACACAAACGTGGCCGCACTGCCATCCATGATGGGGATCTCGGCGGCGTCGACTTCGACAACCGCATTGTCGATGCCCAACCCCGAGAGCGCAGACATCAGATGCTCTACCGTGGCAACTTTCAAGTCACCATCGGAGATGGTGGATGCCATCCGTGTGTCCCCCACCGCGCCCGCATTCGATCGGATTTCGCGGGCGGGCTGCACATCAACGCGACGAAACACAATGCCATGGTTTTCAGGTGCCGGCCGCAGGCACAGGGTGACGGGCACCCCGCTGTGCAATCCAATGCCCTTGGCCGATACCTGTTGGGCGAGCGTCCGTTGTCGCAGCATAGACGGCTAGTTTACAGCCGTGCCAGTACCGCCTCAGCGCTGCTGACCTCAAATGCGCCTGGGGCTTCCACCGCCACAGACTTCACAATGCCATTGTCGACAATCATGGCGTAACGATTGGAGCGCAGGCCAAGTCCGCGGGCCGTCAGGTCAAGCGTGAGATCAACAGCTTTTGAAAACTCGGCGTTGCCATCACCCATCATGCGGACCTTGCCTTTGGCACCGAGCTCGCGGCCCCAGGCGCCCATGACAAACGCATCGTTCACGCTGACGCACCAGACCTCGTCAACACCTTTGGCTTTGAGTTTGTCGAAATGTTCGACAAAGCCCGGCACATGCTTGGCAGAACAGGTCGGCGTGTAGGCGCCGGGCAGCCCAAAAATGACAATTTTTTTGCCCTTGATCAGGTCTGAGACCTGCAATGCATTCGGTCCAACACTGCAGGCGCCGGTGGCCTCGTCAAAAAATTCATAGAGGGTGGCGTTGGGGAGGGCTTGTCCAACTTGAATCGGCATGAGGAGCTCCTTTGAATGAATGAGAAGCGACTATGCCAAAAAAGAAAGGCCCGGGGGCATCGGGCCTTTCCATGAGTATGGGGAACGCGTTGTGGTCGTTAATCTGCCTGTTTGCGCAAGAAGGCCGGGATATCCAGCCGGTCCATGCCGCTTTCTTGCAATGCATCCACGCGTGCAGCAGCCTGGCTACGCGGATCGCGCCAGACGGCAGGCGCATCAAGCTTGCTGTAGTCAATCGATGGCACGCCCGGCACGGCCGGCTGGGCACCCAGCAGCGCGCTCGGCTGCCCACCCAAACCACCTGAACCCCCAACGGCAATGGGCATATTGTCCGTGCCGGTACGGATCACTGGCGCGGCGGCTGCATCGTGAACAAGCGTCGGCTTACGATGCCGGCCCAGGCCCGTGGCCACCACCGTCACGCGTAAATCATCACCGAGCGTGTCGTCATAGACCGTGCCCAAAATAATCGTGGCGTCCTCGGCAGCAAAATTGCGAATGGTCTCGGTCGCGATACGGGTCTCTTTAAGCCGCAGGGCTCGGCTTGCCGTGATGTTGACCAGAATGCCACGGGCGCCCGACAGATCGACGCCCTCCAGCAGCGGGCTCTGCACTGCATTTTCTGCAGCAACACGCGCCCGGTCTTCCCCGCTGGCCGTGGCCGTACCCATCATGGCCTTACCCTGCTCGCCCATCACGGTCTTCACGTCCTCAAAATCGACGTTGACCAGTCCTTCAACGTTGATGATCTCGGCGATTCCAGCGACCGCGTTGTTCAGCACATCGTCAGCGGCTTCAAACGCTTGGATCTGCGTAATGTCCTCGCCCAGCACTTCCTCTAATTTTTCATTGAGCACCACAATCAACGAATCCACACGGTTTTCGAGCTCTGCCAATCCATGTTCGGCGGCGTTTTCCCGGCGCACACCCTCAAAGCTAAAGGGCTTGGTCACCACGGCTACCGTCAATGCGCCAAGCTCTTTGGCCACCTCGGCCACCACCGGCGCACCGCCCGTGCCGGTACCGCCGCCCATGCCCGCCGTGATAAAGACCATGTGGGCGCCACGCAAGGCGTCGGCGATGCGCTCGCGATCAGCCTCCGCCGCTGCGCGTCCCGCCTCGGGCTTAGCCCCCGCCCCCAAACCGGTACCGCCGATTTGAAGTGTGGTCGTTGCCTTGGATCGTGCAAGGGCCTGCGCATCGGTGTTGATGCAGATAAATTCCACGCCCTGAACATTGCGCGAAATCATGTGGTTGACGGCATTGCCGCCAGCCCCGCCCACACCCACCACCTTAATAATGGTGCCCTGGGTCTCTGTTTCAAACATTTCAAAATTCATGACCACCTCCAAAAGTAACGGTTAAAAGTTCCCCACAAACCACTGCTTCATCCGCGCAAGGGTGTCTTTGAACGAACCACTGCTCACGACATCCTTGCGGCCCCGGATCCATTGATGCCGCGCCTCTTCCAACAGGCCCATGGCCGTTGAGAAACGCGGATTGCTGATGACATCGGACAGGTTTCCGCGGTAGGCCGGCATGCCCACGCGCACCTGTTTTAAAAACACGTCCTCGCCAAGCTCCACCATGCCGGGCAGCATTGCGCTGCCGCCCGTGATGACGACGCCTGACGACAACAATTCTTCGTACCCCGACTCACGAATCACGTGCTGCACAAGAGAAAACAATTCCTCCACGCGGGGCTCAATCACGGCAGCCAGGGCTTGTCGTGACAGCTGTCGGGGCGCACGGTCGCCAAGTCCGGGCACCTCGAACCAAGCCTGCGGATCGGCCAGGGCCTGCTTGGCTACGCCATAACGCGTCTTGATGGCCTCGGCCTCTTCGGTGGGTGTGCGCAAGGCCATCGCAATGTCGTTGGTGATCTGATCACCCGCAATCGGAATCACCGCTGTATGACGAATGGCGCCGCCCGAGAAAATGGCAATATCGGTCGTGCCGCCGCCAATGTCGATGAGCGCTACGCCCAGTTCTTTTTCATCTTTGGTGAGTACGGCATGGCTTGAGGCCAATGGCTGCAAGATCAATTCATTGACCTCGAGTCCGCAGCGACGGATGCATTTAATGATGTTTTGTGCAGCACTGACCGAGCCGGTCACGATGTGCACGCGGACCTCCAGCCGTACGCCACTCATGCCCAGCGGCTGGCGGACATCGTCTTGGCCATCGATCATGAATTCCTGGGGCAGCACATGCAACACCTGCTGATCGGAAGGCACACTCACGGCCGTGGCCGTTTCAATCACACGATCGACATCGGTCTGCGAGACCTCTTTGTCCTTGATGGCGACCATGCCGGTGGAGTTAAAGCTTCGGATGTGGCTGCCGGCGATTCCGGTCCAGACGGCGGCGACTTTGCAGTCGGCCATCAGCTCTGCGTCTTCCAGTGATTTCTGAATGGACTGCACCGTGGCATCGATGTTGACCACCACCCCTTTTTTCAATCCGTCGCAATCGGCCTGGCCAAGTCCAATCACTTCCATACGGCCATCATCGAGCACCTCTGCCACTACCGTGACAATTTTGGATGTTCCGATATCCAGGCCCACAATTAAATTTTTTGATTCGCGTGTCATCAGCATCCCTCGAAAACATCAGCGGTCAATCGGTTCATGCATGGACTCCAATACAAAGGGGAGGTGCGGACGGTGATGTCCCGGCCGCAGATTCGTTCGTGGCCGCAGCCGACGATGGCACGGCTGCGGGCACATAGGCATAACCCGTCGCGTATCGAAGATCGGCACGGGTCATCACAGCAGAAGAAGATGAGGCACCCAATTGACGTGCCAGCCAAGGCTGTGTCTTCACAAACATCCGGACGCGCTCCTCAGCAGGAGTGGCCAAGCTGTCTCGGCCAAGTTCAAGCACCAGGCCACCCTCAAGCTCGGCGGTCCATGCGTATTGATCCGACAGCGTCAGAGCCCGCAATGGACGGCCCATCGGTGCGAGCCACTCGGAAAGCTGCCGTGCACGCTCCAGCACCAGACGTTCACTGCCAGCCGGTCCTGCCAACGGAATCAACTGACATTGCTGCTCAGAATCTGCGGCCAAGCCGGGGAAGACCTCTCCAAGATGATTCACCAGGTAGCCCGGGGTCCAGGTGGCCACCGCACGCTGCTCTTCGATACGCACCAGCAAGCGATTCGGCCAGATACGGCGTACGGTCGTGGTGCGCACCCAGGGAATGGACTGCAACGCCCGATGCACGGCCTGAAGATCGGCGGATAACACAGTACCGTTTAAGGCCTCGGAGATTGCCGCATGCACCTGCGGCGCAGACACGTGCAGAAGCTCGCCTCGTGCTGCATCGACCACCACACGCTTGACCACGAACACCGAGCGATTGGCCATCCAGTGGGCCGTCAGTGCCACCACACCCAACAACGAGAGTGTGAAGAGCATGACAGCCATCCGGTTCATGCTGCCCGGTGAATGCCAGATGCTGCGCAGGCTCGGCACACTCATGGCGCCCTCCCCACATGCAACCGGGCTAAGCCCGCAATCTGCAACACCAATGCCTCGTAACTCAGGCCGGCCTGTGCGGCTGCCATCGGCACCAGGGAGTGGTCCGTCATGCCGGGCGACGTGTTGATCTCCAAGAGCATGGGTGCTCCATCGGCCGATAGCATGAGATCCACGCGGGCCCATCCTCGGGCCTGCACAGCCGAAAATGCGTGGAGCGACAGCTCGCGCAATCGGGACTCCAAAGCTGGTGCGATCGGTGCGGGGCAGAGGTATTTCGTGGCCGAGCCGAAGTATTTGTTCTGATAGTCGTAATTGCCGGAGGGCGCAACAATTTCGATGGACGGCAAGGCCTGGACTGTGCCATCGAACTGCTCCAACAAGGCCACGGTAAATTCACGGCCATCGATGAAGGCTTCGATGATCACCTGATCATCGAACTGGGCCGCCTTATGAACCGCCGGCAGCAGCTCATGCACGTGATCGACACGCGTAAATCCCAACGACGATCCTTCGCAGGCTGGTTTCACCGCCAGAGGCAGGCCGAGGCGGCCGCAAATTTCTGCAGCGTTAGGCGTGACACCGCCGGATCCATCCGACAAGGCTTCTGTCGGCACCATCTCAAAAGCCGGTGTCGGAAGGCCCAATGCTGACCACAGACGTTTGGTCATGGGCTTGTTCATCGCCAGGCTGCTGGCCATGACGCCACTGCCGGTGTAGGGCATTCTCATCAACTCCAACGCACCCTGCACGGTGCCGTCTTCACCCCATCGGCCATGCAACGCGATAAACACGCGGTCCACGCCCTCAGCACGTAATTCATGCAATGGCCGCTCCAAGGGATCAAACGCAATAGCGTCAACACCACTGCGTTGCAGGGCGGCCAAGACGCCACTTCCCGAGCGCAACGAGATCTCACGCTCTGCAGAATCGCCACCCATGAGCACCGCCACGCGGCCTAATGCGTTACCCGGCATCGGCCACCCCCTGCATCGACTTCAACTGTGCCGGCACACCGCCGATGGAGCCCGCCCCCATGGACAACACAACATCGCCATCTCGGGCAAGCTCAGCGATGCGAACGGGCATCTGTGCAATCGTGTCGATAAAGACCGGCTCCACTTTTCCTGCGACACGAATCGCGCGGGCCAGGGCTTTGCCATCGGCAGCCGCAATGACCGCCTCGCCAGCGGGATACACATCGGCCAACAAGAGCTGATCCGCCTCGCCCAGGACACGCACAAAATCCTCAAACAAATCACGCGTGCGGCTGTAACGATGCGGCTGAAACGCCACCACGAGACGGCGGCCAGGGAATGCGCCCCGCGCGGCCTCAAGCGTGGCCCGAATCTCTGCCGGATGATGGCCATAGTCATCGATCAGCGTGAAGCGGCCGCCGGACGGACATGCGAAGTCGCCCACCACTTGGAAACGACGGCCCACCCCTTTAAATTCCCGCAGCGCCGTGACGATGGCCTGATTGTCCACACCCAACTCGGTGGCAACCGCAATCGCTGCTAACGCATTCTGAACATTGTGGCGGCCAGGAAGATTTAGCTCGACCGATAGCGGTGCTTCACCCTCGCGCTGAACCACAAAACCCATCCGTCCGGCGCGCTCGGCCACCTGCTCGGCACGGACCTGGGCATCGGCGGAAAACCCATAGGTCACAACCGTCTTGGAGATGAAGGGGATGACCTCACGCACCTGCGGATCGTCGATGCAGACCACTGCTGCACCATAAAATGGGAGACGCTGAGTAAACGCAATGAAGGCCTGTTTGAGCTTGGCAACATCGTGGTCATAGGTCTCCATATGGTCTTCGTCGATGTTGGTGATCACCGCCATCATCGGTAGAAGATTCAAAAAGGAGCCGTCCGATTCATCGGCCTCGGCCACGATGTAGTCGCCCATGCCCAGGCGTGCATTGGCCCCGGCGCTGTTCAGCCGGCCACCGATCACAAACGTCGGATCCAGACCCGCCTGCGCAAGCACGCTGGCCACAAGGCTCGTGGTCGTGGTTTTGCCATGCGTTCCTGCAATCGCAATGCCTTGCTTGAGTCGCATGAGTTCACCGAGCATCAGTGCCCGTGGCACCACCGGGATACGGCGGCTTCGAGCCGCCTGGACCTCCGGATTGTCGTTTTTGACGGCACTGGAAATCACCACGGCATTGGCATGGCCGAGATGCTCGGCTGCATGCCCATAAAAAATCTGTGCGCCCTGGGATGCAAGCCGCTGTGTCGCCGCATTCTGTGCTGTATCGGAACCCTGAATACGGTAACCAAGATTGAGCAACACCTCGGCAATGCCTGACATGCCCGACCCACCGATGCCGACAAAATGGATGGTCTCGATCTTGTGCCTCATGCCACTGTCTCCGAGGTTCGCGACGACCGTAGCGCTACCCGCTCCACAATGGCCGCAGCCCGTTGGGCCGCGTCTTGCATCTGCAGCTGACGTGCACGTACCGCACAGTCCATCAACGACTGCCGTGTGCTCTGACGAAGAATCTCTACTACACGCGCTGGCATCTGCGGAGTCTGTGGCACACACCAGGCCGCCTGGGCGTCCGCAAGCACCCGGGCATTCGCGCTTTGGTGATCATCAATGGCCGACGGCAGCGGCACAAAAATCGCTGCCACACCGGCGGCGGCCACCTCGGCCACTGTCGAAGCACCCGCCCGGCAAATCATGACATCGGCCCAGCCATAGGCTGACTCCATGTCGTTGATAAATGCAGAACACTGCGCCTGCACACCATGACGCGCGTATGCAGCCTGCACCTCTGCAAGCGCTGCCGCACCGGTCTGATGACGAATCAGCAGAGGCTGCCCCTGATCACTCAGACCGGCCAATGCCTCTGGCAACGCACGATTCAAGGCCTGGGCACCCAGGCTGCCGCCGACAATCAAAACACGCAATGGGCCGCTGCGCTCCGTGTACCGATGCGCGGGATCCGACAGCGCACAAATCGACTCGCGCACCGGATTGCCCACCACAACGGCATCGGTGGGCGCATGGCGTGTGGAAGCAAAACTGACCAGAACGGCACGTGCAATGCGAGCAAGCCAACGGTTCGCCGTGCCCATCACAGCATTCTGCTCATGCACACACAACGGAATGCCCATCATCCGGGCCATCAGGCCGATCGGAAATGTGACATAACCCCCGAACGCTACAACCGCATCGGGCCGAACACGCAACACAATGGAACGGGCCTGCATCAATGCAGCAAGCAGACGAACGGGAAGGCTGAGCCAGGCCATCGCACCTTTTCCACGCAGGCCGCTGAACTTTAAGATGTGCAGTCCAAATCCTGCCGCAGGGATCACACGGACCTCGAGCCCACGATCGGTTCCGACCCACTCGGCATGCCAACCCCGATGATGCAGTTCCTGCGCCACCGCCAAGGCAGGAAAGACATGGCCGCCGGTGCCGCCCGCGGCCACCAGCAGACGCGGCGGCATGGCAGCAATGGGCATGCCGCCGGTCATGATGCACCCCCTCGCACATGGGCACGATTTTCAATGTCGATACGAATCAACACGCCCATCGCAATGCACACTGCCAACATCGAACTACCGCCATGGCTCACGAACGGCAGTGTCAGGCCCTTGGTGGGCAGCAGACCCGTATTCACGCCCGCATGAATGAAGGTCTGAATGCCCAGCCAGACGCCAATACCCTGGGCAACCAGACCGGCAAACAGACGCTCCTGCGACATCGCCGTGCGGCCAATCTCAACGGCACGTCGCACGATAAACGCAAAGGCAAGGATCACCAGTGTGATACCAATAAAACCAATCTCCTCGCCCATCATGGCAAAGATGAAATCAGTGTGTGGCAATGGCAGATGGCCCATCTTGGCAATCCCGGTGCCTAGGCCGGAGCCCAACACCCCGCCGCGTCCGAACGCAATCAGTGCACCGCAGAGCTGATAGCCCGAGGTCTGGACCACATCGGGATCACAGGGTGAGAGGTAGGACATCAGCCGCATCAAGCGCCAAGGCGTAAACACCACCATCAGGCTGAAGACAGCCACCAACGCCAGAATCAACGGTACAAAAATGCGCATGCTCATGCCGCCCAAAAACAAAATAGCGGCTGTGATGCCCATGATCACCATGGTGGAACCGAGATCAGGCTGATACAACAGCAACAGCATGACCAATGACATCAGAAATCCGATGGGCAACAGTCCTCGTACAAACGTATGCATTCGATCTTGGCGTCGAATCACATACGCTGCCGCAAACAGCAGCGAGAAAAATTTCATCAGCTCGGCAGGCTGCAACGTAAAGACGCCCAACGGAATGGCACGGACGGCGCCGTCTTTCACAATGGCGGGACCAAACACGATTTTCATCGCGGCCACCACTAACAACAGCGCGATGCCAAAGAAAAACAGCGGCGTGGATAAAGCGTGCAGCACGGAGGTAGGAATACGGGTCATCACCCACAACGCCGCCAAGCCGACGGCCAGATGGATCGGATGGCCACGCATGCTGCGCCAAAACACCGAGTCGGCGTTCTGGCTGGGCAACGGTAAGTTGGCCGAATACACCATCACCAGCCCAACCAAAATCAAGGCGACAAACACCGAGATCAACCCACGATCAGCGTGCGCGAGCATCGGTGCAGAGGCGCCTGGCTTTAGCATGGGACGCCCTGCTCCAGTGCCAATTGATCCACAGCGGACCGAAATGCGTGCGCACGCTCCACATAATTTGCAAACATGTCAAAACTGGCGCAGGCAGGAGACAACAGGACAACGCCGTGGCCGGCCTGTTCTGCGGCGAGTCGGTAACCCTGCTGAACTGCGTCGTGCATGGTGTCGGCCATCACCACCGGAATGCCCGCAGAGCGGGCAACCTCGGCGAGCAGAGGGCCGTCTCGACCGATGGCAATCAGCGCTTTTGCATGGGCGGCCATCGGAGCCTTCAAGGGTGAAAAATCCTGGCCCTTGCCCTCACCGCCTGCGATCAACACCACCGGCAAGCCAATGCCGCTGAGTGCTGCCGCTGTCGCACCTACATTGGTACCTTTACTATCGTCGACAAAATCCACACCCGACACGTGGGCGACCCATTGCATCCGATGGGCGCCACCACGAAACTCTCGGCAGGCATGCAACAGGGGTGCCAATGCGGGCGTCACGGCGCGGCATAACGCTAGCGCCGCCAAGGCGTTCATGGCGTTGTGGCGGCCCCTTACACGCAATGCATCGGCCGGCATCAACCGATGAAGTCGCTCCTCATCATTGATGTCGCGCATGGCCATCCAGAGCAAGCCTTCTTCCACAAGCCCCAGATCACCACATGCCCCAGGCGCATTCGCGCCAAATGTAACGACCTTGGATTGGTTGGCCACACACTGCACCACCGCCGCATCCTGTCGGTTGGCCACACAGACCACACCACTGGTCTCCGGGTCGCAGCCGATTCCGAATACCCGCTGCTTGGCCGCGATGTAGTCGGCCATATCGAGATGCCAATCCAGGTGGTCTTCCGAGACATTCAGCAGTGCGGCCGCAGACGGTTGAAAATGGCGGGCCAACGCCAGTTGAAAGCTCGAGAGTTCCAAGACCCAGACCTGCGGGAATCGGCTCTCGTCTTCACGCATCATCACGGCATCAAGCAGCGAAGGGCTGATATTGCCCGCCTCTTGCGCATCAAATCCCGCACGACGCAATAAGGCGACGGTCATCTGTGTTGTAGTGGTCTTCCCATTGGTGCCGGTGATGGCCAATACCTTCGGGAGTTCAAGTGGCAGCGCCAAATCCGGCTCTGTCGCCAGTGCACTGCTGGCATGGGCCGCGTGATGAATCGCCCACTCAAACACATCGATCTCGCCGACCACCGGAATCTCCTGGCGCTTGGCTTCGATAAGCAACTCCGCAATGGGGCTGCCCTTGTGCGCATGGGGCGAGAGGCCTGGACTCGGCACGACCCAATGCACACCCTCAAGCAAGGCAGACGAAAAAGGTGCCGCAACGCCCGTGCGGACATCACAGCTTACGCTGCCAAGGGCCCGTGCGGCCTGCGCCATGGGAGGCTCTGCACGGCTGTCGACTGCCGTGACACGGGCACCTCTCCGAACGAGCCATCGGCAGGCGGCCAGCCCCGACTCTCCAAGGCCGATCACCAGCACGTGCTGCCCAGACCAATCAATGTCCATGGGAATCGCTGGCGGCGTCAGCACTACGCGATCGGGCCGTTGTTGACGAGAGCTACTCATGGGGCGGCGGATATCCTTATCGGTCATGGGCGGGTTTAACGAAGTTTTAAAGTGGAAAGACCAGCCAACACCAAGATCATGGTGATGATCCAAAAGCGCACAACCACCTGCGTCTCTTTCCAGCCTCCAACCTCAAAATGGTGGTGAAGCGGTGCCATGCGCAAAATGCGGCGGCCCTCTCCAAAACGGGCTTTGGTGTATTTGAAATACCCAACCTGCAACATCACCGACAGCGTGTTGATCACAAACACGCCCCCCATGATGAACAGCACAATCTCTTGACGGACTACAACGGCCACAGCACCCAATGCACCGCCAAGGGCCAACGCGCCCACATCACCCATGAAGACCTGCGCGGGATAGGCGTTAAACCAGAGAAAGGCCAGTCCCGCCCCTACCAATGCCGCACAAAACACTGTGAGTTCACCGGCACCAGGGATGTAGGGAATCAACAAATACTTGGCGAACACTGCATTGCCGGTCACATAGGCAAACACTCCCAAGGCACCCGCCACGAGCACGGTCGGCATGATCGCCAGACCATCGAGTCCATCGGTGAGGTTGACCGCATTGCTTGACCCTACGATGACGAAATACGACAGCACAATGAAGCCAAAAAATCCGAGCGGATAAGCCACCTGCTTGAAAAACGGCACAATCAGATCGGCCTTCGACGGCAGGTCGATGGCAAAGCCACTGCTTACCCACTGCGTAAATAACTCAAGAGCCTGGGCGTTCGTATTGGCAGGAACCGAGAACGCCAAATACACGGCAGCCACAATCCCAATTGAAGACTGCCAGAAATACTTCCAACGGGCCGGGAGGCCGCGGGAGTCTCGGTGGACAACCTTGCGATAGTCATCCACCCAACCCACCGCACCAAACCCCATGGTGACGAGAATGACAGCCCACACAAATCGATTGGAGAGGTCGGCCCACAGCAGCGTGGTCAGCCCGATCGATAACAAAATAAGCGCACCGCCCATGGTGGGTGTGCCACTCTTGACCAAATGGGTCTGGGGACCATCGTCGCGAATGGACTGGCCCACTTTCATTTCGGTGAGCTTGCGAATAACAGCAGGCCCCAAAAACAATCCGATGCCCAAGGCTGTCATGGCAGCCAAGACAGCCCGCAGCGTGATGTAACCAAAGACATTAAAGGCCCGGATGTACTGCTCTAACCAATCCGCGATGATCAGAAGCATGCCTGCACCTCACCCTCATTGGCGACCAAACCACTGACGACCCGCTCCATGGCCATAAAGCGCGATCCCTTTACCCAGACCGAGGGTGCGAGGTTTTGCGTCTGGGCCTGCTGACTCCACTGGCGAACACGCGCAATCAGATCCGAGACCTCCGATACGCTCTGGCCGATGCCCGTGGCCTGGCAGGCAGAGGCAAATGCCTGCCCGTGAAGCCACAACCCATCGACTGCCTGCGCATGGGCGTAGCGCAACACTTCCTGATGAAAGGCAGCCTCCTGATCACCGACTTCACCCATATCCCCGAGAACCAAACCATGCGGACGGGGCAGTCGTTGCAATGCATCGATGGCTGCGCGAACCGAATCGGGATTCGCGTTGTAAGTGTCATCAATCAAGAGCCCGCCACCGGAGAGTCTGCATCGTTGGCCACGTCCCTTGACCGGCGCAAATCGATTTAATGCCGCGACAATGCTGTCGACCGGAATGCCGTTGGCCCACGCACATGCCACCGCGGCCAAGGCATTGGTTGCGAAATGTGCGCCCACGCCCTGCAGCGTCAGTTCAAATTCGGAGCGGTCTGGGCAGGTCACACGCAGTCGGGCATCGACACCCGACGCACCGCTGGACCATCGGCCCAGGACTTCGTCTCCGGTGTATCCCGAGAACGCTGGCGCATCAGCAAATCCGAATCGAATATGCGATCGGCCGGCCACCTGCGCTAGCCAGATGGGCTCGTGCACCGCATCGCGTGGAAAGACCGCACAGCCCTCGGCTGCCAACGCCGAAAATACCTCGCCGTTTTCTTGCGCGACGGCTGCCACTGATTTCATGAACTCCTGATGCTCACGCTGGGCATTGGTCACAACGGCCACCTGCGGGCGTGCAATACGTGCCAATGCCGCAATCTCATTGGGATGGTTCATACCCAACTCAAACACGGCCATGCGATGCTCGGCGGTGAGACCCAGAACCGAGAGGGGCACACCAATATGATTGTTCAGGTTGCCCGGTGTTGCCCAGGAGAGGGCGGGGCCATAGTGTTCTTCAAAAATTGCCGACACCATCTGCTTGACCGTGGTCTTGCCATTGCTGCCGCATACAGCCGTAACCCGGCCTGTCCATTGCGAACGCCAATGCATCGCCCATTGTGTTAATGCATCCAGAACGTTGCGCACACCAATGATCGGGATCGTGAGTCCACGATGCTGCGGAAGAATCTGCTCGACTACAGCAGCGGCCGCACCCTTTTGGGCAGCGGCCTGCACAAACAGCCCGCCGTCAAAATTTGGCCCGCTCAGCGCGAAGAACAGTGCGCCGGGCTGCAGTGAGCGGGAATCGGTGCTTACTGAAGTAAACGATACCGGCAATGATGGACGATGCAGGATCTCGTGGGCCGTCACAACGGACAGAAACGTATCCAGGTTAGGCATGGACGACTCCCGCTCGGGCTGCAATCCAGCCCTCGATCGCCCGCAACGCATGGTCTGCATCGCTGAACAACAGATGTTCGCTGCCGATGGTCTGCGTCTGCTCGTGGCCTTTACCGGCAATCACTACAACATCGTGCGGCTGCGCACGGCCAATCGCTTGTGCAATCGCCAACGCCCGATCGGACTGACGCATCACACGATGGCGCTCGCCCTCAGGAACACCTGATGCGATCTGATCCAGGATGTCCTCTGCAGATTCGTGACGGGGGTTATCCGAGGTCATCACCACCCGATCGGCGTACTCGACAGCAATGCGGCCCATTGCGGGACGCTTTGCGGCATCACGATCTCCGCCACAACCAAAAATACATATCAACTCACCGCCGCGCTCACGCACCAATGGCCGAAGGGCCTCCAGCACGCGCTGCAAGGCATCCGGTGAATGGGCATAGTCCACGCAGGCCCAAGGACCCTTCGAGCGCACGATCATCTGCAGACGCCCTGGGGGCAGCTGAAACTCGCTTAGGCGCTCGCGCACCACACTGCTGTCGATGCTCATGGCAAGCAGACATCCCGCCACAATCATCGCGTTGTCCACGTTGTGTCGGCCCACCACCGGCAGGTGCACGGGGCCTGATAAATCCACAGCCTCACCGGTGCCCGAGAGAATCATGTCCCAGCCCGACAAGGAAGGGGTCGCCTGCTTCAGGCACAGGTGAACGTGTGCATTACGCGGTGCATGCTGCCCCACTGCAATCCGATCCACATTGGATTCATGCGCCTGCCACATGATGTTGGCGTAATCATCATCGGTATTGACCACCATCGCCCCAAGGCTTGGGGCTGCAAACAAAAGGGCCTTGGCTTGTGCATAGGCCTGCATCGACCCATGGATGTCCAAATGGTCATGGCTTAGATTCGTAAATGCCGCCACTTTGATCGCGCAGCCCTGAAGACGGCCCTGCATCAGACCAATCGACGACGCCTCTAAAGCCACCGCCGATACACCCCGCGTGCGCAAGTGATACAGCACACGCTGGAGATCCACTGGATCGGGAGTGGTCAAACCCGCAGTGGACTCTGTGTCCCAGATCGGCATGCACGAGGCATCACAGCCGGCCGGAAAGACACCCACACCCAGCGTACCCACCGCCGCCGTTGCAATACCGCTGCGTGCAAGGGCGTGCGCAAGTGCGGTGGTGACCGTTGATTTTCCATTGGTACCCGTCACAGCGATGATCTGCATCGACATACTTGGTCGGCCGTAAAACGCAGATGCAATCATGCCGAGGCGTGACGCTAGCTTCGGCACGCGAATCATGGGCACAGCTGCCGCGATAGACTCGATCGCATCCACCTCGTCACCGCCGTCGATCACCACTGCGCTGGCACCCGCATGGATTGCTTGCGTTGCAAATTCCTGAGCACTGCCCTGCCGACCGGATCGGGCAAGAAACCCATCTCCGGGCATCACACGGCGGCTGTCCGACCAGAGATTTGCACCACGGCTCAAATGATCGGCGAGCCATTGCGCCGCCTGATCAGCAATCTGCTCACGAAGCGAGAGCGGATGGAGGGGCTTGACCAGAGATGGGCTCACTGGGTTCCCTCGGCGATCATCGCCATCGCCGGCAACACGCGCAGACTCGGATTAGGAGAGATCTGCGAACGACGAAGTGCATCATTCGCAATCTGAGAAAACACCGGCGCAGCAACCTGCCCACCGTAGTGTTTACCTGCACTGGGTTCATCCACCATCACCGCAATCACGAACTTTGGCTTTTCGGCAGGTGCAAACCCCACAAAGGATGCAACGTATTTGTTCTTTGCATAGCCACCGCGTTCGGGCTTGTGCGCGGTGCCGGTCTTGCCGGCCACCCGGAATCCAGGCACCTGCGCAAGCGGCGCGGTACCTGCCGGTGTGGTGGCCTGCTCCAACATGGCACGTACGGCCTGGGCGGTCACCGGTGACAACACAGGGATACCCGCAACCGGGCCGGGCTGCGGCACAAACGAAATCGGCACCAGATCACCGTCGCGCGCAAAGATCGTGTACGCGCGGGCCAACTGAAGTAATGAGACCGACACACCGTGGCCGTACGAGATGGTGGCCTGATCAATCGGCACCCACTTCTCGGGATTGCGCAGTCGGCCCGAGGTCGCACCGTTAAGCCCCACATCGGGGATGCGGCCAAATCCCGCTGCGGTGTAGAGGTCGTAAAGTTCTTTGGATGAAAGCTTTTGCGCAACCTTTACCGTACCGACATTGCTTGACTTGGCCAGCACCTCGGAAACGGTCAACAGACCATGAGGATGGGAATCCCCGATCGTGCGATTGCCAATGGTGAGTTTTCCGGGCGCGGTCTGAATCTCCGTGCCTGTTGAGACGCGGCCAAGTTCAAGAGCGGCCGCAATCGAAAATGATTTCATGGTCGAGCCAGGCTCGAAGGAATCCGTAACCGCACGATTGCGAACCGTCTCAGGATTTAATCGTTTGCGGTTATTCGGATCGAATGAGGGTTCATTGGCCAGCGCCAACACTTCGCCGGTCTGCACATCGATCACCACAGCAGATGCCGCCTTCGCCCGATGTTCGGCCATGGCGGATTTCAGAGCGTTATGCACAATGGTCTGCAGGCTCGCATCCAGCGACAGCTGCAGATCTTGGCCGTGTGTAGCATCTGAAATCAATTTGGCCCCAACAGCAGCACCCCGCCGATCCACCACCACTTGGGCCTGGCCAGGGCGGCCCGAAAGGCCTTTGTTATAGATAGCCTCCAGGCCCTCTGCACCCTGTTCATCAGCGTTGGTGAAGCCCACGATATGCGCGAACGCATCGCCATAGGGGTAGTAGCGGCGGTAGTCGACCTCTAACACCACGCCGTCAATGTTAAGACGGGAGATACGATCCGACTGCTCAATCGACAGGCCTTTAGCCAACCAAAAGAACTTTTTAGCGCCCTGAATACGTGACCGCACTTCGGACGATTTCATGCCCACAATCGCTGCGAGCTCTTCGATTTTCCGCTCTTCCGCTTTACGGCGGGCCGCACGTTGCGCCTCGGCTTTTTGTGACTCTGATTTTTTCTCTTCCGGCTTGATCTGTTCCCTGAAAAATCGCTGAGGGACGATGCCGAGTCGCTGCTCTTGAACGCTTGACGCAATAACTTCACCGTTTCGATCAAGCACACGGCCACGATTCGCAGGAATTTCTCGGGGGCGCTCAAACCGTTTTTCAGCCCGGCTTTGCCATTGATCGGCATTCACCAATTGCAAAATAAATGCACGCACCACCACCGCCAGAAAACCTAGCATCAACAATCCGAGCACAAACTTCGAACGGCCCTGGGTCGCACGCCACGTCAAAACCGGCGTGGCCGAACGGCCTACGGCACTCGACTGAGCACGGTGTGGCAGGGCACTGGCGCGCTGAATCATGGCGATCGCTTGTCCTGTGCACCCGATGATGCGGGCAGGTAATAGAGCGTTTCGGTTGGCCGCAACGGGACCATTTTCAGATCACGGCGTGCAGCAGTATCAATACGCCCAGGGTTACGCAGCGCCGTCAGTTCCACCTGCAGCACTTCGATATCAGAATCCAGCTTCTGGCTCATGCGCTCCACGCGCTCCATCTGCGTGTAGAGCCGACGCTCGTGATAACGGGCGTTGACCAAAGCAAGCGCAGACACGGTAATCAATGCCACCAGCCCCCATTGGCGACGCGTCATGGCCTCGCCTCCTGAGGTCCAACACGCTCCATCACCCGCAGCGTCGCAGAGCGGGCACGGGGATTACGGGCCACCTCGGCAGCGCCGGGTCGAAGGCGCGACACCAAGCGGAATCGTGGCTGTGCAGAGGACTCGCGACGTTGCTCAGACAGAAACGTCGCCAACGCATGCTGTCCGCGGCCTACACCACGTGGCCGAACGCTGCTTACCTGCTCAGCTCGGCTCCGAAAGAAATGTTTAACCGTGCGATCCTCGAGCGAGTGAAAACTGATGATCGCAATGCGCCCAGACTCGCGCACGAGTTCGACCGCGGTCTGAAGCAGCGCCGAGAGTTCCTCAATTTCATGGTTGATGTAAATCCGTAGAGCCTGAAATGTCCGAGTGGCCGGGTGCTGTCCGGGCTCGCGGCGCGCCCCACATCGGCGAAGGGTCTCGGCCACGAGGTCGGCAAGCGCGCCGGTGGTCTGCAGAGGCGGCGCTTCGCCGTTGTGCGCTGCTGCGCAGCGAGTTGCAATCGCGTCTGCAATCGGAACAGCAAACCGTTCTTCGCCATAGTCAGAGATCACCTTTCGTAAATCATCACTGCTCGCCCGTGCAATCCACACCGAGACCGGAATGCCACGTGTAGGATCCATGCGCATATCCAGCGGGCCATCCGCACGGAAACTAAAGCCGCGTGATGCCTGATCCAGCTGAGGTGACGAAACGCCCAAGTCCGCCAGAAGGCCATCAATCTGAACAACCCCTCGGCAGGCCAGCTGCTCTCTCAGCTCACTGAATGGCGCATGGATGATTTCAAAACGAGCATCCGAAATCGACGCATTGGCAGCTGCAACCGCTTCCGGATCTCGGTCCAACGCAATCAGACGGCCCTGCGGTCCTAACGCCTGCAAGATGAGCATGCTGTGGCCGCCACGGCCAAAGGTCGCATCGATGTAGGTGCCATTGGGAATGATGCGTAACGCATCAACGGCCTCCTGAAGCAACACCGTGTGATGCGGAGCGTTATTCAAAGAATTCGTACGTTCAGGGTGACGTTGACGCGCCGAGCAAACGGTCACGTTGCACCCCCGCCGCGCTTACGCTGGCGAACGGCTTGTTTATGAGATCCCAACGTTGCGGAATCCCAAATTTCAAAGTGCGCTCCAACACCCAACAAAATCACATCACGCTGGATATGTGCACCATCACGCAATACAGGATTCAACAGCACACGGCCCTGGTTATCCATCTCGGGCGTATCGCTCAGACCCAACCAGAATCGACGACGTTCGGTGTCGTCCTCGTCCGATGAAAATGTCGCCACTTTTTCATCCCACAGCCGCTGTGCCATCAGCAGCAGGCAGCCGTCATCACTCTCGACCAAGGCGAGCGCGCCATTGGACTGCGCATTCAATGCCTCACGGTAACGCGTAGGAATCGTCATGCGACCCTTCGCATCTAGGCTAAGCGCGGTGATGCCCGAAAACGTGACCGGAACTGCCAAATCAACTCCCCCACAAAAAACCACTTTTTTGCACGATTTCCCACTTTAAGAAAAAGGCAAAGATCGGTCAAGCGACTTGGGGGAATTTTTCTTTCTAAAACAAGGACTTAGACTCTATTTTGAAGTCGATTTTGAATTAAAAAATCATATAAATCAACGGGATAAAAATCACTTATCAAGTGATTTGTAAAGATGATCGCCAGATCGGCCCCCGGAAAACCAGGATATGGCAGCCTGAAGAGCCTACTGCAGTGGCGTTTTGAGCAGGTCGGAAAAGGGAAGTGCTACCACGGGGATACCCTCCTCGAGGAGTTCCTGGGCTGTTTGCACAGATGTCTGACCATGAATAGCCCGCGCCGGAACTTCATTGGCCTGCATAGCGCGGGCCTCTTCTGCGAAGCGATCACCCACATCTTCACTCGTGGAAAGCATCTTACGGACGACCGCAATCGCCGCCGCAAGGGCCTGAGAGTGCTCCGAAGACCCCCCCACGGAGGCTGCCATACCGGAGTGTCCACTGTCTTGGGCCACACCCGACGACAACGGCTGCTCGGGTTGCTCGGTGGCCCCCGAGAGATTCAAACGCGGGGCCGAAAGCGTCTTCTCGACCGCATGGCTATCGCAGAACGGGCAGGACAGCAGACCACGCGAGCGCTGGTCCTCAAAGGCGAGGTGACTGCGAAACCAGCCCTCAAACGCATGGCCGTGCTCGCACTTCAGATTAAACACTTTCATCGTGTGAATTTTAGGCGATCTGGCCGCGAGACAAGGCCGGCGCACGGCGATAAGGATTGGAGAAGAAAACAAAGTGAACCTGTAGGCCGGATTCTGTTACGAAGAACCGCTTGAGGTTCTTTATGGCGACCATCCCTCTAGGCCCCCTGTTGCCAGTGGGCTCAAGCCACCTACCCGCGTGCATCGGGCGGGACACCCGTTCTGGCAAAGCCAGGCGCACGCCTATTTGGTGTTGCTCCGGGTGGAGGTTACCGCGTTTCACGTCCACACGGTTGCCCGTGTTTACTCGTCTCTGTGGCCCTATTCCTCGCCTTGGGCACTCTTACGAGTGCTTGCTGCGTACGGCCGTTAGCCGTCACCCTACCCTATGGAGTCCGGACCTTCCTCTCCTGCACGCTGGCAGCAGCGGCCGCCCGGTTCACTTTGTTGCGTTTGATCATAACGGCTTTGGAGGAGGCTGCATACCATTATCGTTTTTAGTTCTAGCTATCATAGTTATATAAATCAATGGGCACAAAGCATCAAAGCAAGGCGACCGCATCGGCCCGGCCGCGGCCGCTAAGGGCGCAGCTGATGCGAGGGACCATCGCGCCCATGCTCAGTGGGCTTGTGGCTTTGGCCGTGGTGATCTCTGCCACCACCCTGAGCCGACTGGAACGAGAAGTCGGCAATACGTTAGCCGCCCAGGCCTATTACTTCGCGGAACTGCTTGACATGACCATCGGCCGCCAGTTGATGGACTTGCAATCCCGCGCCGCGCTGCTGCCTGAACTTAGGCTGCATGAACAGCCCTTAAAACTTGCGCAGTGGCTCACCGTTATTCAGCGCTCCATTCCTGAATATGCGTGGATTGGTTACGCCAATGCAGACGGCCTGATCGTAGCCTCGGGCAACCATGTGCTCGAGGGCCACAGTGTTGTGGACCGGGATTGGTATCGGGAGGGACGACAGCAGGCCAGAACTGTCGACCTGCACGACGCAAAATTACTTGCCGCATCGTTGCCTGTCCGTGACGACGGGCAGCCTTGGCGATTCATTGACGTGACGGCCCCGGTCATAGGGCGAGATGGCACCTTATTGGGTGTGCTGGGGGCGCACCTAAGCTGGGACTGGCTGATTGCGCAACAACAACGGTTTACCTCCTCGCTTCGACTGCCCCATCGCGTAGAGGTGATCGTCACGAGCACCGACGGATCTCCACGACTTCTTGGCGCAGGCCTCGAGCCGCATGATGCCCGGGCCCTTCACAGCCATCGGGATGCAGCACTCGGCAACTCCGGATGGTCGCGAGAAACCTGGCCCGACGGACAGACGTATCTGGTGGGCTACACCCGGCATCCAGGCTACGGTGAGGGCCATCAGCTCAACTGGGTCACCCTGATTCGGGTACCCCTACGGGAAGCCGTTCCACTCACGCACCAATCCATCGTGAACGTGTGGTTGGTGGTGCTTGGGGCAGCCCTTATTTTCATACTCGCGGCATGGCTACTGCTGCAACGATCACTCAGACCGATCGAGCGCTTAATGCACGACATTGGTGCCATCGCGCGTGACGGAGGCCGTGTTCAATGGAACCGTCACACCCCACATGAATTCGTACTGCTCGCGCAGGCCACCAATCAGCTGATCACCGCGATGGAGGCAAGCCAGCTCGCCGATCAGGCCAAATCCCGATTCCTTGCGGACATGAGCCACGAAATTCGAACACCACTGCACGGCCTGATGGGCCATGCCGAATTATTGAAACGTCAATTGGGCTCTGCAAGCCACCATTCTGACCTTGACCATATCATCGCGTGCGCGAAAGAATTGCATGAGCTCGTCAACGATATTCTTGATCTCGCAGCCATTGAAGAACAACGCATCGTGCTGGAGCGCGAGCCGTTTGTCTTGGATGACATGATCCACGCCAACGTCGCATTGTTTGCGCCGCTGGCCCACCAGAAATCTCTGGACTATCAACTGAAAACACACGGCAGCGACGGCGTGACCATTCTTGGAGACCGCCGTCGTCTCGGGCAGATCGTCAAAAATATGCTCTCCAATGCGGTGAAATTCACTGATCACGGAAGCGTGACGATCTCGGTTCGGCTCCTTGATGCACCTCAGCCTGCAACGCCCGCTGTAAATGCACCGACAGGTGATGGCATCCTGACCATTGAAGTCCGTGACACCGGGATCGGCCTTCGCCAGTCGCAACAAGACGTCATCTTCGGCCGCTTTCAGCAAGCAGATCTCAGCACAGCGGCACGCTACGGCGGCAGCGGACTCGGGCTGCCGGTCAGCCGCGCACTTGCAGAAGCCATGGGCGGTCAATTGGCGTTGCAGTCCGAACTTGGGCGGGGGACCTGCATTTCGATTGCGATACCTGTCACGATGGATCGGTACGGCACCGAGATCCGTCCGCACGCCCCTGCAGCTGCTGCCCAAACCGCGACGCGCACCTTGCACGCCCTACGTGTGCTGGTGGTCGATGACGTGGCGATCAACAGGCAACTCTTGATGCGTTGGTGCGCCATGCAGGGCCATCAGGCAACCGAGGCAGCGACGGCTGCCGAAGCGCTGGCCATTACCGATCAACAAACGTTTGACCTGGTGGTCATGGACATCGACCTTCCCGACGGAAACGGCCTTGATGTGGTGCGCCTGATACGCGCCCGGCCCACCGCGAATCCGCCCGTGATCGTGGCTCTATCGGGGCATGCGTTTGACCACGACGTGACGGCATCCCGCGACGCCGGGTGCAACGATCACCTGATCAAGCCTCTCAAGCTTGACGAGCTCGAAGAGCGCGTTGCACGACTTATGCGGTTGGCCTCACGCGGGCTGGGCGAAACACCTGCGGGTCTCGGTAATAGGCCGGGTGCTCATTCGCCGGGTCCCAGCCCGGAAGTCCCATGACCGGAATCGGAAGAAAGTCAGAGGGCATCAAGTCGCTGTGGGCATAGTCTGCCAAGACAGGATCGAGACATGGCCAAGATGCGCTTGCCGATGGCACCACCATCGCGTGGGCTGTAATGGCTTTATAGGGAGACCTCAATTTTTCCAAAAGTGCATGGCCAAACACCATAGGGAACCAATCACGTCCCCAACGTTGGCGATGCGTAATGAAGAGTGAAGGCCAGTCATGCTGTACCAGAAGATCTCGACACAGTGCACCATGTTCCGACGCTGCCACCACTAATAAATTCTCATCCCAAAGCGTAGCGGCATCGCGCAAGGGGCCGCGGCGAGAACGGTTCGTCTGACGCTCAATCGCCTGCGCCTGCAAACGATTCAAACGTGCCTTGGTGATAGGCGCATTGCACCAGACCAGCGCGTTGTACCGGTCGTGAAGGTTATCGCGGGTCGGTACGCATCCGGTATCGGCGATCCAAGACTCATAGGCACGGTCGGCAGCGCACGCGTCATGACCAACAAATTGCAACGGCTTGCCGTAGCCGGTTGAAGCTGAAAGCGCCCGCGCCTCTTGGTTCAACGCGTTGAGCAGATCGTCATAGGGCAATGACTCGACGCGATCCATCCAAGGGCCACGAAACCCATCGCGCCATGACCGCCGGCTGTCAAACGCCAGTGACAAGCCCTTGAAAACTCCACTCAAGGCGCTGCCCCGCTGCCAGAGGCACAATCTGCCCATCGGCAAACGGCAACGTTTCTTCGATGATCTGCTCGGATTTCCACACCATCACTTTTGCGGTGTTCCGGGGGAGGCCGTAGAAATCCGGGCCGTAAAAACTTGCGAACGCCTCTAGGCGATCAAGTGCATTCGCCGATGCGAAGGCCTGGGCATAAAGCTCCAGTGCATAGGGCGCAGAGAAACTGCCTGCACAGCCACAGCCAGCCTCTTTGGTTGAACGCTCATGGGGTGCGCTGTCGGTGCCTAGAAAAAACCGTGGGCTGCCACTGGTGGCAGCGCGTAACAACGCCTGACGGTGGGTCTCGCGTTTAAGTACCGGAAGACAATACCAGTGCGGACGCAGCCCCCCTTCAAACAATGCATTACGGCTGTAGAGCAAATGCTGTGGGGTGATGGTCGCTGCAATGGGGCCCGATGCATCCTTGACAAAATCGACCGCCTGCTGCGTCGTGACGTGCTCCAACACGATACGAAGCTCTGGAAAGTCGCGGCGCAAGGGCGCCAAAATGCGATCGATAAATACCGCTTCGCGATCAAACACATCTACCTGTGCATCGGTCACCTCACCGTGCACGCACAACGGGATGCCGAACCGCTGCATGGCCTCTAGGGCGGGTGCGCAACGGGCGATGTCGGTCACACCACTGTCGGAATTGGTCGTAGCCCCTGCGGGATACAGCTTCACCGCCTTCACCACTGAGCTGTCGGCCGCACGCCCGATCTCATCGGCTGTGGTGTTATCGGTCAAATACAGTGTCATCAAGGGCTCGAAATCGTAACCCTGCTCGATGAGACTATCCGGCACCATCGACCGAATACGCTGGGCGTAGTCTTGGGCCTCGGCCACTGTCGTCACCGGTGGACGAAGGTTGGGCATCACAATCGCACGGGCAAATTGCCTCACCGTGTAAGGCACAACGGACGCCAAAGCTTTGCCATCACGCAGATGCAAATGCCAGTCGTCAGGACGGGTGAGAATGAGTTTCTCCATGACCAGATGCGCTCTAAAAGGGGTGCTCTAAAACACCACGATCGCCCGATAGTCGTTGACATTGGTGCGGGTTGCTCCAGTGGTGATGACATCGCCCAGGGGTTCAAACAACCCAAGGCCATCGTTGTTATCCAACAATGCCCGCATGGAGAGGCCCTGTGCACGGGCACGCGTCACGGTATCGGACAACAGGACCGCACCCGCATGAGGACTGACACCATCAATGCCGTCGGTGTCCGCGGCAATTGCAACAGCACGATGTGCAACACCAAGATCATCTAACGCAAGCCCCAGGGCAAGTAAAAATTCGACACACCGCCCTCCACGGCCGCTACCCCGCACGGTGACCGTACACTCGCCCCCCGAAATCAGGGCGACGGGCAGGCGAAAATCGCTGCTCGAAAACAAGGCCAGCTCACGTACCCAGGAGGCGTAGACCTGGGCGACATCACGGGCCTCTCCGGTGACCGAATCGCCCAACACGATGGGCCGTATGCCTGCCTGCGAAAACACCCTCGAGGCTGCTTCAAGACTGGCATGCGCGGTCGCAATCACAACAGTGCGCGCGTGAGAGAGCCGCGCATCACCGGGCTTGGGTGTCTCAGGCTTTTCACCGCGAACACCCGCAGCCAGATGGGCCTCTACGGAGGGGGCAGGCACCACACTCCAACGGCGCAGCACGGCCTGGGCGTCGGCATAGGTTGATGGATCTGCCGAACAGGGGCCCGACGCGATCGCCGAAGGGTCATCTCCGACAACATCCGAGATCACCAACGCCGTGACCGGAGCCCTGGAGGCCAGCGCAAGTTGTCCACCTTGAACCTTTGACAAATGCTTGCGCACCACGTTCATTTCCGTGATGGGAGCACCTGACTTCAACAAGGCCTGCGTTAACGACTTCAGATCAGACATGCTCACGCCGTCGACAGGCAGGGCCAGTAGGCTCGAACCACCACCCGAAACCAGAACAATCAACTGATCGTCTTCGGTGAGCCTGGTCACCTGTTCAAAGAGTTCGGCTGCAGCCTGTTCGCCAGAATCATCGGGCACGGGATGGCCGGCCTCCACACAACGGATCCGCGTAAGCGGTAGACCATGGGCATAACGCGTAATCACAATTCCCGAAAGGGGCTGATCGTGTGGCCAGACCGCCTCGACCGCAGCAGCCATGCTGGCGGCCGCCTTACCAGCCCCCACGACCAACGTACGGCCACGGGCAGGCGGATTCGGCAGATGCTGGGCAACTATCTTGAGCGGATCTGCAGCAGCAACAGCCGCCTCAAAACTCTTGCGCAAAAGCGCGGATGCTGACGGGTTGTCCATGGTGAGGATGAATTATCGACCAAAACCGATCATGTGCCCGCCGCGACCGCCTCCGCGATCGCCTTGCCCACATCCACCGTGGAGGCCGTTCCTCCCAGGTCCCGCGTGGTGGGGCCGCTCTGCAAGACGTCTTCAATGGCACGCAAAATTGCATCGTGGGCCTGTGGAAACCCCAGGAAATCCAACATCAGAGCGGCCGACCAGATCTGCGCAATCGGATTCGCAACGCCCTTGCCCGCGATGTCCGGCGCCGACCCATGAACCGGCTCAAACAACGAAGGAAATCGACGCTCAGGATTGAGGTTCGCCGAGGGTGCGATACCGATGGTCCCCGTGCAGGCCGGACCAAGATCGGAAAGAATATCGCCGAACAGGTTACTTGCCACCACCACATCGAACCAATCCGGATGCAACACAAAATTGGCCGTAAGAATATCGATGTGGTATTTGTCGACCCTTACTTCGGGGTAACGCATGGACATGTCGGCCACACGGCTATCCCACCAGGGCATTGTGATAGCGATGCCATTGGATTTGGTGGCCGACGTAAGGTGCTTCTTGGGCCGCTTCTGAGCAAGTTCGAATGCGAATTTCAGAATGCGATCGGTGCCAAATTTACTCATCACCGTCTCTTGCACGGCCACCTCACGCTCGGTGCCCGGAAACATGATGCCCCCGACGGCCGAGTACTCGCCCTCGGTATTTTCACGGACCACAAAAAAATCAATATCGCCCGGCTTGCGGTCGGCAAGTGGGCACCGTACGCCCGGCATGAGCCG